>OGXN01000039.1_pt1 | contig 152418 bp, 107 predicted proteins | sample 1576281 | NCBI WGS metagenome assembly OGXN01 (sample SAMEA3541494, study PRJEB24748) | human gut metagenome | biome: human gut; feature: human-associated habitat; material: faeces | place: China | collected 2012
ATTTAGAAGAATGCAGAAGGGTCGTATGAAAGGCCCGGAGCCACGGGAAAAACGCCGTGCGCCAGCGTAGGTGGAATACGGATGCCCCGGATTGGAATTCCAGCATGACACCCATTCTTCCGCTCCGGTCCGGATGGCGCTGCCCGCCTCCGGCTATCTGGAAAACTATTCCGTTATTGGGAAAGGAACATCTGGAAAAAGTCGGCTGCGCGGGGCACGGCCTGTGACAACAGGAGCATGGCGGCAGGAAGGAGGGAGAGAAAGTCCCGGGATCCCTACTTCCGCCAGGAGGAATCGGGAACCGCTCCGCGGGACTGCAGCGTCAGGATCAGCATCTTGAGCTCGCTGAGGCGCAAGTCATGTTCTTTCCTGACCTCGGGATCCAGGGCCCCGTAAAACAGCCACTGGTCCGTCTGGGCGGACATTATTTCCTGCGCCGTCAGGGCCATGGACAGGGCCTGCCCCGGGGACCGGGAGGCGGAAATCGCGCTCCAGGAATACAGCATATTGGTGTAAATGGTGGTCCAGGCGAACATACGGTCGTCAAACCTGCCGGGATCCAGATACGGGCGCAGCATCTGTTCCGCCTCCGTGTAGCGCCCCTGATGGATGTAAAGCAGGCTCTTGGCCGCTACCATTCCATGGTTGCCGGGGCTCAAAAGTTCCGCCTCTTCCTCCTGCCGCTCCAGCTCCCTGAGACGGGCCTGGTCCGGAGCCGGGGAACTGCCCACGGCGTGCAGGATGCTGCGCCGCACCAGGTCCGGATCCAGGCTGGCGGAAGCGGCTTCTTCCAGCATGGGGAGCCGTCCGTCGGAGGAAGGAGGGGCGGCATGCAGGGAGGCCTTCCAGACCGGGAAGGCCAGGAAGGCGAAACAGAGGGCAAGAACTGCCAGCAGAAGGGCCGCGGAAGCCTGGACCCAGCGTCCGGCGCGCCGGGATGCCTTCACTCTGGAAAGGGAGGCGGTGCAGGTAATGCCGCAGCACAGGGCGCTGGCGCCCAGCAGGGCCGGATTATGCCAGATAAACTCCCCGTAGGCATGGAAGGCGGCGATGCACAGCACGCAGAAAGCCGCGGGCCCCAGGGGATTGGTCCGCTGATGCCCGTCCGCCAGCTTCAGCACGCTGCGGAACCCGGAAAAGAGGAACAGGGCCAGCAGGGCCAGCATCAGCCCCAGTCCGGCATAGCCGTAGTCACAGGCGGCTTGCGCGTATTCATGGTGGGCAAAATTGGGGAGGCTGGTGCCGGAGAAGAATTCCGTGGAAAGGTTGGTGAACATCCTGCTGCCGTGGCCGGTCCACGGCGCCTGGTCCGCCAGGGCCCATGCCAGCTTGGACAGGTCCAGCCGGCTGCCGAAGGAGAATATGTCCAGCAGGGAACCCAGCTTTCCGGCCCCGTTCGCCAGGTCCAGCACGGCGTACGTGGCTCCAAAGAAGAGAAGGAGGATGAACAGGATGGCTGCCGCGTAAAACTTCCTGTTATTGCGGAATACGCTGGACGTATAAATGAAGAAGCAGAGGGTGACGCCGGCCAGGGCGTTCGGAAAGGCGGAACGGGAGCTGCAGGTGAAAGAGACGAGGATGAGCGCCAGCCCCGTAAACAGGGGGGCGCCCCATTTTCTGGCGGACGCCATGCTATAGGCGCAAAGGAAAAACCCCGTGATGGACAGGAAATGGGCGGAAAAATTCTTGTAGCCGAAAAGGCCGATATTGCGCAGCTCCGTGCCGAACAGGGAATAATCCGGCCTGAACCAGGAAGCCTCCGTTCCCGTCACGTTCTGGTACCCCCACAGCAGGGCGTTCAGCAATCCGAGGAATGCCGCCAGCAGGGGAAGAATGCTCTTCTTCCCGTCGCCCGCGCCCGCATACGCCCCGGCCATGAACATGATCATGGCGGTGGCGATCAGGCCCAGGTCCGCCACGCTCTCATAATAAAACCAGGGGGAAAGCCACGCGCGCAGGAAAAAATAACCGCCCCCCAGCCCCAGCGCGAGCCAGCCCGCCAGGCCGGGGCTTGGAATCTTGTCTCCCCGGATGATGCAGAAGCAGAACAGCAGAAGAGCCGCCGCCAAAAGGCAGGCAGGAAGAAAAAGGGTGTGCCATTCCCCCCCCGCGGCAGTCGTTGCCAGGGAAAGGTAAAAAAGCGCCAGAAGCGCGGTCAGCACCTTTCCGGCAGTGGTTTCAGCAATGCGCGGCGCGGGGGACTTGCTGGGGATGGGGTCTGGCATGGCTGAATGTGGGCTGGATGGCGGAAACGCAGGCAAACAGTATAGACGCGGGGAACTCCGTTGCCAAGAGCAAGCTTCCGGGGAAGGTGGGCGTGGCCGTCAAAAGATACCATAGAGAACCTTGTCCATCCCGTTTCCCGGGAAGCACGGTCCCTCACGCCTGGATGCCGAATTTGCGCTTGATCTCCGGAACGGAATAATTAACCAGCGTAGGCTTGCCGCCCGGCGTGCAGTACGGTACTTCGCAGGCCAGCAATTCTTTCAGGATGGCAGGTGCGCGGTGCGGGGGGATACGTTCCTTCCATGCGGATTTCCTGGCAATTTCCCCGATGAAAGTTTCATAGGCCATGCGTTTGGCGTTCCGGCTGAATTCGGACTGCGTGAGGCGGTCTACCAGCTCCAGAAGGAACGCGCGGGCGTTATCCAGCTCCAGCAGGGCGGGAAGGGATTCTATCCTGATGGTGTTCTGACCGAAGGGGGTGACGGTCATCCCGGCTTGGTCAAAATGGGGGGCGAACTGCTGGATAACGGCAAAATCACGCGGGTCCAGGTCCAGCATCACCGGGTCCAGAAGCTGCTGGGACGGCATCGGCGCTTCCCGGTGCGCGCGCAGCCGTTCAAAGATGATGCGCTCCCGGGCCGCCCTGGGATGCATCAGCACCAGCCCTTCCGGCGTTTCAAACAGGGCGAACTGCTGGCGGAGGGTTCCCATGTAAGTGAATCCGGCGGAGGCGTCCCTTTCCGGCGCTGCCTTTCCGCATGCGCTTTGTGGGGAGCCGGTTTCCGTCTTATTCTGAAAATCCAGCCGTCCCTGGGTGGCTGGAACCTGTTTCAGGGGAATGGGCCGGAGGGGCGCCACGGGCCCGGTTCTGCGGGTCTGGCTGGTTCCGGCAGGGGAGGAAACGGGAGTACACGGGGAGGAAGGGACGGAAGCCGTACAGGCTTTTGCCGGAGGAGGCGGCAGGGGGTGGCCCGGACGGAGGGCTTTTTCCTCACGCGGTGCGGAGGGCGGCGCTTCCGGAAGATGCCTTTCCGTGTCCAGTCCTGCGGCGGGAGCGTGGATTTCCCGGCGGGCATGTTTCTGGAGGGTGTTGGAGACCGCCTCCACAATGGTATTCACCACGTCTGCGGACCGGCGGAACCGGACCTCCTTCTTGGCGGGATGCACATTTACGTCCACCAGCGCGGGTTCCACCTCCATGTACAGGAACAGCGCCGGATGCAGCCCGGTGGGAAAGCCGCCGTAGCCGTCCCGGATGGCCCGGTTGATAAGCTGGTCCTCCACGGGCCGGGTGTTCATGAAAACGTACTGCCCCTTTCTGGTGCGCCTGGCTTCGGAAAGAGGGAGCAGGAAACCCGTGACGGAAATGCCGGGGCCGATGGCCGGTTCTATCGGGATCAGGGCCGCTGCCGTAGCTGCATCCGTCAGCGCGGAAATGCGGACGCGCAGGTCCGCCGTGGCCGGCAGGTCAAAGATAAGCTGGTCATTCCGCTTGTAGGTAAAGCGCACCTGGGGATAGGCCAGGGCGTGCAGGCGCAGCTGGTGCTCCACATGGGAGGCCTCCGTCTCTGCGGACTTCAGGAACTTGCGGCGCGCCGGGGTATTGTAAAACAGGTCGGAAACCTCAATGGCGGTGCCGGGGGAGACGCCGGAGCTTCTCGGCTCGTGCTCCTGGCCTCCGTCAATGCGTATTTCCCAGCCTTCCAGCTCCTGCGCCTGCCTGGTGCAGAGCTTGAAGCGGGACACGCTGGCAATGCTGGGAATGGCCTCCCCGCGGAACCCCAGGTGCGTGATTTCAAAAAGGTCCTCCAGGGAGGAAAGCTTGCTGGTGGCGTGGCGCTTGGCGCACAGTTGGGCGTCTTCCCGGGACATGCCGCAGCCGTCATCCGTCACCTTGATCAGGCCTACGCCCCCGCGGCGTATCTCCACCCGTACGGCTTTGGCTCCGGCGTCCAGGCTGTTTTCCACCAGCTCCTTCACGACGGAGGCGGGGCGTTCCACCACCTCGCCCGCTGCCACCTGGCTGGCAAGAGTGGAAGACATGACGTGGATGGCGGGCATGGCTGAAGCGGTTGGGAAAGAAGTATCGGAATCAGGTTACTAGCCGCCGGCGACGATGGACACGATCTCCATCCGGTCCCCGGGAGCGACGGTCACCCCGGGAAAGTCCTGCGGAAGGAGGGCGGAGCCATTGTGTTCCACCACCACGGGGGTGTTGTTCAAGCTCAAGAGTTCCAGAAGCCGGGAAACGGAACAGGGTTCCGCCAGTCCATACGGGGCTCCGTTCAGCGTGATGTCGTTCTGGGCTGCCATGGCGGGGGCCAATATACCACAACGGGAGGGAGAATCCAGAAACATACCGTGGGGATGGCGTAAAAAAGATTCCGGTTCAAGACGGAAGGAAAAGAAAAAACTGGCATCGCGTACGGGACTCGAACCCGTGTTGCCCGCGTGAAAGGCGGGAGTCCTAGACCGCTAGACGAACGCGACTTGAACCGGTTTTATTACAGCATCTTGGAGGCGGGGGCGGGAATCGAACCCGCGAATAACGATTTTGCAGACCGTTGCCTTACCACTTGGCCACCCCGCCGCTGATGTTGTGCGCGGATACTAGGGGAAAGAACCGCGGGTGTCAATCTCGTTTTTGGAAAAGATGCGCTGTTTCTGCGGAAGGCTTGCGTGGAATCCCGTCAGCTTTATTCGGAAAAATACGGATAGAAGCGGAATGATATGGAAGCAGCGCCGAATGGCGCGGCAGGGAGGTTCCAGAGGAGAATGTCCGGAGTTCCGCGGCGCTCCCCGGCATTGGTGGAAAGATCAACCGGAGCCTGGGGGAGATAGCCTTTTCCGCGCCCTGTTCACGGGAACAGTCAGCGGTTGGACAGCAGCTGCTTCATGTCCGGAAGGCGGAAGTGCAGGGGAGGAAGTTCCGCCTCCAGGGCGGCGGATTTTTCCTTCCGCAGGGTTTCCGCACCTTCTTCCAGCTTCCGGGCTTCAGCCAGGATTCTGCGTATTTCCTGCCGTCCGCGGCCTATGTGGGAGGCGGCGCGGACAGGATCAGGCGTGAATTCCGGTCCTCCCTTGAGGTATTTTTCAAAGTATTGCTGGTAGCGTTCCGCCAGTTCCCGCCCCCTGGCAAAGAGCCGGCGGTCTTCCTCCACATAGGCCACCACGGCGGGGTCCACGTCTTTCGTGTCCAGGTCCGCCAGTTCTTCATCCCGTTCCCGCAGCAGGTCCGCTGCGTCCCTGCTGCTTTCCGCCAGGCCCGGAAGGGTAGGGTTCTTTTTTAGTTTCAGGAGGCGCTGTACAAGCGCGTCGCTCTTTTCCGAATATTCCGTATTGATGTCAGCCGCTTTTTTCCAGTAGGAGACGGTGGGATCGCCGCAGGAGGCCATCAGGAGGGCGGCCAGCACGGGGAGCATGCGGCGCAGGCAGGTAAGGGGAGTCATGTTCCTTTTGTAGCATTCCCGTGATGGGAATCAAGGATGTTTTATGGTTTCCCGGCTTCTGTTTCTCATGAAAGAGTGCTGAATCTTAATTGGTTCCGTTTCTGGAACGTCTCTTTTCCGCAGGGGGTGGCATTTCCACCACGCCGCTGCTGGCTCCGGGCGTCAGCAGGATTTCCACCTCCAGGGGCAGGGAGGTATCCGCCAGCAGTCCTTCCGGAATGGAGATGCCTATGGGAGCGGAGCTTTTGCCGGGCAATACTTCCTGGGGGGAAATGATGTCCAGAATGAGGCGCCCGTGCTGGAGAATGTTGATCTTGCTGATGGAGAAGGCGTCTTTCATGCCGGTGTTATGCAGAGTGACGCCCTTGAGCCGGGTGGGGGCGAACGGCCCCGGAACGGAGAACCGCAGGATGGTGGATTCTCCGGAGGCAAGCGGCAGGGGGAGCCAGTACGCCGCAATGTCCGCCCTGGGGTTCAGGCTGTCCGTGAGGTAGCCGGACCCGTTGAGGCGTTCCATCATGAGGTGGGAAAGTTCCGAGGACGCGGGCACGCCCCACCCCTGTGAGTACATGAGGGAGAGCAGGTACATGGCCTCCTGGTCCCGGTACTGGACCGCCATTCTCAGGAACCGCGCCGCCTGGGCGTAATCACGTGAGGCCAGGGGCGGCTGCTGGGGCAGGCGGGGGAAGTAGGAGGGGATGTCCATAAGCAGGATGCCCAGTTCCTTCATGGCTTCATAGCATCCTCCGGTGGCGGAACGGTAGAGCCATTCCACGCCTTCTTCAGGCCGGGGGCCTCCGGGGCAGTCCGGAGATATGAGGGCTTTCCCCAATACCTGCTGGGCAATGGGGTACCCGGCCCTGGACAGTTGTTCCAGAGCCGCCAGCGTGTCCGGCGTGATGTCCGCATGGTTCAGGACGTCTCCGTGGCCCGGGGTGGGCGTAGTGACCGCCGCCACCAGCCCCTTGTAAACCGGGTCATGCAGCAGGGCAGGCTCCGGCGCAGGCGGCGCGGCGATGAAGCGGATCTTGGGGAACGCCTCTTCCGTGCGCTCCGCCTCGCTTTTGAAACAGGACATTTGCATGGGAACGGCCTTATGGGCCTCGGTTTCAAAGGTGTACGTGTAAACACGGTCCGTGGATAATTCCGGGAGGGACGGGAAGAAGAACGTGCTGGTGGACTGTCCCGGCACCGTGAAGGAGGGGACCGGGTTGACGGAGCGGTCCACGAGGGTGCCGTTGGAGTCCCGGATGGTCAGGTGGAGCTCCCCGCCGCCGGAGGAAGGCGGCGTGATTTGAAGATAAATGCAGGAGATGCGCAGTTTTTCCGGCAGGATGGAGGGGAGGCCGGAACGGGTGAGGATCGTATCATCAAGGCGCAGGTGGAATTCCTGGAGCGTCCGCGGTTCCAGCGCTGCGTCTTCCGTCATTTTAAGTTCCGGAATGCGGATGGACGCCAGGTCCCGGGGCGGGGCCGGCAGTTCCCGTCCATTGGAATTGGCGGCGGGTTGCTGGATGGCCTCCTTGATCGTGTTGATGGTGGTGCCCATGGGGGCCTTCTTCACGTAGTCCATCAGGTAGACGGCTCCGGCGGCCAGCAGGAGGGTGCAGGCGCTGCCCACCATCAGGTACATCATATGGCGGTTGCGGCGGAGGGTGCGTGCCGACAGCCTGCGGGAGGCGGAATGGAGGCCGCCCGGACTGGCGGCGGAATGGTTGTTTCCCGGTTTTTTTTCAGCGCAGGGACGCGGCATCCCTTCCGGATGGATGTAGTGAATATCCGCCGGGGATAAATGGATGGTGGCGGAGGATTCCTCCCCGGAAATGGCGCAGATGTCGTGAATCCATTCCCTGGCGGTCTGGTAGCGGCAGTTGATCTGGGGGGAGAGCGCCTTGTCCAGGGACAGCAGGAACTGACGGGAATAAAAACGTGTGAGCACGGGATCACTGTGCAGGGGCTGCATGCCGTCTTCCGACAGGCGCACTTCCGCCCGTTCCGGAGGATGGCCGGTGAGCAGGGCGTAAAAGGTGGCGCCTACGGAATAAAGGTCGCTCCAGGGGCCTATGTTCGTTTTTCCCAGAGCCTGTTCCGGGGAGGAATACCCCTGGGTGGTCAGGACGGTGGCGGCGTGCAGCTTCAGGGCGTGCCGCGCCGCGCCGAAGTCGATCAGCACGGGCGTGCCCTCCTCCGTCAGCAGGATGTTGCCGGGCTTGATGTCACGGTGGTAGATGTGCCGGGAATGGAGGTAGTCCAGAATACGGAGCAGGCGCGTCAGCAGCCCCTTGAGTTCATCCTCCGTGTAACGGTGGCCCGTGCTGTGGAGCTTTTCCCCCAGAAAGTCCAAGGAGAGCCCGGTGATGTGCTCCATGGCGAAGTAGGCCGTGCCGTTGGCTTCAAAGACGGACAGGATTCTGACGATGCCGGGATGGTTGAGTTCCGCCAGCGTCTGGGCTTCGCTTAGGAAACTCTTCAGGGCCCAGGTGTAGTTTTCCAGGTCGTGCTCGTTGTTGGGCCGGATATGCCCGGTCAGCGGGTCCCGGTAGGAGCAGCTGGAGGGGAAGTTTTCCTTGATAACCACGTTGCGGTTCAGGAACAGGTCCTTGGCCAGGTACGTGATGCCGAAGCCTCCGCTGCCCAGGACGCGGATGATTTCATACTGTTCCAGGCGCGTGCCGGGGGCCAGCTCCCGCTGGTAAACGAAAAAGGCGCCTTTTTCTTCCGCATGGGGAAGAGGGGGGCGGCCGGGCAGAATCTGTTCCAGGCCTGTCGCCGGAGCGGGAGGCGGGACTTGCCCTGTCGTCCGGGGCTGGTCATCTGGCTGGCCTTCTTCTGCTGGCATGAGGGGAAGTTCCTGAAGCGGAAGCTGCGGGCATTCTCATATGCCGGATGCGGCAAGTCAAGGTGAATGCCTGTTTTCCTCCGTATCAGGACTGCCGCCTGTGCGTAGTATCTAAAACGGCGCAAGTGGAATGGAAGGAATAAACCTAAAGGGAGAGATGAAGGCGGGGGATTCTTTCTGCCTTGCCCATCCTGTACGCCATGCTTATGAAGTACATTCCCGTGAAAGCCGACCCTTCACGTTTCAGGATTTGTGGCGCCTGATGAATTCCCGGGCGGCTTTCAGATAGGCGTCCGCCGCCGTTCCGGAAGGATCATGTTCAAAGATGGTGTGGCCGAAGCTGGGCGCTTCCCCGAGCCGGATGGAACGGGGGATGACGGTCTTATACAGCATCTGGGGAAGGTGTTTTTCCACCTGGTCAATGACCTGGCGGGAGAGGTTGGTGCGGCCGTCGTACATGGTCATCAGCACCCCTTCATGCCTGATGCGGGGATTGGCTCCGCTGGCGCAGATCTGCGCCGTCACGTGCAGGATTTTGGCCAGGCCTTCCAGCCCGAACCATTCGCACTGCAGGGGCGTCAGCACTTCGTCACAGGCGGCCAAGGCGGAGGTCATCAGAACGCCCAGGGAGGGCGGCGTATCCATGATGCAGTAGTCGTACGCTTCCGACTCCCGCAGGGGAGCGAGCGTTTCCCGGAGCCGGGTCAGGTGGTTGCCGGACCGGGCCAGTTCTATTTCCACGCCGGCCAGGTCCATGGTGGAGGGGATGATGTCCAGCCGTTTTCTGCCGGAAGGCAGGATGCACTCTTCCGCCGGGAGCTGGCCGAGCAGGGCCGGGTACAGGCTGGGCATGTCTTTTCCGTCAATGCCCATGCCGCTGGTGGCATTGGCCTGCGGGTCCAGGTCAATGACCAGGATTTTCTTCTTCAGCTGGGCCAGGGCGGCGGCCAGGTTGATGGCCGTGGTGGTTTTTCCCACTCCCCCCTTCTGGTTGGCGATGGCGATGATTTTCATTCGGGAAAAGGGTGCGGGGAAAAGGTAGCATAACGGGAGGCCCTTTCAACCATTTTCCCGGAGAGGCCGGGTGGTCTGTGGGCCGCAGCGGACCTTTCCCTTTAGGGAACGGCTTGTTGCGGAGAACGGAGGAGCAGGGGAAATCTGCTGTTGCGGGGGCGGTGCGCCACAGCGTCAGGGGGCCGTGGGAACGGCGGGGCGGTCGGAAGACAGGATGAGGCGGAAGCCGAGCGCGTCATCCCGCGTGTTTTCCGGCAGGGGGGTGCGGATGGAGGTGGTGAGCTGCTTGGGGCGGAAGGAGAGGTAGCTGCCTCCGCGTGCCACGCCGTAATTGCGGATGGGGAGGGACTCCGGCCCCCCGTAGGAATCGTCCACCCATTCCATGACGTTTCCCTCCAGGTCGTACAGGCCCAGGTGGTTGGGCGGGAAGGTCTTCACAGGGGCCGTGTACGGCTGTCCGTCCTCATACCCCACGATGACGCGGGAGGAAGGAAGGTAAATCAGGGCGGACTGGTCCGCAAAATTGCCCGTTTTATCCGGCGGCGGCCAGGAATAGCCCCACGGGAACACCTCCCGGGAGTTTTCATGAGGCAGCGTCTTTTCATAGGGGGAGGACCCCTTTTCATCCGTCAGGCGCACCCAGGAGCTCCATTCCTCGTCCCTGGGCAGGCGGTAGGAATCATGCTGGTCAATCAGCCCCTGGGCCCGTTCCTTGTTGGTAAGCCATTTGGCAAAGGCGCGCGCGTCCTGCCTGCTGACGTTCACCACCGGGTGGTTCTCCCCCTGCGGGAAGCCGGGCCGTGCCGGGGCTTTTCTCCCCGTAGCTTTCAGGAACTGCTGGAAATCCTTCACGCGCACTTCATGGGACATGACCAGGGCGTTTCCCCCTACCGGGGCCAGCTGCATGCCCAGGCTGTTGGTCCAGGGTGATCCGAAGATCACGGATTTGTCCGGCTCCAGCTGGAGGGAAAGGTATAAATCCTGCGGGTCCAGCCCCCGGCGCCGCATGGTGGCGTGCCCCGGCAGTTTGATTTCAATCACGTAGGGCACCTGGTTGACGTATTCCTCAATGGGCGTGCGTCCGATCAGCCTGTTGTTGAAAAAGACGCTGGCCCCCGGCGGATTGGTGGTGACGGTGATGGGGACCTGGAACACGCGGGTGACGTTCAGGACGTAGGCGCTGTGGCCGTCCGTATTTCCGGATGTCTGTGGCAGGGGATCCGCATTGATGGAAAACTCCTTGCCCAGCAGTCCCTCCCGTTCGCATTTCTTGTTCAGCCACGCCAGGTAGGCCGTGATGCCGTCCTGCGTGAGCAGGGCCACGTCCTTTTCAGGATGGCCCGGTTCCGTCTGTTCCCGCTTCATCTGGTAATTCCCCTTCTGCTGGTCCTCCTTCAGGAACTTGTTGAACAGGGCGGCGGTGAGGGGGCCTTGCGCCACGTGGCGCGTTTCCGCGGGCAGGTATGTCACGCCCTCCGTATCCTTCCACGGCTGGCTGTCTGTAGGGGGGTGGTACTCCTTCAGCACGCCGCCCAGGGCCAGCGTGGAGCCTCCCTTGACGGTGCCCGCCTCCTCCTTGTCCGCGAAGCCCGATTTTTTTACGGTATACGCCACGGAAGCGCCGGAGGGCAGTTCAATGGGGCCGTAGGGCGTTTCATCCAGGTAATTGCCGTCCGCATCATAAACGGACGCTCCCGCCGGGGAGCTGGTCACCAGCACATACCCGGTCCGGGATTCCTCCTCCGGGGCGGAAGCGTGAGGGTCCTGGCGGACGTCCGCGGCTGGTTCTTCCGGAAGATGCTGGCTGCTGTTGAGCCACAGGGCACCCCAGTACGCGGTGAAAGCTCCGGCTACGGCCGCGGCCAGCAGCTGGAGGGTGCGCCTGAGCTTGCGGCGCTTCTTTTTCTTGTGAAGGCGGAAGCGGGAGGGCACTTCATATCCCCGGAGGGCATCTATTTTCTCCGCCAGTTCTTCCGCGGAATCAATGGCGCACTCCTCCACGCGGGGTTCCGCCGCCTGGCAGATGATGGTATTGAACGCCTGCCACTTCTTGCGCACGGTGCCTTCCGGCAAATCATCCGGAAGTTCAGGGAAATCCATGCGGTCCTTCCCCGTGCTGATCTCGTATAAAACCTTGGCCAGGGCATAAACGTCCGCCCGCCGCGTGCCGGGACCGTCCGGGGGGATGAACCCCTCCGTCCCTACAAAGCTGCGCTGGTCCAGATGGGCCACCAGGCCGATGTCCGCCAGCTTGGGCCGTCCGTTGACGAAAATGACGTTGGCCGGCTTGATGTCCCGGTGCGTCAGGTTCTTGCTGTGCAGGTACAGCAGGGCGTGGGCCAGCTGGCTGCCTACCTCCAGGCAATAATCCAGGGGCAGCGGCTTGTTGCCGGAAAACTTCTTGTCCGTCTGGAGCGTGCGGGGAATATACTCGTCCGGCGTGATGTGGACGCCCGTGCGGGCGTCGTCGCCCAGCTCCATAACGTAATAGTAAAACGGGGAATCCTGGTCGTGCCTCCCTACGTGCAGGATGTGGACCAGCCCCGGATGGTTGCGGGCGATGGGTTCATACTGCAGGATGCCCTCAAACTCCCGGTTGAAGGTGCGCTCATCCTCAAAATCCTCCCGCCAGACGATTTTCACGGCGCGCCACGCCCCGGTCAGGGAGCGGGCCAGCCAAACCTCCCCGTAAGCGCCGCTGCCTATCTGGCGCACGACCTCATGGTCCGGAATGGAAGGAGTGGGACGCACCACCCGTTTGACGGGCAGCGTCGGCAGATTGCCGCCGGGCATGGGTGATGCGTCCGAAGTCATGGAGGGTGCGGGAATCAGGAAATAACTCCCAGGTTTTTGCCCACCTTGCAGAAGGCTTCAATCGCCTTGTCCAGTTGTTCGCGGGTGTGGGCGGCGGAAATCTGCGTGCGGATGCGGGCCTGCCCCTTGGGAACGACGGGGTAGAAGAAGCCGACGGCGTACACGCCTTCGTCCAGAAGCTGGGCGGAGAATTTCTGGGACAGCACGGCGTCCCCCAGCATCACCGGGGAAATGGGGTGGTCCTTGCCGCCGATGGTGAAGCCCGCTGCCGTCATGGCGTCGCGGAAATACCTGGTATTCGCTTCCACGCGGTCGCGCGCTTCCGTGGAACCTTCCAGCAGGTCCAGCACCTTGATGGAGGCGGCCACGATGGCCGGGGCCACGCTGTTGGAGAACAGGTACGGGCGCGCCTTCTGGCGCAGGATGTCCACCACTTCCTTCGGGCCGGAAACGTAGCCGCCGGAAGCGCCGCCCAGGGCTTTCCCCAGAGTGCCCGTGGTGATGTCTATGTTGCCGAACAGGCCGCAGTGTTCATGCGTGCCGCGGCCCCTCTTGCCCAGGAAACCCGTGGCGTGGCAATCGTCAAAATGCACGATGGCGTTGTACTTGGCGGCCAGCTCATGAATCTTGTCCAGCTGGGCGATGATGCCGTCCATGGAAAACACGCCGTCCGTGGAAATCAGCTTCACGCGCGCTCCGGCGACGTCCGCTTCCTGGAGCTTGGCTTCCAGGTCCGCCATGTCGTTGTTGGCGTAGCGGAAGCGCTTGGCCTTGCAGAGGCGCACGCCGTCAATGATGGAGGCGTGGTTCAGGGAATCGGAAATAATGGCGTCGTCCGCGGTCAGGAGGCCCTCAAACAGGCCGCCGTTGGCATCAAAGCAGGAGGGGAACAGAATCGTGTCTTCCGTGCCCAGGAACTGGGAAAGGCGTTCCTCAAGCTGGCGGTGCAGGGTCTGCGTGCCGCAGATGAACCGCACGGAAGCCATGCCGAAACCCCATTCGTCAATGGCTTTCTTGGCGGCTTCCATCACTTCCGGATTATTGGCCAGGCCCAGGTAATTATTGGCGCACATGTTGATGACGGAGCGTCCGTCCTTCAGCGTCACCTGGGAATACTGCTGGGAGGCGATGAAGCGTTCTTCCTTGTACAGACCTTCCGCACGCAGTCCGTCCAGGGTGGAAGTGAGGATGTTTTTGAATTCAGGGGTATACATGTCGAATAATGGAATATGAATTGAAATAGCCAGCAAGTGAACGATCAAGGATCACACGGTTGCTCCCGCACCTTTATCATTATTGAGCCGTGAAGAAAAGCTTAAAGAACACAAATTGAAGGCAGGGAGAGGACGGAACGGAGAAGCGGAACCCCTCCGCTTATCCTGCGGTGACGGGAAAAACGGGAGCTGGTCAAAGGGGTGCGTTTCCTGAAGAAAAAGAACAGGAAAAATACTCACCGGTCCGGAATGCATGAACGGCAGGCGGGGACGGGAAGGGAGGAGTTTTCCGGAGTATGGGAAATGCATTTGATACACAAAACAGGCGCCAACGTGCGCTTGAAAAAGTGAAGGCCGGTTCCAACCTCCGGCCATTAAACCCATCATACCCGATCATGAAACTATCCCGTATTTCCTTATGGAGTCTGACCCTGGCAGGATGCCTGCCTGCCGTGCGCGCCGAATCCTGGAACCAGTTCCCGGAAAGCGGTCCGGAAACCACGCTGGATTCCATGTGGGCGTCCGCGGCCTATGTGCAGACGCTGGTGGAAGCCTCCTCCGCCCAGATAAATATCTCCCGTTTCCGGCAGAAGGGGCCGTCCAACCTGTGGGCGGGCGCCCTGGGCAGCTTTGGCGATGCCGGAATCCGGAACAACCAGCCTTCCTTTGACTACTCAGCCGCCGGCTACGCGCTGGGGTATGACTACGGCACGTATGGAGAAAAATCCGGTTCCCTGCTGGGTCTGGCATTCGGGCAGATGTTCGGGCACCAGAACATTCAGGAAATGCCGGACTATCCGGACGGCCCCATGGAGGGGGACCGCTTCCGGCAGTCAGCGTGGATGGCCAACCTGTACGGCGCCTTCTTCCGGGAAACGGGGCCGCGGTCCAGCCTGCTTCTTGCCGCGAATGCGGCCTTCGGCAGTACGGAAAACAAATGCCGCCACAGTGATGCGTGGGGAAACGCCTCCAAGTGGGACTCGGAAACGTTCCAGGCGGGGTTTTCCGCCTCCTGGCGCTATCAGGTGACGAACTCCTTCAGCGTGACCCCCTTTATGGGAGTAACGTATGTGCACGGAGCCAACAAGGTGAAAAGGGATGACCAAGGCGGCTACGGCGATTCCTCCTGGTGGGGGGATTACTGGTGGGATGACGACGACTGGGACGACGATGATGATTACAACCAGCGGCGGGACAACCGGGGCACGTTTGACAACGTGTCCATGGCGATGGGAGTGACGCTGGAACACGTTTTCCGTCTGTCCGGAAATACCGTATGGATTAATGCCCTGTCCGGGAGCTACTGCCCGGACATCTACCGTAACGATCCCCATTACACGTTCCGGGACGGCTGGTGGGAAGGGGATGAATACCGGGAATCCCGGTACAAGGGGAAGGGCTATTCTCCCGGAAAGCAGTCATTCAAAGTCAAGCTGCTGTCCAGAATGGTCTTCAATGACAGATGCTCCGTCTTCGCCTCCTACCAGGCGCATTTCAGGGAATCCTTCCTGGAGCACCAGGCGGCGCTGGGCGTCTCCGTCTCCTTCTGAACACTGGAGCCGCCGGGGAAAGCCGAATGGAAAAGAGTTCGGCTTTCTTCCGGATGGCTCAGAGGGAAGGGGAGGGGGAAAGAGCCTGGTTTTCCTTGCCGGAACAGTCCTCGGTTTCCAGCGAAAACTCCAGCATCCGGTCCCCCTTAAACGTGAAAAACGCCTCAAACTGCTTCCCGTCAAGCATGGCGGGAAGCCAGAACCGGTCGTCCTGCCACATGAGATCGTAGGGAATCTCGTCCACCGGGCACCAGAAAGGCTCTGCCTCCGGCGTTTCCGAAGGGGTGCCCTTGAAAGAGGACGCCATGAACACGTGGCAGCGGATTTCCGGAATGGTGCCGCAGGCGAAGGAAAAATTCAGCACGCCCATTTCCCGGGCATCCGCAACGTCAATGCAGAGTTCCTCCCGGACCTCCCGCAGCACACACTGGAGGGCCGTTTCCCCCGCCTCAAACTTCCCGCCGGGACCGTTCACCTTCCCCGCGCCGATCCCCCTCTTCTTGCGTATCAGGAGAATCCTTCCGTCCTGCACCACAAACATCAGGGTGGCGAGGATATCAGGGGTCCACTGGGCAGGCCATTGAAAGCCGCTGCTTCTGTCTTGCATGGGCGCATGTTACAGGATGGGAGGGAAATCATGAAGAAAAATGCGGAACAAGCCCGGTAGAGGCCGGCTCCGGACACGGTTTCGCACCTGTGAGGCAGGAGGGCAAGAATGAAGACTTGCCGGTGATGGAAAAGGAAAATCCCTCTCAACTTTTCATGGAAGCCGGGAGGGATTGCCGTCAGGAATTTTCCTCCTGCTGCGAAGGACTCATTCCGGGAATGGGTGGCAGTTTTTCCTTAACAAAAAGCATCCAGGGAAAAACTTTTGTTAAACCGGTCGTGGTATGGACTATTAATTTCTCCAAATGCCTTTTTTATATCCCCTGGCAGATCAGTTTTGCTGTCGCATTCCAGAACGAAAAAGTTGGGGTCAAAAAGATGAACCTTCCCCTTTTCGTTGTGAATACCGATGGCGTGCCCACAGCGTTCTTCAAAAATGGCCAAAATCGTATAGGTAACGTCCTTTTGTAAAATCTCGGAAATAGTAACGTCCTTTTGTAAAATTTTGGAAATAGCGTAATCCATAAATTTCTTTTCGAAGAAGTTTGCAGGAACCGAGTTGTTATGCAGCATCTCCATCTTCCCTTCGATAACCATTGCTTGACGGCTGCGGGCAAGGACATCCGCCATGTCGTTTTGTTCATGGAAAACGGAGGCTTTTGCCGCGTACCCCTCTCCATAAATGAGAGGAGCTTTTGAAATGGGCTGATTGCGAGGCGGACTGATGCTGTGTTCAATATCGGCCCAAAATTGGCTTTCTTCATGACGATGGCATGCAATGAGCCAATAAGTGACCAGGCCCAGGCATATTCCGGAAGGATAAATATCCCCTGTCTGGGGAATCAACTGTCCCTGACTGAATGATTTTATTTCTTTCATGATTCTCTTAATGGAATGATTGAGAACACATCATTCCATGAAGAAAAGATGGAGGACATGATGGTCTTCCCTGATGGAAAATCAACTTTCCGGAGTATGGGACGGGCTGTTCCGCCGGACCGGCTTCTCCCTCCGGAAAAGGAATCCATGGGTGAGGGCAAAGTCTCCGGATGGAGCCGGACGGGGCCGGCCTTATTCAGTCCGTTCCTTCCAGCAGGTCTTCTTTCCTGACGCGGGAACCCGCAAGGGCATAGGCAAGCATGACCAGCTCACAGAGGAAGACAAGCATCCATGACCAGCGCCAGCTTCCCAGCGCGTCCGTCAGAGCTCCCTGGAGGAAGGGGAAAACGGCGCCGCCGAACACGCCCATCATGAAAATGCCGGAAGCCTTGGCGGTGTATTTTTTCAGTCCCACGGTGGCGAGCGTGAAAATACAGCCCCACATGACGGAATGGAACAACCCTACGGAAACCAGCACCCACAGGTTATGGGTGTAAATGGCAACCAGCGTCAGGATGGCCGCCGCAGAGGTTGCCACCGTCAACTGGACGCGGGGGGAGATATGGTTCAGCCAGCTGGAAACGATGCGCCCCACCATCAGGCCGCCCCAGTACAGGGAGGCCAGCAGGGCCGGAATGCCCAGGTCCACCCCCCACACCACCAGGTTGCTGGAGCCCAGGAACAGCAGCGGTTCATCCGAATTGCTGAGCTCCAGGGCGTGCAGGTTCACGTTGATGCCCACGGACACCTCCGCGCCCACATAAAAGAAAATGGCGATCACGCCCAATGTCAGATGCCGGAAGGACCAGATGCTGCGTTCCAGCTTTTCTCCTTCTCCGGCCGTCGTGTCCCGGATGTTGGGCAGGTAAAGGCGCTTCGTCAGCAGGGTGACCAGCGCAATGAGGACGCCCAGGATAAGCAGGGGGAGCATCAGCTGCCGCACGTGGACGCTCTCCATGGGCAGTCCGGCAAACAGGATGCCGGTCACGAAAAACGGCGCGATCGTCGTTCCGAAGGAGTTTACGGCGCAGACGATGTTGAGGCGCTGGACGGGCTGGGTTCCCTTCAATTCATAGGACGTCACGTAGGGATTGATGACGACCTGCAAAATCGTGGCGGAGGTGCCCATGGCATAGGACCCCGCCAGAAAAATAAAATAGCCGTAGGGGATGCTGGCCCCAGCGATCGTCGTGCGCAGGTCCCCGAACTGGACGGTGAACCATGCGGACAGGAAAAAGACGGCCAGCCCGAGCACCATGAACAGGAGGCCCCGTATCAGTGTGGTCTTATAGCCGTAACGGTTGATCCAGCGGGAGGCGATGTTTCCATTCACCAGGTACGCCAGGAAAAAGAAAAAGGGAATCAGCGTGATGAACGTGTTTTTCAAGGCGCCGGCATCCGACAGGAAGGCGCTTTGCAAAGGCCCCTGGAACTGGCCGTTCACGGTGGACAGGAACCCGACAAGGAAATAAATGAAGGTCAGGGCAAGGAAGGGACCCAGGCGTGAATGCGGTTGTGTTTCCATGGGGAGGGTGAGAGGTGAAAATGCTGCGGAAAGGAAAAGACCGGGAAGGTGTCTTCATGCCGCCCGGAACAGGAGACGGGCTGCATGAAGGATTGTATGACTACGGAAGAACCAATTTTTCCAGAACGGGGAGCACGCCGTCTTTTTCAAGCTTCTCCACCATGCCCAGGTACTGGCTGACGAACTTGTCCGCCGCCTTCAAATCCGTGCTCCGGAAGGGGGAGAGGGCGAGGAAATCCAGCGGGTCGTCGCTGGCGATCAGCTTCCGGTCCTCCTTGGTCAGCCAGGGCTCGTTCACTTCATAAGCCTGGCCCCGGTCGTCCTTCCCGTGCTTCAGGTAATGGCGGTAGGCGGCCACGAAAAACGCCAGGCGTTCCAGGTCGGCGCCGTCCCTGATCATCTTCGTTAAAACGGGCATCACATACACGGGAATCTTGGAAACGCCGTCAAAGCACAAGCGGCTGATCTGGTCGCTTACCGCCTTGTTGCCGAAGCGTTCCAGCAGGGTCTTCTTGTACAGCTCCAAATCCGTATTCCCCGGAGGCGGAACGTAGGGGCCCGCGTCCCGGTCCATGAAAAGGCGCAGGTAGCGGGCGAACCGTTCATCCCCTACCGCCTCGTCCACCCGGCGGTACCCGGCCAGAAAGGCGGGGTAGGACAGCAGGGAATGGGACGCGTTCAGCAGGCTGAGCTTCATATTCTCATAAGCGGAAACGTCATCCGTAAACTCAACGCCCACGGCTTCCCAGTCCGGGCGCCCGGCAATGAAATCATCCTCAATCACCCACTGGATGAAATCCTCCGAATAGACGGGGGCGGCGTCTTCCACGCCGCTCTGCGCGTCCAGCCGCTTGACGTCGTCCGGCGTGACGGCGGGCGTGATGCGGTCCACCATGCTGTTGGGGAACGTCACGTTCTTCTTCACCCACTGAGCCAGTCCGGGGTCCTGGACCTTGATAAAGGAAGTGAACGCTTTCCGGGCCGTGTCCCCGTTGTGCTGGAGGTTGTCGCAGGATAGAACGGTTACGGGGCCTGCGCCGTCCTTGCTCCTCTTCCGCAATCCGGCGGCCAGAAAGCCGAAAACCGTACGGGGATGGCCGGGGTGTTCCAGGTCATGTTTCACGTCCTTGCTGTCGAGCATGAACTCTCCGGTTTCCTTATCCAGATTGTACCCCCCTTCCGTAATGGTCAGGGTGATGATTTTAGTCCGGGGGTCCGCGATCTTGTCGATGACCTTTCCGGGCTCCTTCGGTCCCCACGCCAGATCCACCAGGGAGCCTATCTCATAAAACTCGTCCTTGCCGTCGCGGCCGCAGACTGTCAGCGTGTAAAGGCCGTCCTGGCTCTTCAGCGCCTTGTAAAGGGGCTCGTCCTGCGGCAGCAGGGCCACTCCGGAAATCCCCCATTCATCACGGCCGCCCATGCCCAGAAGCTGGTTCGTGTAAAACTCCTCATGCGCGCGGTGGAAATTGCCCACTCCTATATGAACTATTCCCGGTTGAATGGTTGTCCTGTCATAGGGGATGGGAGCCCCCGGAATCTTCGCCTTGCCCTGTCGTTTCAGTTCCTTCTTCATCTTGAAATGAGGTATGGTATTTGCCGTCTCATACTAATGGGCATTTCCGGAGAGGCAGGTGTTAGGGATATGCCAGACTTTTTCCATATCCGGCGCGTTGATCACGCGCCGCAGGGAGCGTTTACGGAAAAAATCCGGGATTTTCTCCTGGACGCGGCTCACTCAGGGAAGGTGAAAACGCCGGAAACGCGCCCTTTCCGGCATGACTGGAATGAACCTCTTTTTCCTTTCCCGGAACAGGCGGCGCGTTCTATGCTTTACTATCTCTCCCGGCTTTCCTTTCCGCCGGAAGAACCACCTTCAACATTTGAAAAAGCATGTATGACGTCGTAGCCCTCGGAGAACTGCTGGTGGACTTCACCCCCTGCGGAGTGAGCGCCCAGGAATTGCCCGTTTACCAGGCCAATCCGGGGGGAGCCCCCTGCAACGTCCTCTCCATGCTGTCCAGGCTGGGGCGCAGGACCGCCTTCATCGGCAAGGTGGGGCATGACATGTTCGGGAAAATGCTCCGGCGCACGCTTCAGGAGGAAGGCATTGACGACTCAGGGCTGGTCTCTTCCCGGGAAGTCAACACCACCCTGGCCTTCGTCCAGATTGACGAACAGGGCGACCGTGATTTTTCCTTTTACCGCAATCCCGGCGCGGACATGAAATTGACCGCCGGAGAGGTGGATATGGCGCTGGTGGAAAACACACGCGTATTCCACTTCGGGACCATCTCCATGACGCACGGCGACGTGCGGCGCGCTACCAGGCACGCCGTCAGCCATGCCCGGGAAAAGGGGGCCCTTATCACCTTTGATCCCAATCTCCGGCCTCCCCTCTGGCCCAGCCTGGAGCTGGCCCGGGAGCAAATGCTCTACGGCTGCGGCGCGTGCAGCGTCATGAAAATAGAAACGGAGGAACTTCTCTTCCTCACCGGGTGCTCCTCCATGAAGGAAGGGCTGGATGTCCTGAAAAGGGAATTCCGCAATCTCCGCCTCATTCTCGTGACGGGGGGCAGGGAAGGCAGCTGGGCTTCCTATGGAGACACGCTGGTTTACCAGCCTACGTTCCTGAAGGTCAACACCATTGACACGACAGGAGCCGGTGACGCCTTTTTTGGTTCCTGCCTGGACTGGATTCTGGAAACGGGACTGGAAAACCTGACGGAGGGACAATTGGCGGACATGCTTTTATTCGCCAACGCCGCCGCTTCCATCGTGACAACGCGCAAGGGGGCCATCCGCTCCATGCCGACCCGCGAGGAAGTCCTGGCCCTGGTGGCCGAAGGCGTTTGAGGTTTTCCCCTGAATGCGCGTTCCTGAACCGGGGCCCTTTATCAAAGTCGGAGACTGGACCCAGCCTCCGGAAGCACGCTCCCGGCTTCCTCTCCTATCAACAAGAAACCCTCTCCAAGCATTTAACGTCATCCGCTGCCGGAAATAGGGCAATGATAGCGTGTCCATAAAGAAATTCTTTATTTTTCTTTTTTCATCCTTGGATAAATTAAAATTTTTCCGTGTATGCTTGTGATCAAAATTATTCTGTTCGAGCTCTTCTGTATCCTGGTGGCCTCCGCCTCTGAAAAAGTCGGCGAGTTTTTCCGCAACAAGCAGAGGAATAAATTTCATGCTCTTTCTTTTACGATGCAAAGTAGTAATAACTATCCACTTTCATTGCTTTCCTCACAGCGTCGTGATAGTGCATGGGGCTTTTATCGCCATATTATGAAAAGACTTTTTCGGCACAATCTGTAAACGATAGAGAGGGAGTATCTTGAGCCGATAACACTTGACCTTCAGGGGAAAAACATGAAGAGTCTGCAATCAGGTGCGGATTAAGAACAAATGTACCGTTTGCTATTTTCACAAATCGGGATTCTGATTCCAACTTTTTGATGTCGCTGTAAATTGAGGCACTTACTGTGTTCCAGGATGTCTGCCTTGCGTTACCCACAACTTGGGCTGCATCAATTTGGTCGCCAATTTTTTCGAAGTCATGGGCAATTGGCTTCTTGAAGAAGAAGCTGAACGGAATCTAAAAGAATGCTCATGGTTGAAATAAAATCGTTTGTTTTTCTATTTTTGCCGAAATGATTATTCTAACCCATTACTCTGACAATCAACGCACGATCTGTTGTTGCAAGGCTTCGATAGATGATACAGGACCAATGAATTGGGCTGGCGGACACGGAGTAGCAGGATCATTGGCCAGGCATTCATTAAAATGTTTCCGCCCACAGAGTATCTTCTGAGACTGCTTTTCATCAGGCAGTTCAAGCAAAGAGTCTACCCCTTTAGTTTCCACGACAAAATAGAGGTGTTCTTCTCCATCCTTTTCGTAGACGAGAGCCCAGTCCGGATTGTACGATCCCAGAGGAGTAGGGATCGTAAACCATCCGGGCAGTTTGACATAGCACTTGACATTCTCACACGCATCGGCGTTCTCGACAAAACGTCGTTCCACCTCGGAATCGCACACGATATAATCCGTCAGGCATTTGTCTGTTTCTGCCGTTTTGATTACATCCGAGGCGTAACTTTGTATTTCGGCATTCAATAATTCCTGAGCCCAGTAAGTCGTTCCTATGGTTACCGGCTTATAGGAAACTCCCTCAATCAGAAGTTTGGAAAGTCCTTTGGCGATGACTTTCTGGCATATATTCAAAAACTGCCGGGCATTGACGCGGGCGGCCTTCAAGTTGTCCAGGGAGGTCAAAATCTGTACCAGAGTGCGGCGGGTTAATTGGGTACGCTCTTGCAACTCTGTCAGCAAATCAGGGACAGGCGTTTTAGACGTGTCTACCACTCCCATATCCCTCTGCTTTTCATTTGTACCCGTTATACCCCCGGCCCCTACGATTATTTCCGTTTTGGTCAATGTAATCAGAGGCGCGCGCACCTGTGACAATTCTTCATCCAGAGCCGGTACGACGGAGGAGACAAGAACCTGCGAATCAAATTCCACTCTGTAGGTCGTTTTTTGCCGGATGCGGTTCCAGAGTTCCACAAACTGGGGACTATCCAGCACTTTTTTACGAGTTTTTACCTTTTGCGGTTCGTTGGCATTTTTGATTTGCAGCGACTTCGCAAGAGAGGTCAAGCGAGATTCGATGGCGTCTTGCGCCTGAGTGTAGGCTTCCGGCACGGAAAAAGTTCCGTTTTTCAACTGCTGTCTGAGGTCATCCGTTGCCTTGCCACGCGAGTCGATCAACCCGCATTCGGTCAAATAGATAATTAAGGACTCCGCCTGAGCCTGCCCCAGGCGAACAATCTCTCCTGTCGTATCCCGGTACGTAATAGCCCCCAGTTTTTCCTTGGTGACCAGCCCGAATTGCAAGCCTTCCTGTTCGTATTCTTTTTGCAGGGCAGAGGCAAACTTGTTAAACTCCTCTTTACCGATGACGGTCAGCCGGTTAATGCCTGTATCCCGGACGCGTTCTCCCTTCTGATTGACACAAATACGCAGTCCTCGCCCGATAGCCTGTCGGCGCGTCAGTAGCCTCTGCATATCACGCAGAACACACACCTGAAAGACATTGGGGTTGTCCCAGCCCTCCTTCAGGGCCGAGTGGGAAAAAATAAACTTGAGCGGCTCATCCAGGCTGAGCAGACGTTCCTTATCCCGCATGATGAGCTCATAAGCTCGAGCGGAAGCTTCCCGATCGGCGACGGTTTTATCCGCAGTATCTTCCCATCTGTCAGAGGTCTCTCCCTTTTTCCGTTTGGTAATGGAGAAGTACCCGTTATGGACAGCTGAGGCTTCCGGGGGATACGGATCGTAGAGGCTGGCATATTTCGGCAGTCGGGACAGTCTGGCATATTCTTCTTCAAAAATACGGGCGCATGGGCCGTCCCTGTGGGAGCCGTCGGAACTGTAATCAGCCACATGCTCCAGGAAGAACAGGCTGAGAACCTTGATGCCTAACGGGCGCAGTCTCACTTCCTTTTCCAGATGTTCCATGATCGTCGCCTTGATCATGGCTCTCAGAAGGTCGTCCTGATAATCGGCTTCTACTGAAGAACCAATATAAAGCGGCTCGTCCAGGGTAGAGATTTCTACACAATCCTCATAAATGTTTTGCACCATGGCGGAGCCATACATCTCCATCCCCGTTTGCAGAGAAAGTATATCCTCTGTTCTCAAGGTGAGAGTTGAGGGGGCATAGTCCCCATTCTTCTTTCGAACCATGACTTCCATTTGGGCATAGGGGGATCCCTTGGTTTCGCCTGTTTTCAGCAGCTTGATGTAGGGAGAAGCGCTTTGCGTTTTCAAAGAGGCGTCAGCCACTTCGATCGTCTTGACCAGTTTTTGCTCGGAGGCATCGACGGCATTCAGACTGTAAACGGGATGATGGTATTGCTTGTGCGTCGCGGAATATCGCAATGTGCAAAGAGGAGAGAGTCCCTTGATACCTCTCTCCTCACCGGCTGCACCAATATTCTGAGGTTCATCGATAATGACAATGGGGCGGCAATCACATATGAACGTAATAGGTTTCAAGCCCCCCGTTTTTTCATTCTCTCTATGCATGTTTCGCTGAGATGCTTTACCCCTTTTTTTTGCAGTATCCTTGAAAGAAGATTCCTCAATTTTAGTTATAGACTGAATGGTACAAACCATGATTTCAATCTTGGAGGAGGTCGCGTAGCTGCGCACATTCTCCAGATTGGAGGAATCATATAGAAAGTAGTGCATCGGGGCACCGCTGTAGAGACTGCGGAAATGCTCCTTCATCAGATCAATGGACTTGAATACTCCCTCTTTGATCGCAATCGACGGTACGACGATGACGAACTTGGTAAAACCATAGCGCTTGTTCAACTCAAAAATAGTACGCAGATACACGTATGTTTTGCCTGTTCCCGTCTCCATCTCGACGGTAAAATCAAGTTCCCCGAGATTTTCTGATGAGGGGAGGCCATTTCGCTCCTGAACTTGATGTAGATTGTCCAGCAGTTCACTCTCCACCAAGCGCAGGCGGTTGCCAATCCCTTCCTCCTGCCCTACGGAGCTAAGCTGCCCTTGCTGGATCATTTGCCCCCGGGAGGAGTCCCATATTTGAGGCTCCGTGGAAAGTCCTCCGCATACAGTAAAGGCGGATTGGGATGTACTCTCCTGCCCTTGGAACAAGTCACAAACAGAATTGATCGCTTCAAGCTGGTAGTCCAGATGGGACTCAAAATGTAATTTGACACTCATGATGGGGCTATGAATTCCAGTTACAACGCTTTGACGGAAGGAATACCGTGCTGCTCCAGTATCTTGGCAAAATTCAATTTGTCGGCATCTGACCGAAACGCCTCGTCAATGACAAAAACGGCACACTGGGTATTGTCAGGAGATTCTTCATGTTTCCACTGGGCAATCCCCAGCGCAAGAGGTTCTATTTGGTCAGAGGCAATCGCCGTTTCCATACAGGCATAGTATTGTCCGTGCCCCAGACTGTAAACGCGCTTCGCACCTAGTTCCCTGATTCGGGCATCTTCCGTTAACTCAATGCCTTGTTTCAGAAGGAGCTCATACAACAGATCTTCCTGAGTACGTCCGGGCAGAAGGTGTTTTTCATGGGAGCCAAGCGCCAGCTCCAAATCATCGGCTTCCGGGTTCCAAACGCGAAGGTTAGAGCTATTTAGCTTGAACACGCGGAATCCTATATCCAAATGTTGTCCTTGTACCCCAGCTTCTTCTTTGATCGTCTTACCTGCTCTGCGAATACGTTCTTTGCCAATTTCACTGACATTTTCATATCCAGCTTTCTTCGCATTGCTGTCCTCTTCGCACGGTTCAGGAAGTTGTACCATAATAAATTTGCGCTTCCCTTCATCTTCTGCATTTTTTTCTATAACAGCATGTGCTGTTGTTGATGATCCTGAAAAAAAATCAACAATAATTGAATCTTTATCTACAATGCTAACTAAGCGCTTCATAAACGACAATTGCTTAGGATTATCAAAATAGATATCAAGACTAGCCAACAAGTTTACATCTGGACGTTGATCATCAGACATAATGGATTTAGGTCGTTGTTCTTTATTCTCATAAAGATATCTTTTTATTGTAGGTAAACTTCCATCCGTATGAAAATGAATACGATTTTCTTTCACTAATTCTTGTAATTTTTCTACAGAATAACGATATCCTCCTGGAGGTACAGGATCATATGAATTTGTTTTTGGATTAAACAGAGGTGTCGTATTTCCATTGTTCACACCTCCCAGATCTCCCTTTCTGTATAAACCTCTGGAATCAAAATACCAATAATTAGTGAAATCTATAAAGCGTGGATATTTTGTGAGCGTTTTCAATTCCAGGGTAATACTCTCAGGATCCATTCCTTCATTTTGTAATCTTTTTACTATTTTAATATACTCATCTGTGTTATTTTTAGAAACACACCATTTATTTTCCGAATGTTTAGTTTTTAAAAATGAAATATTTTTTGCATATACGAGACAGTATTCATGGCTAACGGAAACAAAAAGGCTTTGATTTTTTGAGCTATTTGTATTTCTAATTATATTAGCTACAAAATTGGATTCCCCTAAAATTTCATTACATAAAGCTTTTAAATTATAAAGTTCATTATCATCAATTGAAATAAAAATTACTCCATCATCTCTCAATAAATCTTTAGCTAAAACTAATCGAGGATACAACATATTCAACCAATTCGTATGATATCGCCCGCTTGTTTCTGCATTGGCCTTGAACCCACCCTGTTGCCCTGTTAGTTTTTTATATTCTTCAATACTGTTCTGATAATTGTCAGGATACACAAAGTCTTTCCCCGTATTATAAGGGGGATCGATATAAATCATTTTGACCTTGCCGGCATAAGACTTGCGGAGGAGTTTGAGTACTTCCAGATTCTCCCCTTCAATATACAGGTTTTTAGTTGTATCCCAGTTTACACTCTCCTCTCTGCAGGGGCGAAGTGTGCCCAAAGAAGGCGTTGTGGCCATTCGGCGAGCCTGAGCCTTGCCTTTCCATTGCAGGCCGAAGAGTTCGTCGTCCTTCGCCACATCTTCTCCCAGCATCTGTCGCAGGGCATCAAAGTCAACTTTTCCTTCCCGGACAACGGAGGGGAAAAGAGATGCAAGGGCAGTCACATGATCCGCAACGGGAGATTCGGATTGGGCTTCAGGTGAGGAAGGGGTGAGTTTTTGGTAAGACATGGTATATAACGTATCCTGTCTTACGCTAACACGGAAACGTCATCCGGGGAAAGCCCGAAATGGTAATGATTCGGTCAACGAATGTATTTGTTCCCGCACATCAAAGAGCTTGTTCCCCAGCATGACGCGATGGTTGGGCTGTCGCTCCCTGTTGAGCTGTGCATTCAAAGACTTCCATTCCGCAAAAAGTGCGGAAAGAGAGCCCCAGGCTTGAGCACCGGCTTCAATTGTAGTGGGCAGGAAAAACGGCTGCAGTTGCCCCAATGCTTCTTTCCACGGAAGGGAATGGATCATGAGCCCGTACAAGGCCCGTATCCAGCGGAAGTACAGGTCACGCAAGTTTTCTGTATGAGAAGATGAAGGCGGCAGGACTGCCTGAAAGGCTGGAACAAGTGGAAGGCTGTGGGTTCTTGTGATAGAACCGTCCCATACTTCCTTGTCCTTTTCGGCACGGCTGTGCCGCAAAGGCACAGCAGATAGAAAATGAGTAGAACTACGTGTCAGCCATAAAAACAAGGGATAGGAAATGGAACGATGAAACATCTCCTGAAGTCGGGAAATACTGGGAGAAGTCGCTTCATCCCACAATTCGGCCTGGATGACAAGGAGTTCGTTATAAGCACACTGTTCATCTTCATAGGCAGGAATCCCCACATTATCCGGACGAAGAGACAGGGCCCATGCCGAACGTATATTTCTATTAATCAGCGTCACATCTCCCTTCCCGGCAGGCATGCTGGCCAGCATGCTAGTCTTGGTCAGGAATGTGCGGCCGTTCAGCACGTTCTCCGGTAGCCATTCGAATTCATGGAGCAGTACGGGAGTCATAAGCGTGTGAGAGCAAGCATGGCCAGCACTTCGAAATCATCGACTCCCTTGGCTGGCGCCCCTTTGCCCAAGGCTGTCCCTCCGGGGGTGAAAATACTCGCAGCCCTGGATTCGTTCTCCCTTCCGGTTACGGCATTGACGGCAGAAGCCAGCAGACGGTTATAACGGCTCATGTCGGCGCCGTTTTTTGTTTTTGCATTAAATTGCCTCACATGAGCGGGTGTGATGTCTTCATGGCTCCATACGGCTTTCTTCAGCAGATCCAGACAGATTTTAACATGCTTGTAATCTCCGTTAACCGTACCGTCTTCTCCTACATGAATGAGATAATAGGGCGCCAAGGGATAATCGGCGGATACCGGCGCATCTGAATGGGAGCGCAGACAGAAAAAGGCTCCGGCTTGAATGTCCGTATTTGAGACATCCAGCGTAGACATGAAATAGGAAGGCAACTGCTCGATAAATCCGGGATACAGTTTGTCGAACGCAGCCAAATCGGCCCGATAAGGTTCCATACTCAAATCCGTAATGGAAAGTCCGCCATCTACATCTTCCAAGTCTACTACTTCTTTCTGAAGGCGTTCCAGTTGCCGTAAGCGGTAGGCAAGAGCCTGTTTTTCTCCACGGGCAGCAATGATGTTTTCATCTCCGGTCGCGGCAATATCCAGAAGCACCATTCTCCCTCGTACCCGGCTTTCCAAATTAATGTATTCGTTCAGATTGCGCGTGGGCCAGAAATTGACCAGTTGAATACAGCTGTTGGTACTGCCCAAGCGGTCAATACGTCCGAACCGTTGAATAATGCGCACGGGATTCCAATGTATATCGTAATTCACCAGATAATCGCAGTCCTGAAGGTTCTGGCCTTCCGAAATGCAATCTGTAGCAATGAGGATGTCTATCTCACGTCCCCGAGATATTTCAAGAGAGCACTCTTTTGAGCGAGGAGAAAAATGAGACAGGATGCTATCCTGGGAAGAACGAATTCCATCCAGATTGGATGTATTTTTCCGGGAACCCGTTACCATGGCGGAATTCAAGCCGAACGTCTCCTTTGCCCAGGGGGCCAGTTCCTTATACAGGTATTCAGCCGTATCGGCAAAGGCGGTAAAGACAATCAGCTTATGGTTGCCCTGATTGATGGGAGCATCAATTTTGGTAACGATGAGTTTTTTGAGTTCGGCCAGCTTGCAGTCCTGTTGAATTCCGATTCGAGCCGCTTTTTCCGCCAATGCGGAAAGAACGGCAATATCCTGCTCAAGATCGGAGATCCAGCGCCGCACGTCCACATCTTCCAGACGTACTTCTACGGTCCCTCTTTGAATGGTATCCTCCAAATCCTCATCTTCTTCGTCTTCATACTCTTCCATCTGAAGCTGGTATTCGGAATGCCGTTCCAGCTTGTCAAGCAGGTCGCAGCATGTTTTTAACTGTTTATGCACTGTCAAGCGAAACGCAACAATGGAACTTTCCATACGTTTCAAGAGATTGACCCGTATGAGATTCGAAACACTTAAATCGCGATCTATCTGCCTGAATTCACCTCGGGCGGTCGTCTGTGTGTAGAGTTCCATGTACTCGTCCCGTTTTTCGGGTAAAACATAGACAAGCGGGTTATAGGCCGCCATATGCAGACGGGCAATGTCGTTATTGACTTCTCTGATAGTTGGAAACAGGGACTCGTCCGCAATATTTGGATAGAAGTTGATGGGCTCCAGCCGTTGGGGGAAGCCTCCGATGGAGTCGTCGCCATCTTTGTAATAGCGTTCTATATGCTTGCGGGAACGGGCAATCGTCAAGATATCGAGAAGTTGAAAATAATCCTGCCCCAGCAGAGAAAGTAGGCGAGATGTCGTTCTTTCTTCTTCCGGCAGGTCGAGCCAGCGAACGAAGCGCCTCTGGGCGTTTGTCGTCGTTGTTTCAATGCTTGGAATACCATAATGAGCAAAGGCATCATCCCGGTCTCCGGAAATAAAAGCGATCTGGTTTTTCAAATCCGCCACTCGGTTGTTGACGGGAGTCGCAGACAGCATAAGAACCTTGGTGGGCACGCCGGATTGAATGATCTGATTCATCAACAAGCTGTATCTTGAACCGCTTTGTGATATGTGGGTGGGGCGATTACGGAAATTGTGCGATTCATCGATAACGACGAGGTCATACATACCCCAATTGAAGTGGGCCAGGTCTACCGTGCCGCTGCGGCCATTCTTCCGGTTTATGTCTGTATGGTGCAAAATCGTGTAGTTCAACCTGTCCTTGGCGAGCACATTGCGTTTATCCCCCAATTCTGTGAATATGCTCCAGTTGTCTCTCAAGCGTTTTGGGCAGAGGACCAGAACATTGGCGCCTCTTAAGAGAAAATATTTGATGACCGCCAGAGCCTCGAATGTTTTCCCCAGACCTACGCTATCAGCCAGGATACAGCCGTTGTGCTTCATCAGCTTGGCAATAACGGCGCGAACCCCGTCTCTTTGGAAGGAATAGAGTTTATTCCATATACAGGAATCGTAAATGCCTGTTTCCGGTTTGATGTAATCGTCCGGATTTTCAGTAGACTTCAACAACGCCTGGCACGCCTTATAGTAAACCCATGTAGGCGGATGCGGATCTGCCAGAAAGTGCAGTTGACGTTGGAATTCAGATATGGCCGTACCTATATTGGCATTCCAATAATCCTTGAATTGAGAAGAAAACATTTCCACCTGAGGTCCATACATGGGCGTAGTGCTACCCAATGTCGTTGCCGGAGTAAGCCCCAATCCATCCGTCGTCAAGGCGCAATTCCCCAGAATGCCATAACTTGCTTCTTCTTCATGACGATAGATGTACATCGACATGGTCAACGGCTTTTGGCTGAATCGAATTTGATTGTCCGGCCGCTCCATCCATTTAAGGCATTCGGACGCCCATAGCGGGACTGTCAATTGATTCAGAAAAGGCCGGTCTTGTTGGGACTTCAGGATTTCCCAATCGTTGAGAACCGTTTCAGGCAGGAGCAGGTTCCATGAAGCTTTCCGTATTTCAAGGGACAGGGTCTGGAATGCCGAAAGGCTGAAAGAAGTAGACATGGCATCTACCCGCGTCACTCCCTGATTTTGAAGTTGCCTGAAAACCTCTCTTGCTGTATCGCCATTTTGAAAATGAACCTGAAACATAAAACAGAAACATGCTAGCGCACTCGCCCTTTGATTTCAAGCATTTGAATAGAAGAGTTGCCTATTATACAAATCCAAATTAAAAAAACTATTTTCTAGCGACAGTATTTCCTGTTTTTATTCATTCGGAATTTTTGAATTACGGAGTGTACTATCCAAATAGGAGGAGTTTGTAAGTGCTGAATTCATAAGTCTTTTTCTCCGGAGCATAGGTAATTTTACAGGAGACCGCATTGCTCCGAGTGGGGCTTTTGGGAAGGCTGCTAAGATTATGGAGAGCAAGGAGAAATATTTTTCGAAAGAGTTTTTCAAATAGAATTCGCGAAATTTTAGAAGACTCTGAATCAGAGTTTTTCTGCTTTTTTGTTGAAGCCATGTTAGGCGAGGCCTGATACTTGTCTCATTTGGATATGCTATTCTCATGAATCCAACTACCCAGACTACGCCACCTTGAATGACCCGACGCATCCCGGCATATGGAAGTCAACAGCAAATACAACTGTTCCATTGGCCTTGTCTGAACCGTTTTCTGCAAAGATCCATTTTAATGCCTTGCAATCTGTCTTGCATTTTCAAGAAAACAAAAACTGCAAGCGCTGATGAACAGCAGCTTGCGGTATAAAAGGTATGGTGCTCGAGAGGGGACTCGAACCCCTACGTCTTATCGACACTAGATCCTTAGTCTAGCGCGTCTACCAATTCCGCCACCCGAGCATGGGTGCCTTAAGGCGGGGAGTTTTTAGCGCACGGAAGCGAATAGATCAAGCTTTTTTCTTCTTTTTTATCCTGCTGGTTCCGTTTTTGAAGGCGGTTTCTTTTACCGGACCGGTAGGGAGGTGGCCACGGGCATGATGGCCGGACGCAGGGTGACGGCCTTGGTGTCATATTTTTCCGAGGGTTTGAAGAGCCAGCCGGGATTGGTGTTGATGGGTTCGAAACGGGTCGGCTTGAAGATGGGCAGTTTCAGGTTGGAGTTGGGCTCATAGCCGTATTTGCCCGTGTATTTGCCGTACACCCTGTATTCATAGTTGTTGTCATAGGCGTAGCGCGGGCTCCCGGCGTATTCCGGCAGGCGGTCCGGAGTGCGGCAGGAGCTTTCATCCATGATGACGAGCTGAGCCGTTCTCCAGGTCTGGCCCGGCTGGCGGAGGTAACCCCAGAAGCGGGTCGCCGGGACATGGTAGCGGCGGCCGACGAAGTAGTTTCCCCTGGGCTCTCTGGCAATTTCCGCATTGCGGGCGTTGATGCCGGCGATGTCTTTTTCCAGGGAGTTGCACTGGGTCAGGGCGGGAAGAAGGACGGCCCCCAGCAGGGGAAGCAGGAGTTTGTTCATGGTTGCGGTGATGTTTGTTTTTTGTTTAAAAGCGTTTGAATGGCGGCGGAGGCCGCAAAGAAGCCGAAGGTGCCCGTGATGTGGGTGATGGAGCCGAACCCGGCGTCACAGCCCATTTTCCCCTGGAATTCCGGGTCGCGCGTGCAGGAGGTTTCTCCGTCACAGGTGGGGTACACGGGTGTTTCCTGGGAGAAGACACAGGGGATTTTCAGCTTGCGCGCTTTTTCCCCAAGCGGGAGGCCGTAGTCTTTTTTGAGCTTGTAGCGCAGGCTGGAGAGCAGGGGGTCTCCCTTGGTGCGGGAGAGGTCCGCTATTTCTATTTTGGCGGGGTTGACGCGTCCTCCCGCGCCGCCGCAGGTGACCAGCGGCTGCCTGCTGCGGTAACAGGTGGCGATGAGGTGGGCCTTGGGCGCCAGGGAGTCAATGGCGTCGATGATGACATCCGGTTTCGCGTCCAGCAGTTTTTCCGCGTTGGTGGCCGTGTAGAAGCTGTTGAGGGAGATGATTTCCGCCTCCGGGTTGATTTCCCTGATGCGTGCGGCCATGGCTTCTGTCTTGGACTGGCCGATGGTGGACGCCAGCGCGTGGATTTGCCGGTTTGTGTTGGTGATGCAGAGGTCGTCCAGGTCCATCAGGATGATGGTGCCTACTCCGGAGCGCGCCAGTGCTTCCGCCGTCCAGGAGCCTACGCCGCCAATGCCGATAACGGCCATGCGGGAGTTCCAGAGAAGGTCCAGCCCGCTGGTTCCGTACAGACGGCCTATGCCGCCGAATCTGGCTTCATGGTTTGTGGCGGTGGGCATGGTCAGGAGGCCGGTTTTTCCACGATTTGGCTGATGCGGGCGATGTTGAGGGCTTTGCCGGTGGTTTCATCCACCTGCACGACGGCTCCGCAGAGGCGCACAGGCCAGTTGGCCACAGGGAATTTGGCGGGCATGGAGGAGCGGAAGCGCTGGATGATGGGTTCCTTTTCCCGGCCCAGAACGCCAATGGCCGGGCCGCACATGCCGGAGTCCGTCAGGTAGGCCGTGCCGTGCTCCAGGATGGTTTCATCCGCGGTTTGCACATGCGTGTGGGTTCCGATAACGGCGGAAACAAGCCCGTCCAGATTGTATCCGGTGGAGATTTTTTCACTGGTGGTTTCCGCGTGCATGTCCACAAAGATGACGTTGACGCCTTCTTCCTCCCTTAGCCTTTTAGCTTCCGCTTCCGAGATGAGGAAGGGGTTTTCAAGCGGGGGCTGGATGAAGGAGCGCCCCTGCACCTGCATAACGGCTATTTTCCCCCTGGGCGTTTCCACCACCACGCTTCCGTGCCCCGGCGTGCCCCGGGGGTAGTTGAGGGGGCGCAGCACACGCGGCTCGGAGTCCAGCCACGGGGCCAGTTCCACCTGGTCCCAGACATGGTCTCCTGTCGTGATGACGTCCACTCCCGCATGCAGCAGTTCCTGCGCCAGCCGGGGGGTGATGCCACGCCCGGCGGCCGCGTTTTCTCCGTTGACGATGATGAAGTCCGCCCCGTGCTTCCTTTTGAGTTCCGGCAGCATGTGCTTCACGGCGGTGCGGCCAGGTTCACCGACCACATCGCCTATAAAGAGTATGGTAATCATGAAATGGGACGGATCTTGTGCAGATGGCGGCTTCTATTGTTCTTCCTTGGTGACGGGAACCACCAGGACGGGCACGGGGGATTTCCGCATGACGGAGCTGGCTACGCTGCCCAGAAAGACGGTGGAAAGAAAGCCGTGGTTGTGTTTGCCCACCACGATCATGTCAATGTGGTGTTTTTCAGCGTAGTTGATGACCGCCTCGCTGATTTCGAATTCGTCTTCCACTGCCTGGATGATGGTGGCGTCCGTCAGCCGGGAGAGTTTTTCCGCCGTCTTTTTCAGATGGTTTTTTGCGATGGAGATGACTTCGTTTTCCTCCGTCTGGTCCATGACGGGTACGGGCACTTCATCCGGCAGCACGCCGGAGACTTCATAACAGATGCTGGGTTCCACAATGTGGAGCAGGTGGATGATGCTGTCGTTGGGGCACGCCAGTTTGCCGATCTGATGAATGACGGCGTCCGTGGCGTTGGAGAAATCAATGGCTACCAGAATATTTTTCATATATTCCTGTATAACATTCCGTGCTTTTCCATGCCACTAAAAAACGTGTTTCACTCCGGGTTCTCCGGCATTTCAGCCCCGGTTCAGATCAGGCCTACGGCCCGGCGCACCCTGTCCAGCACCACGGAGGCCGTTTCCCGCGCCTTGCGGGCCCCGTCTTCCAGCACCTGGCGCACGTAATCCTGGCTGGCTTCCAGTTCAGCCCTGCGCTCGCGCGCGGTCCGGAAGTATTCCCAATACGCGTCAAAGAGGCGTTTTTTGAAGTCGCCATAGCCGCAGCCGCCGTTCTGGAAATCATGGACCATGGTTTCATAGCCTTCCGCGGAGGCAAAGAGTTTGTAAAGCTGGAGGATGATGGAGCCTTCCGTTGACTTGGGTTCCTCCACGGGGGTGGAGTCCGTGGGGATTCTCATGATGAGCTTGCGGACGGCTTTTTCCTCTCCGAAGATGGGGAGGGTGTTGTTGTAGCTTTTGCTCATTTTCTGGCCGTCCAGCCCCGGCACGATGGCCGTGCTTTCCGCAATGAGCGCATCCGGCAGCTTGCAGGTGCCTTCTCCGAATTGTTCGTTCATTTTGCCCGCCAGGTCCCGGGTGACTTCCAGGTGCTGTTTCTGGTCCTTGCCCACAGGCACCAGGTCGGAGTCATACATCAGGATGTCCGCTGCCATCAGTACGGGGTAGGTAAAGAGGGCGTTGCTGGGGGAAAAACCCTTGGCAAGCTTGTCCTTGTAGGAGTGGCAGCGTTCCAGCAGGCCCACCGGGCAGACGGTGCCGAGTATCCACGCCAGTTCATTGACTTCCGGTACGGCGGACTGGCGGAAGAAGACGCATTTTTCAGGGTCCAGGCCCACGGCCAGAAAGTCCGTCGCCAGATTTTTGCAGTTTTCCCGCAGGGCGGCCGCGTCATGAACGGTGCTCATGGCGTGGTAGTCCGCCAGAAAGTAGTAGGAGTCTCCGCGTTCCTGCATGCGGACGGCCGGTTCCATGGCTCCGAAGTAGTTGCCGACGTGGAGCTTGCCGCTGGGTTGAAGTCCTGTGATGATACGCATTGCGCGCAGGATTGTGCCCGTTCGCGCCCGGCAAGTCAAGAAAGGGGAGAGTCAAAGGCTGCCGGGACGGCTGGCCCGGCGCCACGCTTGCCCCGGTATTTGTTCAGCACATTGGCCCTTCCTTTCCTTCTCCCCCGGAAAGCTGCTCGGGACGCGAGGATGGAGGAGTCCCTCCGGTTTTATTCTTCCAGCGCTTCCAGCACATTATGCACGCCGTCTGCAAAGCTAGGGTAGAGCGGTTCCCAGCCCAGGGCCAGAAGGCGGGAACAGGAGATTCTCTGGTTGGAGAAGCCGCGGCGCGCTTCCGCCCGGAGCGGTTCGGGCTGCGGAGCGGGCCTGCCCAGCAGTCCGGAGAGGTAGGAGTAGATTTCTCCCAGCTGCATGGGTGTGCGGTCCGTCAGGTTGTAGATGCCGGAGGGCGGTTCACGGAGCGTGCAGAGCAGGTGCAGGGCGCCCACGGCGTCATCCCGGTGGATGTAGTTGATCCACCTGTCCATATCCCCGGGGAGGGCGGTGCCTTTTGTACAGTATTGGGAGACAAGCACGCAACGGTCCGGACCGTACAGGGCCCCCAGCCGGACGACGGTTCCTCCGGCGGCCAGAACCGCCTGTTCCGCCTGAATGAGGAGTCCGCTTTTTCCGGAGGCGGGATAGACGTTGTGTTCCTCCGTAATCCAGCGTCCGTCCGTGATGCCGTAGACGGAGGTGCTGGAACAGAAGATGACCGGTTTTCCGGGGAAGGCTTCCAGCGTGTTTTGCGTTCCACGGATGTAGAGGCTGCGGTAGGCATCCTCGCCACCCCCGCGGGTGCTGGCGCACATGACGATGATGTCCGGGGAGGGAGTGCGGGCGGCCAGGCTGCGCATGGAGTCTGCGTCCGTGACGTCCGCTTCATAAATGGCCCGCTGTGTGTCTATGTCCGCCGTCAGGGCCGTATGGCCGGCTTTCCGCAGGCTTTCCGCCAGGGCTTTTCCCAGATAGCCCGTTCCCAGGATAAGGACGGTGCGGGGTTGTGTACACAGGAGGCTGGTCATAGGGTATTGCGGCGGTGCTTGAGTTCCAGCAGCATTTCAGCGTAGGAAATGTCTTCCGGCCAGGTGATCTTGGGATTGGGCCCATGGTTGTGCACCAGCCGGGTGGGGTGGCCGATGAGCTGGAGGGCGGTGACTTCATCAGTCACCTTCATGTTCCGTTCCGTGACTGCCGCATAGGCGTCCAGGAGCAGCGGGTATTGAAAGACCTGCGGTGTTTCCATGCACCACAGTCCTTCCCGGTCCACCTGTTCCGGAAGCGTGAAGCGTTCTTCATCCGCGCGTTTCAAGGTGTCCGTCACGGGGTGTGCTGAAGCGGCAGCTCCACATTCCCTGGCGGTCTGGATGCATCGGGAGATTTGCTCCGCCGTAATGAGGGGGCGCGCGCCGTCGTGCACGGCTACGAGCCGGGGCACGTAAAGCAGGGCTGCCAGGCCGTTCTTTACGGATTCATGCCGTTCGCCGCCGCCGTCCACGCGGGTGACGGGCACTTCCGTCTCCATGTCCACGGCATTAATGGCGCGGAAGCGTTCTTCAGGACAAACCACCACGATTTCCGTGATTTCCCGGCAGCCGGCAAACGCCCGGATACTGCGTTCCAGCACCTTGACGCCGTGCAGGGGCGCCAGGAGCTTGTCAAATCCGGCGCGCCGGGAGGACCCGGCCGCTACGATGATGGCGGCGCAGCCTTTCATGAGAGCCTGGCTGATACCATCCGGGCCAGTTCCTTGCCGTTGACCCGCCCGGCGGTGCGTTCCTGCATGAGTTTCATAACCTGGCCCATGTCCTTTTTGGCGCTGGCTCCCGTTTCCTTCATCACGTCTTCCAGAATGGCAGCCGTTTCCTCCGCGGTAAGCTCGGCAGGCATGAATTGCTTGAGAACGGTAATTTCCGCTTCCTCCTTGTCAGCCAGTTCCGGACGCCCGGCGGACCGGAATTGTTCCGTAGAGTCTTCACGCTGCTTGATTTGCTTGCGGACCACAGCCAGTTCTTCCGCCTCCTCCAGAGGAGTGCCCAGGCCTCCCTTGGCGATGCCCGCGTTCGTCAGGGCCGTCTTGAGGGCGCGCAGGGTATTGAGAGTGACGGAGTCTTTTGCCCTCATGGCGGTTTTCATCCCTTCCATGATTTGGTCTGAAATCTTGCTCATATCTCCATTAACTAAACGCATCCCCGGTGTACTTCAAGCCGTAAATTGAAAAAGGCCGCCAGCGGGGGAGATGCCACTGGCGGACCGGGAGAGGGTGTAAAAACGGAATAGTTCCGGTTATTTTTTCCCGCCAATGGGCATGATGTGGATTTTCTTTTCCGTCATGCCCGGCGCCACGATCATGGAGTCATACAGGATGAAGTCCGCCGTGCCTTCAATGGGGCCGGTGGCCACCGGTGCGGAGCGTCCCGTTTTCAGGTCCAGTTTGCGGATGGCTTCCGGTTTTTTGTCCTTGGACCAGTCGCTGTAGTAAAGGGCGTTGTCACGGTAGGCCAGGCCGTCATACTGCCCCCGTTCCTTGGAGAGTTCCGTGACTTCCCGGGAGACGGGGTTGATGGAGAGCAGGCGGCCGCTGGGCTTGCCTTTTTCATCCGTGGCATATTCGCAGAGGTAAATGACTTTTCTTTCCGGGTCCCAGGCCAGGCCGTTCGGCTTGTAAATGGGCTGCTTGGTGACCAGCTCCCCGTAGGAACTGGTGTTTGTGTCCACATAGAAGATCTGGTTGGTATCCGTGGAGGAGACCATGAGCCTGCCGTTGATGAACGCCAGGTCATTGAGGAATTTCATGCGGGAGGGGGACAAGTCCACATATCCCTCAATGGTGCCGGTTTTGGCGTCTATCTTGTAGACCATGTCCACATCCGTGCAGTACAGGAAGCCGTCCTGGTACAAGAGCCCCTTGGGAGCGTCCAGGGTGTCCACGTCCGTGATTTTTTTAGGTTCCGTGGAGCCGTGCGGGATCACTCCCAGATAGCCGTCCTTGTCCTTTTCCGTGGGCGCCAGTTTGGCGCCGATGCAGGTGAAGTAAATGTTGCCTTCCGCATCAGCCGCCACGCTTTCCGGGTGGCCGTCAATGGTAATGGAGGCTTTTTCTAGGGGAGGCAGCGATTTGGCCGGCTCCGGCTGTTTTTTGGTTGGAGGAGCTGCCAGCGCGCTGCACGCCAGGCAGAGAAGGAGTAGTGTTGCTTTCATGGGGTTGTACGGTGTAAAAGGCTTGGAATTTATGGCACGGAAGCAGGAGAAAAGCAAGCCGTAGGAGCTGCCCTGCGGACGCCGTGCGGAGGTGCGCCCCGTTCGCACATGCGTACCGGGGCGCTCCGGGTCAGATGGCGCCTGCGTCCAGATTGTTGGGCTGGGGCATATTTTCCATGCGGATGGAGCGGTTGACCGCGTTCAGGTAGGCGCGGGCGGAGGCTTCAATGACGTCCGTGGAGGCTCCCTTGCCCACGATGGGCTTGGGCTGGCCGAAGTCCACGTGCACCGTGACTTCTCCCAGAGCGTCCTTGCCTTCAGAGGCGGCGTTGACGCTGTAGCCTTTCAGCGTGCCTTTGCGCTTGGTGATGCGTTCAATGGCCTTGATGACGGCGTCCACTGCTCCGTTGCCCGTGGAACTGTCTTCAAACTTTTTGCCTTCCTTGAGCAGTCCCACCGTAGCTGTAGGCCGGGCGTGGCTGCCTGCCACGAATTGCAGGAAGTCCAGTTCCCACAGGCCGGAGGAAGCATGCAGGGAGTCGTCTACAATGGCGGAAAGGTCGTCGTCATAAACGAATTTTTTGGAATCGCCCACTTTTTTAAAGCGTTCAAACACCGTATTGACCTCCTCTTCCGTGAGCACATGGCCCAGCTGTTCCAGCCTGGCCTTTACGGCGGCGCGTCCGGAGTGCTTGGTGAGCGGGAGCTCCGTGGCCCCCCAGCCGACCGCCTGCGGGTCCATGACTTCATAGGTTTCCCGGCAGTTGAGGATGCCGTGTTGGTGGATGCCGGAGGAGTGGGCAAAGGCGTTTTCCCCCACGATGGCCTTGGAACGCTGCACCTGCATGCCGCTCATGCGGGCCACAATGCGGGAGGTGCGGACGATTTCACGCGTGTTGATGTTGTCCGTCACGTCGCCAAACTGTCCGGCGCGGGTGCGCAGGGCCATGATAACTTCTTCCAGGGCCACGTTTCCGGCGCGTTCGCCAATGCCGTTGATGGTGCCTTCCACCTGGCGGGCTCCGGCGCGGATGGCGGCCAGGGAATTGGCTACGGCCAGGCCCAGGTCATTGTGGCAGTGCACGGAGATGACGGCCTTGCCGATGTTGGGCACGTTTTCCTTCAGGTGGCGGATAATGCGGTAGAATTCGTCCGGCGTGGTGTAGCCCACGGTGTCCGGAATGTTGACGGTGGTGGCTCCGGCGTCAATGACGGTTTCCACCACCTTGGTCAGAAAGTCCAGATCTGTGCGGGAGGCGTCTTCCGGGGAGAATTCCACGTCTTGCACGAATTGCCTGGCGTAGGATACGCCTTCCGCTGCCATGCGCAGGATTTCCGTTTCCGCCTTTTTTAGCTTGAACTGCATGTGCAGCTTGCTGGTTGCCAGAAAGATGTGGATGCGTGCGCGGTCCCCGGCAGGTTTCAGGGCCCTGGCCGCCGCTTCAATGTCCGCCTTCACGCAGCGGGCCAGTCCGGCGATGCGGCATTTTTTGATTTCACGGGCGATGGTGTGCACGGCTTCAAAGTCACCGTCGGAAATGCAGGGGAAGCCCGCCTCGATCACGTCCATGCCCAGCCGTTCCATCTGACGCGCCACTTCCAGCTTTTCGCGTAGGTTCATGGATGCTCCGGGGCATTGTTCTCCATCGCGCAGGGTAGTGTCAAAAAAGTAGATTTGGTCGGACATGGATTGATATAATTAAGTGCCCATATAATAGTGTTTTGCCCCGGTAAGGCAAGCCCTACGCGCTGCATTCCTCCACAGGGGCGCGGGATGGCGTTGGAAGGCCGCTCCGGGTAAAGAATGACGGAACCGTTCTTTGCGTAAAAGGGGGAAAACTGTACAGTGAAAGGGTGAAAATAAGATTTTACCTGAATGACCAGGCGGAACGCATCATGGCCCTGTGGAGTGAAAGCCGCAGAGAGTACTTGGTGGCGGATTCCGTTTTTGCGGAGGTGGATGCCTGCATTTGCGGGGAAACGGATTCCTGCGGGGAGGAGATGAAGCGCATTGCGGCGTTTCTGGACAATCCCGCCGCCAAGGCTGTGGACCCTGACTGGATGATTGATACCGCGCTTCCCTGTTCCCCCTCCAAGCTGGTGTGCCTGGGGAAGAGTTATGCGGCCCACGCGAAGGAGTTTGACGGCGATCCTGTGCAGGAGCCCGCTATTTTCCTGAAATCGCCCTCTGCCATTACCTCTTGCAGTGACGTCGTTTTATATCCCCCCGGCTGCGACAAGCTGGATTATGAGATTGAACTGGCCGTAGTGATTAAGAATGTGCTGAAGAACGCTTCCCCGGAGGAGGCCGCGCGGGCCATCAGCGGCTATACCCTGATGTGCGATTATTCCGAACGGGCCAACCAGTTGGAGCACGGCGGCCAGTGGACCAAGGGGAAGAGCTATGACAGCTTTGCTCCCATGGGCCCCACGTTTATTTCCGTGGAGGAGCTGGGGGACGGCTCCGGCATTCCGCTGGAATTGAAGGTGAACGGGGAAGTGCGCCAGCATGGCAATACGGACGGCCTGATCTGGCCTGTGCCGGAGTTGCTTGCCTATATTTCCCGTTTCATGACCCTGTGGCCCGGGGATGTGGTATCCACCGGAACTCCGGCGGGCGTGGGCATGGGGATGAATCCGCCGCAGTATTTGAAGCCGGGGGACGTAGTGGAGTGGGGAAGTCCTGCTTTCGGCTATGCTTCCCAGGCTGTGGTATTTGATGATGAAGAGTAAGAAAAGTTGAGAGGCAAGAGTTAAAAGTTAAGAGTTTTTTCTTGATTCCGCCGTTGCGGTTTAGTGAATTGGAAACGTGAAAACCGTGGTTTTTTATGTGGTCATGGTGACCGGACTGACCGCCATTTTCGTATGGCTGAAGGGGAGGAACGCAGAACGCGTTCCCCCGGCCCCCGCCATGGTGGTGTCTCCAGATGCTGGAACCCCTCATGAAATTCTGCTGGTGGACGTACGTACCCCGGAGGAGTACCGCGCGGGCCACAAGGAGGGTGCTGTGAATATTCCGGTGGATGAACTGGAAGAGCTCGCGCCGCAGCTGCTTCCGGATAAGAATGCCGTAATTCTGCTGTATTGCCGTACGGGCAAGCGGGCGGACAAGGCTGTGGAAACCCTCAGGAAAATGGGGTATTCCCATCTGGAAAACCTGCACCGGTTTGAAATGTAGCCCTCAGCCCTTTTTATTGGTGCGGGGTTCCATCATGCGTGCGGTCATGCCGGGGTTGGAGCCGGTTTCCGGAGCATTTTTGACGTAAAAGGCACGGGTGCGGAAGCGGTCCGGAAGAGTGGCCGGTAAAATTAAACAAGCTCCAGCCGTTGCAGAAAAACGGCCGGAGCTTGATGAAGATGAAACAACAGGGTTATGCCCGTCTGCGGCGCATCAACAGAACGCTCAGGCCCAGCAGGCCGAGACTGGCCGTGGCCGGTTCCGGAACGGAGGCCAGGGCCAGGGCATTGATGCTGCCGCTTCCGCCCTGGGACTGGATATTGAGCTGGGTGCCATCCGCCGCCACGTCAAATGTATAGGTCACCACCATCCAGTCCCCGGTGTGCGTGTTGCCCGTGACGGTGGCGCCGTTCAGCGTAGCGCCGGAACCTGTGGAGTAGTCGTCCAGGCTGGCGGAGATGTTGGAGATGCCGCTGCCGTCAATGCTGAAGGAGGAGGTGTTGCCCGTGCCGTAGTTGTTTCCGCGTCCCACCAGCATGGTGAGCGTGTAGGTGCCGGCGGACAGGTTGTTCAGGGACATCGTGAAATTGGCGTTGGCGGACCCGCTTGTGTTGACCACGCCGCCCATCGGATTGCCGGTGGACATGTCCTGTCCGAAAATATCATAAAACTTGTTCCCCAGACCCAGGGCGGAGTCTTTGGCGGTGGCATCCGTCAGAACGCCGCCGCTCCCGCAGCAGACGCCGCCGGTCGTCAGGGTGATGCCGGTAGCGTCGCCTCCGCTGGTCACCAGTGTTCCGGAAGTGTAGGAAGAGGAGCTGCCCGTGGAGATTTTATTCACTTTCTGTCCGGATTCTCCCAGATACGTACCATCCACAACGGCGGTGCCATTGCCCGAATTAATCCCGAACGAAATCAGAACGGTGGAAGCTTGAGCCGCAACCGCCGCTGCCGCCATGGCTGCCAGAATGAATAATGTCTTCTTCATGCTATCAATGAGATATGTGATTGGAAATGATGGTGCACCTCTCTAGACATGGAAAAGTAGCGAATTTATAATCCGGAGTCAAGCTTCAGTTCTAAAAGCAAGTCACTTGTGTTAAACGTTCGTTTCATTATTAAAATTTCCCCCGACAGGAAAAATTGTCCTGATGCTGTCCAATACTTTCCGTTTTCCCATGGAATGCCTCCCTAATCATTGAAAGCGGATATGGAGGGGATGGCCGTTACGAGGATTTAATACATAACGGATTATAAATCCGCGCCATTTAAAAAGCGGGAACGGGGCCTGTTGATGGCCGGAGAGGTTTCTTGTTCCGGCGGCCGGGAGGCGTTTCTTCCAAAAAAGAAAACCCTCCGCATGGATTCATGCGGAGGGTTCCTGTTTAATGGTTGTCCGTAGGGTTATTCAGCCTTCGGCTTGCGGGGCGTCCTTTTACGGGGCGTCTTGGCTTTCGGAGACGCCTTGTCCTTGACGTGCAGGAAGGTGAGCGTTTCCGTCCCGTCCGTTTCCACGGCTTCAATTTTGTCGCCGGGCTTCACGTCGCCCCTCAGCAGGGCTTCCGCCAGCGGGTCTTCCAGCAGCCGTTCGATGGCGCGGCGCATGGGCCGCGCGCCGTACTGCGGATCGTAGCCGTTTTTGATGATCAGGCTCAGGGCTTCCGGACTCAGGGCCAGCGTGATGTTCTTGGTCTTGAGGCGGGAGATGAGCTTGTCAGCTTCCAGCTTCACGATGCGTTCCAGGTCATCCCGTTCCAGCATGCGGAAGACGGAGATGTCATCAAAGCGGTTCAGGAATTCCGGGCGGAAGTGCTTGCGCGCTTCCTCCAGGATTTTTTCCTTCATGGCCGCGTAATCCGCGCTGTCGGCAGACATGGCGCCGAAGCCCATGGTGCTCTGCCTCTTGGCGGAGACGGCCCCCACGTTGGAGGTCAGGATGATGATGGTGTTGCGGAAGTTGATCTTCCGTCCCAGGGAGTCCGTCACGCTGCCTTCTTCCAGAATCTGGAGCAACAGATTCATGACGTCCGGGTGGGCCTTTTCCACTTCGTCAAAGAGGATGACGGAGTAGGGCCTGCGCCGGACGGCTTCCGTGAGCTGGCCGCCTTCGTCATGGCCTACGTAGCCGGGAGGCGAGCCGATGAGGCGGGACGTGGTGTGTTTTTCCATGTACTCGCTCATGTCCACCTGGATCAGGGCGTCCGCGGTGCCGAACATGATTTCCGCCAGGTTGCGGGCCAGATAGGTCTTGCCCACCCCGGTGGGCCCCAGGAAGAGGAAGGAGCCGATCGGGCGGCGCGGGTCCTTGATGTCCGCGCGGCTGCGCCGCAGGGCGCGGGCGATGGCGGAGGCCGCCTCGTCCTGGCCGATGACCTTGCTTTTCAGTTCTTCCTCCATGCGCAGGAGCTTGGTGGTTTCCTTTTCCTCCATCCGGGCCAGCGGGATGCCGGTCCATTTGGCAAGCACGCTCATCACGTCTTCATCCGTCACGGGAACGTAATTGGTCTCATAGGAGTTGCGCCAGGTGTCCAGCATGTTCTGGAGTTCCGCCTTGGCCTGTTTTTCCTCATCGCGGAGGCGGGCGGCGTCCTCAAAGAGCTGGGCGTCCACGGCCTGGTCCTTGCGTTCCCTGATTTGCTCGATTCCGGCTTCCATCTCGCTGATGTGGTCCGGGCGCGTCATCTGGGAGACGCGCTTGCGGGCCCCGGCTTCATCCAGGATGTCAATGGCCTTGTCCGGCAGGAACCGACCCGTCAGGTAACGGTGGGAGAGCTTGGCCGAGGCTTCAATGGCTTCCTTCGTATAATGCACCTTGTGGTGTTCCTCATACTTGGGCTGGATGCCGGCTAGAATCTGGATGGTATCCTCCACGGAGGGTTCCCCCACCTGCACCTGCTGGAAGCGGCGTTCCAGGGCGGCGTCTTTCTCAATGTGCTTTCTGTACTCATTGAGCGTGGTGGCGCCTATGGCCTGGAGCTCCCCGCGGGAGAGGGCGGGCTTGATGATGTTGGAGGCGTCCATGGAGCCTTCCGCGGAGCCCGCGCCCACGATGGTGTGCAGTTCGTCGATGAAGAGGATGACGTTGCCTTCACGGCGTATTTCATCCATCACGGCCTTGAGCCGTTCTTCAAACTGGCCGCGGTACTTGGTGCCGGCCACCATCAGCGCCAGGTCCAGGGAGATGACCCTCTTGCTGCGCAGGAGTTCCGGGACGTGGCCCTGGGCTATTTCCTGGGCCAGCCCTTCCACGATGGCGGTCTTGCCCACGCCGGCTTCACCGAGCAGGACGGGATTGTTCTTGTTCCTGCGGCACAGGATCTGGATCACGCGCTCGATTTCCGAGGCGCGGCCGATGACGGGGTCCAGCTTGCCGTCCCTGGCGAGCTGGGTCATGTCCCGGCCGAAGGCCTGGAGAGCGGGCGTCTTGGACTTCTGCTGCCTGGAGAAGGAGGGAGAGGAAGGCTCATCCGCCGGGATGGCGGGGGAGTCGTTTTCCTCCTCGTCGTCATCGTCATCCGGGATGATGTTGTCTTCATCCGCATCCATCTGGTATTTGGGCGTGAGTACGTCCAGCAGCTCGCGGCGCGCCTGTTCCAGGTCCACGCCGAAGTGGCGCAGAATCTGTCCGGCCACGCCGTCGCCGTCCCGGATGAGGCCCAGGAGCAGGTGCTCCGTGCCCACGTACGTGTGGTTGAGTTCCTGGGCTTCGCGGTTCGCCATGGCCAGGACCTTGCGCACCCTGGGGGTGTAGGGGATGTTGCCCTCGGCCTGGGGTTCCGTGCCCCGGCCTATTTGTTCCTCCACCTGCCTGCGCACGGCAGTAAGCTCCACCCCCAGGTTTTCCAGGATGGTGACTGCTACGCCCTTGCCCAGCTTGAGCAGGCCCAGGAGCAGGTGTTCGGTTCCTATGTAATGATGATTGAAGCGGTCCGCTTCCCGGCGTGCGTGCGCCAGCACTTGTTGCGCCCTAGGCGTAAAGTTGTTCATGTTTTATGAAGATGTTTTATTGTTGCATTAATCTCCGGACAGTTCCTTCCGGATAATGTCCGCACGGATCTGGTCCCTGTGTTCCGGGGTGGTTTGGTCCGTGGTTGACAGGCGGGCCAGGTGGGCCGGCTGAATGTTCAGTATGGTTTTATTGACGTTTTTTAATGCCTGGTGGGAAAAGATGTCCAGGGAGGCTCCCATCCGGAGGAAGGAGAGCAGTCCCAGGGCCTCCTGCGTGGACAGCAGGGTGGCGTTGGTCAGGAGGCCGTAGGCGCGGAAAACGCGGTCTTTCACCTGAAGGGAGGAGGCCTGGAGAAGCCGCCTGCGCGCGTTCCATTCCTGATGGGCCAGGTCTGAGGTGAAGCGGGTCATGCGTTCCACGATCTGGTCTTCGCTGTCTCCCAGCGTGGTCTGGTTGGATATCTGGAACAGGTTGCCGGTGGCTTCCGTTCCTTCCCCGTACAGGCCGCGGACGGTGATGTTAAGCTGCACGGCCGCCTGGACGACCTGCTGCATCTGTTCTGAGATGACCAGGCCCGGCAAATGCATCATGACGGAGGCCCTCATGCCCGTGCCCAGGTTGGTGGGGCAGGCGGTGAGGTACCCCAGCCGCGTGTTGTACGCGTACGGCAGCTTGGCTTCCAGCTCGGAATCTATCTTGGAGATGGCTCCCCATGCTTTTTTAAGCTGGATGCCGGGCAGGATGTACTGCAGGCGCAGGTGGTCCTCCTCATTGAAAAGGATGCTGGCGTTCTGGCTGCGTGAGATGAGCACCGCGCAGCCTTCCGCGCGCGCGGCCAGTTCCCGGGAAATGAGGTGGCGTTCCACCAGCAGCTGCTTCTGCTGCTGGGTAAGTCCGGAGAGTTCCGCGTAGTACCCGCCCTTCATGACAGGGATTTGGCGCGCTTCTCCGGAAGTAAGCTTCAGCGTGTCTTCCCTCTGCTGGCGCGTAGCCCAGCCGGGAAAGGGGGTGGCGGTCAGATTGCGTGCCAGGCGGATGCGGGAGGTCAGAACGATGTCGTGTTCATCCCGTGATTCCACCATCCATTTGGCGGGGTTGTTCAGTAAGTCGTCAAAGAGCATGTAGGTTAATTGGTCGGCGTGCGCAATTGCTTGATTTGATCGCGGAGCTTGGCCGCGCGTTCATAATCTTCTCTTGCTACTGCCAGGGATAGTTGTTGTTCCAGATCACTGATGGTGTGGGTTTCCGTTTCGCGTTTTTCCGCCCTTTCAGGCGTCTTTCCGTGATGGTGGGAATCAGGCTGAATCTGGGCGAGAAGAGGGAGAATCTCTTCTTCAAAGACGTTGTAGCATTCACTGCAGCCCAGGCGTCCCACGTTTTTGTAATCCTGAAGGGTGAAGGAGCAGATCGGGCAGCTTGTGAGCGGGAGGGACTGAAGGGCAGGAATGGGGGCGGCGGGGTCCGCTGCTCCTTCCTTGCCGAACTGCCCCTGAAGGTTCGGGAACAGTTTCTCCGCCAGATCAAAGGCGTCCGGGTCCAGCAGGCCCCGCTCCTGGGCGCATTTGGCGCAGAGGCAGAATTTGGTGGATTTCCCGTTGATGATCTGTGTCAGGAACACCGTTGCCGGTGCAGAGCATATCTCACATTTTTTCACAACCCGCATTATAATGGCGGCCCCCACGGCGGACTAGTAGTCTGCGTGTCATGGATTGTCATGAAAATGGGCCTTGTTATTGTACGGAGGAAGAATTCTTTCTGCGCTGTTTTAAAAGCCCGCACCGTGATGAGTACAAATAGGCTGCGCAAAAGATGATTCCCAGCACCAGAATGATGGTTGCGCCCAGGTGCCAGCCCAGCGGGAAGGACAGGTAAAAGGCCAGCAAAGAGCCCAGTCCGCCGATGATTCCGCCCCCCCAGAAGAGGTGGGAGGGCTTGTTGGTGAGCATATATACCGTGGCGGCGGGACCGACGAGGAGGCCCAGCGTCAGGAACGCTCCCACGGCCTGGAGGGAGGAGACGAGCACCAGGATGATGAGGGTGAAGATGCCGTAGCTGATGAGGCGGGAGGGTATGCCCAGCGTGGTGGCGATGTCCGGGTCAAACAGGTAAATCAGGATGGGGCGGCGGAAGAGCAGCAGGATCAGGACGCTCACGGAGCTGATGGCGAAGGCGATCCACAGGTCGGAGTCTGACAGGCTCATGATGGAGCCGAACAGCCAGTCGTCAATCTTCTGCTGAAGGCCCAGCCGCACCAGCACGATGAAGCCGGCGGCGAAGGCTGTGGTGTGCAGGATGGACAGGGCCGTGTCCTGGTTCAGCCGGGACGTGCGGGAGACGAAGAGGGAACCCAGCCCTACGAGCAGGGCGGCAACCACGGCGCCCGTCAGCAGGCTCCAGCGGGTGAGGCCGAAGAGCAGTACGGCCAGGGCTATGCCCGGCAGCAGGGCGCAGGACAGCGTGCCGATCTGGAGAGCCGATTTTTTCAGGATGACCAGCCCGCTGACGAAGCCGTTGGCGAAGCCGATCATGACGCAGGCCAGCAGGGAGCGCTGCGCGATGGGTTCGCGGAGGAATTGAAGAAAGTCGTCCATCATGAAACTTGGGTTTCCGGTTGAGGTTCCATTCCATACGTCTCACTGATGCGCCGGGGGGTAAGCACTTCCTTGGCGGGGCCGAAGGCGACCAGCTCCCTGTTCATCAGCAGGATGGTGTCAAAAATATCCGCCGCCGTATTCAGGTCGTGATGAGAGGCGATCACCAGGCGCCCTTCCGCCGCCAGGGAATCCAGCAGTTGTCCCAGGGACTGGCATGCGGGGGCGTCCAGCCCCGTGAAGGGCTCGTCCAGCAGGAGGACGTGGGCCTCCTGGGCCAGCGCCCGCGCCAGGAAGGCCCGCTGCTGCTGGCCGCCGGAAAGCTCGGAAATCTGGCGGTCCGCCAGGGTTTCCATGCCCAGCGCGTGAAGGGATTTTTCTACGATGTCCCGGTCATGGCGCCCGAATTTTTTCCACAGCCCCAGGGAGGGGTAGCGTCCCATCTCCACCAGGGCGCGCACGGTGATGGGGAAGGACCAGTCCACGTCGGAACGCTGGGGAAGGTAGGCTATTTCTCCCGGCGTATCGTGCAGAGGGCGGCCATTCCACAGGATTTCTCCGGAATCAGGCCGGATCAGGCCCGCCAGGGCCTTGATCAGCGTGGATTTTCCCGCGCCGTTGGGACCCATCAGGGCCAGCGTGTGGCCGCAGGTGATGGAAAAGCTGATGCCGTCCAAGGCAAGAAGCCTCCCGTAATACACGCTGAGGTTACGCACCTCCAGCCGGTGGCGGTCCGGATGGCTGGCATGGGCTCCCCAGCAGATGTGGTCCTGGGCGCAGTGGGGGTCTGGACTGTTTATTTCCATGAGAAGGAATAGCTGTCGTTCAGGGAAGGGCCGAAGGACCACCGCGTGGCGGAGGCCGCCTCCCTCCCCTCCGGTTCCAGTTCCAGGGTGACGGGGGTGTCCGGCGTATCTTCCGGCCACCGGGCGGAAACGGTGAGGGTGACGGAACCGTTTTCCAGCGGAAGGCCGCATTCCACTTCTTCATGCAGGCCGGGTGTGAAAGACTGCCAGAGGACACGGCCTCCATGGGAGATGGAAAGGAATTCCGGACGGTGCGCGCACCTCACCGTAATGACCGTGGGAACGTCCGCGGATTGCTCCGCGGAAGCCGGGCGGGACACTTCCTGCGCCGGAGGGGTCCCTGCCGTCATCCGGTAAAGGAACAGCCCCAGCAGGACGACGACCCCCAGGGCCGGGAAAAACTGTCGCAGGGGGGAGCTGGTCATGGTCTGGGTGACGGGGAAAGAGCTTCCTTGATGATGCCGACGTTCTGCTTGAACATGGTCTCAAAGGTGTGGCCGTCCGGTGCCAGCCCGTCGGTATTGATCGGCTTGGCAACGGGGATGTTCAGGGATTTGGCGATCTCTGTCAGGCTCTTGGGGTTGGAGGAATATTCCGGGAACAGGGCCTTCACCCCGGCGGCGCGCAGTTTTTTCAGCGTGGAGGCCAGCTGGGCGGAATTTCCCTCATCTTCCCGGCTCACTCCCTGGATGCTGATGCTGCGGAAGCCGAATTCCTTGCAGAAATGGTTCATGGCCGCGTGCCCCGTCACCAGGATGCGGTCCGCTTCCGGAATGTCCGCAAGCTCTTTCCTGGCCCAGGAGGAAAGCTGGTCCATCTTCCTGTTCCACCGGGCCAGTCCCGCCTTGTAATCCTGTTCATGGGCCGGGTCCATCCGGGTGAGGGCGGCAGCCAGGGCGCGGGCGGCGCGTTTCATGTTGGCGGGAGTGTGCCACCAGTGGGGGTCATTGGGGCCGTGGGCGCAGCAGTCATCCCCGTGAGCATGGTCATGGTCTGCGGTGTCCGCCGCCACGGGAACGTCCGGAATGGAGGCTCCCAGGTCCAGAATTTGCGCTTTTCCGCCCAAGGCGTCCTTCAGCTTGGGAAGGTACGGCTCCAGATTCTTGCCGGAGGCCAGCACCAGGCGCGCCTGCCCTGCGGCGGCGATATCCTGCGGAGCGGGTTCAAAGCTGTGCAGGTTGCCGTTGGGGCGCAGCAGGTCTGCCACCTGCACATGGCTGCCGCCGATGGAGCGTGCCATGTCTCCCAGGACAGGGTGCAGGGCCGCTATTTTCAGGGCGGGGGCGTCCTGGGCCTGAAGAGTGCAGAACAGGCCCAGAAGACACAGAAAAGGAATCAGAATGCGCCGGAGCATGTTCCGCATTATGAACCGCCCTTCAAGTGATGCAATGGTCAAATTTGTCTTCCAAAGTGAGATGACGCTAACTTTTCGGGGCCTCTCCCTGGCTCTTCTTTTTGTTCCTCAGCTTCATGGTGAACTTCTGGTACAGGAAGGAGGAGATAAGCACGATGGCGGCCAGCCCCACCAGGGCACCCACGCGGTACAGCTGCCCGAGGCTGGAAATGTCATAACAGACGACTTTCAGCAAGGTGATGCCCAGCAGGGCGAGTCCCGCCATGCGCACTCTGGAAGACCTGATGTCAAACCCCGTGGCGATCAGGCCCAGGGCAAAGAGGCTCCAGGCAATGGAAATGGTGAGGTCCTGCGCCACGCTGCTCCCGAACTGGATCATCAGCGGACGGTCACCCGGCGCGGCGAAGCCGCAGGATATTTCCGTATTCATCCAGATGAAAAGCAGGATGGCCCCGAAAATATTCAGGGCCGCGACAAGAACGCGGAGACCGGAGCTGCGGCCCCCCGGCAGGCGCGGCGTCACTTTCTTCTGGACCCACCAGGCTCCGGCCATGCAGCAGAAAACCATGGTGGCGAACATCGTGCGCAGGGCCGGCATTCCGGCAGGGTCAAGCTGCACGAAGGCCTGGGAGAGGCCGTTGCGGACGAACAGGAAGGCCAGCAGGAAAAATCCCGTCCAGGCCAGCCTGGGCAGGGGGAATTTGCCGCACAGCAGCAGAAGGGCCAGCCCTTCCAGGGACCAGGCTACGGTCAGGGGGGCGCCCGTCCACTGGAGGCCGATGGCCAGCGTCAGCATGCCGATGGCGGCTCCATAATAAAAGCAGAGGATGGCGGAACGCTTCAAAAGCGTTTCCTCCGGGAGCCGCCGCAGGGCCAGGGCCGCCAGCAGCGGAGGCGCCGCACAGGCAAGCGCGACGGTGGAATCCCAGAAGTGGGTGGCCTCCGGATGGTGGGCCGTTCCGAAGAGCCACCAGGAAAGGTAGAAGAGGGGGAATGCCAGGGCGGAGGCGCTCCAGGCCAGCAAGCCGCTGCGGAACCGCCGGACCAGCAGCAGGGGCAGCAGGAAGATCGCCAGGAAAATCACCGCGGACCCGGCAGGGTGGATGTCCTGATAGGACGCCGCAATCGTGTACCCGGCCGCCGCGGCCATCAGGGCCTGCCCTCTCCGGTGCCATGCCGCCATTCCGCAGAATGTGGCCGCCGTTAGGAAAACGTAAAAGGGGGAAGGTGAAAGCGGGTGCATGACCAGCAGCCACGCGAGAGCCGCCGTGGCGAAGCAGGAAATCCTGACGCCGGGCTGAAGCTCCGCCAGGTAGGCCCCTCCGGACGGCGTGCGTGCGGACAGCACCGCATAAGACGCCGGAATCATGAACAGGCAGAAAAGGCCCTGGAGCAGGGAGGATATCCAGAGGGCAGATTGCGAGGCTTCTTCCGCGGAAGACTGGTAAAAATAGAAAACGGTGAAAAGCCCCATGGGAAGAAAGCAGGACCAGTACGTGCTTTTGGCGCGGGCCAGCGGGAGCATGGCGATCATGGGGAGCATGCCCGCCAGCAGGAGGAGCAGGTGGGAGGAAGGGGAAAGGAACCGGAAGCTGCATTCCGCCTGAAGGCGGAATGCCGTCAGGCAGGTTACCGCAATGGCGCAGAAGGCCAGCAGGAAGGGGCCGCCCTTCCGGTCCGGTTCAGCCTGCCGTGTGCCGGCATAAAGGCCGTAGCCCCCGTACAGAAGCAGGGTGCAGAGGGACAGGATGACGACGGCGAGAATATGGGAGGGGCCGCCGTATTCGTCAAACCAGCCCATTAGCAGGATGGTATAGGCAGCCAGTCCGGCTCCCCCGGCTCCCGTCCATCTGGTTGCGGCCACGACGGCGAGCAACCCGGCGTTCAGGATGGTCATGTACAGGAACAGGGTGCCTGTATGGTCCTGGCCCGTGGACAGAATGACCGGGGTGAGGAACCCGCCGATGATACCCAGAAAGGCAATCACCCGGAACCGCAGCCATACCGCCAGGATGAACGCGGCAGCCGTGGTGGCCGCCAGCAGGATGGTGGCTATGGCCGGAGTAAAGAAGGGAAGCTCGTAAAACATGCGTCCGGCGCAGGTAGCCAGGTACAGCACCAGGATGCCCGTGGAGGTCAGCGTGCCGGAAAGGATGGGATACTTCTTCCTCAGCCGCGACAGGCCGGCGCCCAGCAGGCCGGCGGCAGCCAGATACGTGAGGGTTACCCTCCATTCCGGAGAGATCAGGTCATTGTCAATGCTGTACTTGACGAAGAAGCCGGTCCCCAGGAACAGGACGAACCCTCCTATCCAGGATAGCAGCTTGGCGCCGATGAAGTATTCCCAGGAAAAGGAGGCGGGCAGGGCAGCGGCGGGCCTGATGTTCCGGACCGTCTGCACGCTGTGCCGGGGAGAAGAGGAGGGTTCCCGGACCGGAGCGGCTGGGGGAAGCCTGCGGATAGGCTGAACCGGAAATTCGGCAGGGGCCGGGAGGCTCTTCCTGGTCTCTGCCGGGACGTTCCGGGGGGAGGAACGGGGATCCAAACGTTCTTTCAGTCGGGCGACTTCCGTTTCCAGAGTGCGGATTTTTTGTTCCAGAGATGTGACTTGGCAGGCCTTCACAAAGGTGAAGACCATTCCGGAAAGCAGGCCGAGGACCAGCAGCAGAATGAAAAATTCCATGGGGAGGGAAAGGGGGGTGGGGAAAATGTATTTTACACGGTAAGAACGGAACTGCAAGATGCAAAAGGGGACATGGACGGGGTGGGCTGAATGCGCAATTATCCGGTTGAGAAGGAAAACCGTATACTGGAGCCGGAAGTTTGGGTCATTCATCTTCCGGATTGTCTCGCCGTACCGGCTTAAGCTGTGTGTGGGTTAGAATTAAAAGCCTCTTAGTGGCAGGGATGGTTTGAGTAAAAAAGACCGGGGGTGAACGGATGCGTCCCGGGAATCTTTCCATCTACCGGCATCCTCCGGGCTGGGCTGCCCGCTTTCCTCCTGTTGACATATTGCAGCGCCTGAACAAAAGGTTTTTTCTTGAGGTGGAAAGTGTTTTTTGATTCCATTATCGCGCATAATCATGAATGGCTTTCAACTTCTTCAATGTGGTTTGAGCGTGGCGGCCCTGCTGGGCGGTTCCGCTCTTGCGGCGGCGCCCGCCGTGTATCCGGCTCCCCAGCAGTCCAAACTCTCCTCCCAGACGGTTGCCTTCTCCGGAAAGCCTTCCGTAGTCATCCGCTCCGCCAAGACGGCGGGCAGCAAGCTGCTGAACGGGGTTCCGGAAAAATCAGGGGCCTACAAGCTGGTCATCTCCCCGCAGGGAAAAGTGGCCATAGGAGCCCATGACGAGCGCGGCGCGTTTTACGCCATGCAGACGCTGCGTCAGCTCGGCACGAAAACCGGCGGTGAAAGCGTGACGCTGCCCGTGGGTGAAATCACGGACTGGCCGGACATTGAATTCCGCGGAACGGTGGAAGGCTTCTACGGCACTCCATGGAGCCATGAGGCCCGTTTGAGCCAACTGCGCTTTTACGGCCAGAACAAGATGAACACGTACATCTACGGGCCGAAGGACGATCCCTACCACTCCTCCCCCCACTGGCGGGACCCCTATCCCGCGGACCAGGCCGCCCAGATCAAGGAACTGGTGAAGGTGGCGAAGGAAAACCACGTGGACTTTGTCTGGGCCATCCACCCCGGCAAGGACATCAAGTGGACGGAAGAGGACATGAACAACGTCATCAAAAAATTTGAGATGATGTACAAGCTGGGCGTCCGGTCCTTTGCCGTGTTCTTTGACGACATCTTCGGCGAAGGCAAGAGGGGGGACATGCAGGCGCTCCTGCTGAACAAGATCAACAATGAATTCGTCAAGGTGAAGAAAGACGTCACCCCCCTGGTCATGTGCCCCACGGAGTACAACCGCGGCTGGGCGGACTCCAAGCCGGGAACCTACCTGGACATTCTGGGCGACCGTCTGGACCCCTCCATCCACGTCATGTGGACGGGAGACTCCGTATGCCATGACATCACGCTGGAAGGCCAGCAGTGGGTGAACAAGAGAATCAAGCGACCCTCCTACGTCTGGTGGAACTTCCCCGTAACGGACTACTGCCGCTCCAACCTGTGCATGGGCCGCGTGTACGGCGTCGCCACGGAACCGGGCGCGAAGGAATCCATGGGCGGCTTCGTCTCCAACCCCATGGACAAGCCGGAAGCGTCCAAGGTCTCCCTCTTCGGCCTTGCGGACTACACCTGGAACATCAACGGCTTTAAATCGGAGGAAGCCTGGAAGGAAGGCGTCAAGCGCCTGTTCCCGCAGGCGGCGGAAGCCATGCAGGTCTTTGTGAACCACAACTCCGACCAGGGGCCCAACGGCCACGGCTACCGCCGTGAGGAATCCGTGGAAATAGAACCCGTGGTCAAGCGCGTACTGGAAGCCGCGCGGGAAGGCAAGGTGGCTAAAGCGGATGCGGCCCTGCTCAAAAAGGAATTTGCACGCATGGCCGCCGCCGCGCCCGTTATCCGGGCCAAGGCGGACAATCCCCGGCTGATGAAGGAAATCGGCGCCTGGGTGGACGCCTTTGAACAACTGGGCCGCGCCGGGCAATATGCCATAGCGGCGCTGGAAGAAAACAACACCAGGGACGCCGTGACGCAACTGGTGCAGGCCACGCAGGCGCTGGCGGCCATGGACGGCATCTCCCGCCGCCACAACCAGGAAGGCCAGCTATACCGTTCCGTGGTGAAGACCGGTTCACGCGTGATGACCCCCGCCGTCAATGAACTGGCGGACATCGTCTCCAAAAAAGCCTTCCCCGCCATTGCGGGCACTCCGGCCCTTTCCCCCAAGCCCCTGGTCAAGGGCGGCAGCATGGACAAGGCGGAACTCTTCTGTGACGGGGACCGCGGCTCCTTCTGGCACTCGGGCGCTTACGGCGAGCCGGGAGACTGGTATGGCGTGGACTACGGCATGCAGATTCCCGTGCGGAGCGTGGAAGTGCTCATGGGCCGTAATGACAAGGACGGCGACTATGTAGCCAGGGGCCAGCTTGAAGGCTCCCGGGACATGAAGACATGGAAACCGCTGGGACCGGAAACCTCCGGCATGCAGGTGGTATGGCAGGCTCCCAAGCCCGTCTCCCTCCGTGCCGTGCGCTACCGCGTCATTGAACCGAAGAAAACGGACAACGGCCGCGCCGTCTGGACCGCCGTTCGTGAAATAGCCGTCAACACGCCTCCTGCAGCCATGGCTGCTTCCAATGTGGCGGGGCTGGAAGGGGTTTCCGTACAGAAATCCGACAAAATCGTGCGTATCAACCGCGTGATGGAAACGCACAAGATGAAGCCCGGAGAATTCATCTCCCTGCAACTGGAAGGCCCCACGGACGCCACCTGGCTGGAAGTCAACCTGGAACGGGATGACGTCAACTCCTGGGCTGAGGTTGAGCTGGACGTGGAAGGCTCCGCCAAGCCCGTGGTGCAGAAACTGGACAAGCAGGGCAAAAACTTCATTGCCAAGGCGAACCAGCTCCCCAAGGGAATCAAGGGCATGAAACTGGTCAACAAAAGCGGCAAGGAACAGGACATCATTTTGAGCATGTTCAAATTTGACGTTCCCCCGTCGGACCCCGGCACCAGCCTGGTCTCCCTGACTGACAGGAACCTGAAAACGGTCTACCGTGCTGACAAGCCCCTGGACGTGACCATTCCCAACCTGGACAACCCCAAGGCTTCCAAGGTAGTCGTCGTGGGGTCCGCCGCCTTTGCCATTCAGGCGCGCCGTGGCGAGGGAGCCTGGGTGCCCGTGGGCAAGAGGAACGCCGGCCCCGGAGCCTCTGAATTCGCCATTCCCGCCGGGACTTCCGCCGTGCGCCTGACGTACAAGGCCCCCCAGCCGGACGCGATCATTAATGAGGTGGTCTTCACCTCTAAAAAGTAACGGGTTCAGGCTCTGGGCCTGATGTGACAGCCCCGTCCGGAGAGCATCCGGACGGGGCTTTTCCGTTCATGGAGCATCCGGCATGGAGGCCTTCCCTCTTCTTCTGCTCTGACAGCCTGTTATGGAAACAACCTTGACCCTGTTGGGAGGCGGGATAAAATACTCTCATGACACCGGGCTTTCATTGGACTCTCCGCCCCTCCGTGAGGGAGGATGATCCGGTCTTGAAAGCGTTCCCCGCAGACCTGCCCCTGCTGGTCAAGCAGCTCCTGCTGCAGCGCGGATTCACCGGAGGACCGGAAACTGACCTCTTTCTGGAGCCCAGGCTCTCCCATCTGAGCGATCCTTTCCTGATGGGGGAAATGAGGGCCGCCGTGGACCGCATCTTCCAGGCGGTGGATGAAGGGGAAACCGTGTGCATTTACGGGGACTATGACGTGGACGGAGTCACCTCCGTGGCGCTTCTCCGGGCCATTCTGATGTCCTATGACCTGGACCCGCAATACTTCATCCCCGTCCGCTCACGGGAAGGCTACGGGCTCAGTGAAGCGGGCATAGAACGCTGCCTCTGCGAATGTGCGGAAAGACCCAGCCTGCTCATTACGGTGGACTGCGGCACCTCCTCCGTAAAGGAAGTGGAGATGCTCAACAGCCTGGGAATAGACGTCATCATTCTGGACCACCATGAAGCGGGGCCGCTGGGCCGTCCGGACGCCGTGGCGGTGGTCAATGCCAAAATTGAGGAAGACAGCCCGTACACCTACCTGTGCAGCGCGGGCGTGGTCTTCAAGCTGGCGCACGCCCTGCTGAAGGACCGGAAGCTGAAAACCTTTGACCTGAAACTTTATCTGGACCTGGTGGCCGTGGCCACCGTGGCGGACATCGTCCCCCTGGTGGACGAAAACAGGATACTGGTGCGCCACGGCCTGGGAAGGCTGGCGCACAGCCGCCATACGGGCCTGAAAACCCTGACGGAAATAGCGGGCATCCGCCCTTCAGACTCCGCCAACCACGCGGGCTTCCTGAACGCCGCGCACGTGGGATTCAGGATAGGTCCCCGCATCAATGCCGCCGGGCGCATGGACTCCCCCATGGATGCCCTGGAACTTCTGCTGACCATGGACAACAGGCGCGCCGTGCAGCTTGCGCAGATGCTGGACTCCCACAACCGCAAGCGGCAGGAGGAAGAGGAAGCCATCCGGACGGATGCGGTGGAAATGCTTCACAACTCCTTTGATCCGGAACGGGACAACGTCATCGTGCTGGGTTCCCGCGCGTGGCATCCCGGCGTGGTGGGCATCGTGGCCTCCCAGCTCATGAGGCGGTACCACAAGCCCACCTTCGTCATCGCCTTTGATGAAAGCGGCGTGGGGAAGGGTTCCGGCCGCTCCATTCCCGGCGTGTCCCTGGTGCAGGCCATCCACCACTGTGCGGATACGCTGGTTTCCGGCGGCGGCCATGACATGGCGGCGGGCCTGGTGATTGAGGAAGCCCGCATGGATGACTTCCGCGAGGCCTTCAACCGGTACGTCTCTGAAACCACGACGGAGGAACAGCGCAGCCCCGTGCTCAACATAGACATGGAAGTCTCCTTCCAGGCCCTGACGCTGGACCTGCTGGACAGCTATGAAAAGCTGGAACCCTTCGGCAACTCCAATCCCCAGCCCCTCTTCATGAGTTCCGACGTCTTCCCCACGGAGCCGCCCAAGCGCGTGGGAACCAACCACCTGAAACTCTTCATGCGGCAGGGAATGGTGGAACGTGACGCCATCTTCTTCAACGGGGCGGAGCGGGAACTCCCCAATCCCCCCTGGGACATTGCCTTCACGATTGACCGCAACGTGTACCGGGGCCGCGCCTCCCTGTCCATCTCCATTCAGGAAATACGCTCCCACCGGGAAATGTAGCTTCTCCTCAAGGGGGGGGGACGTGCACGGTTTTTTCTGCGGAAAAAGTCATGCATCCCGCCGTTCTTGACAAAACCGCGTTAAAAATGCATCGTCTCCCTTGTTCCCCCATTCAGGGCGGAGTTATGGTAAAAATAAGCAAGATGAACACCCTGTTCCTTCAAGGTCGTCTATTGCTACTTCTCGGACGGTAGTCCGTGAAGATATCTTGATATGCGCCGGTGAGCCGTTCCGGCGCGAGGGAAGTAAACGGCTGGTCTTGATTTGCGCCAAAGGAATGATTCCATAACAGGAACGTTTTCCGTGCGCAGTTTCCGAAGGAACGAACCCTTAACATTTTTACTGTAATGAAAGAACATATACACATTTTTGATACGACGCTGAGAGACGGGGAACAGTGCCCCGGCGCGGCGATGACTGTGGAGCAGAAAATACAGGTTGCCATGCAGCTGGAAGCTCTGGGAGTGGACGTAATTGAGGCGGGCTTCCCTGTCATCTCGGACGGCGACTTCCACGCTGTCCGCACCGTGGCGGAACGCACGGAAAAAAGCCGCGTCTGCGGGCTGGCACGCTGCGTGGAGAAGGACATCGTTGCCGCCCATGAGGCGTTGAAGGCTGCCGGAGAGCGGGAACGCATCCATCTGGTGGTGGCCACGTCCCCCATCCACCGGAAATACAAGCTGGAAAAAAGCCGCGGACAGATCAGGGAGATGGCCGTCAAGGCCGTCGCCATGGCTTCCGGATTATGCGGGGAAGTGCAGTTCTCCGCGGAGGACGCCTCCCGAACGGAGCCGGAATTCCTGGCGGAGATTGTGGAAGCCGTGATTGATGCGGGCGCCGCCGTAGTCAATATTCCGGATACGGTGGGTTACACGATGCCGGAGGAATACTACCGCCTGATTTCCTACCTGAAATCCAACGTTCCCAACGTAAGCCGCGCCAGGCTGTCCGTCCACTGCCATGATGACATGGGAATGGCCGTAGCCAATTCCCTGGCGGCCATCCGCGCCGGGGCGCAGCAGGTGGAGGGCACCATCAACGGCATTGGGGAGCGGGCCGGAAACACCGCTCTGGAGGAAGTTGTCATGGCGCTGCGTTCCCGTCCGGATTTCTTTTCCGGCGCGGGCACCGGAATCCGGACGAAGGAACTGGTGAGGACCAGCCGCATGGTGGCCGCCATGAGCGGGTTGCCCGTCTCGCGCTCCAAGGCTGTGGTGGGGGCGAACGCCTTTGCCCACGGGTCAGGCATTCATCAGGACGGCGTGCTGAAAAACCGGAGCACTTATGAAGTGATGGACCCGGAGGAAATCGGCTGGGGCTCCACGGAACTGCCCCTGACCAAGCATTCCGGAAGGCATGCCGTGAAGATGCGCCTGAGTGCGCTGGGCTTTTCCGTTCCGGATACGGACATGCCGCGCCTGTTTGAACTGTTCAAGCAGCGTGGAGACCAGTGCAAGTTCGTGTATGACGACGATTTGTCCGCCATGGTGCACGCCATTCATGCGTGAGCCTGGGCCACCCGGGAATTCTCCTCAGGATTCCCGGGCGGCATGAACTTGAGAGGTGTCATTAAGGAACTATTCCGACCTGAAAGAAACTCATCATCTATTGTTAGATTTGTTTTCGGGTACCCGCAGCCGATTTGAAGAAGGGGAAAGACCGGATGTGTGCCTTCAGTGTGCCGTGAAGTAGAAATACCGCGGAGCAAATCAACCCCTCAGCAGAAACAAATAATGTAGCAGATGGGAAAGAGCTCGAATATTCCCGATTCCTCATCATTTCCATGGCTTGTTGAATTAAAGGAAACCCAATACAAGCAGGAATTTGACGTGTGATATTTTTCCGTTGCTTCAGGTTTCTGTTGGACTCTCTTTCTGTTTTTAAAGTTTGGCTATTTGTCAAGGAACGCAGGTTTTCTCAACATATCGGTTCGGTTTGGAAGAGTGGCATGTCTTGCCGTTTAATATATTGGAAATGTATATTCTATGAAATTGAATTATTATGCTCTTTGACAGAATGAGTTATAGCTGATATTGCTCATTAATGACTACAACAAGACCATACCCAATAAGTTTGGGAAGTATGAATAATGAGGTTGCTCCCTTGCTGGCAGCATTCGACATCGACACCACAGAAGTAACCGATGATGCAAAAACGTGGACATGGCACGGCTTTGTCCCCGAAGAAACAAAAAACCAGTATGGTACCCCCAATAATGTGGTTGCCTCTCTGAAAGGAAGTGATGGTACTCTTACCACCCACGGAGCCTGTTTACCCTCCATGCCGATGTCTCCATCGTTTTTCAGGAATTGCAGCGGCATTACCGTTGCGATGAGAGGCGTTCCATTGAGTGCCATACGTACAGCATCTTTTGTGGTGATGGATACCATTCTTCTCCAGCTTGATGCTTCTAATTTTAATGAAAGAATTGATACAGCGCGCCTGATGCTTCTGGACCCGATGTCTCCCACTGTCCAAGTCAAAAAATTCCTGAAGGACGACGAGCCGTGGGAATCATTTGGAGACTTTAATTCCGATGATTGGTCATGCATTCAGCTCTGCTTCGCTCCTCCCAGCGGTCATGCTACGGGTTCCCTTTATGAACCGTATTTTGGAGTTGGGGATACGGTGAATAACCGTATTGTGCGCATGCCTATTTTTGATCCGGATGCGCAGAGTCCTTTCTGGACCAGCATGTATGGTCGGGCCACGGACAATGCTGACGGGATGAATACACCCAAGGCAAACGGAATCACGTTTGATTTCAGGCTTCCGGATACGTCCATTTATCAACTTGTCGTTTATGGCGGGTTGTTGACGGAAGGTTCCATGGCTCAACTCAAGAGTACGCTCAAGCCTCATATTTGATAGGGTATCCAGAAATTATTAACCAAGAGGGGCTGTCTCACGAAGGTTTTTTCTCCGTAAGACAGCCTTGTTTTGTGTAAAAAATAACTGTTTTCAGGTACAAAATAGCGGATTTTACATCAATTTTGTAATTTCCAGACGTCAAAAGGGGCCACCCTACGCTTCGTGAGACAGACCCTATTTATTGCCCTTGTCACCACTTCCGGGATGGTTGTTTTCAGTGCAAAAATGTGGTTCTCACCGTGTGGCCTGGATTCACAAAAGGAAAACCCTCGCAATTTTTACATTGAGAGGGTTGAAAAGGTAGGCCCGGTAGGGTTCGAACCTACGACCAAGGGATTATGAGTCCCCTGCTCTAACCGCTGAGCTACGAGCCCGTTGAAGAACAACGTGGAAAAACGATAGCAGAATTTGACGGGAAGAGCAAAGTTTTTATGCAGGCATCACGTTTTGGATTTGCATGCGTCCGGGAAAGGCGTCCGGAAGGGTCAGACCTGCAGTTTCGTCCAGCTCCGGCCCTTGACGATTTTATAGAGGATGGTGGACTGGACGGCCATTTCAAAGGCGAAGAGCAGCCAAATGCCCCACAGGGTCATGGTCTCCGGAGCCGTCTTGAACCAGACCCAGGTGCAGACGACGCGGAAGAAGCCCATGATGCCGTAGGAGATGAACATGACTCTCCGGGTGTCTCCCGCCCCGCGCAGGGACATTTTCATGACGATGCAGGCGGCAAAGAAGGGCTCCACCAGCAGCATGGTGCGCAGCACGGGAATTCCGGTGTCGATGAGGGTCATGTTCCCGTTGGAGAATATCTCCATGAAGAGGGAGGGGAAAACGCAGAAGAGCACTCCCAGCCCGGTCATGAAGATGATGGCGTACCGCATGCATTTCCAGATGGTGATGCGGGCCATGAGCGCGTTCCGTGCGCCGAGGTACTGCCCCACCAGGGTGGAGGCCGCCATGCCGATGGCGAACCCGGGAAGGAAGCTGAGCGATTCAATGCGGACGGCGATGTTGTGGACGCCCAGCACGCCCTTGATGGGCAGCTCGCTGATGATGGAGAGGCAGAACATCTGGATGCCCCACATGCCGAAGACTTCCACGGCCTGCGGCAGCCCGATTTTCAGAATGCGCTTCTGCATGCTCATGTCCGGCCACAGGTTGGAGAAATTGAGATAGAGGGGCGGCGCGTAGTGCTCGCCGTTTTCCCTGACGAGTTCTTCCAGCGAGTCATGTTGCCGTCCTGCAAATATTTTCTTCTTGCGCCTCAGCATGATGAGGATGAGCGCGCACATGCTGATGGCATAACCGCAGACCGTTCCCGCCGCAATGCCTCCGATGCGCCAGCCGCCCAGCGGGGCGTCCGCAAAGACGAAGGTGACGCTGAAGATGACGTTGAGAATGCCCACGCCCATCATGATCCAGAAGGGCAGGCGGGTATCTCCGGAGCCGCGCAGGGCGGCATTGATGGCAAAGACCACGCCGCTGAAGGGAGCGGCGAACGCGGCCACATAGACATATTGCAGGGCGTAGGCCCGGGCGGCTTCATTCATGGTCAGCACATGGGTGACCAGGAAGCCGCTGCATGCAAAGAGCAGGCCGCAGGAGATAACCCCGGCCAGCAGGCCCAGCATGGCGGCCTGGTGCAGGCCGTGCTGCGCCTGGGGGTAGTCCCTGGCTCCCGTCATCCGGGAGACGATGGCCGTGGCTCCCATCATGATGGACCCCTGGATGACGAAGCCAAACCACATGAGGAAGACGACAGCTCCCATGCCGTCGGAAATGTTGATGGTGTCCTGGGCGTCCAGGCCTATTTTGGTGGCAATGAAGAGGTCGGACGAGGTGACGAAAAAGCTCAGCAACTGTTCCAGGAAGGGCCAAAAGGCAATGACGGCGATCTGGCGGGGCAGGGACAGCCCGGCAAGCTTTCCGCCCAGCCTGGCGCGTGACGCCTTGCCGCGTATGATGCCCTCTCTCGCGTCTCCAGCACTCATTTCTGGGCCGTGTAAATGCTGGCGATTCCTCCGTTCAGGGGTTCCGCCGTAATGTTGCCGTAGCCGCATTCCCTGAGCAGGTCAACCATGGCCTCCCCGCAGGGAAAGGCTTCAATGCTGTCTGCCAGGTAGTCATAGGCCTCCCGGTGGCCGGTCATCCACCCTGCGATGACTGGAAGAACACGGTGCAGGTAGAACCGGTAGGGGCTTTTCAACAGGTTTTCAGGCAGGGAGAAGTCCAGAATGAGCAGGTGGCCTCCCGGCCGCAGCATGCGGGCCATTTCCCGCAGGGCGTCCGGATAGCTGGCCATGTTCCGCAGGCCGAAGGCGACGGTGACCACATCATAGGAGGCGGAGGGGAAGGGCAGGTTCATGGCGTCTGCACAGACCAGGTTGTCCAGTCCGCGTTTGGCTGCCACGTCCAGCATGGGCTGGCAGAAGTCGGAGCCTGTCAGTTGGATCTCCGGCATCGCGTTCAGAATGGCCAGGGCCAGGTCCCCCGTTCCTGTTGCCAGGTCCAGCAGGCGTTCCGGCTTCCATTCGGAGACAAGCTGGACGACGCGTTGGCGCCACAGCAGGTCCATGCCCATGCTCAGGACATGGTTGGTGGCCACATAGCGCGGTGCAATGGCGGAAAAAGCGGCTTTGACGAATTCTGGATTGCGCATGCGTAGCGGGGGCTGGATAGTAAAAAAGAGCACCTAGGTGCTCTTTTTTATAAAGGAAAGGGGATGGGGTGTCGGACGGGGCTCGAACCCGCAACAACCAGAATCACAATCTGGGGCTCTACCATTGAACTACCGACACCATTTGATGTTGTGGTGCGGCAAACATTAGCCGCCCTCTTCCGTTTTGGCAAGAAGAAAATAAGTCTGATGAGTTTTTTAGGCGGAATATTTTCTCAAAAGTAAAATATGGGCGCGTCCGGGTAATTATTTGTTTCCTATTTGGAAAGTAATGAGGGATCGGGCATGTCTTCTATTGAGTCCGCCTGGATTTGATGTAAACTTTTTTATTATGGGAATTGATGTAATATATGCCGCCTTTCGGTCCAACCCGGTAGATTCTCCTTTCTCCGGGCTGCAGGACGCGGGAGGATTGCTCTCCGGGGACCGCTCCGGAGCACAGGGGCGTGTATTCCGGCAGAAGCGATTTGCGGGTGCAGTGGGACAGGCAGCAGAGAATTGGAATGACGGCTGCCGGGATGAGAAAAGAACGCTTCATAAAGGTGTTATTATCTTTTTCAGGAATCTGTTTTGTCAAGTTATGTAGTCCTTCGGGACGGGGTTTTATGAGAAGAATATGATTTTTTCTTCATTATTTGAAAACGAATGTTTGAATTTGTCTTATTTCCAATTATTGTAATTACAGTCGACGGTATCCATTTCATGCGTTAACCGGTATCATCCATCTTCAAGACATGCATTTCTTCCCGCACATTCCCATGTTGTCCACCGTGTTCAGCAGTATCGGCTGTTATTTGCTTCCTTTCGGTGTGGTTTTGCTGTGGCTTCTGTATGAATCCAGAAAATTAAAGGCTATTCTTCTGGCCGGACTGGTGCTGTTGAGCATTGTATGCATGTTTCTTCATGAGGCCTGCTGCCCCAGCAGGGAATATCCGTGGGACTGCATGGTGGAGCACATGTTTACGGGAGTGCTTCTGCCTGTTTTCTGCCTGCTGGGATATATCCTGTACGTCATTCTTTGCGCGTGCATTCCGGTTTACAGGAAGGTGTGGAAGGGCATCGGCTTTATCGCCCTTGGAGGAATGAGCCTGGCCTTTGAATTCGTGAACGTTTCCTTTCCGGTGATGCTGCTGGCGGGTTACCTGTTCCGTTTCATTATCCGCCGGCAGTTGCCCGGCCATGTCCCCCTGGCCAGGAAATGTCATGGAGTGCTTGCGCTGGGTGTAGTGCCGGGAATTTGCCTGATCGGCATCGTCGGCGCCATTTTGTTTCCTCCGCCGGAAAGTTTTATCTGTGAAGCGATCAGGAAGGAGATGGCGCATGACATGGCCTTGTGGAACTACCAGGCGAACCTGGTGCTGCTGTCCTCCCGTTTTCTGAATGTGGAACGCGGGAAGGACTTCATTACCGTGAAGTATTATTGCGAGACCAACATGGGGCCTGCCGTCTACAAGGCCTTCTGCAATAATTACGGCGGTTATGTGAAAGCGGAGTGTTTCCTGCTGAACAAACAGGCCCCCTGACGAGGAGAATGCGCGTTTGCCCGGCAGGGGGCTGGTTCAGAGTTCAATGTCTCCGGTAAAGACAAGGTCCGCGGGACCGGTCAGGGTGACATGGGTAAAGTGGTCCCCCATGCGCCGGAAGCCGACTTCAAGCGTGTCACCCCCAGCCACGTCTACCTGGATGGGGGAGGGAGCGTCTGTCAGTACGGCATGCAGCAGCGCGCTGGCGGTCATGCCCGTTCCGCAGGCCAGCGTTTCATTCTCCACGCCCCGTTCATAGGTGCGTATGGCGATGTGCCCCGGAGACAGGATTCTGGTGAAGTTGGCGTTGGTTCCTTTTGGAGAGAAGGCATCATGATAGCGCAGGTAGGCCCCCAGCCGTGGAATGTCAAGACCGTCCAGCTTATCCAGGAACGCTACGGCATGCGGAACGCCGGTATTCAGGAAATGGACGTCTGCGCCCACGGTCGGGTCTGCATTCAGGGCGAAAAGCTGCAGGGAGTGCGGATCCGTCAGGTTGACGGTGACATGGCCATTCTTTTCAAAGGAGGCGGTCACGATACCGGCCATCGTTTCAAAGGGAAGGGGGGCGGATTTGTCATGCCGGAGAAGGGCTGCCGCAAAGTTGCCGAAGCAGCGGGCTCCGTTGCCGCACATCTCCGCTTCTCCGCCGTCGGCATTATAATACCGCATGCGCACGGCTCCGCCTTTTCCCTGGGAAGGTTCCACGGCAATCAGGCCGTCAGCGCCGATGCCGAAGCGGCGGTCGCAAAGGGCTTCAATGGTTTCCTTGTCCAGCACGGAGGAAAGACCCAGGTCACGGTTGTCCACCATGATGAAGTCGTTGCCTGCCCCCGTCATCTTGTAAAAATGAAGCAGCATGATCGTAAATTTATGTTGTGCCGGAATTTTAATGCGCCCGTCCGGCTTTGGCAAGGCGGCTTACATGAATGACATGGCGTCCACGTCAATCACGGCCGTCAGGTCATCTCCCAGTCCGGCCTCCTGCACCAGCTTCCGGAGGGTGCGGGAGAGGACGCGCGCGGAAGGGCCCTTCACCGTAATCTGGAATCTGAACTGCCCGTGCGCGCGCGGGATGGGCGCCGGCATGGGGTCCGTCATCGTAGCGGGGGGAGGCAGCATTCCGCGGAGGCGTGCGGCAAGTGTGCGCGTGGCGAATTCCGCCATGTTTTCATGCTGGGAGCGTATGGTCAGCACGGCGATGTGGGTGAAGGGGGGGAGATCAAAGGCGCGGCGCATTTCCAGCTCCTGGGCCGCGAACCCGTCCGTATCATGATGCCGTGCATATTGCAGGGAGGGAGACTGGGGCGTAAAGGTCTGGATGATGACTTCTCCGGAGAGGTCGCCGCGGCCCGCGCGGCCCGCCACCTGGGTCAGGAGCTGGAAGGTGCGTTCTCCGGCCCGGGGGTCCGGAATATAAAGCCCCAGGTCCGCGTTCAGCACGCCTACCAGCGTTACGTTGGGGAAATCCAGCCCCTTGGCGATCATCTGGGTGCCCAGGAGAATGTCTATCTTGTGGGAGCGGAACTGGTTCAGGATGGTTCTGACGGCGTTTTTCTTCCGCGCCACGTCCGCATCCACGCGCGTGATGCGCGCCGCTGGAAAGGTGCGGCGCAGGATTTCCTCCACCTTCTGGGTGCCGTACCCCTGGAGCAGGATATTGGCGGACCGGCACTCCGGGCAGGCGCGGGGAGGCAGGGCCTTGAACCCGCACAGGTGGCAGATAAGGCGGTCCTCCGTGCGGTGGTAGGTCAGGGGGAGGGAACAATGCAGGCACGTGACCACATGGCCGCAGTCCGGGCACTGGATGGAGCGCGCAAATCCGCGCCTGTTGAGCAGCAGGATAACCTGTTCCCCCTTTTCCAGCCTCCGGTCAATGGACATCCGGAGCCGTTCGGAAAGGACATTGGGGCCGGACTTGTTCTTGCCCTCCGTTTTCATGTCCAGAATGCGGATGAGCGGGAGCTGCTGGCCGTCCGCGCGTTCCGTCAGCTTCACCAGGGCGTATTTCCCGGTCAGGGCGTTATGGGTGCTTTCCAGGGACGGGGTGGCGGAGCCCAGGACCACGGCGCAGTCTTCCAGATGGGCGCGCAGCACGGCCAGGTCCCGCCCGTGGTAGCGGGGGGAGCTTTCCTGCTTGTAGGACGCGTCATGTTCCTCATCCACAATCACCAGCCCCAGATTCTGAAGAGGGGCGAAGACGGCGGAACGGGGACCGATGACGATGCGGGCCTTTCCGGAACGGATGGCGTGCCATTCGTCAAAGCGCTCCCCGTCAGACAGAAGGCTGTGCAGGACCGCCACGGAGGAGGGCAGTTCCGCGAAGCGGGATTTGAAACGCTGGACGGTCTGGGGCGTCAGGGAAATTTCCGGCACCATGATCAGGGCGGATTTTCCGGATTTTACCACATTGGAAACGGCCTGCAGGTAAACCTCCGTCTTTCCGGAACCCGTGACTCCCTGCAGGAGCACCGGTTTTTTCTGCTCCGCCGCGCACATGGCCGTGATTTCTTCCAGCGCCTTCTCCTGCTGATGGTTCAGCGTCATCGGCTGGCTGGGAACGAATTGTTCCCCCGTGCTAGGGTCACGGTGCACGGATTCCTCCTTCAGGGAAATAAAGCCTTTGGCTTCCAGGCTGCGTGCAATATTCAGGGCTCCGGCGCCGAATTCCGCCAGCGGGGCTTCCAACTGTTCCGTGGATGAAAAATAATCCAGTATTCGGGCCTGCCGCGGCGCTTTGCGGTACAGGGCGTCCAGTTCCTCACGGGACGGGCGTTTTTCCAGATGCACTACTTTGCGTACTTTCTCCGCCGTATTTTCCTGCCGGACGGTTTCCGGCAGAAGGCAGCGGATCATCTGGTCCAGCGCCACGGAATAATAATCCGCCGCCCAGGAGGCCAGGCTCATCATGGCCGGGGAAATCAGGGGCTCCGGGTCAATCAGTTTCAGAATGGGCTTGAGCTTGTTCCTCCAGGCAGGGTCCGGTTCGGACAGCGTAAGGACGGTGCCGGTAGCCGTCCTGTTGCGCAGGGGCACCCGGACGCGGCAGCCCGGTTTTACGTCTCCCGCTTCCGGCGGAATACCGTAATCCAGCACCAGATCACTCTGTCCGTCAACCAGGATGCGTGCCGCCTGCATGGAGTGGGAGGGGAAAGATAAAGTTAACGATAGCCAAAGGGAAAACGGGCGATGCCGCTCATGTCTTTCAGCACTTCAATGTAATTATAGCCGTAGCCGTCCATGATCTGCGTCACGGCAGGCGCCTGGTCATATCCGATTTCCAGCGCTACGAAGCCGTTATCATTCAGGTAATCCCGTGCGCGGGCCAGAAAGCGTTCAATGATTTCCCAGCCTTTCGGGCCGCCGAACAGGGCCGTATGCGGGTCCTTCATGACCTCCGGGGCAAGCTCCTCTCCGTCCGCAATGTAGGGAAGGTTGGCCACGATGACGTCAAAGCGCATTTCCTGCCCCGGATTGTTCTCTTCCTCTCCCGGGGCGGTCCCGGAAGAATCCGTTTCCGCCGGGAATGGGGCGGCTTTTTCCAGGGGGATGTTTTCAAACAGGTCCGTCTGGATGGTGGAAACCCTTGCTCCCAGCCGCATGGCGTTTTCCAGCGCCAGGTCCAGCGCCTGCGGAGAAATGTCCGCCAGGACGACTTCCTTCGCTCTCTCCTTGAGTTCCAGGGCCAGCGTGATGCCGATGATGCCGGAACCGGTGCCCATATCCAGCACGCGTACCGGACGGGCGGGAATCTTTTTAAGCACCATTTCCACCAGTTCTTCCGTTTCCGGGCGCGGAATCAGCGCGCGCGCATCCGTCAGAAAATCCCTCCGGAAAAATTCGGTAGAGCCCAGCAGGTGCTGCAGCGGTTCGCCCGCCGCCCGGCGCTTCAGCAGTTCCCGCAGGGGCGCCAGTTCCGTTTCCTCAACAGGCCTGTCAAACTGGGAGTAGAGAGCCGTGCGGTTGCAGTGCAGGACATGGGCCATCAAATGCTGCATGGTGGCGCGGGCTTCTTCGCAGCCTTGGCGCGCCAGGTAGTCCGTGCCGGACTGAAGAACTTCCAGTAAGGTTTTCATGGAAAGGAGAAGGGGTTAGGACATGCCGGCTTCCGCCAGGCGTTCCTGCATTTCCGCGTGCTGGAGAGCCATGATCAGGTCTTCCATCTGCCCCATCAGGATGCCGTCCAGGTTATGGGAGGTGTAGCCGATGCGGTGGTCCGTCAGGCGGTTTTGCGGGAAATTATACGTCCGGATTTTTTCTTCACGGCCGCCGGACCCGATGAGGCTCCGGCGTGCGGCGGAATACTTTTCCGCCTCTTCCCGCTTCTTGGCTTCAAAAAGCTTGGCGCGCAGAATCTTCATGCCTTTTTCACGGTTCTTCATCTGGCTGCGTTCTTCCTCGCACCGGACGTAAACGCCCGTGGGAATGTGCCAGATCTGCACGGCGGATTCCGTCTTGTTCACGTGCTGGCCGCCCGCGCCTCCGGAACGGCACACTTCAATGCGGAGGTCCTCCGGACGGATTTCAATGTCCACTTCCTCCGCTTCAGGCATCACGGCCACGGTAGCGGTGGACGTGTGAATGCGCCCCTGCGTTTCCGTAGCGGGTACGCGCTGCACGCGGTGCACGCCCCCCTCATACTTCAGGAAGCGGAATACTTCTTCCCCGGCAATGCGGCAGACGACTTCCTTGAAGCCGCCTACGTCGGAAGGGCTGCTTTCCAGGTGTTCAAAGCGCCAGCCGCGTTCTTCCGCAAAGCGCTGGTACATCCGCAGCAGGTCTCCGGCGAACAGGGACGCTTCATCTCCGCCCGTGCCGGCGCGGATTTCAATAATGGCGTCCCGGTCTTCCGTCGTGTCACGGGGAAGGAGGCTGTACTGGACGTCACTGCGCAATTTTTCCAGCGCCTCTTCCAGTTCCGGGATCTCCAGGGAGGCCAGCTCCGCCAGTTCCGGGTCATCCGTCTTCGCCAGTTCCTGATTGTCCGCCAATTGCTGTTCCGTGGCGTTCAGGGAGTCCCACGTTTCCATCAGTTCCTTCAGGCGGCGGTGCTCCCTCATGGTTTCCGAGGCCCGCTTCTGGTCATTGAAAAAATCCGGTTCGGCAATGATCGTTTCCAATTCTTCCAGGCGCTGGCGGCGTTTTTCAATGAGGGGTGTGTAATCCATGGCGTTTGCGTGTAAAAAATTCTAAAAGATAACAGGGCTTTCTGGAAGTCAAATCCGGGGGATGTAAGACATGTTCCGGCATTTGAAAAGGAAGGGGATACCCCTCCCGGCTGTCCCGGCTGCGCTTTCCGTATTCCGGCAGCGCCGGACCAAAAGAAAACCGCAGCCATTACGTTTTTCCAATATGCCTCCCTGGTGAAGGAGGACGGAAGCATCGTAACTGCTGCGGCGGTAAAGCTGGCATCGCGTACGGGACTCGAACCCGTGTTGCCCGCGTGAAAGGCGGGAGTCCTAGACCGCTAGACGAACGCGACTTTTAGGTTTGCAGGGACTGCGCGGCGAAGTAAATACTACCGGAGGCCGAAAGGCAAGAATTATTTGAATCTGAATTTAAAAAAATCGTTATTTGCCTTCCGGAATATGGGAATCGTCATAATCGTCCAGCCTGTGCTGCCAGAGGTAGTACCGCGTTTGCTGGACAAGCACGCCGGAAAGGGCCAGCAGTGAAATAAGGTTGGGAAGGGCCATCAGGCCGTTGGCGCAGTCCGCAAAGACCCATACCAGGTCTATCTTGGAAACGCAGCCGGTAAAGACCGCTGCCACCCAGATGACGCGGTAAGGCGTGATCAGCCGGATGCCCCCTAGGTACTCCAGGGCTTTTTCACCAAAGTAGGACCAGCCCAGGATGGTGGAGACCACAAAGGTGACGAGGCTGACTGTCAGGAGAGGGGAGCCCACATAAGGAATTTTACTGAATGCCAGCGTAGTGAGCCTGGGACCGTCACTGGACGAAATGTCCGGATGGGCGAGGATGCTGGTAGTCAGCACGATGCCCGTCAGGGCGCAGATGACCACGGTATCCCAGAACGGGCCGCTGGAAGAAATGAGAGCCTGCCGTACGGGGTTGCGGTTTTGTGCGGCGGCGGAAGCGATGGCGGCGGAACCCAGCCCGGCTTCATTGGAAAAAAGGCCGCGGGCCACGCCGGTCCGCATGGCCGTCATGACGGCGGCGCCCACCACGCCCCCTGCGGCGGCTTCCCCAGTAAAAGCGCAGTCCAGAATGTACCGGATGGCAGGAAGAATGTAATGCGACTGTACGGCCAGGATGTAGACACAGCCTATAATGTAGATTACCGCCATGAACGGGACGAAAAAGGCGCATACCTTGGCAATGCTCCGGATGCCCCCCAGCATGACCATGGCCGTCAGGATGGTCAGCACTGCTGCCGTTCCCCAGGAGGGAATGGAAAAAGCGTGGTGGAGCTGTTCCGCTGCCGCATTCCCCTGTGTCAGGTTGCCGATGCCGAAGGCGGCAATGGCCGTAAATACGGCAAAGACTACTCCGAGCCATTTGCATTTCATGCCGCGTTCCAGTACGAACATGGGACCGCCGCTCATGTTGCCGTCCGGGTTTTCCACACGGTACTTGATGGCAAGCAGCCCTTCCGAATACCGTGTAGCCATGCCAAGAACGCCCGTCAGCCAGCACCAGAAGATGGCCCCGGGCCCCCCGGCGGCAATTGCCACCCCCACGCCGATGATATTGCCCGCGCCGATATTGGCGGCCAGGGCCACCATCAGGGAACTGAACGGGGAAATGTCCCCCTTGTCCGTATGGTCCTTCACAAAATACAGTTTCAGGGCCTTGAGCAGGTATCGCTGCGGAAAGCGCAGAATGATGGTGAGGTACAGGTGAGTGCCCAGCAGCATGATGAGCAGAGGCCATCCCCACAGGAAACTGCTGAAGGCGGACAGCCAGGTTGTGAGCATGTCCCCGGTCTGGAGAAAGGCGTTTTGCAGGGCTTCAAGCATACCGGGAAAACTCTAAGGAAAAACCGCACGGAGGCAAGCCCTTAAAATGAGGAGGCTGGAAATGAAGGACCAGAGTTCTTCATCTTTTTTTTGTTGGTTTTAAAAAATGAATTTGTTATTCGTTGGAACGTTATGAAAAGACGTTGCAAGTTGTTGAATGATGGTGACTTTTACACAGGGAGCATGTGGAGGTATGGATTTCCGTTGTGGGGATGCGGAGTGTTCCTTTTTTTATTAGGTACCGGAGCGGGGCTCGGAGTGGAGGCTGCGGCAGACCATGCTTCTGATGAAGGAGTTCTTGTTGACACGGCCAGGGTTGGCTTGTTCAGGGATGCTGCCGGGAGGGGGGAAGTTGCCGGTCTGGAGGGGTTGGCCCTGTGTTATTTTTGTGGAAAGGGTGTTCCTCAGGATTTTCACAAAGCTTTTTTGTGGGCAGAGAAGGCTGGAAAGAAGGGTGATTCTACCTCCCAGTTTATTCTTGGGTGCCTTTATTACGATGGAAAAGGAGGCGTCAAGCAGGATTTCCGGAAAGCCCATGAGTGGTTCTCCCTGGCCGCCGGACAGGGAAATGCCGCTTCACAGTTTTATTTAGGGGTGCTGTATTCTGAAGGACAGGGTGTCAGGCGTGATGACAGGGAGGCGTTCAAATGGTATTCCTTATCCGCTTCTGCCGGTTATGCCGACGCGCAGGATGCCGTCGGTTGCTTTTACGATCAGGGACGTGCCGTCAAACGGGATGAACGGAAGGCCCTGGAATGGATGAGGCGTGCGGCACAGCAGGGCAATGCAGATGGCCAGTTCCATCTGGGAAAATTATACGGACGTCAGGAAAAATGGAAGGAGGCCTATCACTGGGCATCTCTTTCCGCAAAAAAGGGGAATGCGGAAGCCCAGTATCTTGTCGGGATGATGCATATGGGCGGTTTAGGAACGGAAATGGATACCAAGGAGGCGGTTTTCTGGTGGGCGCGCGCCGCCAAGCAGGGAAATCAGGATGCCCTGGATATGCTCCGGAAGATGGGAAAGGAAGATTTGACGAAGGATCCCTTTTTCCGTTAAGGCAGCGATGCCGTCCGGACATGGGTTCCTGATGCCGGGATACAGTAAACCCGCGGGAATCCTTTCGGATCTTGGCTCCGCGGGTTTACCTTCTCATCCCGGATCAGCTCCGGAAAAGGTTCAGATTCAATTCCTTGATAATGGATTGAAGAGCTGCCTGGCCCTTGACGGTGTTTCCGGCGGGGTCCAGGGGCGGGGAGAAGGCCGCCATGGCCATCTTGCCGGGGACCACGGCCACCAGGCCGCCGCCCACGCCGGACTTGGCCGGAACGCCTGCCTTGTACATCCAGTCTCCCGTGGAGTTGTAGAGGCCGGACATGCACAGTTCCGCCAGAATGGGGGGAACGTTCTCATCCTTCACCACCCGCTTTTTGCTGACGGGGTTGACGCCCCCGTTGGCATAGCAGGCGCCCATCAGCGCCAGCTGGGAGGTGGTGATATTCAGGGAGCACATGCGGGTGTACAGGTCCACGATCATGGGCGGCGTATTGTAAAAATAGCCGTAGCTGTCAAGCAGCCATGCAATGCCGCGGTTGTGCTGGTTGGTGGCGCTTTCCGACTTGTAAATCTCCTGGTTCACGGTCAGGGCCGTGTTGGCGAAGTTGTTGAAATTATGAATCATGTTGGACCATATTTCATCGGAATCCGAGCCGTTGACCAGGCTGACTGTCGCCATGGCCCCTGCGTTGACCAGGGGATTGAGGGGCTTGCCGCCGTGCAGCTCAATCGCCATGACGGAGTTGAAGGGCTCCCCGGTGGGGTCCGCCCCGATCTTCGTGCGCAGCTCCTTCATTCCGATCAGGTCCATGACGTAGGCCAGGTTGAAGGCCTTGGAGATGGATTCAATGGCAAAGGGCGTGTCTGCGGAACCTGCGGTCAGGATATCTCCGTTGACAGTGACTACGGCAATCGCCAGCAGGTCGGAGGGAACTTGCGCCAGAGCCGGGATGTAGGAGGCGTTTTTGCCGCCCTGGACCGTTTTGGCGTAGGCGTACGCGTTGTCCACAGCCGTCTGGATTTGTTCTTTGGTGGGTATATCACTCATGATATTATTGAAAGTTGAAATGATAAATTAATGGTTGCCGTTCGTCTTTTCCCAACCGAAGGGCTCAAAGGCGTCTTCCGGGGAGATCGGGCGCTTCCAGGACGGCTTGGCCATGGCCTGGATGATGAAGGGAATGCCGGCGAAGATAAAGGTTCCCACGACCAGCAGCAGAATGTACATGGTGTTGCTGCCCACGGTGATCTGGTTCGGCGGGATGAAGCTGACCAGGAAGGCCGCCAGGCTGGCCAGGAAGCCGAGGCCGCCGACTACCCACATGCCGAAGGTCTTGCCGCCGGGAATGCGGAAGGTGCGCGGGGTATTCGGTTCACGGTAGCGCAGATAAATGCCGGAGGCGAACATCAGCATGTACATGATCAGGTACAGGATGATGGTAAGCTGGGAGATGATCTGGTACGTGGACTGTACGGAAGGCATGATCACGAACATGACGGACAGCAGGGTGACGATGCCCCCCTGAATGAGCAGAATGCCCATCTGGACGTTGTTCTTGTTCCGCTTCTGCATCACGGGCGGCAGGTTGCCGGTCAGGCCCACCTGGAAAAGACCCTTGGAGGGGCCTCCCACCCATGCGGTTACCTGTGCCAGAACGCCTACAGCCAGGGCGAGCGCCAGAATCCAGTTCATCCAGCCGAGGCCGAAGAAGCTGAAATAGTCGTCGTAGGAAATCAGCAGGCTCTGCACCAGGTTGATCTGGGAGCCGGGAATGATGAAGCCGATGGCGAGCGTGCCGAAGACGAAGATGACCACCGTAATGATGGCGGAAATCAGAATTGCCAGTGGATAATTGCGCCCGGGGTTGTTCACGTCCTTGACGTGCACGGCGGACATTTCCATCCCTGCGTAGAACAGGAAGATACTGGCCGCCAGCACCAGGTTGTTGAAATTGCTCATGTCCGGAATCAACTTGTCCCAGTTCATGTCCAGCAGGACGGGGTTGCCTCCGGCCCAGTAGCCGATGCCGAGGAGAATCAGGATGGCGCCCGGAATAATGGTGCCAATCATGGTGCCCCACTTGGTGACGCCTGCGGACGTCTTCATGCCGCGCAGGTTGAGCAGGGTGGCTCCCCAGTACACGCACAGCACCACGATGAGTACATACCATTTGTTGGCGGCAAGCGCTTCATCCCATCGCTGTCCGGGTCCCATGAAAGCCAGGGAGACGGCGGCGAAGGTCAGCACGGTCGGGAACCAGATGGTACTCTCAATCCATTGGAGCCAGATAGCCAGGAAACCCAGCTTTTTGCCGAAGGCTTCACCCACCCACCGGTAAACGCCGCCTTTCTGGGGCCATCCGGTGGTGAGTTCCGCCGCTACCAGGGAGACGGGCACCAGGAAAAAGGCCGCGGCGAAAATGTAATAGAAGACGGAGCTGAGTCCGTATGTACTTTCCGCCGGCATGCCGCGCAAGCTGACAATGGCGGAAACGTTAATCATGGCGAGCGTAAATACCCCCATGCGAACGGCGGATTTTACCGCCGGAGCGTTGTTAGTTGTTGAGGTCCCCGTTGGAGAGGTCCCTGATTGAGTCGTATTGTTCATTGGTTTATTCCGGGTTGAGAATTAGGACGGCGTATCAAAGTGCCTGCACCGTCCTTATCTGAACGACCAGAAAAAGAGCTTTTTCGTTGAAGAGATGATGCAGATAAGGCTGGCGGAGTCTGTCTTAACGGCGGTTACCGCTTTCCGGATGGAATGGGAAAGCGGCCCGCTTTCATGCTGGCGCTTTTTTGATCAGCAAAGCAGGAGCATACGGGCAGAACGCCCGGAATGGAAACACCCCAGGCTGTGGAGTACCAAGCGACCAGGAAAGTATTGCCGGGCGTGATGGATTCCGGAAATGTTGGCATAGGAACTCTTTTCCGGAATGAATATAGGAAATGGTTTTCCCTCCGTTGGAGGGCTGCCCAGTATCTCCATTTCACGCTACCGTAAACAACAGGCCGCTTCTTCCTTAATGAAGAAACGGCCTGCGGATGGTATGGCCATTGTGCTGGCGGCAGGTAATTTCCGGTGTTCCGGAGAGCCGGCGGGGGCAGGCCCGTCAAAGGCCGGAATAAATATCAATGGGGATGCCGTTTAAAGTATGGAAACAAATTTGCATTCCTTCTTACGCTCCTATGATTTTGGTTGCAATTGAAGAAGGGTTTTCAAATTGATGGCGGCATTCAGGGATACTGATTTGCCTGAAATGGCTTTTTCCAGATTCTTATTTCCAAAGTATTGGAATGATTTTATTCTCGTCCATTCCTGATGAAACTGCTGCATCAATTTTTGATAAGCGGGCGCCCAAGTTTGAAGCATGTATTCAGAGTCTTCTTCAGACAGGGAACTTCTGTTGAGCAGGGAGATTTGAAAACCAAGGGAATCAAATAAGGAGGCAAGGCTTTTTTCTCCCGCTTCCGCCGTGTTCTGGTCCGTGATCCCGGCTCCAGCTTTATTTAAACGCGTAAGAATTTCCAGGATGCCATCCATGATCGTGTGCGGGCTAGGATGTGCGCTGAGCGCTTCCATGAGCTGCGCCTCCTTGCTCCCTTTCTGCGCGCCCTCCCGGAACAGGTGCCTGGCCGCATCCATGTCTTTTTCACGGTACATCGCAAAAAAGCCTTGGAGCAAACAGGGGTATCCCTTATTTTTCTCAAATGCGCTGATGATGTACTGATCGGAAAGATAGGTCTTATGCTTGTCCAGATGGCCCTCAAGGATGGAGCGCTTTGTTTCAAGCATGAGTTCAAATTCATTTTCCAACAGGTCTTTTCTTTGCAGGTCACGCAGCTGGTTCAAGGTATCCTTGAGCTGTTGGTTAACTGCTTCCAGGGCGGTAGACAATTTTTTTGCTTCATCTTTCGTTGCCTCGTACTTTGCGGGGTTGTCCCTGATGCTGTCCGCCAGAATAACATTGTTCAGCACGGCGCGTTCCCAAAGAAAGGAAATTTCCTCTTCCTTGCTTTTCCCGGTTTCCGGGGTTGCAATGGAATCGAGAACGGCTTTCAATTGTTTGCAATCCTGCAAGATATTACTGGTCAGCAGGCCGCCGTATTTGAATGAAGAAATGTCCGTTCCAGGGGCGTTTTGCCGGGGAGCGGGCGATTTTTCCCGTACACGTTCCGCACCCTCCGGGATGAGGGAGCCATGGGCTCCGCTCATCCATAAGATGCATGTCAATACCAACAATTTTGATAAATACATATAATAGATGTTATGAAACAATCATGTGGTTAGAATGAGTATTTAACCTGGAGGAAGCCTGATACGGGAAATTCAAATTTCCTCCATTGCGTAGTGGTGACCCCGGCAGATATATCGCAAGATATATTAACACGGCCTATTTTCAAGTCCATTAATGTCAATCCGGCTCTGACAGAGAAATCCTGCTGGCTCACGAAGCCAAGCCTGCTGCGGAATCTATCCTGCGGGGAGAGCACCGTATTCCCTTTGGACCAGGTGAGGGTTTCCGCCAGTTTTCCTCCTACTTGCTTTCCTCCCAGATCGCATAAGGGAACATTCATTTCAGCACTGATGGAAAATGACATGGTAGATGAAATACGTGAATCTTTAAATATTCCGGCCATTTCCTGAACGGTGTGGGAGATGCCATCCTGGTAATCGCCCAATTTCATGCGTATTTCAGCCAGATTGTTATCCATGAAATTGCTTTCCCTCATTATTTTCTCAACTTCCTTAGTGACTGCTTCACTGGTCAATTCACAGAACTTTTTAGTGCCATAACTGGCAGTCAGCCTATTGGCCCCTCTGGTAATGGCTTTTTGTAAAAGACGGTCCATTTTGTCGTTACTCAGCGCCAGGTCTATGGTTACAGGCAGCCCGAGCCATTCGTCCACTTCCGGGGGGCTGAAATAAGGGGGGCCGTCCGGCGGGAAGATATCGGTAAATCCGGTATTCCCCCGGTAATCCGTGGTGTATGGCACTCGGCCTTCTACAAATCCGTATAAATTGATCCCTCCCTTTTCCATGAGGGAATCCCTGCTGGTCCACCTGCCGTCCAGGGGATTGTAATGGCGGTAATTGTAATAAACCATGCCGATTTCAGAGTCATAAAACTCGCTGCTCCACTGAATGGGCTGGGCGGTTCCAGTCGCGGTGACGGCTCCGTAGGGGGCATAGGAATACGCCGTGGCAATGGTGCCCTGCGTGTTGAATACCTCCATGACATTCTTGGCCAGGTCATATCCGTACGTATACCAGGTTCCGTTCTTCTGGATGGCCAGAGGGCGCGTGGCGATTTTTTCCCGGGGATCCCAGGTGATATGCCACAGGGCCGGATGGCCGCTCCGCGTCACGTCTACACAGGAAATCTGCAAATAGCCGCGGTAGACATACCGCTGGTGCAGGGTTACAGAGCCGTTAACCGTCACTTTTTTCATGTTTCTGCGCCCCATGTAGTCATAGGCGCATTCCATCACGGTTTGCCCATCCTGGCTCGTGAAGCTTACGGGGCGGTTTTCCGCATTGTAAATGACTGCCCAGACACCCGTTCCCGTTTTCACCAGCGTCTGGTTCCCATTTGCATCATAAGTGGGGGAGAAAGGTTGTTCCAGTGTTGAAGGTGAAGAGTTTAGATTGGAGCTAGTGATTCCGGTGTATTGGTTGAGGCTGTTGGCCTCGTAGCTGATTTCTCCGGTGATTTCCTGCGCCATCTTGCGGTTGCTGATGTTGTCATAGGTATAACCGTAGTTTTCCGTTCCAAGATTGGCGGACATGAGTTCTCCCCGTCCGGTATAGCTGAATCCGTCAGCCTGGGTGGTTCCCTTTCTGGCGCAGTTCCCGGTAACGGGGCGTCCCGCCGCATCATAGCCGTATCTCCTCAGGACGACGTCGGTCGTATCTCTCGTGGCGTTCATGGAGACGGGAAGGTTGCGGTGCTCTTCGTAGGTTTGCGTGACCAGGATATTGTTGGGATGGGACAGGGTATGCAGCAGATTGCTCCCTTCCAGATAGCCGTAGGAGAAGGTTTGTTCCTCTCCCCCATGGGTGAAGGATGCCGTGGCGATGCGACCGTCCGCGCCGTAGCTGATGCCCGTGGTCTGCTGGAGAATTCCTCCCTTGGAATAGGTATGTCCGGAGTTGCGTCCCAGGGCGTCTCTTTGCTCGGAGACCAGATGGACGACTCCTTCCTCCGTCCAGGTGCTGCTTTCCTGTTCACCGTACTGGTTGTAGACGATGTTCCAGGTGCCGGTGCCGTCCACGGCTTCAATGAGTTTGCCAACCGTATTCCAGGCATATCTTCTGGAGGGCGTCGCATCGCTGTAGCTTTCCGAGAGAAGCAGGCCACGTGCGGATTCCCAGGCATAGGTGGTCACGACTCCCCGTCCGTCCGTCCGCGTTGCGAGCTGGTTGAATGCATTGTAAGTGCGAAGAATGGTGTTCCCGTCCGCATAAGTTTTTTTCACTTCCAGCCCGGTTGCATCATGATATTCCCAGCGAGTGGCATCTCCGTCCGTCCGTCCGGCAGGATCCGTGGTGATCTCTTGGTCATCCGCGCGGAATGTCGTCATTTCCGTCAGCCTGCCAGCCTCGTCATAAGTGAAGAGAACGGGTTGGACTCCCGTGCCCCACTGTGCTGTCTGGCGTCCCCGGATGTCGTAACGGTAACAGGTGGTATGGCCCAGATGGTCAACGATGGTGCTCGGTTCGTCAAAATGGGCGTCGTAGGTGGTGGTGGTCGTGTTGCCTGCTGCATCCGTGACGGAGACCTGGCGTCCCGCAATGTCCGAGATGGCGGTCACGGTATTTCCGCGGCCGTCAGTCTGCGTATGGATAATCCCATCAGCAGTGTAGGTCCGGCTGACGGTCGTCGTGATCCCGGAATGGTCCGTGTCCGATACTGTGAAGCCGTCCGTGACGGTGGCCACGGCCGTGATGGCTGAGACGGGAACGGTTTTCTTCTGAATGCGCTCCGTTCCTTCGCCGTATTCCGTCCATGAGATACTGACATCTCCGCGGGCATTGGCGGAGGAAACCTTGCTTTCCAGAGACGCGCTTTCCGAGATAAGTTCAGCCTGGCTTTCTGCATACACTCCTCCGTTTCCATTGCAGCGGGAAGTGGCGGTCACCCGGTAGATGCCGTCCTCCCTCTTTTCCACCGTATGGGAGTATTCCGTAATATCGGAATTTTCCACCGTGGGGGAAGCCGCCAGTTTCAGGGTTTCCTTTACCAGATTGCCGAAGCCGTCGTAGGAATAAAGGGCGGGGGCTTTCCCGTCGGTTCCCTTTTGCGTGATTAGTCCCTTGGAATCATAAACCGTACGTTCATAAAGATAGACGTTATTCAACGTAGTAGGGCTTGTGGCAACGACGGTTTCTCCGAATCCGTTTTCCAGTCTTTGGGAAAGGATGGTCACCCGGTCAGCCAGCTTAACAGTTTCCCGGATGCGGCCTCCATTATAGTCATAAACATGGTAGAGCTCCCTCTGGCCTGTTCCGGCTTCGTGAGCCACGCTGCCGTCCGTGTAATTGGTCGTAATGAATGTTGCTCCGGCGGGGGTGGTCATGGTGGTCGTCAAGCCGTCCGCGCTGTAGGCATAGGTGGTGGAACGCCCCAGGATGTCTGTAGACAAGGTTGGCCTTCCCAGCAGGTCGCAGGCCATCCGGCGCGTAACGGACATGGCGCCTGTATCCGTTCTTTCTTCAAGAATTCTTCCTAGGGCGTCTCTCTTGTAGCTGGTGATGGTTTCCGGAGTAGCAGGAGTTGCAGACCGGATGGTTTCAATGAGCTGCCTGGCGGTGTCGTAGGAATAGCCGGTCAGCACGCCGTCCTCATTCCTTTCCCACAAGGGGCGGCCATCACACATCAATGCCCGTTCCGTTACGCGTCCGTTGCTGCGTGTGCGTTTTATCCAGCGGTTCTGCTCGTCGAATTCATAATCAGCGGAGGAAAGCTGCTGCCATGTTCCTTCACTGTCCAGGATATATTCTTCCTCCCGGACCGTATTGCCTTCCGTGCTGATATACTGGAGGCTCCTCCTGCTTTGTCCGGCTACGGGCTCCCCATTGAGGCGCGTTTCCCTGGTGATGCAATAAAGCGCTCCATGGGCTGTAGATGCCGTGTAATCGTACCAGGTCTGTACTCCATTGGCCGCTTGCGTCATCCGGCGCCGTCCGCGGGCGTGGATATGGCTTGCGTCCCCCTGCCATGTTTCCGTTACTTCCAGTATGGTAAGGCCGTTGGCGGTTCTGCGTCTTTCCACTCTCTTGATGTGATCAGCTACACTATAGGAATATTGATCCCGGCTGTGAAGGTGCGGAATGCCTGAGGCATCCACCATGTTAAGGTCCACCTGGCTGGGTTCATTGCTGTAAGCGCTTCCATCATCCAGATACGTGAATTGTTCCAGTTGCGCCTGCCCCCCGGCCCAGGGCGTGGTGATTACGGTAATGCGCCCCTTCCGGTCATGGAGGTACGTAGTTGCTCCGCCATCCGGAGCGGTGACGGAAATCATGCGGCCCGCGTCATCATATTCATAGGAAGTAGTTTGGGCTTCCGAGCTGCCGTACCCTTCCGTACGAGTGAGCAAAAGCTCCCCCGTGGGATGGGACAGGTATTCTTCCGAAACCCTGGAAGCAACGGATTCCCCTTTGCTGACCGTGGTGACAATCCGGTAGGTTCCCTGAGGTTCCAGCTCCGTTTTAACACGGCTGGTCGTGATGGCGTCTTCTCCGTCGCCAAGGACAATCTGCCAGGCGCCCCCCACTTCCGTCCAGGTGGTGATGAAAGGAGGCACGCTGGACGGAAGGGCCAGGCTCCGTTCGGTGACCGTAAGACTTCTGTCTTCCGTATTTCCACTGATGGTGAAGGTTTTGAACGGTTCTCCCGTCACGGTATAAAGCCCGGTTGCCTGATCCAGGCCCGTTATCCGGGAAGGAAGATAAAGGGAAATGCAATAGCCGTTCTCCGTAGTGACAATATCGGCCAAGCCGTCCCACAGATTCCATATCTGGCGGAGATTCCCGTTCTCTTCTCTCAGCAGAACCAGGTAATTCTCCGCGTCTTCCGCTGTCAGCAGGGAATTCCGCGGAGAGATATATGCGGCAAAGAGCCCCGTGGCCAAGTGGTAGAATGTTGCGGAGCCGTCCACCTTGGATATCCGGAGGTAGCTGGCTTCCTGCAACGCTGTCACGGCGTCGTCTTCCCGGATCAGGGACCTGACGAATTGTGCACGGTTTGTCCCTGACGAGGTGGAACCGATACCGAATGCCGACTGGCCGTCGGCATCGCACACATAGTTGGTGAAGCTGCCCCCCTCGTAAACCCTGAAGGATTGGTTGGGAGCAATTCCGCCTTCCGGAACGAGGACGGCGGATGCTGCCGGATGGCGGTAGGCCAGCCCTTCAGGTGTCAGCAGAGAGCCGGAATACTGATATCCCGTGATCTCCAGGCGCCCTGAAGGAATGCCACCCATCCCCCGGAAGACGCCAAAGGAGGCGGACCAGCGCATGTACTGCAAGGTTGCCAGCCGGGAGACCCGTCCCCCGGCTGAGGTGCCGTTCAGGGCAAGATGCGGTACCCCGGCCATGGTGCGGGCGGGTGAATCTGAGGGAGGGCCGCCTGGATCCCCCTCCCCATCTTCGCAGGAGCATTCACATTCATCTTTTTCATTTTTATCCGGAATGATGCTGATGGGGGGACACGGGCCTACCGTGCCGCTGATGAGTGAAATGTTACCCGTGGGATCCGGATAATAATTGATGTTGTGGTGTTCTGCGAAGAGGCAATGAAAGCCGCCGGAAAGGTTGCCGAACTCCAGTGAGAAGTCGTGGACCGAACCGGAGGAGGAACTTTGTGTGCTGCTGTCCACCGTTACTGTGACTGAATCATCTACCTGGCCGGAGGCAGTGACCGTATGCCTGGCTTCCTCCGCGGCTCCCTCCGGGGTTTCCGGAAGCTGAAAGACGCGACAGACGGGCGTCATGACGTCCGCGGAAGTGGAGGGCTTGCCATGGGAGTAGGATAACTCCACCGTATCGCTCTCCTGGCGTGCCGTTCTGGAAAGATTCTTCCGGACAGGCTGGAAGGGAACGATGGAGAGGTTGAGCGGGCGCTGCCGCACGAAACTGTTTTGATGATGAATGTTCATGTTTTTTAATGGTTGGAAAGAGAAATTTGGAATGTATGAAACTTCTCAATTGGTATATTCTGTGTATTATTAATGCCATTGTGGTGTCAACAGGCATATTTTGTTGCAAAGCAAGTTTCTGTATGGAGAAATGGAGGCATGTCATCTTTTGAAATTTCATAATATGTTCAATATTTGTTGAATATGAAATGATACAAAAATATCTGGAACAGAGTAGAAATCAAAAAAATAAAAAGTAGCGCAATTAATGCCACTTGGGCGGTGCCATTGTCCCAACTCAATTTTCTGTTTCCTGGGGCGGTTCCGTATAGAAATACGGGTAAGAACAAAAAATGGACGCGTCTGCTCCGGTTTTTCCTTCTGGCGGAATTCCGGAGGGGGCCTTATTGTCCGGGTAATAAAAAAGCCTGCTCTTGATGGGCAGGCCTCGGATAAAAAAATGGAGCGGATGATGGGATTCGAACCCACGACATCAACCTTGGCAAGGTTGCGCTCTACCCCTGAGCTACATCCGCTTTGGATGACCGGAGCCTTACGGCGTCCGTGTGGCAAAAAATATATAGAGCTATCCGGATTTGGCAAGATTTTTTTAGAGAAAAATTCATGTTCACCGGAACAGGGCCACGCTGCCATACCTTTTAAAGAGGTTTGATGCTTTTGCGGAAGGTGTATGGAGGACGGGAGGGGCAGCGGATGCTTCCATGCCGCTGCGTATTCCCACATCCTGGTGTGTTCCTCCCAGTCAAGGAGGTGGTCAATGTCGTCCGGCGCCAGGCCGTTCAGGTAGATTATGAATTCCCTGCCTCATTGTGGAGCAGGATTCATTTTCCTTTCATGTGTTCATCGTCGGCGCTGGTGATTTTGGCGCGTTTCGTCCGGGTGGCCTTGTTTCCCTGCATGATGTGCCATTCATGCCATTTGGAGGCGGGTTTCAGGCAGGGGGGCGCCAGAACCTGGTAGAGCAGCTGTTCCCTTTCCACTTTATCCGCTGGCGCGGCAGGGGGAGCGCCAGGCAGGCATCCGAAATGAAGCGGTTTTTATGGAAAGAATGGGGAAATTATGAAGGGCTCCCTGTTTCCATAAAAAACGGGGCTGTTCCGGAAAGGCGCGTTTGCCTTGCCTTGGAACAGTCCCGTGAAGAAAGGGAGTCAATGGGAGATCAGTAGCTTCTGGCCCAGAGGACGCGGCGTTCCGTCATGCGGCCGGTGAGGATGCAGGGAGCGGGTTCCCCGCGGCCCAGTTCGCCGAGCGGGATGCAGCGTATGGAGATGCGCAGGCGCTTGGCGAGTTCCTCTTCCTCTTCCGGGGAGCCGTCCCACGGCACCTGGAGCCAGTCGGCGTCTCCTTCTCCGGAGAAGTTTTCTTCCAGCTCCCGCAGGGTGGAGGCGGGGCGGATGTGGGCGTCCCGGAAGGCGATGGCCCGTTGAAGCAGGGTGTCCTGGATGTTCTGGAGAATGTCCGTGACGGTATCAACCAGTTCCGTTTCCGGGACGAAGGATTTTTCATTGACGGGCAGGTCGCGCCGCTGGAGGCAGACGGAGCCTTTTTCCAGGTCCCGGGGGCCGATTTCCAGGCGCACGGGCACTCCCTTCTTCACCCATTCCCATTTCTTGGCGCCGCCCCCCAGGTCGCGTTTGTCCACCAGTACGCGGAGCGGCTGGCCATGGAAATTCTTGGCGCGGAGGGTGTTCGCCAGTTCCTCGCAGTGGTCCAGGATGGCCTGGCGGCTTTCTTCCTTGGGCGTGACGGGGATGATGACGACCTGCTGGGGGGCGACGCGGGGAGGGCATACCAGGCCGTCGTCGTCGGAGTGCATCATGATGAGCGCCCCGATCATGCGGGTGGAAACGCCCCAGGAGCTCGTCCAGGCGAACTGCTGGGTGTTGTCCCTCCCGGCGAAGCAGATGTTCTGGGATTTGGAGAAGTTCTGCCCCAGGAAGTGGGAGGTCCCGGCCTGGATGGCCTTGCGGTCCTGCACCATGGCTTCCACCGTGTAGGTCTGTTCCGCGCCGGGGAAGCGTTCCGCCTCCGTCTTTTCTCCGGGGATGGTGGGAATGGCCAGAACGTCCCTCTGGAAGTCCTCGTAAACCTTGTGCATGGTGAGGGTTTCCTCAATGGCCTCCTCCCGGGTTTCATGGGCCGTGTGGCCTTCCTGCCACAGGAATTCGGCCGTGCGCAGGAAGATGCGGGGCCTCATTTCCCAGCGCATCACGTTGCACCACTGGTTCACCTTGAGGGGCAGGTCGCGGTAGCTGGATGTCCAGCGGGCGAAGGCCGCGCCGATGACGGTTTCCGAGGTGGGGCGGATGACGAAGGGTTCCGTGAGCTCCCCGGTGGGAATCATGCGGGTCTTTCCGGTAGCTTCATCCTTCTGCGCTTCCAGCCTGTGGTGGGTGACCACGGCGCATTCCGTGGCGAAGCCTTCGGCGTGCTCCGCTTCCTTCTCCAGATAGGAAATCGGAATCAGGAGGGGGAAATAGGCGTTCGTGTGGCCGGTGTCCTTGAAGCGCTGGTCCAGGTCCTTCTGGATGAGTTCCCAGATGGCGTAGCCCCACGGCTTGATGACCATGCAGCCGCGCACCTCGGAATTCTCCGCCATGTCGGCGGCCTTGATGACTTGCTGGTACCACTCGGGAAAGTCCTGGGCGCGGGTGGGGGTGATTGCAGTTTGTTGAGACATATTGGATGGTATGTTGAATGGAACGGGCGCGGCCCGCAAAGGAAGCTCGGAATATTAAAAGGGGGCGTTTCTGTATTCCCGGTAATTGCTGTAGGCGAAGAGGGCCATGAATATGGGAATGAAGTAGCCGTGGAAGAGCTGGAAGCTGAGCAGCCCGATAATGATGGACGTGATGAATCCGGTCATGAACACTTTCCGGGGGGAGCGGATGAACTGGGCGATCAGCTGTCCGCCGTCCAGGGGGTAGATGGGCAGCAGGTTCAGGATCGTCCACCATTCCCCGATCATGATGAGGCAGGAGAGGATGTAAAGCTGGGGGGAGATGGCCGCCGCCGTGAAGGGGCTGATGGCCAGATCCCAGAAGGTCAGGTTGTGCGCGGTCATGACCGGAGCGACGATGTTCCAGGTAATCCACAGGCTGATGATGCCCAGTAGCAGGGTCATCATGGGGCCCGCCAGAATCATGAGGGCCCTTCCTCCGCGGGTCAGCTGCATGCCGTGGCTGCTCGTCAGGCCGCCGAAGAGTTCCAGGACGATCGTCTGCTGGCCGCCGCCCAGCCTGCGGCCCACCAGCGCGTGCCCCATTTCATGGAACAGGATGGCGACGAAGCCGGCAATGACGAACAGGGCCGGATAAATGAGGCCTTCCACACTGTTGATGCTGAGAGCGCCGCCGAAGATGGCCAGCACCACCCAGAAGCTGGGGCGGATGTAAACAGGTATCCCGAACAGGGTGAAATGAATCATGCGCGAGAGGGTAAGGGCAGATTCCCCTTTTGCCAAGTCCGGAGAATGTGCATGCACCGTTTTGGCGTTGGTACGGTGCAGGGGATTGTGTTAAAAGGCCTTCATGAGGCTGTTTCCCATCATTCTGTGCTGCGCCGTTCAGGCCGTACAGGGATATGACGGACCCCCTCCCCTGACGGAGGTGGACGGCCGTTCCCCCATCCGCATGGGGGGGGAATTGCTGGGCGGCTACCGTTCGGACTACATCCACCGCGGGGAAAAGATGGGGCCCAATTCCGTGGAAGGCCAGATTTCCGGCGGGGCCTCCCTGTCGGACTCATGGGCGGTCAGCGGGGAACTCTTCGCCATCCGCAACTGGCAGGGGCGCAATTTCAGCCAGACCACCCTGCACGGGGAGCTTCAATATTATCTGGCGGACGAGTGCACGGCCGGACTGTTTGTCAACGGGCAGTGGTATGATTCCTGCCCCCTGAAAACCGGGGTGGAGCCCGGCCTGTCCCTCAAGTGGAACCCCATGCCGTCCTGGTCGTTCAGCGGCTCCTTCCTGTATGATTCCGGGCAGGAGGGGGTGTACTCCCAGTGGGGCGTTACCTGGCAGCCCCTGCTGTGTGAATCCGTCGCCATGGTGAATACGGTTTCCCTGGGGTTTTCCCATGATTACCTGGGGAGAAACGGCTTGAAGGAACTGATGGTGCGCACGGGCGCGCGGTGGGCCGTTTCCGGCAGTCTGCGGTTGGAGCCTTTCCTGGGATGGTATTGCGGCTACGGGCGTGACGATTTCAAAAAAGTGGTGCTGGGCCTTTGGTGCTCTTACGTTTTTTAACGGGCGGATTTCTCCGGTTTTCCAGCATTTTCCAGTTGCCAAACGGGGAGGCTTGGTCATAATGGCCTGCGTATTATGAAGCCTACACTTCTTGTTTTAGCAGCTGGTATGGGTAGCCGTTACGGCGGTCTCAAGCAACTTGACCCGATGGGTCCCAACGGTGAAGTCGTTCTCGACTATTCTGTTTATGATGCCATCCGGGCCGGTTTCGGAAAAGTGGTATTCATTATCCGCCGTGACTTTGAAGATATTTTCAAGGAAAAGGTCGGCAGCCGCTTTGCCGGCAAGATTGAGGTGGATTACGCCTTCCAGTCCCTGGACGACCTGCCTGAAGGCTTTTCCGTGCCGGAAGGCCGTGAAAAGCCCTGGGGCACCGCCCACGCCCTGCGCGCCGCCCGCCACGTGGTGAAGGAACCCTTTGCCGTGGTGAACGCGGATGACTTTTACGGCGCGGACGCCTTTGTGCAGGCCGCCAAGTTCCTGACCTCCACCACGGATGAACCCGGAAAGGCCCATTACGGCATGATCGGCTATCCGTTGAAGAACACCCTCTCCGACAACGGGGACGTGAACCGCGGCATCTGCTCCATCAAGGAAGGCCTGCTGGACGGCGTGGAGGAATTCGTGAAAATCCAGGCTGATGAAGACGGCGTGGTGCGCGGCAACAACCTGAAGGGCGAACGCCTGCCCGTGGACCCCGGCGAACTGGTTTCCATGAATTTCTGGCTCTTCTCCCCCTCCTTCATTGAGCTGACGGAAGACCGTTTCATTGACTTCCTGAAGGAACACGGCCAGGAACCCAAGAGCGAATGCTTCATTCCCACCGTGGTGGACGCCCTGATTCATGAAGACCGCGCGGACTGCGCCGTTCTTCCCACCTCCTCCACCTGGTTCGGCATGACCTATCCCGGGGACAAGCCCATGGTCGTGGAAGGCATCAACAAACTCATCAAGCAGGGCGTATACCCTGAAAAGCTCAACTAAGCCTCTTTTCCCATGCACGATCTCAAGGCTGTATCATCCCTGTTCGATCTCCGGGGCGACTTCGTCCACGGTTACTCCTACGGCAGCGGCCACATCAACGACACTTACTGCATCTGGGTGGACCAGGCGGGCCAGCGCATCCGCTACATCCTCCAGCGCGTGAACCATAACGTGTTCAAGCAGCCCATCCCCCTGATGGAAAACGTGAAGCGCGTGACGGACCACGCCCTGAAGCGCCTGAAGGAGGAGGACTGCCCGGAAGCCTACCGCCGCACCCTCACGCTGGTTCCCTCCGTGGACGGCAAGCCGTACGCCCTGGATGCGGACGGCAACTGCTGGCGCGTGTACCCGTTCATTGAACGCGCACGCACCTATGACCAGATTGAAACCACCAAGCAGTGCCAGGAAGCGGCCCGCGCCTTCGGCGAGTTCCAGAAACTCACGGCGGACCTGCCCGGAGAACCCCTGTTTGAAACCATCCCCGATTTCCACAATACCACTTCCCGCCTGGAGGCCCTGAAAAAGGCCATCCAGTCCGACCCCCTGGGCCGCGTGAAGGAAGTGCAGAAGGAAATAGACTGGTACCTGGCCCGTGAAGCGGACTGCCATCTGGTGGTGGACTACCTGAAATCCGGAGAACTGCCCCTGCGCTGCACGCACAACGACACCAAGCTGAACAACGTGATGCTGGACGACGTGACGGGGGAAGGCATCTGCGTGATCGACCTGGACACCACGATGCCCGGTTCCGCCATTTACGACTTCGGGGACATGATCCGCACGGCTACGTCCCCCGCCGCGGAAGATGAAAAGGACATCTCCAAGGTCACGATGCGCATGTTCATGTTTGAGGCGCTGGTGCAGGGTTACCTGAGCTCCGCCAAGAGCTTCCTGACGCCTCTGGAAAAGAGCCTGCTGCCGTTCTCCGGCAAGCTGCTCACGATGGAATGCGGCATCCGCTTCCTGACGGACTACCTGTCCGGAGACGTGTACTTCAAGATTCACCGCCCGGAACACAACCTGGACCGCTGCCGCACGCAGATGGCCCTGGTGGAATCCATCGAGGCGCAGATGGATGAAATGAAGGCCGTTGTGGACCGCTACTAACCAATACCTACCAACATCGGAAAAACACATGAAGATTCTCGTAACCGGCGGCGCCGGATTCATCGGTTCCCACATTGTGGAACACTATCAGGACAAGGCGGAGGAAATCCGCGTGCTGGACAACCTGCGCACGGGCTACCTCAAAAACCTGGACGGGCTCAAGCACACCTTCATTGAAGGCTCCATCTGCGACCGCGAACTGGTGCGCCAGGCGGTGCAGGGCGTGGACTACATCTTCCACATGGCCGCGCTCGTCTCCGTGCCGGAATCAATGAGCAAGATCGGAGAATGCATTGACATCAACGTCAACGGCCTTCTGAACGTGCTGGAGGAAGCTTCCGCCGCCGGGGTCAAGAAAATCGTGCTGGCGTCTTCCGCCGCCATCTATGGTGACAACCCCACCGTGCCCAAGCTGGAAACCATGTACCCGGAACCCAAGAGCCCCTATGCCATCACCAAGCTGGACGGGGAATACTACCTCAACATGTTCCGGGCGGAAGGCAAGGTCAACACGGCCGCCGTGCGCTTCTTCAACGTCTTCGGCCCCCGGCAGGACCCCAAGGGGGCCTATGCCGCCGCGGTGCCCATTTTCATTGAAAAAGCCGTCAAGGGAGAAGACATCACCGTGTACGGCGACGGCACCCAGACGCGCGACTTCATTTACGTGAAGGACATCGTGGGGGCCCTCACCTTCGTGGCGGAGCATCCGGAAGTCACCGGCGTGTTCAATGCCGGTTACGGCGGGCAGATCACCATTGAAGAACTGGCGGACAACATCATCAAGGCCGCGGGTTCCTCCTCCAAGGTGCTCCATGCCCCGGAACGCGCCGGCGACGTGAAGCATTCCCGCGCCTGTGCGGACAAGCTCCGGAGCGCCGGATGGCAGCCCAAACACACCCTGCCGGAAGGCCTGGCGACTACGCTGGAATACTTCAAGGGAATTCTGGGCAAGTAACTTTCCGGAATTTCCGGTTTACCATTATTCAGGGACTGTCTCCGCTCCTGCGGCGGAGGCAGTCCTTTTTTTGTGGGAAAAACGGCGCGTGTATGACAAATATGCCCGGAGCCCTAAAGTGGATCATTCAAAAGGCTTTTTTCCGGAGCGGGAAAAGCGGGGGAAACGAATCGCCGGAAAAAATGGAAATTCATTCATCATGAATCATGTTTTATGGAATGCGGCAGTACGTTGGAGTTACAAGAAGATGATTGGAGCAAGTTGATATTTCATGTTTGTTAGAGAACATCATTTCCTACAGAAAGGATAGCCTCCGGTATTGAATATCATTGACAGGAGGAAGGGTTAATAATAGAGACCAAAAACGATATGAATCCCTACAGAAATTCTTCTGCCAACCAATTATCTGCGCTTGATGATACCTATCTTGAACTGGTGATGGCCCGCCGGAAGGAGGAAGCCCGCTGGGGATGGATACCTTTTGCCGCATTCGTTTCCTTTCTGCTCGTATACCGCATCTTTGGCTTTCTGATGCCTACCAATGACACGGACGGTTCGGAACCCTGGCTCTTCGTGCTGGCGCTGGCAGGCTGGGGGCTTCTGGCTCTCATCCACATGATAGTACTCCCCATCTGGATGCTGATAGCCTCCCTCCGCTATTGGGAGGTGAACCGCAGGGGACTGGCGGTGGCGGGGCTGCTGTTCAGCGTGCTTGCCCCAGTCTGCATGGTGCTGATGCTCTCCTGCTGGTCCGTTTTTGGATAACATGGAACTCCCCTCCATTCACGGGCGGGAAACTTGCCGCATTCCGGGGATTGGCCTTTTCTCCGCTCCTCCGACCGGGTAAAGTGCCTTTAATGGATCTGTTCAGTTTACAGGAAGCGGAGGCGCGGGAAGGGTTTGAACCCGGAGCGGACATCTCCTCCATGCCTCTTGCCGCGCGCATGCGTCCGCGCTCCCTGGATGAAGTGGCCGGGCAGAAGCACCTGCTGGCGCCGGGAAAACTGCTGAGGCGCGCGATTGAAACGGACCGGTTTACCTCCCTGATTTTTTACGGGCCTCCCGGCTGTGGAAAGACCACCCTGGCCGCCGTCATCGCCCGGACGACGAATGCTCATTTCATGATGCTCAACGGGGTGGAATCCAACGTGGCGGACATCCGGGAGAAAATAGCCCAGGCGCAGATGAGGATGAGCATGCACGGGCGGAAAACCGTCCTCTTCGTGGATGAGCTGCACCGGTTCAACAAGGCGCAGCAGGATGTCCTGCTCCCCCATCTGGAAAAGGGAACGGTCAGGTTCATCGGCGCGACGACGGAGAACCCCTACTTTGCGATCAACTCCCCCCTGCTGTCCCGCTCCCAGGTCTTTCCGCTGGAGCCCGTGCCGGAAGAGGAACTGGCCGCCCTGCTGAAACGCGCCCTGGCGGACGCGGAGCGCGGGCTGGGAGCCTCCCGCGTGGACATGGAGGAGGAAGCCCTGAACCATCTGGCCGCCAAGGCGGACGGAGACGCCCGGAAGGCCATCACGGCTTTGGAAGTGGCCGTTCTGTCCACTCCTGCAGGGGAAGACGGCGTTATCCATGTGAACCTCTCCGTAGCGGAGGAATCCATCCAGCGCAAGGCCATCAAGTACGACCGCCTGGGTGACTCCCATTACGACACGATTTCCGCCTTCATCAAATCCATGCGCGGCTCTGATCCTGACGCCGCCCTGTACTGGCTGGGAATGATGCTGGAAGCCGGGGAGGACATCCGCTTCATCGGGAGAAGGCTGGTCATCGCCGCGTCGGAAGACGTGGGGCTGGCGGACTCCAACGCCCTGCGCGTGGCGCTGGATGCGGCGCGCGCGGCGGAAATGATCGGCATGCCGGAGGCCCGCATCCCGCTGGCGCACGCCACCGTTTACCTGGCTACGGCCCCCAAGAGCAATTCCGCCTACATGGGCATCAATGCCGCCATGGATGACGTGCGCAACGGAAAAACGCTGGCCGTGCCGGAACACCTCCGGACGCCCACGCGCAAGAAGCTGGCCGCTGCCGGCGGTGCGGACGCCGCCAGGCTGGAATACCTGTATTCCCACGATTACCCGGAACATTACGTCCCCCAGGCCTACCTGCCGGAAGGCCGCGTTTACTACACTCCCACCGGAAACGGCCTGGAGCTGCGCATCAAGGAGCGCATGGAATACCGCCGCAAGCTGGCGGAGGAAGCGAAAGAAGTCGGGAAGAAGAGCTGAACAGGGCATTTCCCTTCCGTCTTCCGCCGGAAAAAAGAAGAAGGCAGGAATTCCCATGGGAACATCCTGCCTTCCTGAAGGTTTTGATCGTGGTGTCTTGTACGTTTGCCGCTTTCCGGAAGCAATCAGGATTCCTTGGTCACGATGATGTCGCAATCCGCGTCAAACCAGCCCTGGCCCTGGCAGTCGAAGACCAGGTCCGGCTTTTCCGAGCCGGAGAAGCGCAGGGTGAATTCGCGCCCGTTTTTGTCCTGCTGGTCCTTGGGCAGTTCGCTGACCACGCGGCTGCCCCTCATGAAGCGGGGATTGCGGATGTTGCAGCCGCCGCTGTTCATTTTGAAGGTGATCTTGTAGTTGCCGGGGCCGTTGAGCATGCTGCCGATGTTGACGCGGGTGGGCGTAAATTCCGGGCGCAGGTCATAGCCCGTGAAGTGCGGCTCCTTGAGGGTGACGGGTTCCGTCAGGAAGCGGTAGTAGTTCTGCGCGCCTGTTCCCATCAGGGTCTTGGGGGAGATTTTGGCGATGTCCGCCAGGGTTTTCAGCGCCTGGTCCTTTTTCCCCTCGCTGCGGTAGAGCCAGAATCTGGCCGCCATGACCTGCTGTTTTTGCAGGGGAGTCAGGCCGGGGATTTTGAGCTGCTTGTCCACATAGGCATGGGCGGCCTTGTAGTCTTTCTGCCCGCCGTTTTTGCCGGAGTCTTCCACCATCCGCTGCACCTTTTCAATGTAGGGCAGGTGCTTGAAGGTGTATTTGAAGTGCATGCCCCTGGTGTCTTCCGGGTCCGCCTTCTTGATTTTTTCCAGAATGTCCTTCCTGGCGGAGGCCGCGTACGGGGGAAGCTGCTGGAGGCCTTCCCCGTAAAGAAGCGCTGCGTTCGCGCCGGAAGAGGCGTCCGCCTTTTCCCACAGGGCATTGGCCTTTTCCTGCTGCTTCACGGCTTCCAGCGCCTGCTTCATGACGGCGGGCAGCGTTTCCTTGGAAACGCCTTCGGACAGGAAGACCATGCCGCCGGCGGGGGAAACCACCTGGATGGCCGGGATGTTCCAGATTTCACCGGGAGGCTTGGGCAGCTTCTTTTCCTCTTCCGTCATTTCCTCCCGTTCATCCTGGATGCACCAGAGGACGGGTTCCGGGGAGTCCTTGGCCAGGTGCTCCACCGCGCGGGTGACTTCGCGCGATTTGGGGGACCAGTCCGTGCCGGCCCACACGACGATCATGTATTTGTTGACGGTTTTGGCCTCGTCCTTCACGGCGCTGTAGGCCGGGAGGGCCGCCTGGACGGGCGCGGACAGGAGGAGGGCTGCGGCCAGCAGGCCGGGGACGATGTTGAGATGATGAAACATGGCGTTAATGGAAAAGGGTGCAGGAGTTATTTTTCGTAAACGAGGATGTGGCGCAGGTGCATGAATTCCGGCTGGGCGTTCTTGGCTTCCACCTTGATCCACTTGGCCTTGGTGCCTTCCGGAGCGGTGATGACCCATTCCTTGGGCATGTTTTCCGTGGCGGCCAGGGGGAACCAGGTGGCTCCGTCCGTGGAGGTGGAGACCTCCATCTTCTTCATCCGGTCTTCGTTGCCGTTGCGCTTGGTGACCACCAGCCCGGCCAGGTTCACGCCGTTTTTCAGTTCCACAATGACGTTGGGGTTCGTTTCCTTGTCCGTATGCTGGGAGCCGCCGCAGGGGCGCAGCAGGTTGATGTGGTCCCACGGGCTGTCCCACTGGCAGGTGGTGGAGCACCTGACCATGCCGTCCGCGGGCACCAGCTTCCAGCCCTGGGGGATGGCGGCATTGACCGTGTTGGCAGACGTATTGGCGTCAGAGAAGGAGGCGGCCGCCTTGCTCAGGGTCTGGAAGGCCGGAATGGAGCGGGCCATTTCCGTGGCATAGATGGCTTTGCCGTAGGCTTCCTTCAGCTTCTTGGGATCGGGAGCTTTTCCGGAGGCTCCGGCTTCCCCCGTCTGCTGGGCTACCTTGGCGAAGGCGTTGGAGAAGACGTCCGCCTGGCCGTTTTCCACAAAGGTTTTCACGGCCCATTCCAGCGCCTGGCCGAAGTTGGTGCCGTCCCCCGTTTTCAGGTGCGTGGAGAGGACCGTTTCCAGATAGGCCGCCTTTTCCTGCGGATTGGTCAGGAAGGCGGACTGGGAGTCCAGCACGGGCTGGAATTTGACCGCCCAGGAGGTGGGGGTGGTGGCGATGGTTTCATGCAGGTCCCGGAACCAGGCGATCCGGTCTTCGGACGGGATGTCCATCAGGAACTTGTTCTGCACGTCCTTCAGGATGTCGAACGCGGCAAAGCCGTTCCCCTTGTAGTGGGAGAGGGCGTCCTTGGCATACACGTACCAGTCGATGGGCTGCATGCCTTCCTTTTCCATCAGCAGGCGCTGAAGCTCCGTGCGGAAGAACGGATGCAGAGGGGTTTGCTTGAGCGCTTCCCCCCAGGCCTGGATGGCTTTGTCCTTGTTGCCGGCGGCTTCGTCCAGGCGGGCCTGCGCGGCCCACAGGTAGGCCTGGTCCGCCTTGGCGTTGTCCGCAAAGACGTTTTCCATCAGCAGGTAGGAGGTTGGAGCCTGGCCGCCGAAGATGTGGTTGTGCATGCCGCCGTCCGGTCCGCCGAAGCCGCCTTTCCATTCCCCGCGCTTCACGCGCACCGCATAGGCGCAGTGGCCGGGCTGCCCCACCGGGTAGGCCGGGATGCCGTGGGCCTGGGCCGCCATGGTGCCGAAGTAGGAGAGGCCGCCGCAGACGCCGCCGATGACTTGAGTGTTTTCCGCGGAGGTGTTGACGTCGCGCCACGGCACGTAGAAGAGGGGGCCCTGGATGGTGTCTCCGAAGAAGTTGTTTCCCGTGTAGGGGGCGGCCCAGCAGGCGTCCGTATAGCGCCGCCAGGGGAGGTTGACGTGCTCATTGCTCCATTCGTAGGATTTGTCGTCCCACGTATGGCCCACGACGAAGCGCATTTCCCACGGGCGCAGCTTGATGAAGCCGGGATGCAGCTTGTTTTCCTGATGCAGTTTCTTGAATATCTGGTAACGGCGCACCGGGTTGCTGTTGGCGGAGTTGGTTTTCAGCTTTCCCGCCATGGGGCCTGTGGAAAAGACGGAGGCAAGCCCCGTGGCGAGGGGCTGGTAGTCCCGGAAGTCCGCGCTCCTGCCGTCCGCCTTCCAGATGTCGGAAAGGATTTGAAGGCCCTCCGGGGAGTTTTCCGGGATCAGGCCCGCGCCCAGGTAGAGTTCCATCCATGCCGGGTCCTGTAAAAAGGCCTTGATGAAGGCCGCGTCCTGCGTGCTTTTGGAGAAAACGGCCTTCACGTTGTCCGGTCCCGTGACGCGCAGGAGCTCGTGAATGTCCAGCAGGTGGCGGTATTGCTTGTCCTGAAGCAGTTTTTGCTCCGATTTGGTTTGTTCTCCAGCCTTCAGGAGGGAGGAGCGGAGTTCCGTTTGCAGCCCGGCAAAGTCGCCCGCGGCTATTTTCTGCGCCAGGGGGGCAGGAAGCTGGCTGGCGGCGGACGGCGTTTCCGTTTCAGGTTCCGTCAGATCCTGCGCCATGCAGACGGGCGCGGCGAGCAGGGCGGTGCAGAGAAGAAGATGTGAAATATTCATGTGGAAAAGCTTGTTTAAGGATAGCAGAAGAAGGGGGGAGGAAGCCAGTGCGTTTTCCGACTTATTACGGTGCCGGAACAGTGTTTTTATCATCCGCCGCGAGGCATTTTTCAGCACAAATGGTCGCAGAGCATTTTGACGCCCAGGCCGATGAGGATGAGCCCGGCCCCCGCTTCCAGGTGGAACGTGGGGAAGCGGTGCAGCCGCCGGGTCAGGAAGAAGCCTGCCGCCGTGCACAGGAAGGTGGTGAAGCCGATGGCGGCGGCGGGAAGAAGAACGGCGTGGAGGGTAGGGATGGTGCCGCACTGGGCGGAGGAGAGATAGATGCTGACGCCCGCCACCAGCGCGTCTATGCTGGTGGCAATTCCCACGGCCAGAAGAGTGGGCAGCGTCAGGCTGGTGACGTGGGGCATCTGCTCTTCTTCGTTGCGGTGGTGCCAGCCCTCGCGGATGACGTTGACCCCCAGGAAGGTGAAGACGACAAAGCCCAGCCAGTGGTCCCAGGCCGCAATGTACTGGTGCACGGTTCCCGTGAGCAGGAAGCCAAGCACGGGCATCAGGAATTGTCCCGCCCCGGTGGAGAGGGAAAGCTTGATTCCGTTGCTCAAACGTTTTTGCTTAATGAGCAAGCCGTAAGAGAACGCCACGACGAAGGCGTCTACGGAGAGGGCAAAAGCCAGGAATAACAAGTCGGCAAGCGGCATGCTCATTGCGGAGAGGCACTCTAGGACATCCCCGGGAAAAAGCAATTTTTTTGTTCCGGACTGAAAATATCCGAGTGTCGACGATAAAAATGTAGAAAAAACTTGCTGGTACTCTTTTTTTAGGAAAGATAAAAGGCAGGTAGAAACAGAAATAGTAGATTTATGACTGTGAAAACAAACGAGTCAAAGAAAAAAAGAGTTCATTATCGCAAATGTGAAATAGAGTCAGGAGACCGCGATTTATTTTGGCGAGAATCAAACCACACTTTGGAAGAACTTCTTGATTCTGCATTTGAGGAGTTGGAGGGCACGCAGGCGATTCATAGGAAGTACAGGGGTAATGCTGATAAAATAGAAGAATTTACGGCCCCTGAAATGAAAATGGCTAAATATGGGGAATGTAAATGTGGGGCCATCTTTTTAACACAGGAAGGAAAACACGTTCCGGCAAAGGGAGTGTCTGAAGAGGGAGTATTCATCACAAATGCGATACCAGTTACTCAAACAGGTGAATCAGACCCAGTAGAGCAAATAGTTGTTTTTGCCATATCCGGAAACAACCTTGCTTATATTTCAGACTCAAATAATGGAGATACCAGGTTACATAGTTTCTTTTCATGGCTACTTCAAAATAAAACACAAACTCTTTCTATATCTTCCTCCATACATTTAAAAAATGAGATATGTATCAACATTCAGGAAGAAATAGAAAGATGTGGAGTCAAGGAAATGCAATTGGTCTACAAACCCAACCACGCCTATGGAAATATAGGGGATAAAATCAAAAACTCATTGTGCCTTCCCGCATCTCCCATAGTTAACACAGCCGGAGGTAGCTCCCTGGATGACTGCCGTCTCAAAGTCATCATTTCATCAGGGTCCAAAAAAAATGCTAATCTGGAAGCAATTAGCAAATTGGCCGCCTATGCAGCTGAAACGGATTTGGAACATCTGTCTCTCACGTTGAGAAATGGTAAGAAAATCAATAGGGACATACTTCTTCCTGGGGGATATATAGAAATTTCTTTTACTCAGGGAGTAATCAATCAAATGAGTGCTATGAATTCCGTTTCAAAATGGTTGACTTTGCAATTAAACGAACACATCATTCGTTGAAATGATATCCATTAGGCAGGGATTGAGGGATGGAAAATTACGCATTCAGCTGGCCGTATGGCTTCCGGCCCTCTGTGGTGTAACTGGTTTTATCATAATTTCCTATACAGGATTTTCTGTGATTGCATACTGGCCCAATACACCCGGTATTTTGAAATTGGTGGCAGGACTTTCTGCTATTCTGTCTGTCTCTTCGTATAATCTGAGAATTAAAGCACTCGACTATTCCATCAAACTCATTGAGCAAGGATTTTCCCCAAAACGAGCAAAAGAGAACATGGAAAGAACAAGCTGTATATTGACAAACCTTGTTTTATTGAGCTTTGTGACCTCAATTGTATTATTTTTCTCAACAAAGACAGTTCTTAGCGTAGTAGTTTGGGGAAACATTGTTTTGTGTATTGGTTGCTCTTTACTGTTGTCCTGTTGCGTGCAGTATGTATACGTTCTATTTGCATTTGAAAAACTCGAAGAAACAATCATGCGTGACAAATGTGCGCAAAAATATCAAGAACAGGACAAGGTATATGCTGACCATAGAAAAGATCTAAAAAACCAACCAGATACCAAGACGCCAAAAAGATGGTCATAACTGGTCGGTATGAAATCAAATAATAGCCTCTTAATTCCTAGTATAGCGGTTGCGCATGGAGAGTTTTTCTTGTTGGAATCTCTTTCCTTTAATCATACCCGGTGCTCTGTTCTCAATGCTCATACTAGCCTGCGTCGTCGGCGCCCTTAAAGTGATCGACGAGATGACAAAAGCGACTAATCAAAACAAAAATTCGACCTTCCGGCGAAATGAACTTAAATTTAAGAATATCTATTACAAACTGTAACACTAGGGATATTTTTACATAACAAAGGTTACGTATTTGTAAAATGTGAGTAGTATGAATTATTGGTATTCATAGTTTTCCTTCGGAACAGAGAATACTACTTGCAGTATTTTTTGATGTAGGGCAGCACGGCGTCCGCCCAGATGGCATAGCCCTTTTCCGTGAAGTGCAGGTTGTCCCTGCTGATGCCGGGCAGGAGCTTTCCTGAGGGGTCCAGAAAGCGCTTGTTGATGTTGGCGTAGGTGGTGCGGGGCAGTTTGCACTGGGCCAGGACGGCATTGATTTTGTCATTGTGCTGTCGCAGCCTGTCCTGGGGCCCCGTGCCGCGCGGGAAAATGCCCAGCAGCAGAACGTGGGTGTCCGGGAATCTGACCAGCAGGTGCTGAACGGCTCCCAGAATGCCCATGGCCGTTTTTTCCGGAGCTTCTCCTCCCTTGAAATGGCCGGTGTTGTTGGTGCCGATCATGACGATGCAGAGTTTGGGTTCCGTCTGGGCCGGAATGCCGGAGTCCGTGATGCGGTAGATCAGGTTGGTGGTCTGGTCCCCGGAAATGCCGAAGTTGCAGGGATGGTAGGGTTTGAACGCCTTTTCCCATACTTGCTTTCCTTCTCTTTTCCAGTAGTCCGTGATGGAGTCTCCCAGGAAAAGGACGCCGCAGGGGTTGTTTTTTACCTGTTCCACCTGCTGTTCATACTGCTGCCTCCACCACTGGGGCTGTTCCCTGGGCACCGGGGCCAGGGGTGACGGAGATTCCGCGGAAGAGGCCGGCATGGGAAGGGTGGCCAGCAGGGAGAAGGCAAGTGCATGCAGGGTTTTCATTTACCTCATTATACGGGCGGTTTTCAAAAACGTTACAGGAAAGTTGTGGTCTTTTTCCGCTCCTGCGGTACGCGGGCAGCTCTTGCGGCAGGGCGTTCCCCCTTGCCAGATTCCGGAGGGTGGTGTAGCTTGTGACGGTATGAGTGAGGTGTCCCTGCAGCATGGAATGGCGCGCCAGATGGCCGCTTCCCAGTCCATGCAGGCGGGGATGCAGATACTCCAGGCCTCCGCTCTGGAATTGAAGCAGCTTCTCCGCCACGCGCTGGAGACCAATCCCATGCTTGAGGAATTGCCGGACGCCTCCCCGGAGGCCCTGGAGGACGGTCCGGACGGAGACGCCTGGAACGAGCGGGAAGACGGCTGGAACGAGTTTACGCCGGAAGGCCGCCCACCCGCGGAGGCCGCCGCCCGCCGCGATTTCATGTATGAATCCATCGTGGCTCCGGAGTCCCTGAAAACCCATTTGACGGACCAGGCGCAGCATTCCGCGCTGACCGGGCGCGCCCGGGACGCCCTGTTCCTGCTGATTGACGCCCTGGACGACCGCGGCTTCCTGACGGAGTCCCCGCAGGAGCTGGAAGAACGGGAATGCTTCAGCATGCGGGATATGCAGGAGGCCCTGGCCGTGCTGAGGGGGATGGACCCTCCCGGCGTGGGGGCGGCGGATTTGAGGGATTCCCTGCTGATTCAGCTTGAGCAGCGCGGCCTGAAGCGTTCGCTCGCCTTCCGCCTGGTCAAACGCTGCTGGCGGGAGCTGGCGGCGCACAAGTATGAGGAGGCCGCGCGCCTGCTGGACGTGGAGCCGGAGGCCGTGGCGGAGGCCCTTGAAGTTATCCGCAGCCTGACGCCGGATCCCGGCTGCGCCTATGCTCCCGGCGGCAATCTCCATCTGCTGCCTGACGTCATCGTGGAGGAAGGGCCTTCCGGGGTTCTGGATGTAGTCCTCACTTCCGAGTACCTGCCGCGCCTGTCCATGAATGAACGGTACATGGAGCTGATGGCGGAGAGCTCCGGCAGCCGGGAGCTCCGGCAGTATCTCCGCAAGGCATTCCGGGAAGGGCAGGAACTGCTGCGCGCCCTGGACATGAGGCAGGAGACCGTGCTGCGCCTGGCTCGCGCCATCGTGCGGCGGCAGGAGGATTTTTTCAGGTTCGGGCCGTCCCGGCTGAAGGCCATGGGCATGGAGGAGGTAGCGGAGGAAATGGGGGTGCACGTGTCCACGGTTTCCCGTGCGTGCCGGGACAAGTACCTGCTGTGCAAGTGGGGGATGAAGGAACTGAGAAGCTTTTTCAGCGCGGGCGTTCCGGCGGAAGGGGATGTTTCTTCTGCGGGAACGGGCGCGGAGGCGATGGCTTCCGGAGCCGTTCAGGAGCTGATGCGGCGGTTGATTGCGGAGGAAGATTCTTCCAAACCCCTCAGTGACGCCAGGCTGGCCGCCGCGCTTCAGGAGAAGGGGGTGAACATCGCCCGCAGGACGGTGGCCAAGTACCGGGAGCAGATGAAGATTCTGCCCGCGTCCCTGCGCCGGGGGATATGACAGTTTCCTATATTTTTAAATAATTTATTGATATTTTATATTCAATAAATTATGTATTCATTTACAGGGGCGTTCCCTTTGTTTTTATTTCCGGCGGAAGAGGCGGTTGACTGATGCGGCTTTGGTGCTATAGTCCCCGCTTTATCGTGATGCGTACATTTACCTGGCCTATTGCCCTGCTGCTGGCGGGGCTTCTTTTTCAGACGGTGGCGTTTGCCGTTCTGAATACGGTGGTTCCGCTGTGGATGGAACAGTCTGACGCCGCCACTTGGGAGGCCGGGCTGGTGGGGGCTTTTTTCTTTCTGGGGAACCTGGCCGGCACGCTGATGGCCGGAGGGGTGATCCGCAAGACCGGGTTCAAGGGTAGCTACCAGTACGCGTGCATGTTATGCGCGGCGTCCACCCTGCTGCTGCTTGTGTTTCCCGGCGCGCTGGCCTGGAGCGGCCTCCGGCTGCTGACGGGGATAAGCTGCGCCCTGGTCTGGGTGGTGGTGGAAAGCGCCCTGCTGAGGGCCGGAACGCTGCAAACACGCGGCATTCTGCTGGCATCCTACCTGGTGGTTTATTATCTGGGAACGGTGCTGGGGCAGTTGCTCCTGGGCTGGTTCCCCAGCGACATGTCCCTGGTGGTGACGGAGGTATGTCTTCTGTCTGCGGCAGCCATGGTTCCCCTGATGTTTGCCCGTCTGGAATCTGATTCCGCGGGCGCCCTGTCCTCCGTGCATGTGGAGGTACGGACGCTGTTGAAACGCCGCAGCGTATTCCTGGGCGTGGTGGGGTGCGTGATTTCCGGCGTGGTGCTGGGAACGATTTATTGCCTGATGCCCCTGTTCCTGAAACACCAGGGCATGGACCATTCCTCCGTGGGGTACTGGATGGCCCTGCTGATTGCCGCGGCCATTCTGGGCCAGTGGCCCATGGGCAGGCTGGCGGACAAGTACGGGCGCGCCTTCGTCATGAAATGCCAGTCCCTGCTGGTGGTGGCCGCCTGTGCCGGACTGGTGCTGAAAGGCGGCCTGATGGCCCCCTCCCTGATCGCGCTGGGGCTGGCCGGGTTTTCCCTGTACCCCGTCGCCATGGCCTGGGGGTGTGAAGAGGCCTCACGGGATGAGCTGGTGACCATGAACCAGCTTCTGCTGCTGAGCTACTCCATTGGCACGCTGGCCGGGCCTTCCCTGACCTCCTTCCTGATGCAGCGGTATTCCGATAACTGGATGCCGGTGGTCATTGCGCTGGTGGCGCTCTCCTTCATGCCCGTGCTGATGCTGGGCGGCGGCCATGGAAGAAGAAAGCTGTCCCGGTAAAAGAAGAGGGGGAGAAAGAGGCGTCAGGTTTTTTTCGGCTCTGGCGGGGCGGCTTTCTCCGGCTGGGGCGCGTCATTGTCCGCCACCTGGTGAATCATGTCCGTCAGGGCGTGCACGTAATCTTCCGTGTGGGAATCCGTGACGGAGTATTTGCACAGGCAGGAAACCGTGGGAATGTTCAGGGCCGCGTAGTGGCGGTCATTTCCGGCAATGGCCGCAGGCTCCCGGTGGAACGTGGGGGGAGCCTGCTCCCAGGATTTGGTGAAGGGGGCGGCGCACTGGCCCGCAAATTCCTTCCCGCGGGGAGTGGTCATGAACAGCACGGCTTCCTGCGGGGATTCCGGTTCCGGCTGTTTCTGCTCCGCAGCGGCGGCCAGTTCCTGTGGTTCCAGGTTGATCATGCCCAGGATGTTGGCCGCGCCTATGCTGCCGCTCAGGGCTTTGGCATGCACGTAAGCGCCGGAAGAGGAAGATTTCCCCGCGGGGCCTGCTCCGTTCGCGTACGCGACGAAGTAAATATTATGGTTGGTGGGAATGTCCTTGAGGTCCCTGGCCGTTTCCAGCAGCAGGGCGGTCCCGGTGCCGTTGTTGAGCTGTTCGCTGGAGTCGTAATTGGCTCCCACCACAATGCTCTGGTTGTTGGAATAAAGGCCCGGCTTGTACACCAGGACGTTGTAGATGGCTGTGCCCTTTTTCGCGTCGCCGCCGGCCACGGGCTGGAGGGTGACGGCATAGCCCATGTCCGAGAAGCTTCCGGCGATGTATTTGGCGGCGGCTTCCATGGATTTGGGCTTTTTGGCGTTCCGGGCTCCGATGTCTTTTTGCAGGACTTTCGCGTGCTTTTCCATGCGCGCGCCCAGGGTCCGCGGCGTTTCCGTGCCGCCGGAGGAGGAAGAGGGAAGGAGGGTGCAGGAGGATAGGCCGGAGGCCAGCAGCAGGAATCCGGCGGTCAGGGCGGCGTGTTTGTGAATGCGGGTCATGTCTTACAGGGTTTCAACGTAGTGCAGTTCACGGGCAATCTGGGCGGCCAGGGGGATTTTCAGGTGGTCCGGCAGGACGCTCCACGTATAGGTTTCCACCTCCAGGTGCGGGTTCAGGCCCGGATGGCTGCGGAGGAAATCATGCGTCTTGAGGATGAACTCCTCCGTGCCATTCAGGGGCGGTTCCGGGGAAGCGTACAGGGGAATGTGGTAATGGATGCGCCACTGGGAATCCCGCGTTTCCTCCGCGTAATCCCGCCCGTAGGCCAGGGCGTTCGGCAGGTCCGGGAAAAGCATGGTGCGGTCCCGGTTGCGGATGCTGGTCTGGTGGAAGTAAACGCCTTCGTCAAACTGGCGCAGGCGTTCCAGGTCTTCCTCCCCGCGTATGCGGCATTCCAGCGCATTGGAGAACTGCACCTTGCAGAAGGAGATGTTGTTTTCCTCCCAGGCGGAAAGGGTGTCTGCCGGTTCCTCCCGCAGAATGGCGAAGTGGCAGGTGTCATACGTCAGTCCCAGATGGCGTTCAATGAGTTCGGGGCGGCGGGAGTGGTTGCGCAGGCCGTTGAAGAAGCGGACGGCGCCCTCCGTATCGTGGAAATGGCCGAAGGGCTCCGGCTCCAGCCCAAGCTGCATCAGGCGTCCGGTCTGCCTGCTCAGGACGTCCAGGAATCCGCTCATGGCGTCCAGACGGGAGAACATGCGCTCCTCCTCCGCATGGAACCAGCTGTGGGAGGCGGGGAGCGTGCTGACGGTCAGCCTGTCTGCGTTTTCATCCCCGATGCGGGCCAGGATGCGGAACAGGTTGCAGGTGTATTCAAAACGTTCCGGCGTGGTCCAGTCCGGCTGGAAAACGTGTTCCTTCACCCGCTGGCCGTGGAAGTTCCCGTACGGGAAACCGTTCATGGTCTCTACGCGCGCGTCGTGTTCATCCAGCCATGCTTTCAGGCCTTCTACGGCATCCGGCGTTTCCAGCAGTTCCCCTGCCGCCCTGGCGGACAGGCGCAGGCCGATGCCCAGGGGGCGGTCCTTCAGGGGGGAATTCAGTGCGGCCAGTTCCTGCCTGATGCGGGGAACGTGGGTCTGGAGGGCTTCCCGGGTTTCCGCCCAGGATTCCGCGGGATGGATGTTGGTGCAGTAGGAAAGCATGGCGGGGCAATATTTGCTGTTTTGGGAACGGCGTTCCACTCCGGGGGAAAATGGTGGATGATGCATGCGCATGAGACGTTCCTCAAGCCTACATACGGTTCCGCGGAGGGGAAAAATTTCATGGAATTGCGGCTTTTGGCGTCATCCGGAGGCGGCCTTTCCGGCGGAAAGAATGGCTTTGAAAAGACTCCGGATATATGGTAGTACCTTTTTGATATGCGTCCGTTCTTCTTTCTCCTTCTTGGTGTTCTGTTCCACGGGGGCGTCCTGCGCGCGGCGGAGGAATCAACGGCCTGGAAATCCTCCCTGGTCCGGTTCAACCGCCCGGCGGAATGGAAGGAGACGCGCCCCCAGAAGGGAACCGGGGACAACTCCTGGGCGAAGGACGCCACGCCGATCGGCAACGGAAGAATAGGCGCGCTCATTTACGGAGGCGTGGAAAAGGACCGCCTGGAGCTGACGGAAATCAGCATGTGGTCCGGAGGTTTTTGCAGTGCGGAAGCCAAGGACAAGGGGCCGGATTCCGTCAAATTCGGCTCCTACCAGCCGTTCGGCACGCTGGAAATCACGTATCCGGCAGCAGAGAACGTGCAGGATTATAAAAGGACGCTGGATGTGGCGGAGGCGCTGGCCTCCGTGTCCTACAACTCCGGGGGAGTCCGTTACCGGAGGGAGTATTTCGCCAGCGTTCCGCACCAGGTGGTTTCCATGACGGTGCAGGGGGACAGGCCCCGTTCCGTGGAAGCCTCCTTCCGCCTGGCGACCTTGCATCCTCAGGACAGGATTACGGCCACGGCCGGAGGGGGCAGGGGAATGATTCTGATGCAGGGTTCCCTGAAAAACGGATTGACCTATGAGGCGCGCATTGCCGTTCTTCCCAGGGGTGGAAGTGTCACGGCTGACGGCGGCACCATCACCGTCCGGCAGGCTGATTCCTGCCGCGTGCTGGTTTCCCTGGCTACGGATTACGTGCTGGACGCTTCCCGGAACTGGAAGGGGGAGCCGCCCCGCAAGAGGAATGAAGCCGTTCTGGCCCGTGCGCTCAAGGCGGCTCCGGAGCAGCTGAAAGCCGCCCACCGGGGCGCCTACGGCAAGCTTTACCACCGCGTTTCCCTGAACCTGGGAGAGACGGAGGATGCCACGGCGGAACTCCCCGTCAACGAGAGGCTGAAGAGGTACAGGCAGGCGGTGGACGCCGGAAGGGACGCCCGTGATCCCGATCTGGAGGAACTGGTGTTCAACTTCGGCCGCTACGTCATCCTTTCCTCCTCCCAGCCGGGGAATCTGCCCGCCAACCTCCAGGGCCTGTGGAATTACAGCCTGATTCCGCCGTGGGATTCCGACTACCACAACAATATCAACATCCAGATGTGCTACTGGGGGGTGCTCCCCTCCAACTTGGCGGAATGTTATGACCCGCTGGTGGATTACATCCGGGAAATGGCGCCCGCCGCGCGTAAAATCACCCGGGAGGAGAAAGAGTTCAGGACGGCTGGCGGCAAGCCCGCTCCGGGCTGGACGGCCAGGACGGCCCAGAACATTTACGGGGGCCAGGGATTTAAATGGAACAAGCCCGCTTCCGCGTGGTACGCCCTGCATCTGTGGGAGCGCTACCTGTTCACGATGGACAGGGAATACCTGAAAACGACGGCTTACCCGATGATGAAGGAAATCTGCCGTTTCTGGGAAAGCCAGCTCAAGCCCCTGCACGCGGGAGGAAGCAACTTCCGGACGGAGGACAGGAAGGTGACGCCGGAAATAATCTCCCGGGAGTTGAAGGACGTGAAGGAAGGAACGCTGGTGGCTCCGATGGGCTGGTCCCCGGAACACGGCCCCAGGGAGGACGGCTGCGCGCATGACCAGCAGATTGTCTGGGAATTGTTCCATGATACCGTACAGGCCGCGGAAATCCTGGGCGTGGACGCCGCCTGGAGGAAGGAACTGGCCGCCAAGAGGGATCTTCTGGCCGGTCCCAGGGTGGGGGAGGACGGCCTGCTGCTGGAATGGATGATTGCCCGCAAGCCGGGCGACTCCTGGAACCCGCGCCACCGTCACACGTCCCACCTGTTTGCTGTTTATCCCGGCAACCAGATCAGCCCGGAAAAGACGCCGGAATGGGCGGAAGCCGCCCGTAAATCCCTGCTGGCGCGCGGAACCACGGGGGATTCCCGCCGTTCCTGGACCTGGGCGTGGCGCGCCAGCCTCTGGGCGCGTTTTCTGGACGGGGAAAAGGCTTATGAGATGATTCGGGGCATGATGCGCCACAGCATGATGGACAGCCTGTTCACCACGCATCCGCCCATGCAGGTGGACGGGACCATGGGCATCGTGGCCGGCTTTGCTGAAATGCTGCTCCAGTCCCGCACCGGGCGCCTGCATCTTCTGCCGGCTCTGCCGGAAGCCTGGAAAAACGGGAGCGTGCGCGGACTGAAAGCCCGCGGCAACATTACCGTGGACATGGACTGGAAGGACGGCAGGGTAACGCAGTTCCGCCTTTCCTCCCCGGTGGCGCAATCCGTCCGGGTGGCCGCCAATGGCACGGAAAAGACGTATGAACTTGACGCCGGAGACGCCCGTCAAAGGCATTAAGGAATCTTCAGAACGGTTCAGGACCGATGTCTCTCACGCCGTTACAGTTGTTTTTCAGCAGGTACAGCCTTGTTTCTGTTGTAATGCGCCCCATTTGCCAAGGGAGTAATGCGCCCGCTGATGCCCGGATGAACAAAAGGGCTTGTGCCTGCAACGGGAAGTCGGGGCACGGAATGAGTTTTTGACATTTCCACAGGCGGATATTAAAATTAGTAGAATGGAAGATGCGCCTTTGAATACGGATTTTATCAATTTAACGGCGGACAATCTGGCCAGTGAACATTTATGCTGCATTATCCGCAGCCGGGCCCCCCATCCGGGCGTTGAAGCAAAGCGGCAATGGCTTTCCAGCCGGATCAGGGAAGGCCACGTCTTTAGAAAGTTAAATGCCAAGGGAGTGGTTTTTATTGAATATGCCCCTCTGGAGACGGCCTGGGTTCCCATCCTTGGGGACAACTACTATTATATATATTGCTTGTGGGTTTCCGGCAGCTACAAGGGGAAAGGGTATGGAAAATTGCTGATGGAATATTGTCTGGCTGATGCCAGGAAAAAGGGCAAATCCGGCGTTTGCATGCTCGGAGCTGAAAAACAGAAAGCGTGGCTTGCCGATCAATCCTTCGCGAAGAAGTTCGGCTTTGAGGCGGTGGATGCTGCAAGTCATGGCTATGAACTGCTTGCTCTTTCCTTTGACGGAACAACGCCGAGGTTTGCGCCGAATGCCAAAAAGGGGAGAATTGAGAGCCGGGAGCTGACAATTTATTATGATATGCAATGCCCCTTTGTGCATCAAAACATTGAGATCATAAAACGGTACTGTGGAGAGAACGATGTTCCGGTATCTCTCATCAGGGTGGATACGCTGCAAAAGGCAAAGGAATTGCCCTGCGTCTTCAATAACTGGGGCGTGTTTTACATGGGGAATTTTGAAACGGTGAATTTGTTATTGGACATTGCCAATCTAAAAAGAATCCTCAAGAAATGAGTTGAGGCGACGCTTTCATAAAATAGTCAGGCTGTGTGGTTGCACCTTCCCGGTGCAAGTCATTCTTCCTTTCCTGCCTTTTTCAAGAATAGCAGGCAGGGAACCGATGCTTATTGCGGGTTTCCATGCTCCGCCTTTATGAACGTGAGCGCCCGTTCCATCAAGGAACAGGGGGGGCTGCCAATGGAACAGCCTGCTTCCTTTTGCCCCTGCAACCGCTGTTCACGCCAATAAAAAACAGGCACGCCTTGCAGCGGCCTGTTTTCTGAACGGGAAATCCGCCCCCGGCCTGGGGGCCCGCTGTAAAGGCGGAAAAGCTCCAGACCGGGGAGGGAATGATTTTTTTACTGAACGATGCCCAGCGGAGCGGTCGTCTTCCAGTCTCCGCGGGTGAAGTCCGGGAACACCTGGGGGATGCCGCCCTGGGCCACGGAGTATTCGGAAAGCTCGGAGACGGAGGACCAGAAGGCGCCTTCGTAAACGTTCTGGTCCATCGGTTCGCCCTTGCGGAGGCATTCGATGATGCGGTAAAGCATCACGAAGTCCATGCCGCCGTGGCCGCCCATCTTCAGGGCCAGCGGGCCGACTTTTTTCCAGAGCGGGTGATCGTACTTTTCAAAAATGGGGGCCAGTTTTTCGTTGCCTTCAATCCATTCGTGATAGTTGCCGTTGCCCAGCTTTTCACCGGCCACGCGGGTCGGGAAGCCGGCCAGCGTGCCCAGGGTTCCCTGAATGAGGTTCAGGCGGGAGTAGGGGCGCGGGCTGGTTTCATCCCATTCCACCAAGATGGTGCGGCCCATGGTGGTCTTGATGATGGAGGTGTTCATGTCGCCGCAGGCGAAGTCCAGCTTGTTCCACTTGTGGTCTGCGGGGAAATTCTTCTTGGCATAGGCGGCGCGGCCCAGGGCCGGGCTGGAGAAGGAAACGAGCCTGCCGAAGCAGTCGTCCTTGCGGGCCAGGTTCATGTACTGCGCGATGGGGCCTAGGCCGTGCGTGGGGTAGACGTTTCCGTTGCGCTTGGCGTAGTGGTAGGTTCTCCAGGAGCCGGTGCCGCGGTCCACCTGCTTCATCTGGCCGCGCAGTTCGTGGATGTAGGCGGCTTCCCCGTACAGCAGGTCGCCGATGACGCCCTGGCGCACCATGTTCAGGTACATGAGTTCTTCACGTCCGTAGTTGACGTTTTCCATCATCATGCAGTGTTTCCGGGTTTCCTCGGAGGTGTTCACGATTTCCCAGAGCTCCTTGATGGAGACGGCCATGGGCACTTCCACAAAGGCGTGGGCGCCCATTCTCATCACGTCGCAGGTGACGCGGCAGTGCCATTCCCAGCTGGGGCAGACGATGACGGCGTCCGGCTTGACTTCCTTCATCATGCGCTTGTAGTCTTCCGGGCCGTCCGTGAAAATGGGGGGGCGCTTGCCCGTCTTCTTTTCCACCAGCGCCGCATTGCGTTCCGCCCAGTCCTTGTACAGGTCACAGATTCCGACGACTTCCGCACCCTCAATGACGGCCATCTGGCCCACGTGCATGGAACCGCGTTCACCCACGCCGACAAAGGCCACGCGGACCTTGTCCAGCTTGGGGGCCCTGAAGCCGCCCATGTAAATGGCGCCGGGCTTGCGCGGGGGCCACGTGGTCATGGGGCCGATGATGTTCGGGTCCGGGACGGTAATCTTCCGGGGAGCCAGAGGGGCCACTTCCTGGGCGTTGGCAAAGGGACCGGCAGCCAGGGCGCCGGTAGCAAGGCCCAGGGTCTGAAGAAAACGACGGCGTGATGATGAATTATCCATGGATGGTAAATGTAGGGAAGGATTTGAATCCTTAGTTTGCCATAGATACCGGGGCTTGAGAATCTTTCTTTCACGGATGGTGTAAAAAATATATTCCCATGTGGGGAAGATATTTCCCATGCCGGAGGCGAAGAAGCAGGGGCTTTCCAGGACGCATGGGCACGAAAAAGGCCCCATTCCTGCCGCAGTGCGGGGAGGACGGGGCCTGTCGGTTGCATTTCTCCGGTTGTGCCGATGTTGCATGCCGTTGCTTGGGAGTGAACAGGGTGAGCGTATCGCTTCACCGCGTTCCGAAGCATCGGCCCTGCATCGGAGTACATCCGGAGTGGGTTGCGTAGTGCCGCCGGCAGTGGTGCTGTTTCCGTTCCTGGCGACGGGGAAGATCATTCCGTTTCTTGCGGCTTCATATTCAGGGAACCTTGACGGGGTCCGCGTGCCGTAGAATCGGGATCATCTTCCCGGTCGTTTTGAGGGGGTCCGGTTACTGCGCCGTACCGGCGGCGGGAAGTGTTGGCGCGGCAAGCCTGGCATAGGCTTCATTCAGCGCCTTGCCCAGCCTGGGGCGGAAAACGGTGGTGGTGGGCAGCTGCGTGCCTTCCATGTCACAGGAACGGAGGATTTCCGGAATGGACGAGCCTAACGCATGCTTCATGATATTCATGCAGTCTTCCAGGTCCACGCCGTACTTTTCCTCCATCAGGTTTTCTATACGGTCCGCCATCTGCTCCATCCTCTCAATCTGTTTTTTAGTCAGAATCGGCTGAATGGTCGCGTTCGGGTCGGGAACGTAGCTGGTCAGCATTTCAATGGCCCGTTTCAGGTCTTCCGGCAAATCAGTTGCATTGCCGCTGTTGAGGACCTGAGCCAGAACCTGGTAGCTGCTGGTGGCGTTTTCGTCATAATCATGAATGCCTGAGGCCAGCGCCACGCCTGCGATGCTCTGCACGTAGCGGGCTACTTCCGGGGAATAGTTGCCTTCCACAAACGTGGAGGGAACGTCATCCGCGTAAGCCTGCATGGCGGCCTGGCAGGCGAGGGAACCGATGGTACCCACGCACAGTGTCTTGATGATGGACGAGACGATTTTCATGATTGAAACTCCTGTTGAAGCTTCCCGACTGGAACGGTCTGGTGAACCGTTTGTAGCAAGTGAGACTCCGCAGCCCCTGATTTTGTTCAAAAGATTTTTTGAATGATTAAAATCAGGCGCCCATGCGGCTTCCGTGCCTTCCGGCGGTATTCCGCCTTCCGTAACTTTTCCGCGGCCCCCTGCGGGATGCGGAGCGGTTTTCCTGCATGGAGTTTTTCCTTTCCCTCTGTGTGCCGGGAACCGTCTGCAATTCAGACGGTACGGCGGCGCTGGAGGAGTGGACGGGAAGGAGGCGCCCCAGCAGCTTGTGCACGTCCCTGGCTTTTTTGATTTCATCCGGGGAGCAGAGGGCGATGGCTTGCCCGGCGGCTCCGGCGCGTGCCGTGCGGCCGATGCGGTGCACATAGACCTCCGGTTCTTCCGGCAGGTCGTAGTTGATGACGAGCTGCACGTCTTTCACGTCAATGCCGCGGGCGGCGATGTCCGTGGCGACGAGAATGGGCGTTTCCCCGGAACGGAATTCCCGGAGCATGCGTTCACGCGTGCCCTGGCTTTTGTCGCCGTGGATGGCGGAGGCCGGGTGGTCCTTTCCGGTCAGGAAGGAGGCCAGGCGGTTCGCGCCGTGCTTGGTCCGGGTGAAGATGAGCGTGCGGCCCGGCTGTTCCTGCTGTTCCAGCAGATCCAGGGTAAGGGGCCTTTTCTCCGCCTGGGAGCCAACCATGCAGAGGGACTGTTCCACCCTGTCCGCCGTGGCGGCCGGGGGGGTGACCATCACCGTTTCCGGTTCCTGAAGCAGGGACTGGGCCAGTTGCAGAATGTTGTCCGGCATGGTGGCGGAGAACATCTGGGTGTGGCGTTTCTTCGGGATTTTGGCGACGATCTTTTTCAGGGCTGGAGCGAAGCCCATGTCCAGCATGTGGTCCGCTTCGTCCAGAATCAGGGTTTCCACACCGCCCAGGCTGACGGTCTGGCGTTCCAGATGGTCAATCAGCCTGCCGGGCGTGGCTACCAGAATGTCCAGGCCGCCGGCCAGCTTCTTGAACTGGGGGGCATACCCCACGCCGCCGAAGATGACGGCCGTGGACAGGTTCAGCCCTTTGGCGTAGGCGCAGATGTTGTCATGAATCTGCGCGGCCAGTTCCCGGGTGGGGCTCAGGATGAGCGCCCTTACCTGGCGGGCAAGCGGCTTTCTGGGATGTTCTGAAAATTGTTGAATGAGGGGCAGGGCGAACGCGGCCGTTTTGCCGGTTCCGGTCTGCGCCAGTCCCATCAGGTCCTTGTTCTGCAGCAGCAGGGGGATGCAGGCTGCCTGGATGGGGGTGGGGGTCTTGTACTCCAGTTTCTCCAACTGGCGGAGAATGGGAGCCGACAAGCCAAGCTCCCTGAATGTGGTGGATACCATGTCTGTTTATATGTCTGTGAATGCGCCTCGGCTGCAATGAACTGACGGAATCACGACAATAGCGGAACAAAAAGAAGCCCGCAGGAGCGATACTGAAAGGATCAATACGGAGACGCCCGTATTCCGCCAACCGCAAATGACTATCAAAAATCAACAACCAAGCACCATTCGGCGGGAACGGGGCCATAAAAACACGGCAAAGGACAGCCGTCAAGAGAAATAAAAACGTCCTGCACGTCATGAATCCTTTTCCGTCAGTTCCGGAAGAGGCTGGAGATGGAACCCGGTTGTCGGCCATCAAGGAGGAACGGCCTGTAGGAGCATGGAGCGCGGCAAGTCCTTGCGGCAACTGGATACCGGGTTGATCTTTAGCTAATTACTTCTTTAAAAAAGCTTGTGCCCTCCTGCGGAATATCAAGTCAGTTTCCGTAAAGGCCTGCGGCTCTCTTGGCGCGCATCACAGTCTGTCCGGAGGGATGTATTTCAGCGCTGCAGGAATTTGCGCGCCCCCACGCAGTAAACGGCCCCGGAATAAACGGTCAGGATGATGGAGCCCCACAGCGTGAACTGGTACAGGAAATTGGAAGCTCCGGAACCGTACCACAGGCAGAGCGCCGCAAGCTGGTCCAGGAAGGAGGGCAGGTATTCCGGCGTGTGCGTCCAGGTCAGGGCCAGCAGGGAAGCGATGCAGAAAGCCAGCTGGAAGGCGGTTTTCCATTTGCCGGACGTGCCCGCGGGAATGATGACGCCGTGGTCCTGGGCGATCTGGCGCAGGCCCGTGACCAGGAATTCCCGGCTGATGATGAGAATGGTGACCCAGACGGGGCACAGCCCCACGCCCGTCAGGTAAATGAATGCGGCGGAAACGGCAATCTTGTCCGCCAGGGGGTCAATCAGCTTGCCGAAGGTGGTGACCTGGTTCAGGCGGCGGGCCAGGTAGCCGTCCAGCCAGTCCGTGCAGGCCGCCAGGATGAAGGTGACCAGTGCGGCCAGGTATCCCCAGGAATACTGGTCCGCTATGCTGACCGCTGCCGTGAAGACGACTACCAGGGCAATCCGTGTCAGGGTGATGGCGTTAGGCAGGTTCAGCATACGCGGTTATTAGGGGGGAGATGACGCCCCGTAGCAAGCTTTTTTGCAGGATTCCGGAATTAAATTTCCGGCAGGCGGAGCACGGAAAAAAGCAGGCGGAACAGGGGGCGGGAAAGGGTGGGTGGCAGGTTTTAATTCGCAATCAGCTTGTTGAAATCTTCCTCGGAAATAACGGGCACGCCCAGCTTGACGGCCTTGTCCCGCTTGGAGCCCCCGCCGCTGCCTGCCAGGAGGTAGGAGGTGGATTTGGAAATGGCTCCGGTGGCCTTCCCCCCGTGAGCGGCAATGAGTTCTTCAAAGTAGTCCCGCGGATGGCTCAGCGTACCGGTGATGACGAAGGTTTTGCCGGACAGGGCTCCCGCCGGGATTTCCAGAAGGTTGGCCCGGTAGGACTGGGACTGGGGATTGATGCCCAGGCCGCGCAGAACGTCCATCGTATGGTTCCCCGCTGCGGAGGTGAAAAAGCTCTGGAGGGATTTGGCCGCCGCCACGCCGATTTCGGAGCCATAGCTGAACTTGGCCGTGTTCTTGCGCAGGTAGCCCGTTTCCAGATAGGGGGCGGTCAGGTGGTCGATTTCATCCGTCAGTTCCTGATGGCGCTCCTGCACCGCCTCTGCGGAAAGCGCGCCTTCCTTCACCGCCTTCCTGTTTTCACGGGTGTTGGGGTTGGTTTTGGCGGCTTGTTCCATCAGCTCGTCCAGGCGTACAATGTCCCGGAGGTAGGGGGAGTCCGCCACATGCTCCAGGTCCGGGTGCGTGTCCGCCAGCGCCTTGGCGACTACTTCCCCCACCAGGGGAATGCCGAAGGCGATGAGCCAGCGTTCCAGCGGAAGCTCCCGTGCGTATTGCAGGGCATCCAGCGCTTTCTGGGCATTCTTTTCCCCATACCGGCGCGGTTCTTCCGGAGTTCCCAGGTTCAGGTTGGCGAGCTGGTCCAGTTTCAGGAAGAAAAGGTCCAGGGGGGAGGATGCCAGCCCGGAGCTCCTCAACGCTTCCGCTACGGAAGAGCCGATGCTTTCCACGTCAAGGGCGGAACGGGAGCAGAAATGGGTGATGCCGGATACGGCCTGGGCCGGACAGGTGAAGTTGGTGCAGCGCCAGGCCACTTTTCCCTCTTCCTTCATGATGGGGTTGCCGCACGCGGGACAGAGGCCTCCGGTGGCCTCCAGAATGCTGTAGGGCCTGGCATCCGCCGGGCGTTTGGAAAGGATCACCTTCAGGATGGCGGGGATGATTTCCCCCGCCTTTTCCACCAGAACGGTGTCACCGATGCGGACGTCCTTCCGGTCGATTTCATCCTGGTTGTGGAGGGTGGCCCGGGAGACGGTGGAGCCGGAAAGCAGCACGGGTTTGAGTTCCGCCACGGGCGTCAGCACCCCGGTGCGGCCCACCTGCACGGTGATGTCCAGCAGGGGAGTCTCCTTCTGTTCCGGGGGGAACTTGTATGCAGCGGACCAGCGGGGGGCGCGCGCCGTGGCGCCCAGAGCTGCCCGCGTGGCCATGGAGCTGATCTTGATGACGGCGCCGTCCGTGCCGTAGGGGAGCGCGTGGCGTAGTTTGTCAATGTCCCGCACCGCCTGGCGGGTGGCTTCCAGGGTGTCCGTATAATACACCGGCTCATTGGCGGGAATGCCGCAGCGGTGCAGCATGTCCCAGAAATCCTTTACGTTCTTCAGTTCCGGCCCTTCATAGGCGCCCAGCCCGTGGGCCAGGAAGGCCAGAGGCCGGGCGGCTACCTGTCTGGAGTCCAGCTGCTTGAGGGTCCCGGCGGTGGCGTTGCGCGGATTGGCGAAAGCGGGGAGCCCTTCCGAGTCCCGCTCTTCATTCAGTTTGGCAAAGGCTTCATTGGGCATGAATACCTCTCCGCGCACCTCCAGCACGGGAGGGGCCCCTGCGGGAAGGGTGGTGGGGATGCTGCGGATGGTGCGGACGTTGGCCGTCACGTCATCCCCCACGTCTCCGTCCCCGCGCGTGGCCGCATAAGCCAGCCTTCCGCCGCGGTACATGATGGATATTGCCACTCCGTCAATCTTGGGTTCCACGGAGACGGGCACCTGCTCCGTTTTCAGCGTCTTGGCCAGCTTGTTGTAAAATTCCACCAGTTCCTCATCCGGAACGGGAGCGTCCCGCTGCTCAAAAATGTCATCAATGGACAGCATGGGAACCGTGTGCCTGATCTGGTTGAACCCCTGGAGCGGAGCACCCCCTACGCGGCGCGTGGGTGAATCCGGGTCAGCCAGTTCAGGATGGGCCTGTTCCAGTTTTTCAAGCTCCAGGAACAGGGCGTCATACTCCGCATCGGAAATCTCCGGTTCCGCCTGTTCATAATACAGCCGGTTATGGCGGCGCAGTTCGGAACGCAGGTGGTCCGCGCGGCGGCGCACGGCTTCCTCCACCTGGTCCGGCTGGGCGGCCGCGTCATTCCCCGCCTGCTGTGGCGCCTGTTTGCCGGACGCCAGGGAAAAAAGGTCTTCCTCCATAAGGAAAATGAGTGAAAAAGAGGGCTATTTGCTCAGTTTAATGACGGAACAAGGCGTTTTGGAATGTTCATGCGCCTTGAACAGGACCGTGCCGTTGACGGCGGGAAGGACGGTATTGTCCCCCAGCAGAACGGCCTTGGAATAACCCTTTGGCAGGGTGACGGCTGTGCCTTCATCCTCCTCGTACCCGGTGGAATCCAGAGGCTGCATGCGGGCGTACTCCGCGCCTTCCGTCAATTCCTTCATGGTTCCTTCACTGGGCGGCTGGGCCGGGCCCTTGTCCGGCGGCGAGGTCAGGAACACGAAAATGTCTCCGTTCCGGTTGATGGAGGCGGGCTGGTCCAGTTCCGTAAAGGCCCGCGTGCCGTATACGGCCTCTCCGTTGATCTTGAGCCACTGGCCCACGCCGCGCATGGTGGCGGCCACTTTTTCCGGAATGGTGCCATCCGCCATCGGGTTTACGTTCAGCAGGAGGTTGCCTCCCTTGGTGACGCATTCCACCAGTTTTTCAATGACCGTTTCCGGGGACTTGATGTTGGTGTCATACCGGTTGTAGCCCCACTTGTCGCTCACCGTCATGCAGGACTCCCAGTCCACGCCGGGATAGCCGCGCCGGGGGATGAAGCGTTCCGGGGTGATGTAATCCCCGCAGCGCAGGTCCAGCGTGCCGGCCTGGTCCCTGTTTAATCCGGAGTAGGCGTACAGGCGGTTGTTCATGATGACGGCGGGATTGATGGAGCGCACCATGTCCATCAGTTCCGGTGCTTTCCAGCCCTTGGCGCCCTCCATGGCTCCCTGGGAATAATCCCACCACATGATGTCAATGGGCGCGTAACGGGTCATGAGCTCCCTGACCTGCGCGTGCAGGTACTTCTGGTAGGCGGCGTGGTCCCGCGGGATGTTCTTCTTTTTAAGCATCTCCGCCTGCCCGGCGGGATAGCAGAGGTCCGGGCAGATGGTGTTGTCATAAGACGGATGGTGCCAGTCAATGACGGAGTGGTAAAGGCCCACCTTCAAGCCGCGCTTGCGGCAGGAATCCACGTATTCCCGGATGATGTCCCGGTTGATGGCGCTTTTGGCGTCGTAATCCGTCTGGGCGCTGTCAAACAGGCCGAACCCTTCATGGTGCTTGCTGGTCAGCACCACGTACCGGCATCCTGCGTCCTGCGCAAGCTGCGCCCATTCTTCCGTCAGTCCTTCCCTGGGCTTGAACAGGGGGAGGGCTTCCGCGGCGTAGGAGTCCGTATCCGCCTCCACGTTTTTCTGAATCCATTCGGACCCGCCGGGCTTGCCTTTCCATTCCCCGGCCAGCCCGGAATACAGGCCGTAATGGATGAACATGCCGAATTTGGCGTCCCTCCACCACTCTATGCGGCGGCTGCGTTCCTCCGCCGTTTCCTTCACGGCGGCGTGGTTGGCGTCCGCGGGCAGGGGGAGAACGGGAACAGGTGCGGAGAATTCAGCGGGAACCGGAGCGGGGGCATCCGGCGCCGTGTTTCCGCTGCGCAGCTGGGCTGCAAATGCTTCATCCAGGGCCAGGGCGGGTTGTCCGTTCTCCGTAACGATTTTAGTGGCGCCCTGCTGGGAGAAGGCCGGAAGCCCCAGGGCTGCGGCCAGGGCGGCAATCGTGGCGATATTCATGATCTTTCAGAATGGTGTGAGGATAGGGGAAGGCCGGACCGGTCAAATAACGTCCGTATCCGCGTAACTGCCCAGGATTTTCAGCATGGAGCAGTGCTGTTCCAGCTCCGGAAGGGTCTCCCGGAGGGGGGATTCCTGGATGTGGCCCACGGCGTCTATGTAGAACACGTATTCCCAGTTAATGGCCTTGGAGGGGCGGGATTCAATGCGGATCAGGTTGTTGTTATGCCTTTGGAAGCAGTTGATGACTTCCGCCAAGGTGCCGGGCTTGTGCTGGATGCGGATTAGCAGGGATGTGCGGTCCCTGCCGCTGGGCTGCGTGTCCTGGCGGCCGATGACGACAAAGCGGGTGGTGTTGCCGGGCTGGTCCTGGATGTCCTCTTCCAGGATGTTCAGGCCGAACAATTCAGCGGCCAGGGGGCAGCCCAGGGAGGCGCCGCCCATGGACGCGTTCTCCTTGGCAAGAATGCTGGCCTTGGTGGTGGAGGACGTCTCCACGACTTCCGCGTTCGGGAAGTGCCGCAGAATCCAGTTCCGCGTCTGGCCGAGAGCCTGGGGATGGGAATACAGGATGCGGATATGTTCCCGCGGAACGTCCGCCATCAGGGCGTAGCGGATGTTCAGGTTGATCTGGGCGCAGATTTTCAGGGAGGAGGTGGCGAAGAGGTCCATGACGGTGGAGACGGCCCCTTCCGAGGAATTTTCCACGGGCACCACGCCGTACTGCGCCTTGCCCAGGTCAACCATGTCAAATACGTCCTTGAAGCTCTGGCAGGCGATCAGCTTGCAGCTCTTTCCGAACTGCTTGAGCGCGGCCTGATGGCTCCAGGTCCCCTTGGGGCCCAGGTAGGCGATGGTAAGGCCGCCTTCCAGGAAAAAGGAGCAGGAAATGATTTCACGGTAAATGGCCTGGAGGGAAGCCTCCGGAAGCACGCCCGCGTTCAGGCTGTTCAGCTTGTTGAGCAGGGCCGTTTCCCGTTCCGGAACGAAAATGGGGGAATCATGTTCCTTTTTAATGCGCCCGACTTCATGCACCCAGCGGGCGCGGTGTTTCAGCAGTTCCACGATCTGGGCGTCCACCTCGTCAATGGCCAGGCGCGCCTTCGCCAGGGCGGCGGTCTGTTCATCCGGATTTCCGCTTTTCTGCTGCCGGGGGGAAATGTCCGGAGAGGCTCCCTCTCCGTGGTTGGTATTCTCCATGTCTCTGTGAAAGCTGAGTGTTTAAAGCCGCGTCAGGGTAGCGGTTCCGGGGGGGCAAATCAAGATTAAAGGGGCGTTGCCTCCATGGCGGATTCTTCTTGCCTGCACGGAAGATGCGGGGTAGGTTTATTCCTCCTCAACATGATGAAGAAACCATTGTTACTGATTGCCGTGGCGTGCTGTGCGTGCGCCGTTTCCCATGTGGCCCGTGCCCAGAAGGCGGAGCCCGTGAACGTTTATGTTTCCGGCGTCTCCGTGTCCTTCCCTGATCCTGCCAGGGTGGATGACATATTCAACAAAAATAAGAAAGCCGTGGAGGTGGTGCTGGGCTTCGTTGCTCCCAGGGGCTGTAAATTCGTTAGCGGCGGTGAGGACTCACAGCTTGAAGTTACGGATGGCCGCGGCGTCAGGACAAAAGCCAAATTCGACAATTTCTTTACCCGCATTGCTGATTCCGGAGCATTTGCCAAACATACCCTGGGGCTGAAACAGAGGCCCGTGTTTCCCCTGAAGCTGGACGGAGTGGTTAAAATGAAGGTTTCCGAGGGAACCGCGACTTTGCCTGGCCAGGAATTTGACGCACGCAAGGGCGCCAAATTCAAGGTGGAAGGCATGGAGATTACCGTGAAGGCCGCTAAGGGGCAGGGCAAGGCTTCCGGTGAAGTGGAACTGGAATTCAACGACACGCTTAATGTGGAAGAAATAACGCTGACTGACGCGGAAGGCGGCAAGCTGGAGGTCATGGACATGTCCCAAAGTTCGTTCAGCTTCGGTTCTGTCCCTTCCCGCACTTATACGTACCAGGTAAAAAACATGCCCGCTAAAATGAAAGCCGCGGTGGTGGTGAACAAGGGCGTCAAAACCATGGATATTCCCGTGAAGGTGACCGTGGACTTGAGTGCTCCCGCCAAATAGACGGCATGAAGGGGAATACATTACGGCGGACGATCATGCTTGACTGTTATTTCATTCATTGATAATGATGATAGTATGAAGAAATCTATCAAACTTTGCTCTATCATTTTAACGCTTGCCGGATGCGGCGCCGCCGGAATTGTTCCCGCCTGGGCGGACAGCCCTGCCTCCAATACTGCGGAAGCGGCTGTTTCTCCCGTGGGAAAGGCGCTGGAGAAAGCTGATTTTTTAACCAGGGACAGGCCGAATCCGAAAGCCAAATATTACCTTTTCCTGTATTCCGCCAGTTGGTGCGGCCCCTGCTGCCGGGAGATGCCCCATGTGGTGCGGACCTACCGCAAGGTGCGCCAGACGGATGATGTGGAACTGGTGCTGTTTTCCTGTGACAAGACGGAAGAGGCCGCCAAGGCATGGGCCAAGGAGGAGCGGATGAAGTTCCCCATCATCAAGCCGAAGAAAGGGAACGGCATTCCCGGCTACAAGCCGGGCGGCTCCATCCCGCGGCTGGGGATTGTGGACGGCACGGGCAAGGTCATCATTACGGGGCATCCGGCCACGCTGCTGAAGGACTGGCGCAAGTACTGCAAGCCGGAGGCTGGCAAAAAATAAGAGCCTCAGGGTGGTGCTTCTTCCTCCTGGTTCTGAAACGGGGGCGCTTCAGTTCCGTTCTCCGTCTTCCTCCACGGGGCGGGGCGCGGGGATGGCTCCGTAAAGCCCGTTGGGGAAGAGCTGGAGCCACGGCGTATATTCCGGCGGGATGGGCGCTTCAAACTCCATGCGCTTTCCTGTGCGCGGGTGGTTGAAGCCCAGGCGCCACGCGTGGAGCATGAGCCTGCCGGGTTTGGCCTTCTGCCGTGCAGGTTTGGCGTAAATGGGGTCCCCGATGAGCGGATGGCCCAGATGGAGCATGTGCACGCGTATCTGGTGCGTCCTGCCTGTGTGCAGCGTGCACAGGACCAGGGAGGAATCCGTGGCCGGATCTGCGCAGAGCAGGTCGTAGTCCGTAATGGCGGCTTTCCCGGAGCCCGGATTGACTACCGCCATTTTCAGGCGGTTGACGGGGTGGCGGCCGATGTGGGTGAACACCGTGCCGGAGCTTTGGGAGGGAATGCCCTGGACAACGGCCAGGTAGCGTTTTTCCGTGCTGCGGGCCGCGAACTGCGCCGTCAGGGACTGGTGGGCGCCGTCATTCTTGGCGATCACCAGGCAGCCGGACGTGTCCTTGTCCAGGCGGTGGACGATGCCGGGGCGTTCCACGCCGCCGATGCCGGAAAGATCCCCGCAATGGTGGAGCAGGGCGTTCACGATGGTGCCGTCCGGGTTGCCGGCTGCCGGGTGCACGACCATGCCGCTTTCCTTGTTGATGACCACCACGTCTTCATCCTCATACAGGATGTCCAGCGGGATGTCCTGCGGCTGGGCTTCCGCCGGTTCCGGCTCCGGAATGCTGACGGTGATGGAATCCCCGCGGGCGACGGGGCTTTTGGGCTTGGCCGGGGAGCCGTTGACCAGCACGTCCCCGCTTTTGATCAGGCTCTGGATTCTGGAACGGGAAAGTTCCGGAAGGTGGGCGGCAAGGTATTGGTCCAGGCGGATTTTTCCGTCGGCGTCGTCCGTGGTCAGGTTCATGCTCCGTAGCGTTTGGTCAGTGGCTGTAGGCGGCGGGCGGCAGGTCAATGAACGTGCAGTCCAGTCCGTAAACGTCCTTGAGAAGAAGCCCCAGGGCCTTCACGCCGAATGTTTCCGTGAAGTAGTGGCCGCCGAAGACCAGGTTGATGCCCAGCTCCCGGGCCATGGGGATGTTCCAGTGGGAGCCTTCCCCGGTGACGTAGGTGCGGCAGCCGAGGGCCGCCGCCTGGGCCAGGTCATCCCCGGCTCCTCCGGAACAGATGAAAACGTCCCCGGCCGGGGCATCAGGGGAATCCGCCCAGAAAGCCTGCACGGGAGCGCCCAGGACGGCTTCCAGCCGCTGGGCCAGCTCCCGGCACGTGCCGGAAAAGTCCCCGTGCGTCCCCAGGGACACGCCGTGGTAGTCCAGCCCTTCGTTGGAACATGGCCGGATTCCGCAGGCCTTTGCCAGCAGGGCATTGTTGCCGTATACGGGATGGACGTCCAGCGGAAGATGGGCGGCATAAATCGCCAGGTTCCCGTCCATGGCTGCCTTCAGCTTCCGGTACGCGATGCCCGTGACGGGCTGCATGGACTGCCAGAAAATGCCGTGGTGAAGAAGGAGCAGGTCTGCTCCGGTGTCCAGCGCCGCATGAATGGCTTGTTCCGAGCCGTCCACGGCGGCGGCCACCCTGGAAACAGTGCCGCTGTTTTCCAGTTGAAGGCCGTTCAGGGCGCGGGGGGCGTCCGGAATGGAATCCACGGAGAGGATTCCGTCCAGAAAAGCGGTAACGGTGTGCAGCTCAGTACTCATGCGGGAGGAATGGTTAATTGTCTTCCGAGAGGCTGGCGCCGAGCAGGCGCACGGCGTCCATATTCAGGATAAAGTAATTCGGGGAGGTATTCACCCTGCCGTAATAAAATCTGCTGTATCCGGCCTCTCCCGCCGGGGCGATCTCCAGCGTGATGACTTTTTCCTCCATTTCCGGTTCCGCGGCGAAAGTGACGCCGCCGGAACCGTCATGGGCTTGGACAGGAGCCGCCTCCTTGTAAACCTGGAGGATGAGTTTCAGGCGGAAAACGGGATTCTTCAGCGCCTCGTGCGCTCTGGCGTCGGTATAGGGAAGCCAGGTGCTCACCTCCATCTTTTCCAGCTCGTCCAGATAGCGGTTGGCCCGGTTCGGATTAATGTTCAGGGTTTCATCCTTCCCGTCCTTGGAAGCCGTCCAGGAATCGTCCAGGCGATCGAATTTCAGGGCGAGAGGACCTCCGGAACCGATGCGCTCCAGGTGCATTTCCTTGAGGTCGAACCTGCTGAACGAGAAGAGCTTCTTCTTCTTCCAGGCCAGGGCGTCCGTCAGCAGGTCCTTCATGTACGCGTTATCCAGCATGGCGACGGTGGGCTTTCCGGCCTGGCGGGCATACCAGGAACCGTCCGTCCCCTTGGAGAAGAAGACCGTCACGGGCGCGCGGGGTTCTTCACCGGGCTTGGGCAGCAGGGACATGGTGAGGGTCATCCTGGGATTGTCCAGCCCGTACACGGAAAGGTCCGTGGCCTTGTCCGACGCGAATCCCGCCACTTTCCCCAGCTTCACGGTTTTCAGCAGGGAGACCAGGTGCTCCGGATTGGCCTCCTGGTAGCTGGAGCCCTCCGCCGTGTACAGCCAGGTGGGCTTGATGCCCTTCTTTTCATCTCCCTGAATGAAACGGGCGATGGTGGGGTAATCCTGAAAACTCTTGCGGATGGAAAGCCCGGTTATTTTGTAGTCCCCGATGTCCGTGAGCTGCTTGGAGCGCAGAAGGCCCAGGTCCAGCGGAATGTTGCGCACGCCGGGCACCTCCTTGTTGGCCTCTGTGGTCTGCGCCAGCTCAAACACGGCCTTGCGGTCGGAAACCGTGGCCTTCACCAGTTCGGACATGCTCCCGTTGTCGGAAGGGGGGTAAATGCGGAGCGTGACGGGATTCTCCTCCTTTTCCAGTGACTTGCCGTCTTCCGTGCGGCGCCCGGTGAAATTCCTGATGGAGACGGAGGTGATCTGGTCATCCGTCATGTCCGGCACGCTGGTTTCCTCCGGATTGTACACGCGTACGGCGGTCAGCTTCTGGAGGGTGCCCAGCAGCACATCCATCATGGCCGGGTCCGTATCCAGGGAAAGCGGGTAAGTAATTTTCCAGGGGCCGCCGGGAACCTTCCGCTCCAGGGCGATGCGCTGGCCGTGGTTGTTGATTTCAATGGAGGCGGGCATGGCCGGATGCAGGAGCAGGGGGCGGTGGTCCCGGAGCTGGCGGATGCCGGACTTGAACAGGGGCAGGATATTGCCGGTGCCCACCAGGATGCGGGTGTCCCGCCCGTAGAAATCCGTCTGCATGTAAGTGGTGTCATCCGTGGTCTTGTTTTCCGGATCATCCACCAGCCAGGGCGCGAGGGAACCCAGCGTGTAGCGGGCCACGGTGGAGGAGCGCTTCCCGTCGTCGCTCATCTCCTTCAGGGTAATGGTCACGGGCGTGGTCTTCACGCCGAACTCCTTCAGGGAGGCGGAATCAATCTTGTGCAGGGGCAGCGCATCCACGATGCTGGTGGAATACGTGTACTGGAGGATGGCCGCCGCGGCGCGGGGGTCCATGCGGTCGTCCCACGGCTTCTCGCACCACCAGACGCCGTTGGGCTTGCGGCGGAATTCGGCCACGTCTCCCACGCAATTGATGCGCATCCAGGAAACCTCGTTCATCTCCTCCCGGGTGTAGGGGAAAAGCCGTTCCCCGGAACTGAAGGCGGTGCGCCCGATGATGCGGGACAGGTTGCCGTCAACGGTCAGGAGCACCGCCGCGCCGATGGCGGCGAGGGTGACGAGGATAAGAAGGATGAAGCGGAAAGTGCGCATGTGCTTCCGGTGATGGGCGTGGTGGAGTTAATGGCGGCGCGTGTTCCAGATAATCAGGGCAATCAGCAGCGCCAGCAGGGGAAGGCCGATGTTTGTCAGGAGTTCCAGAATGCCCAGGGCGTTGCGGTCCAGGTTCAGCTTGACGGTCAGGTCATGGCGGGAGCCGAGCCCGCGCAGTTCCTCACGGTCCGTCATCCAGCCGACCAGCGTGCGCATGAAGTCCCTCTGTTCCGGCTTGATCTGCTTGGGCTGGAGCAGGTCCGTATTACCCAGCAGCACCAGGCGCCCGGTGGTTTTATTCTGGTTCACGTCCCCGGCGTTGCCGCGGATGAGGGCCGCGCCGATCATCAGGGGGCCGGGATTGTCTTCCTGCGGGTCAAACTTGGCGGGAAACTGATTGTACTTGGTTTCCCCGTAATAATCCTCCGTCGTGACCAGGAGGGGGTACGGCGTGATGCGCTTCTGCTCCATCGCCGCGTTATCGGAATCCAGGATAAGGGAGATGCTTTCCCCTTCCAGCCCGGTGCTGGAATTCCAGAACTCCCGCGTGCAATTCAGGGAGGGCGCGAAAATGGCGTTAATCTCAAACACGGAGCGGTTGTTCCTGTTGCGGAGCATCACGCGGTCATTCTGCGGGCGCAGGCCCTGTTCACGGAGGAAGCGGTACAACTGCCTGGGCGTATCCTGCAGGGGGTCCAGCATCACGAGCACGGCGGCGTTCGGGCGCGCCCAGTACCGTTGCAGCACCTCCGCCTCCTGCGGGGACAGGTCATACTTGGAGCCGATGATCATGAAGCCCGCGGCGTCTTCCGGGATATCCTTCAGGCCGCTCATGCGGATGGGGACGAGCTGAAGGTTGACGGAACGGCAAATTTTGGCCAGGGTGGTGAAGATGCTCTCTTCCTGACTGTTGCTCAGGGCCTCGTTGAAATTGCTCTTGTCCGCGGCGATGTACATCTTGCGGGGTTCTCCGTTGGCCGCCCCGTAAATGCCGGCGGTCATCATGTCTTCAATCTGGAGGGCCACCGCTTTCATGCCCGTGCTGTTCATGCCCGTGCCGTCCGGACTGGCAGCGTACACGACGAAGGAATCACCGGGGAGGATGCGCACGTGGGCGGCGTCCGCCTGGGTGCCTTCAAACGTCTTGAGGGCTTTTTCCGTATCTTCCCGGGCGTCAATGATGACCAGGTTCTTCTTGAACTCAATCCCGTAAATATTCGCAATCTCCCGGGCCTTGTTCGGCTGGCGGAGCGGGTCCACATACTCCACCTTCACTTTTCCGTTGGAATAGCGTTCATACTCCTCCAGCAGGGAGCGCATGCGGGTGTAATTCTGCGTGGTGCGCAGGAAGGCGAACGTGACCTTGACGGGCGTCTTGCGGTCCTGGATTTCAGGGGACTTGAGCATGTTGATGCTCTGCTGGGAAATCTCGTAACGCTGGTCTTCCGTCAGGTCCCGGCGGTAATACTCATGGCAGCCCACGTAATTCAGGCACACGACGATGAGGAACAGCAGGAAAAGCTTGATCCAGGTCATCCAGGGGCGTTTGACCTTGCGGGCGGGGGGCTGGGGGGCTTCCGTGGCCGCGGCGTGGTTATCTGGTGCTTCGCTCATAGATAAAAATAAAAAGGGGTGAAAGGGCAGGGGGAATCAGTGCTTCCAGCGGCGGTGGTCAATGATGCGGATGGTGACGGCCAGCGTCAGGACGGTCATGGTCAGGTAAAACACGATGGGGCGCGTATCAATCAGCCCCGCTGAAAAGCGGTCCAGATGTTCCGAGCAGGACATGTAGTGGAAAATCCCCGCTGCGGGGAATTCCCCCCATACCACGGGAATAAGCCCCATGAAGAAAATCAGCACCAGCAGGCCGATGGTGATGATGCCGGAGATAATCTGGCTGCCTGTCAGGGATGAAGCGAAGATGCCAATGGCCGTGAACCAGGCGCCGACCAGGAGCAGGATGGCGTATGCTCCGGCCCAGTCCGCCAGGCGGTAGGAAAGGACCATGCCTGCATCATAACCGTAAATCCACTGCACGATCAGGTTGGACCAGTCCGCCAGCAGGGGGTACAGCAGCATGGGCAGCCACAGGATGATGTAAAAGGCGTATGCGGAGAAATACTTGCCCAGGACCACCTGCCATGTCTTGATGGGCGTGGTCAGCAGGGATTCCAGCGTCCCCGTCTTCTCCTCCTCCGCCAGGGAGCGCATGGTGAGCAGAGGGAAGATGAACAGGAAATAAAACCAGAACATGGGGGAATGCAGGATGAAGAACAGGATGCCTTCCTTCTGCGGAGCCAGTTGGAAGGCCTTCAGCGTGCCGGACAGGGAAACGCTCTGCAAAGCCATGACGAAGGCCAGGATGACCCAGCCGTACGGGGTCGTCAGGTAGCTTCTGAGTTCTTTTCTGAAAATGGTGAGTACCGGAGACATGGGGAGAAAAGGAAAAATGAGGAGTGGTAATGGGGAAGGAACGGGAGGTTAATCTTTACGGGTCATTTCCACGAACACCTCTTCCAGGGTGGGGGTGTGGCGGTAAATATGGCGCAGGGGGCAGCCCTGTTCCGCAAGGAGGCGCGCGGCCTTCTCACGGGTATCCGTTCCGGCTTCCGCGCGTACGGTCAGCGTATGCCAGCCGTCGGCGTCCGTGCCTTCATGGATCACCTTCTTCACGTGTTCCAGGGCTTCCAGCTTTTCCGTGATCCGGGCCAGGTCCCCGCGGAACTCCAGCGTGATCTTGCCGGCGGCGCGGAGGTTGGCCGTCAGGTTGGAGGGGGTATCCGCGGCCTTGATCGTCCCCTGGTCAATAATAATGACCTTGTTGCAGATCATCTCCACCTCACTGAGAATGTGGGTGGAAAGAATAATGGTGTGGTTGGCGGCAAGGCCTTTGATCAGCTCCCGTATCTGGCGTATCTGGTTGGGGTCCAGGCCATTGGTGGGCTCGTCCAGAATCAGCAGGTCCGGTTCCCCCAGCAGGGCGTCCGCCAGGCCCACGCGCTGGCGGTAGCCTTTGGAAAGGGTGCGGATCATCTTGCGGCGCACGGGTTCCAGGCCGCACTGCTCCACGACCTTGGAGACGGCAGGCCATATCTGCTTGGACCCAATGCCTTTAAGCCTGGCGCGGAACTTCAGGTACTCCGTCACGCGCTGGTCGTCGTAAAGGGGGACATGCTCCGGCAGGTAACCCAGGTGCTTGCGCGCCTCCAGGGGATTCTTGACGATATCGAACCCCGCAATCGTAGCGGTGCCGGAGGTGGGGGGCAGGTAGCCGGTCAGCATGCGTAAAGTCGTGGTCTTGCCTGCGCCGTTCGGCCCCAGGAACCCTACGATCTCCCCCTTTTCAATCTGGAAGGAGGCATTCTTTACCGCTTGAAAGCGGCCAAACTCTTTGGAAAGCTGGTCGGCGTGAATCATGGAATCAATGGGAACAGGGTGATTCTAATCCAAACCGCTCCCGTCTCAAGCTTATTCTCCCCTGCGCCGCGGAGACGCTGCCGCCGCTTGAAAAGCAATGCGTGCTGAAAAGGAACAGCGGCCGTTCCAACATACTGGGAGAGGGCTGCCGGGAAGGAAAATCAATCCTTCAAATCCTCCTCCAGCCGCAGGACGATGTCCCGCACGCGCACGTCCTCCTCCATGCGGGAGGCAACCAGCTTGTTGGCGTGAATGACGGTGCCGTGGTCACGGCCTCCGAAGGCGTGGCCGATGTCCTTCAGGGAGCACTCCGTCAGGCGGCGGCTCAGGTACATGGCGATCTGGCGGGGAAAGGCGATGCTGTTGGGGCGGCGCTTGCCGGTCAGGTCGCTCACCTTGAGCTCGTAAAAATCCGCCACGCGCTTCTGGATGGAATCCACGGTCAGGATGCGGCTGTTCTCCTCCCGCAGGATGTCGCGCAGAAGCTGCTCAATTTTGGCGATGTCAGGCATGTCCCCGGATAGGGACGTAAAAGTGGCTACGCGGAGCAGGGCTCCTTCCAGGCGGCGCACGCTTTTCTGGATGCGGCAGGCCAGAAACTCCAGAATCTCGTCTGACACGTTCATGCCGGCCCGGTCACGCTTGCTGCGCAGGATTTCCAGGCGCGCTTCATCGTCCGGAAGGTTCAGTTCCACCGTAAGGCCGGACTCCAGACGGGCGGCCAGGCGGGAATCCAGGTTGGAAATATCGCATGCGGCGGCGTCCGCGCAGATCACAATCGTCTTGTGGGCGTGGAACAGCTCGTCAAACGTATGGAGGAACTCCTCCACCGTCTTCTCCTTGCCGGAAATAAACTGCACGTCGTCCACCAGCAGGACGTCCGCCTTCCGGTACTTGCGGCGCAGCTTGGCAAAGCTCTGGCCGTTCTGGGTGCGGGAGGCGTCAATAAACTCGTTGGCGAACTGTTCTCCGGTAACGTACACCACATTAGCGGAGGAATCCTGGTGAAGCACCTCATGGCCGATGGCCTGGAGCAGGTGCGTTTTTCCCACGCCGGACTTCCCGTACAGGAACAGGGGATTAAACAGGGCGCGTTCCGACTGGGCGATGGACAGGCCGGCCTTGTAGGCAAAGCGGCTGTCTTCATAAACCACGAAGGAATCGAACGTGTACAAATCATTCAGGGACGCCCGTGCTCCCGGGGTGCGTTGTTTTTTGGCCGGGGCGGCAGGGGAATCCTGTACCTGGGGCGTTTTGGTGCGGGAAGGAGCTTTTTGCGGCTGGCTTTCGGAAGACGTTATTGACGCAACCTCGTCCGCGCAGATAAACTTGACCTGGCGTTCCGTGCCCAGGGCCAGCATGGCGGCCTGCTTCAGTTCCGGGGTATAACTGTTCTCCACCCACAGGGCGGCCATGGGATCGTCACACACCAGCGTCAGCGTCTTGCCGGAATCCTCCAGGAGGGAAAACTTGGGAAACCACAATCCATACACCTCCGGAGACATGATTGTTTGCAGGGCTCCTGTGATCCTGGACCAGGTGGCTGACAATTCTGATGGCGGCGTCATTGTTATGGAAATAAAAAATGTTACTGGTTATATGGGGCCGTGAGGCCGTTCCGTCTCGCTACGAGGCCGCCTGCGGATGGAACCGGATTAGGGTCATCCGCAGCCGTGACAGCTCGTGGCGTCCATCGGGATGGAGAAGGCGAACTCATCCGCTTTCAGCTCGACATCCCGGTCGACGGAAGCGCCAAAGTACTGGTTTGCGTCTGTGGAAAAAATATCTTTTTGAAGCAGCGTGAGTCATCGTTCCGTGGCTCTACGTTCCACGGGGGTTCCACACCAAAAAATATTTTAGTCTTGCTTCCTCCGATAATTTAGTCCTCCTGAGTATATTCCTTGCATGACACGGTGAATTGCTTAATATCAACGCATTATCATGTTGTTACGGGCCTAGGTGACGAAAAGGGCACGATTACGCCGCCGGAAATCAACCACTTACAGGGACCGGGCCGGAGCAGTCCGGGAAGGCGCGGGAGGGAGGCGGTCCGCATGGTTGACAACGGGCGGCGGGAAACCTAACGTGGCTGCATCATGGAACAGATGGAACAATCCTGGGAAACATGCCAGTCTCTCTGCCGGGGCAAATTTTTGGAACTCTTGAAAGAGGGAAGGTGGGAATACGTGCGCCGGGTCAATGCCAGCGGCGCCGTTATGATTGTGGCCGTGACGAAGGAAGGCGAACTGCTGCTGGTGGAGGAATACCGTGTTCCCCTTCATGCGTGGACCATCGGGCTGCCTGCCGGCATCTCCGGAGACGAAGGGGAGGAAAGCGCCCTGCAATCCGCCCGGCGTGAACTGGAAGAAGAAACCGGATACCGGGCGGATGCCTGGACGTACCTGTTTACGGGGCCCTCCTCTCCCGGATTGACCACGGAAATGGTATCCTTTTATCTGGCGGACGGGCTGCATCGCATATCGGAAGGCGGTGGGGTGGCTCATGAAAACATCACCGTGCACCGCATTCCTCTTCCGCTGGTGCATGGCTGGCTGATGGATCAGATAGGGCAGGGAAAAGTGGTGGACCCGAAAATCTTCATGGGCCTCTATTTCCTGTCTCACTCTGTAAATGGCGTGGGACTGGAGGAATAATGACGCCCTGCGCCGTAAACGTCCGGACGCAAGGAACGGCTTTGAACGCGAGCCGTAGGAAATGGTTGTAGGAAAAGAACGATTCATCATCAATGATTTTTCTGGATGGAAAAGCGGGCTGTCGTCATAAAATGCTCCGGCCCCATAAAAAAATCTGGACATTCTTTCCGATCCGGGCTAAATATTTCCCCGCTTTCCAGCACCAACCACTTAACGGCAGGGTAGCTCAGTGGTAGAGCAGAGGACTCATAAGCCTTTGGTCGGGTGTTCAAATCACCTCCCTGCTACCATCTTTAAAGCCCCTTAAATCCAACGATTTAAGGGGCTTGTTATTTGTAAATACAATGTCGTTCCGTACTAAAAAACAGGGGAAAGCTATTTTATAATCAGAAAAGCATGCAAAATGGTTCCTAATTGAATCAGCAGTTTGAAACTAAGTTGCATTGTACTTGCATAAGTTGTTAAGCTTGCTGGTAAATTACAATGGTATACGTTAATCCGTTACTCATCGTCAGGTCAACCAATCCAAGACGCTCCGCATTTGTGTCGTTAACTGTAAGGGATAATGTAATTCCGGTACCCTCTATCAGGGTCACAATCACCCAATCGGGGTGGCTCATCACTTGGCAGGTTTTATCTTCCAAGGTAATAGTAACAGATAAATTTTGAGCCTCGGAAGTAGGTTTAAACAAGCTCTGACTAAGCGGATACCTGCCTCTCGTCTTGACGGTGGGGCCGTCGTATATGCAAACGCACTTATCCCTAAGCGTAAAGACATCTCCATCATACAGTTGCATGCCCAATATCCCGTCCCGTCCATGATTACTCATGGCTAACGCGTAATCAGCCCAGCCATTATTGTTGGCATAACCTATGTAATGGTAATTGCCTCCCAAGTCTTGAACAAACAGATAATAATTGTTACACCATTGCGCAAATTCAAGACTGCCATGATTGTCATTATAGCCAGGTTTGTACAGGATCAGCCTCACCCAATCAGGTTGCATCACAGTATATAGATATTCCAGATTGCGGCCATTGAGTAAATCATCCCGGAATCCTGCAACGAATCCGCACCTTTGTTTACCATCCCCGCCTGTTGATGCAGGCCACACCATTGCACTGCCTCCGGAATAATTGCGCCCGATTGTATTAGGAGTATTGCCTTGCGGCAAAAATAGTGGATGGGACAAATCGGATAGATTCCAGTTACACTGACGTTTACTGATTCAGCCTCAGTCCGAAGACTCCGGATTTGCGGCCGCTGAGTTCCAGGGCGCGCAGGCGTTCCGGGGGGAGGCAGTCACGGGAGAATTCTGCGTAGTGCATGCGGTCCCGGAAGTAGTGGACGGCGCTCTGGGAGAGGGCGAAGATGAATTCCATGCCCATTTCCTCCGCTTTTCTTCTGGCAAATTCGCATAGCGTCCGGCCATAGCCGCGGCCTTCATGGCGGTGTTTGATGTACAGGCAGCCCAGTTCCGCGCTGCGGTGCTTCGGGTAGGGATAGACGGCCACACAGCCCACGATGCTGTCGTCCAGGGTCAGCACGTAATAGTCATCCATTCTGGCGGCGATGTCTTCATAGTTCCGGTTGACCAGCTTGGAGTCCACCACGGAGCGGGCGATCATGGAGAGGAGTTCCGGAATGTCCTCTTCCTTCAAGGGGCGTATTTCCCGGTAGGAGTCCGTGTGGACCATGGTGCCCACGCCTTCTTCAGAGAAGAGTTCCTCCACCAGCACGCCGCGTATTTTTCCGTCCAACAGGTGTACGCGGGGGATTCCGGCGCGACAGGCTTCCGCCGCCTGGTCCAGCAGTTCCCGATGAGTTACTTCTCCTTCCATTCCCGCTACTTCCGATTCCAGAATGGCGGCAATCGGATGGCCGTCACGGGAGGGAACCTTGTGGTCGTTGAGCAGGGCAATGTATTTGGACGCCCCCAGGCTGAATGCCATACGGACGGATTCCGGATCAAAGGAGCCGGAACGTCCGGAAGCCACTACGGGGATTTGATGCCTTCCCAGAATTTCCCGGACTCTTTCCTGGACAAGCTGGCCGCCTTTCAACGGCGCTTCCACCAGGGCGGAACGCATTTCACAGACGCGCGTATGTTCGTACAGGGCGGAGGCGTCCGTTCCTTCCACAATGAGCACCGGCCTGACACCTATTTCCTGAAGAACGTCCAGGTCCAGCAGCGCGTCCACCAGTTCCTCGGAATTCACCAGAGGGCGTTCCACATGCACGGCAAAGATTTTATCCCGGAAGTACGGGACATACTCCAGCACGGAACGGACGTTGGTGGATTTGTTGGGCGGGCGTGTGGTCAAGGGTGGACCGGAAGCTTGAAGACGGAGAAAACGGGCTTTCCCGTTTCCTCCGTCCGGAAGTGGCAGGTGGTGTTTTTAGTACGTGCGGGTCTCGGAGGAATCCCGGTTGTCCATGGTTTCCGCGAAGTCCTGGGAATCAAGAGTGACGGCAATTTCCTCGTCATCACCCGCGGCAGGCGTTTCCGCTGGAGCTTCGGAGATTTCCTCCTTGCGGAGAATGACGCTGACTTTGCGCTTGGGCATGACCAGTTTGGGTTCCGCCGTGGCGGGCTGGTAGCCTTCACCGATGGTTGTGGCGTCAGAGATGACGGCCGGGGCCTGTTCCGGTTCCGGCTGTTGTGCGGACTGGTGTTCCCGTGCACGGGAGACTTGTTCCCGCAGGGCGGAAAGCAGGTCGGTAGGCATGCCGTCAAAGCCGATTTCCGGCAGGTTGGCGCCGTCTTCCTGATTTTCATCGGAAGAGTCAAACTGGGGCAGGCTGGCCAGGAAGTCTTCAAAGGCGTCCAGGTTGGTGGTGCTCTTGAAGAGGTTGCCGATTGCTTCCCCCTTGATGCTTTCCATCAGGGTAACGAACAGGTCGTAGGCTTCAGACTTGTATTCCACCAGCGGGTCCTTCTGGCCCTGGGCGCGGAGGCGCACGCCTTCCCGCAGGGAGTCCATGTTGTACAGGTGTTCCTGCCACATTTTGTCAATGGCTCCCAGAATGATCTGGCGTTCCATGTGGTCCAGGTATTCCGGACGTTCGCGGGAGGCCTTGTCTTCATAAGTGGCCTTGACCTTGTCAATGAGGAAGGCGATGGTGTCATCCATCTGGCGTTCTTCCAGCTTGGCGGCGTCCGCCGTCAGTCCCAGCGGGAAGGAGGAGTTCATCCAGGAGAGCAGTTCGTCCGGATGGGTGAGGCCTTCCGAGTCCGGATCCAGGAATTCATGGGCGCGGGTGGCGATCACTTCTTCCAGAATGTCGTAAATCATTTCGCGCGGGTTTTCCGTGGAGAGCACTTCATTACGGTAGCCGTAAACGATTTCACGCTGCTTGTTCATGACGTCATCGTAATCCAGCACGTGCTTGCGCCACATGTAGTTGCGCTGTTCCACGCGTTTCTGGGCGGATTCCACGGATTTGTTCAGGAAGCTGTGTTCCAGGGCTTCGCCGTCGGCCACGCCCAGGCGTTCCATCATCTTGGTCATGCGCTCCGCCGCGCCGAAGTTGCGCATCAGGTCATCTTCAAAGGAGATGAAGAACTGGGAGGCGCCGGGATCGCCCTGGCGGGAGCAGCGGCCGCGGAGCTGGCGGTCAATGCGGCGGGATTCGTGGCGTTCCGTACCCAGCACGAAGAGGCCGCCGAGGTCGGCTACGCCTTCGCCCAGCTTGATGTCCGTACCGCGGCCCGCCATGTTGGTGGAGACGGTAACGGCTCCGCGCTTGCCGGCCAGGGATACGATTTCCGCTTCGCGCTGGTGGTTTTTGGCGTTCAGCACTTCATGGGGGATTTTCGCCCTCTTGAGCATGCGGGAAAGCGTTTCGGAGGCATCCACGCTGGCCGTGCCGATCAGGATGGGCTGGCCCTTGCCGTGGAGTTCCTGGATCTTGTTGATCACCGCATTGAATTTTTCACGGCGGGATTTGAAGATAAGGTCGTTCTGGTCCTTGCGGATGCAGGGGCGGTTGGTCGGGATGGGCAGAACGTCCAGCTTGTAAATGTCATGGAATTCCGCTGCTTCCGTTTCAGCCGTGCCGGTCATGCCCGCCAGCTTCTTGTACAGGCGGAAGTAGTTCTGGATGGTGATAGTGGCGTAGGTCTGGTTTTCACGTTCCACTTCCACGCCTTCTTTGGCTTCCACGGCCTGGTGCAGGCCGTCGCTCCAGCGGCGTCCCGGCATTTCACGGCCCGTGTTCTGGTCAATGATGATGACCTTGTCTTCCTTGACGACGTATTCCACGTCTTTTTCGTAAATGCAGTAGGCCTTCAGGAGCTGGGAGGTGGTGTGCAGGCGGGCGCCCGTCTCGTCAAGCTGCTTGGTCAGTTCATTCTTGCGGCGCAGCTTGTCCTTTTCCGTCATGCGGGGGTCTTCATCCATTTCCGCAAAGGCGGTTCCCAGGTCCGGCAGCACGAAGTCCTCCGGGTGGCCGGGGGAGATGACTTCACGGCCTTTTTCCATCAGGTCGGCGTCGTGGGTTTTTTCATCCACGGTGAAGAACATTTCTTCCTTCAGCTTGTAGAGTTCCTTCTTGCGCGTATCCTGGTAAAGGGTTAGTTCATATTTTTCCACGATGCGGCGTAGTTCGGGATCCTGCATGGCGCGCAGGAAGGCGCGGTGGCGGGGCTGCCCCATCTTTACCTTGAAGAGGCAGCGGCCCACTTCCTCGGTACGGCCTTTTTCCTGGGCTTCCAGAGCCTGGGCCATCAGTTCGTTGCAGAGGTCCGTCTGGGCCTTCACCACGCGTTCAATGGCGGGGCGCAGGGTGTCGTACTGCTGTTCCCGGGTGACGACCGCCGGGCCGGAAATAATGAGGGGCGTACGGGCTTCGTCAATAAGGATGGAGTCCACTTCGTCCACAATGGAGAAGTAATGGCCGCGCTGCACCTGTTCTGTTTTGGAGGTGGCCATGCCGTTGTCGCGCAGGTAGTCGAAGCCGAATTCGGCGTTCGTGCCGTACGTGATGTCGCAGGCGTACTGCTCCCGGCGCAGCTGGGAGGGCATCATGCTCTGGATGCAGCCCACGGTCAGTCCCAGGAACTGGAAGAGCATGCCCATCCATTCGGAGTCGCGGCGCGCCAGGTAGTCGTTCACGGTGACCACGTGCACGCCCATGCCCGTCAGGGCGTTCAGGTACACGGGCAGGGTGGCGACGAGCGTCTTGCCTTCCCCCGTGGCCATTTCCGCGATGTAGCCGCGGTGCAGGGCGATGCCGCCCAGCAGCTGCACGTCAAAGTGGATCATGTCCCATACCTGCTTTTGCCCGCAGATGTCGCGTTCTTCCCCGCAGAACAGGCGCGCGCCGTGTTTGACGGCGGCAAAGGCTTCCGGCAGGATCTGGTTCAGGTAGCGTTCGCGCAGCTTGTCAAACTGGGGCGTGATGTTGTTCCAGGCGGCCTTCCCCTCTTCAATGGAGGCGGGAGTGGCTTCCACGGCGGGAAGGGCGGCGAACTCGTCTTTCAGGGATTCAAAGCGGGCGTTCAGCTTGGCGGCGATGGCTTCCAGCTCTTCCTGCGGCGCGGCTTCCACAATGCGCACGGGCGGAAGTTCCATGGGCAGGAAGCGGTGCAGGTAGCCTTGCCATTCACGGGTTTTTTCAAGCAGGAAGTCCTGCCCCTTGCCGTTCCATGATTCTTCAATGGAAACGATCTGTTCTACAATGGGGCGCAGGCGGCGCACTTCACGCTGGTTTTTGGTACCGACAATCTTGGTTAGAATCCACTTAATCATCTTTGTCTTGTTGAAAATTGACGAGAGATAGAGGCGCTTTCAGCGATCTAAGAATCGAAAAATACTAGCGGCTTCCTGTAGAAATGCAAGCACGGGCCGCCATTTGACTTCATGATGACGTAATAGATTGGGTTTGGGCGGCATCGTTCTTTCTTTCTTCCGTTTTTCCTTGAACCTTCATTTATCCTGGAGGAATGTGTAGGAGAAAGGAGAGAATGACGATGCATGGAGTATTCCATTCCGCCGCGCTTGTTCTTTTTCTGCCGGTCATCTGCATCATGGCCGGATGCCAGGAAAACGGCGCCGTAAAACAGCAGGATGTGAACTTGCTGTCGGAAGGAATTGACGAGGACGGCAATCTTTTCATGCATTTTGAGCTGGATTCCCGTTACCAGGGGGACCTGTATGCGGAAGTTTCCGTGCAGGGGGATGAAATGAGCATCTCCCTGTACACGCATTCCACCCCCGGAGCTTCCAGAAAGATACCTTATGCGGACGGGTACAGGCTTGTTGTCCCATGGCCTGAGGGGACGGATTCCGTGGACGTCAGCCTGTGCGGCATGAAATTGGGAGGGTGGGAGAAAAAGAGGGAGTAGCGGTGGCTGTTTTCCTTCAAGGCCCGGGTTGTTATCTGAATGTTAACAGAAGCTTCTGTTTCTCCGTGTTTTCCTGTGGTAGGAATGGGAAATGAAGCCTTTCCTGTGGATGACGTGCGCCGTGCTGGCCGCTTGCGCCATCGGCTTTTCAGCATACCGCATGCTGATGGGAGAGGCATCTGAAAGGATTCCGGCTACGCGCCTGGTGATTGAAGCCGACGCTTCCTATTTATCAACCATGGGCATGGTACCGTTGGAAGATCCCTTCATTTTTGATACGGCCCACAGTCCGGCCTTTGAGCTGAGGGAGGGGAAAAGCCGTCTCACGCTGGCGGAATGTATCCTGGAAGCACGGCAAAAGAACGTTTTGGACGGGGTTCTGGACAGGATAGATCCCCAGCGGTCCCTGCGCCTTTACGTAATTTGCCGCGTTTCGGGTGAGATCAAGGAGGCATGGCTGAATGATGAGGGTAACGGGGAAGACACAGCCCTCCTGAGGAGGGCCGTTGCCGTTCTGGGGTGTTATTGGCTGCTGCGCAACTTTTGTGATGATGAAGAGCTGTTTTTCAGATGGATGCGGCTTTCTCTGAAAAGCAGGAAGGCGGAGGTGCTGGATGCTTCCGTGGAGTACCTGTTTCCCTGGCTCAAGCCGGATAGGGAACAATATGTTCATGGACGGTGGATTTCAGGCATTGAATCGGCAACGTATGACTGCGTCCCTCTGGGGCGTAACGCAGGGGCTGCTTATTCGTGGCTCTCCCTGTTTACGGTGACCAGCCGGAAAAATGGTTCTTCCGGCCTGTTGGAGATTCGATGCGCGGCGCTGAACGGGGCATTCATTGCCCTGGAAATGCCGCCGGACAACCGTACTCTTCATCCCCGTGAGCTGTTGCCTTTCCGGATTTGGGAAGATGGTCACGGATGGCCTTATCCATGGAATGTCCGGCCCGTGGGAGTGCCGCCCGTATGGGTGCCGCCCATGAAGATTCCTGAAGATGCGTCTTCATCGTCCCTTCCCTCTATCCCCGGAGATTTTCGTTCCTGTCCGGAGGAAGACATGCTGCCGGAATTGGAATGATGGCCATGAAACGGGAAATGGCAGTGTACGCAGCCGGTTACGGCATGAGCGGAAGGGAGGCGCCGGGGCAGAGGCGGGCATCATTCATGACAGGCGCATCTCTTGGAATGATTCCAAATTGATGGTATACTTGCCCCATGAGTCATTGTGAGGATGGGCGCATCCGCATCCGCGGCGCCCGTGAGCATAATTTGCAGAATGTGGATGTGGACATTCCCCTGGGGCGTTTGACGGTGGTGACCGGACCTTCCGGCTCGGGAAAAACAAGTTTGGCGATGCATACGCTGTATGCGGAAGGGCAGAGGCGTTACATGGAAACCTTTTCCCCTTACGTGCGCCAGTTCATGGACCGCATGGACAAGCCGGATGTGGATGCCGTGGAGAATATTCTTCCGGCGATTGCCCTGCACCAGCGCAACTCCGTCCGGACGTCCCGCTCCACGGTGGGAACCATGACCGGGCTGAATGATTACTGGAAATTCGTTTTCGCCCGGCTGGCCGTGGGCATGGACCCGGAAACCGGCCGTGAAATCAGGCCGGAGACGCCCGGCTCCATTGATGAGAAGCTTCATGCGGAATTTCCCGCCGGGACGGAGTTGATGATTTGCCTGGAGGTGGCGCGTCCGGAGTCCGTGGACCTCGCCACGCTGAAAAGGAACCTGGTGGCCCAAGGCTATTTGCGCGCCTTTGCGCATGGGGAATCTCTCCGGCTGGAAGATGAAGAGTGGACCCTGGAAGAAGGCGAACCTTTGCTGGTCATCCAGGACCGCGTGAAACTGGCGGAAGACCAGCGGGAACGCAGGCTGGAAGCGCTGGAAACGGCCATGCGCCTGGGCGGCGGAGTGGCTCATGTGATTCCCCGTGTGGACGGTATCTGGCTGCCCGCCATGAAGTTCCGCGGTGACTGGTACCCGCTGATGGAGCCAAGGCCCGGACTGTTCTCCTTCAATTCTCCGCTGGGCGCGTGCCCGGAATGCCGCGGTTATGGCCGCGTGATCACCATTGACTACACCCGGTGCATCAAGCCGGAGCTCAGCGTCAAGGACGGGGCCATTCATATCTTTGAAGGGGAGAGCAAGGTATTTTCCGAATGCAAGAAAGACCTGATGCGCGGCTGGCGCAATAATTCCCGGAAGGTCCGGCTGGACGTGCCGTGGAAGGACCTGAAGCAGTGGGAACGGGACTGGCTGATGCACGGGGACGGGGAAAACCCGGATGAAATGTATGAAAAGGGCTTGTGGTACGGCATTACGGGCTTTTTCAAATACCTGGAAAGCCGCACGCACAAGATGCACGTGCGCGTGTACCTGAGCCGTTTCCGCACGTACCAGGAATGCCCGTCCTGCCATGGCTTGCGCCTGAGGCCGGAAGCCCTTCAGTTCAAGGTGGGCGGCAAAAGCATGCCGGAGCTCTCCAGCATGCCCATGGATGAACTCCTGGCCTGGGTGGACAAGTATGTAACCCCTCGCGCGCATGAAGATGCCGGCCTGAAACATGCCGTGGCGGAATTGAGAAGCCGCCTGGAATACCTGAATGAAGTGGGGCTGGGCTACCTGACGTCCGACCGCTCCACGCGCTCCCTTTCCGGCGGGGAAATTGAACGCGTAAGTTTGACCACCTGCCTGGGCGCTTCCCTGACGGATACCCTGTTCGTGCTGGATGAACCTACCGTAGGCCTTCATCCGCGCGATACCTCCCGCCTGATTTCTGCCATGAATCGCCTTAAAAAGCGTGGCAATACGCTGGTGGTGGTGGAGCATGAGGAAGCGGTGATGCGTGCGGCGGACAGCCTGGTGGACATGGGCCCCGGCTCCGGCCGGGAGGGCGGGAAGCTGGTTTATTCCGGAGACCCCGCCCTGATAGGAGACGTTGTGGAATCCCTGACAGGGGCCTTCCTTTCCGGCAGGCGGCGCATTGCCGTGCCCGGAAAAAGGCGCAAGCCCCGCAAGTTCCTGAAAATCTCCGGCGCCACGCGGCACAACATGAACAAACTGGATGTGGATATTCCCCTGGGCGTGTTCACCTGCCTGACGGGCGTCAGCGGTTCTGGAAAGAGTACCCTGGCGCATGATGTCCTTTACCTGAACGCACTGGTGGAAAAGGGTGGCGTGTGTGAGGAGGAACCCGCCCATGTCAAATCCATCAAGGGCTGGGAACTCCTGGATGAAGTGGTGATGGTGGACCAGAGCCCCATTGTCCGCACCCCGCGCTCCACCCCTGCCGTGTATGCCGGGGTATTTGAAGAAATACGCTCCCTCTTTGCAGAGACGGAGACGGCCCGAGCGCGCGGCATGAAGCCCGGCTTCTTCTCCTTCAACAGCGGGGACGGCCGCTGCCCCCGCTGCATGGGCATGGGGAGTGAAAAGGTGGAGATGCAGTTCCTTTCAGACATTTTTGTACAGTGCCCGCTGTGCCACGGCTCCCGCTACGGGAGCGAAGTGCTGAGCGTGCACCGGGACGGCAGGAACATTGCGGATATTCTCGGCATGACGGTGGCGGCCTCTTTGGAATACTTCAATGGGGAAAAAGGGGCCAAGGCCTCCCGCATTGCGTCCAAGCTGGGCGTGCTCCAGCGCGTAGGGCTGGGGCACCTGACCCTGGGCCAGCCCCTGAACACCCTCTCTGGCGGGGAAAACCAGCGCCTGAAGCTGGCCAAAATCCTGCTGGACCAGATCGGTTCCGGAGCGAACAGCCCCAAGATGCTGATTCTGGACGAGCCGGGAACGGGCCTCCACTTCGCGGATATTGAAGTTCTGCTGGCCGTGTTCCGGGAACTGGTGGAGCAGGGGCACACCCTGCTGGTCATTGAGCACAATCCTGAATTCATCAAATCCGCAGACTACGTGATTGACCTGGGGCCGGAAGGCGGCGCAGGCGGCGGCCATGTGGTGGCTGCCGGCACGCCGGAGGAAATCGTGGGCGCCGGGAAGGGATATACGGGCAAGTACCTCAGGGACGTGCTGGAAGGCCGACCCTCCGTGTATGATCCGGCGGACGCCTCCGTGCAGGAATCCGCAGACATGGACATACCGGAAGGCATAATGGCCCTGCGCGGCGCGCGGCACCACAACCTGAAAAATGTGGACCTGGATGTGCCGCGCGGGGAAATGACCGTGCTGACCGGCCTTTCCGGGTCCGGGAAAAGCTCCCTGGCCTTTGACATCTTCTTTGCGGAAGGCCAGAGGCGGTTCATGGACGTCATGTCCCCGTACGCACGGCAATTCACGGAACAACTGGAAAGCCCGGACATTGACCGCCTTACCGGCCTGCCTCCCACGGTAGCCATTGAACAGAACATGTCCCGCGGGGGAACCAAATCCACCGTGGGAACCGTCACGGAAATCTGGCAGTTCATGCGCCTGCTGTATGCCAAGCTGGGGCAGGCCTACTGCCCGCAGTGCGGCGTTCCGGTGGGTAAAAGGTCGGAATCGGAAGTGGTGGAGCTGGTGGTGCGTGAATTGAAAAAACATGGCCGCGTGGCGTTGCTGGCTCCTCTGGTGCGCGGGCGCAAGGGGCACTACGCGGACCTGGCCCGCTGGGCGGAAGGCAAGGGATATGAGGAAATGTGGGTGGATGGGGCCTTGGTCCCCCTGAGCGGCTTTCAGCCGCTGGACCGTTACTCCAGCCATGACCTGGACCTGGTTGTTTCAAGGCCGGAAGCCTCCTGGACCCCGGAAAAGCTTGCCGGAGCAGTACATGCCGCGCTGGAAATGGGTGAAGGATTTTTACAGGTGCTGGCGCCCGGTTCCAGCCAGCCGGAGCTGATGGGCACCAAGCTGGCCTGCGCCTCCTGCGGGCAGTCCTTCCCGGAGCTGGAGCCGTACACCTTCTCCTTTAACTCCCCGCGCGGGTGGTGTCCCGTTTGCCGCGGACACGGCATCGTGGGCAAGGGAAAGATGAAGGAAGACCAGGCACAATCCCTGCTGGAAGCTGAATTGAAATATGACCGGGACCTGGCCCGCCAGGCGGACGACGACAAGGGAGTGAAAGTTTGCCCCGCCTGTCAGGGCGTGCGGCTGAACGAATTTGCGCGTGCCGTGCGGCTTCAGGGGGTAACCCCCGGTGAAATCGCCTCCCTGCCTGCCGTGGCTGCCGCGGAACTGGTGAAGGGGTGGAAATTTGAGCGGGAGGAAGCCCTCATCGCCCGTGACGTGGTGGCGGAAATCACGCAGCGCCTGAACTTCCTTCATCGCGTGGGGCTGGGGTACCTGTCGCTGGACCGCAGCGCCACGACGCTCTCCGGCGGGGAAACCCAGCGCATCCGCCTGGCCTCCCAGCTGGGCTCCCACCTGCGCGGCGTGCTTTACGTGCTGGATGAACCCACCATCGGTCTCCATCCGAGGGACAATGAACTGCTGCTCGGCACGCTGGATGAACTCAAGCGCCGGGGCAACACCCTGCTGGTCGTGGAACATGATGAAGACACCATGAAGCGTGCGGACCACATTGTGGACATGGGGCCGGGAGCGGGCATCCACGGCGGCCAGGTGGTGGCCCGCGGAACCTTTGAGGAACTGGCCGCCATGCCGGACTCCGTGACGGGCGCGGCCCTGCATCACAAGCCGCAGCACCCCTACCGGGGCAAAAGGCGCAGGATTCCCGCCAAAAAGGAGGAATCCGCATGGCTGCGGGTGGAAGGCTGCTGCCTGAACAACCTGAAGGACGTGAACGTAGCCATTCCCAAGGCGAGGCTCACGGTGCTCACCGGCGTATCCGGCGCGGGGAAAACCTCCCTGATGACGGGAACCATCCGGCTGGCGGCGCGCCAGGCCATCGGGGACAAGCTCACGCGGGATCAGAAAAAGCTGTGGAAAACCTCCTCCGGGTTTGACACGCTGCGCATGGTGTACGGCGTGGACCAAAGCCCCATCGGCAAGACGCCACGTTCTACTCCCGCCACCTATGTGGGCTTTCTGGATGACATACGGACCCTGTTCGCGCAGACGGCGGACGCCCGCAGGCTGGGCTTTGACCGCGGGCGCTTCTCCTTCAACACGGGGCAGGGCAACTGTGAATCCTGCAAGGGAACGGGCATGCAGAAGCTGGAAATGGACTTCCTGCCGCCCTGCTACGTGCCGTGTGAAACCTGCCGGGGCAAGCGCTATAATGCCGCCACCCTGACCGTGAGGTACAAGGGGAAAACCATTGCTGACGTGCTCCAGATGGACTTTGCGGAAGCGGCGGAATTCTTTGAAAGCCAGCCCCGCATCTCGGACCCCCTCAAGCTGCTGGCGGAAACCGGCCTGGGCTACCTGACCTTGGGGCAGGCTTCCAACACGCTCTCTGGCGGGGAAGCCCAGCGGCTCAAGCTGGTGACGGAGCTCATCAAGGGGCGGCGCGTCAGCCGGAACGCCCTGATGAAAGGCAAGGAACTGCCCGGTGACCTGTACCTCATTGAGGAACCCTCCATCGGACTGCATCCGCGGGACGTGCGGCTGCTCATTGACGTGCTGCACCGCCTGGCGGACCAGGGGAACACGGTCATCGTCATTGAACACAACACGGAAATCATGGCGGAGGCGGACTACATCATCGACATGGGCCCCGGCCCCGGTGAAGCCGGAGGAACCATTGTAGCGGAAGGAACCCCGGAGCAGATAGCCAAAAAGAACTCCCCCACGGCGGAATACATCCGCCGGGAATTGAACCCGGACGGCGTGTAACCCATTAAATCAAGAACCTTGTTTTTCAGGACCGTTCCGGAATTACCGGAACGGTCCTTTTTTATGGAGAACAGGAATCAATGCGGGGGAACGGCAGGACATTGGTCTGCCTGCAGGGCGCCGGAATGCTTTTAAAGGAAAAATCAGCTATTCTGAAAATGGAGGAACGGAATTACTACTGGAAATGTCTCAAAGGAAGTGCAAGGCTGTGTTCCGCATAAGCCCTTCTATTCCTGCGGCAGCGGTTGGCAAATACCGGAGAGGCAGACGGGAACGTATGTAAAGGAAGAAAAGCTTTGCACTGCGGTGAAACAACAAGCAATGAATATGGTGGAAAAAATAGTATTTGAACCGTTGGCGGACTCCCACCGGCAGGCCGTCATCCGTATCTTCAACCATTACGTGATGAACGGAACGGCCGCTTTCTCGGATGCGGAACTGCCGGAATCCTTTTATCCCCATATTCTGGAACGCGTGAAAGGTTATCCGGCGTATGCCGTGGTGGACTGCCGGACCGGGGAAGTAGTGGGCTTCTGCTTCCTGAGTGCGTATAAGCCCGTACCCACATTCCGGGAAACGGCCACCATCACTTACTTCATTGCTCCCTCCCATCTTGGCCAGGGCATTGGCCGGATGTGCCTGGGCCGTCTGGAAGAGGATGCCGTGAAGCAGGGAATCCGCCATATCATTGCGGAAATATCCTCTGAAAACGAACAAAGCATGTCCTTTCACGCCAGCCAGGGCTTTGTACATGCCGGGCGTCTGAAAAACATCGGCTTTAAACTGGGCCACACCTTTGACATCGTTTACATGCAGAAGGAAATCAAGTGATCAGCGCCGGTAATGTAGCGTGTAATATGAGGAAGAGAATTTCCGAAAATTCTCTTCCTCACGCTATTTTGATGATTCCTCTGTCTTCTCCGATTACCGGAAAAGACTCGCTGACAATGTGCCGTCCTCCCGGCGCATCATTTCTTCCGCCTGCGTTGCGAGCATATTGTTCTGATGAAACTGTGAAACAGGGATAGGCATCATAAGAAAATGCCCTGATGCCGGAGGCGTCCCGGACGTAGGTCATCTGTCCAAGCTGGTTGTAGGTGAACTCCCATCCTGGCGTATCATCACTGTGGGAGACGGAGACAAGTTCTCCGGTAAGGGAAGCATATGTATACGTTGTCACAGCGCCTCGTGCTTTGGTCGATGTCTCCAGACGGTTAAATTTATGTAAGTCTTTATTGTGCAGGAGACGTCGGCATAGGTCTTTTTCAATTCCAACCCCATAGCTTCGTCATAGAGCCACGTGGTGGTGTTCCCGTCAGTTCGGTCGGATAGATTTGGTATTGATGTCTCCTTCGTCGGCCCGGAAGGTGGTTAGCTTCGTCATAGGAGAAGCAGACCGGCTGGATGACCGTGTCGTAATCGGCTATTTTTCTGCCGTGCCCTGACGCGCTGCTACCCGGAACTGGAGCAAATGCACCTGATCGACTACAAGGTGCGCGTGCTCTCTCCCACCCGGACGAACATTCCGGACGCGGCGGAAGAAAACGGCACCGGCTCCAATGTCCGCGTTCTCATTGAATCTTCGGACGGCGTCGCTACCTGGACTACGGTGGGCGTCTCCTATAACATCATTGAGGCCAGCCTGGAAGCTCTGGTGGACGCCGTCACGTGCAAGCTCTACAAGGCGGAGCAGGCCAGATGGCGCGCGGAATGCTGATAAACGGCGCCCCTGAAGAACTGACCTCTTGACGATCGTTATATTCTCTCTGAAGCGCAAGGCGGCTTCCGCCAGGAAGAGAAGGCGTGCTCCAGGTAAAATTCATTTAAATTTTACTTCATCCGGTGTTGGCATGTTTTCCGGAAGATCAAAGGGAGGGATTGTGGGACAATGGTAATGAAGTATATGGGGAGCCTGTTTCGTGGTCAGGGGATGGTTTTTAGGTTTAAAGTGAAATACTTGAACGGTACCTGGAGATTCATTGGCATAACAATGGTTTTCAACGTCGTACATCAATGTCCAGTTGACGGTTGAAAAAATGCCGTACCGTTTGTCCCTTCCATGTTGGTCCGTTCTGGTGTATTCGCCCAACTGGGCTATTCCCTGGACAACCACGCATAAATAAGGGCGGCTTCCCAGGCTTACAGGCTGTTGCCGGCCATTGTGGAAAATGAGTTCCTGGTTGAATGGAATGATCAAAACCGGAAGCCATCCGCGGGAGCAGGGCCATTCCGGGAACATAGATAGGTATTTCCATTCCTTTTGTACGACCGGCAGTTGATTTCTCGTGACCATCCATAAATAATCACGGCAAAGAGGCTGTTTCAACATCATCCATAATAGAGGGGGAGGCATCGTATTGCGGTTGTAGGCCTGTATACATTCCTCCCCGCAGCCAAGTATAAAACTCAATCCCCAAAGCTGGGAGTCCAAGTCAAAGCTCCGTTCCTCTTCACACCATCCCACTAACTGCCGGTAGCTGTAGATGCAACTGACTGCCTCCGGATTGATTTTCACCAATACCGTCTTGTTATTCGGAGACGGCATATGGAATAAATCGACACTGGCATGGAGCGACTGAAGTGGTAGTAATCCCATAAGTATGCAATAAATGAAAATACTGAAACAGTTAGCAAATATCTTTTTCATTTTTTTTCTTTCTTTTTCCACTCTTCGAGAATCTCCTCTCTTGATTTATTCATTTTGATCATATTCGGATTTAATGTTTTGAGTTCATGGTGTCCCGTTGATGTTCTAAGAATTGTAATATCAGAAGTAAAAAAATGAATAAAATTACATTCTTTATTCCCTGTCTTTACTCTGAATATTCTCCTAAGTGGAGACAAAATATAAACGGATTTTATATGTCCTGTTTCATGAAAACAAGCAATCGTTTTAATATTTTTATTCGCTAGAATTTTTTCCATTAAGGGATGTATTGTTACTCCATTTTGTCCCGCAAAAATTGGAGCTCTTGTTTCTCCCTTTCCGTGTGAAATCATTACGGCAAATTGTAATGCATCAGGTTTATTCTGTTGAGAAGCTTTTGTTGCTGCTTTAAAAGCCTCCTCCGGAGATATTTGATTATTCAAAGAAGTTTTTGAATCGTCATTAAAATAATTTATTAAAGCGTTAACATCTCCTTCATAAATATCCCCATTAAAATAAATTCTTTTCTTTTTTATTTGTGTGGTTAGATGAGTTTTATAGACTTGTAAAATTTTTTCTATTTTACTTGATTATTTTACTATATTTTCTCTTTTTTTAGTAAATGTTATTAATTGTGTTTCATCATTATGAAAAGATGTTACAATAAATAATTTTTTCCCCAATATATCTATACAGTTTATTACTCTATTATCAAGGAATCCGTATAAATTCCATCCACCCTGTTCGACGATAGGATCGCGATTGATCCACCTGCCGTCTGCGGGATTGAGGTGGCGGTAGTTGTAGTAAACCAGCCCTAGTTCGTCGTCCGAGAACTCGCAGGAGAAGCGGAACTTGTTTTCCTGCGCCATGTCTCCTTCTGCGGTGAGAAGACCACCGAAGGGTGCATATTCATAGCTAGCTCTTCTGGTTTGCTCACAGTCGAAGATGGAAGAAACGTTCTTTAAGGCATCGTGCATGAAGTAGAGATGCTCTTTTACTTTCATTTCGTTCTCCTGCCAGCATGTCATCATCAGGATGCGAGTGGCCATGGGTTCCGTTGGATCCCACAAGTAGCTCTTTACCAGCACAGGTTCAGGATGCCTCAAATCCAGTTTGGCTACCTGCAAATAGCCCCGGTACAGGAATCAGGAATGGCCGGACACTGCCCCATTGACGGAGACCTTCTTTTCAAAGCACCGTCCCCGGTAGTCGTAGCCGCAGGTGACGATGGTTCGTCCATCCTGGCTGGTGAAGACAACGGGGCGGTCATTGGCGTCGTAGGACACTTCCCAGATGCCTGTTGAAGTCTTGATCCTGGTCTGGTTGCCGTCGGCATCGTAGGCGGGGTTAAAATCTTCTTCTCCTCCGGCAATCTCCGTGTACTGGTTGAGCGGGTTGGATTCGTAGGCTGCTTCTTCTCCAGTTCCTGGGCGGCCTTGCGGTTGCCGATGTTGTCGTATTGGTAGCTGAAGCTTTCTCCCCGGCCGATACGGTCTTTCACCAGCTCGCTGCGGTCATTATAGGTAAAATCTCTTACCTCTGGAGTAGTACTGCTATCCCAGAAGTCTCGTCGCTGAATGGGGCGCATCAGGGCGTCGTAGCCGTATTCATGGCAGGTTGCCAATTCCTCCTCCTCTCCCTTCCTGTAACCGATGGTGGTTATGAGGTTGAGCCTGGGATGATAGGTATTGGTGCGGACCATGCCGTTGGGGTAGGTGAGATGGTTGAGGAGGCCGATGGTTGAATCGTACTGCCAGGTAAAGGGAGAAGCGATGTCTTCCAGATTCATCCCTGGCGTAATGTGTCCGCCGGGAGCTATGTGAGGGTAAAAAGATGTAACATTTGCAACGCCGTTCCTATTTTTTCGAAAATTCTCCGCTCAAGCACAATTGAATCTAATTTTATTTGATACAATATGCTTGGCGTTCTAGTTTCTAGAACCTATTTTTTGCAATTTCATGCAATTTTTCCAGTAGTAATTACTACAATATTTTTTGTAGTTTTTGTTATTTTTAACAAAATCAATCATCAGGTAATTTACTGTCTCTGTTGATGAATTACGGAAAAATGAACGCACATCGTAATATGTAATTGGATAAAATTGAAACTGATATATTGAATCATCATCAATGATAAAGTTATAGCAAAAATGTTTTTGATCTATATTAAATGAACTGGAAGAAGAAAAAACAGGAACAATAATTTCGTCATTAATAATAATTTCTTTGATAATTCCTTTAATTTTGCTTTGTTTCGAAGAATATATGTGAACAGAATTAAAATTTTCTTTAAATTCTTGAGTATGATTTATTCCGGGATTTAACTGAAGAGAATATTTATTATTATTAAATGAATAATCAATATCAATATCTTTTTTACTGATGTTATAAAACGAAAAATAAATAGAATCAGATCTCGAACAAGAAGAGAAAAAGGTACATGATTCAACCAATAATATTAGTAATACGAATTTCATAAGAATTATTTTTAAATATCAATTCCCCAACCTATAGGTAATGGAAAATATTTACCGCAAAATACTTTACACACTTTTGAATTGGAAGCGCAATATTTTTTTGCCTTTTCTGATTTACAAGCACGAAAGCTGACTCTCGCCAATTTGTAATTAAGCTCTGTAGAATCATAATGCCAAACATGTGGATTATAGCGTGCTGGTGAGCCATCAGTAACGATAGGCTTTCCATGTTCATCCAAAATTAGATCGCCCTTTTTGCCCCAACTAATGCCATCTTCGTTACCATGGGCATGTAAATAAACTCCATATAAGGCAGATATTTGACTATATTGTATTGCTAAATTTCCGAGCTCGTTAAAATATGAATCTAGTGAGGATGAAGTGTGAAATTTTTGTACAATGTGGAAATCGCCTCCAGGTTCTAAATCCCAGCCTGCATAACGTCTTCCAATCCATCCTACATCTCCGTACCAAGCTTGAATGATAGTGTTTGGAATTTGATAAGTGACATCAGTTTTGGGTTGAGGTGTATAACCTCTAACCCATTTTGATATTTCTATAGCTTCTAACGATACAGCCTGTGCTAGTGATGCCCATGTATCGTTTTCTTCAGCACAAGCACATGCAGTTATTTTTTTTGAATTTCTATTTATCTTCCACAACCCTAATACATCATAACCTGAGGCATTGCGGATGAAGGCATACAAATTCCATCCACCTTGTTCCTGAATAGGATCGCGGTTAATCCATCTGCCGTCTGCTGGATTGAGATGACGGTAATTGTAATACACAAGCCCCAGTTCGTCATCTGTATACTCGCAGGAAAACCTGAACTTGTTCTCCCGGGCCATATCCCCTTCTTCCGTGATAGGACTTCCGAAGGGAGCATACTCGTAGCGAGCTCTTCTCGTGTGTTGTCCATCAAAGATGGAAGTAACATTCTTCATGACATCGTGCATGAAGTAGAGATGCTCTTTTACTTTCATTCCGTTCTTCTGCCAGCATGTCATCATCAGGATGCGTGTGGCCTCAGGTTCGGTGGGATCCCACAAGTAGCTCTTTACCAGCACAGGTTCAGGATGCCTCAAATCCAGTTGGGCTACCTGCAAATAGCCCCGGTACAGGAACCAGGAGTGGCCGGATACTGCCCCATTGACGGAGACCTTCTTTTCAAAGCGCCGTCCCTGATAGTCGTAGCCGCAGGTGACGATAGCCCGGCCGTCCTGGCTGGTGAAGGTGACGGGGCGGTCATTGGCGTCGTATGAAACTTCCCAGATGCCCGTTGAGGTCCTGATCGTGGCCTGGTTGCCGTCGGCGTCGTAGACGGGTTTAAAATGTTCTTCTCCCCCGGCAATATCCACGTACTGGTTAAGGCCGTTGGCATCGTAGGAAACTTCCTCCTCCAGTTCCCGGGCAGTCCTGCGGTTGCCGATATTGTCGTAGGAATAAATAAAGCTTCCTCCCGGGCTGATCCGGTCTTCAATCAGCTCGCTGCGGCCATTGTAGGTAAAATCTCTTAGCGTGGCAGGAGTGGCGACATTCCAGGAGTCCCGGCGTTGAACGGGACGCATCAGAGCGTCGTAGCCGTATTCATGACTGGCCGCCGATTCTCTATCCGCTTCCTTCCTGTAGCCGATGGCGGTTACGAGGTTGAGCTTGGGGTGGTAGGTATTTTGGCGGACCATGCCGTTAGGGTAGTTGAGGTACTTGAGGAAGCCGCCATCTTCGTTACCATGGGCATGCAAATCAGTCTTGGGTTGAGGTGTATAACCTCTAACCCATTTTGATATTTCTATAGCTTCTAACGATACGCCTGGTTAGTGAGGCCCATGTATCGTTTTCTTCTACACAAGCATTAATAGTTATTTTCCCCTGTAGCCTTCAGTAATTGCTTGGCTGTTTTTCCGTCAGTATTTTTCAATTTCTGGTTAGCTCCTTGTTTAATCAGAAAATTGTAGGAGCTTATTTGTCCTGTACGAGCAGCATAATGTAAGGCAGTTTCTTTGTAGGGAAAAGTCATAGAGGGTAGCTTCATTTCATTTGAAGCAACATTAATATCAGCCCCTAATTCGAGTAATTTCTTCATGGTATCAATATCCCCGATAGCTGCCGCCAGCATAAGAGCTGTTTCACTTCCATTCCATTTTTTATCATATGGATTAAGATTTGGTTGGGGAATCATGTTTGACGATAAATCCAAGTATGATTTTAATGAATTTTTGATCATATCTTTTCCTACAATGTAGACAGGAGTATTGTAATGTAGATAATAAGGTGGAATATAGGGATTTCTTGTTTCTTCTTTTTTGGGAGTTATGAATGTACAAGATCCTAATAAGTTTAATGCTAAAATAACCGAAGGGAATATAATATTAGTTTTCATGTCAAATAATTTATGATATACTTATAAATTTTAAAGTTCATGTGGATGATTCTTATGGAAAAAACAAGAATCATGCATAGATTTTTGTTATATTTAAAATAAGTAAATAATGTTTTATGATTTGTAAACAGCTTTTACAGAAGGATCCTTCTTTAATTTACATTTAACACAACAAGCAAATTTGGATAACTCTTCTGCTTTCAGTAAAGAATCATTGAGATCAAAAACATGTATCGGAATCATATAACTCGGATGCACTTTATAGATATCAGGTATGGCTATTCCTTCAAGATAATGGGAACCTACTATCATGCATCCTCTACTCCATAATATTGAGTTGCCAATATGCCACCGCACACCCGAAAATCCGCCTTTGGAATTAAGTCCGAAATTTTTTCCATAAACATCCTCGGCGGCTAGTTGTATTAATCCCCCTGTTCCAGTTCGGTAGGGAACATCAGGAGCTTTTTGTTCAAAAATTGGTTGGAAATTTTGGACTGCAGGAGCCTTAGGTTCTGTAAAGAAGAGCCATCTCCATAGGCACCAACGGGCGTCATATTTTGCTTTTTCCTTAAGATAATCTTCAACATTTTTATTGTAAGCTTGTTGCATCTCTTCTATTTCAGCAACAAATTTTCGTTGGAATAGTTTATCTATCGACGTCCCTGAATTTGTATACCCCCCAGTATAGGTTCCTTCAGGAAGGGGATAATTCTTTATGGAATTTGAAAAGCCTTTATTCTCTTTTAATTGGTATCTCCCCTTTTTAAGTTCTATTCCCTTTCCTGTTACTTTAATGCATTCTTTGGAAATTTCAGGGTTGGTTGCATAGACTTCCCAGTCGCTAAGCGTTTCCCATTCCAGATATCGACGATTAACGATAATCTCAATATCTTCAAGCCCTAATACATCATAACCTGAGGCATTGCGGATGAAGGCATACAAATTCCATCCA
>OGXN01000041.1_pt1 | contig 152073 bp, 132 predicted proteins | sample 1576281 | NCBI WGS metagenome assembly OGXN01 (sample SAMEA3541494, study PRJEB24748) | human gut metagenome | biome: human gut; feature: human-associated habitat; material: faeces | place: China | collected 2012
ACCTGGACAGCTACTACGCCAACCTCTTCGGCCGCTACCAGAGCAAGCGGTGGGCGCACACGCTCATCCTGACGGGGGGCTGGAACGATGCCAAGCTCAACCGCACGGTGGATTACGGCGCCGGAAGCTATGACGCCAATGGCAACACCAACGGTTGGGGCTTTGGAGCGATGTATGAGCTGACTTACGACGTGTACCTCAATGAAGACAAGAGCAGTGTCTTCCAGCCTCTGTTCAACGCCTCCATCGTCAAAACCAGCATGGACGGCTACACGGAAACGGGAGCGGGGAACGCGGGCCTGAATGTAGGCAAGCAGGACTGGACGACGGGAACGGTAGCGCTGGGCGGCCGCTGGATGGGGCTGGCGGGAAGCAACATCTTTGGCCGTGAGGCTTTGGTGGAGTTCCGCGCCAACGTGGCCCAGGACATGGGCGACCGCCGCGGAGAAACCAATGTGGCGCTGCTAGGCAACCCCGGCTTCATGCAGAGCGTGCGTGGGACCAAGGTAGGAACGACGGCCCTCCAGATCGGAGCCGGGCTGAGCGTGCCGGTGGGAACGCAGGGAACGGTGTTCGTCAATGGCAATGCTGACTTCCGTGACGGAGCCAACTCGGTGAACGGAAGCGTGGGCTACCGGTATGACTTTTAAGAAGAGTTGAGGTTTGAGAGTTGAGAGTGGAGCGGAGACGCTCTGCTCTCCGCACCGCCAGGGCCGTTCCGGACAAGAGCCGGGGCGGCCTGTTGCGTTGATAAATCAGCCTCTCCACTCTCAAATCTCAACTCTCCTTACTAGAGGCTCTTGATCAAATATTGGCGCTGCTGGTTGCAGTTTTCCATTCCAGCACTGCTTCCGCGCGCAGTTCATCTCCCTGCATGAGGTGGTGGCAGGTGGCGGATTCCTGGAGGAACAGCAGGGATTTCATGGATTCTCCCGCATGGGTTTCCTTCTTGAAATGCAGATGCATACCTGTTAATTCGTGTTCCTCCTGCCAGGATTCCGGGAGGGCTTCCAGAGCCCAGACCAGGTAGGCCGCATTGTTGATGTGGCGGTTGAAGTCCGTATCGCGGCGTTCAGCCGTCCATTCCCGTGTTTCCGGCTGAAGCCCTGACGTATCCATGGAAACCGGGGCGACGGTTTTTTCACACGGGGTATCAGGAAAGGAATCAATGTGCCTGTTCAATGGCACCGGGCGTCTGCGGCGCACGTCAATGACGGCCCACAGGCAGCTGGCCGTGACGAGGCAGTTTCCCAGGGCGTCCCTTATTTCCAGATTGCGGCGCGCCAGCAGAGGCGTTTCCTGCGCGGTCCAGGTGCGGAGTTCCACCGTTTCCTTCCACCGGGGGAGGCGGTTGATGGCCGCATCCAGGCGCACTTCCACCCAGGCCAGGCCGCGGGACATCACAAAGTCATAGCCGAAGCCGAGGGAGGAGGCGTGGGCTTCCGCTATTTCCTGGAACCAGTGCAGAACTGTTTCCGGCTTCATCAGGCCGTCCGCCCCGCACTCATAACTGCGGACGGCGGCTTGAGTGGAATAAATTCCCTGGGGGGCGGCGTGTTCCATAACGCCTTATTTTAACTGAACCGTTTTCCGTAACCAGCCAAAAACGGGTAATGGGGCACCGGGCATGCCGGAGTTACAGGCTTGCATGAGAACAGTGCCCGGAATTTTCGCATGGTCTTTCCGGAGCGCTATAGAATGCTCCGGAAGTAGGCGATGGTTTTTTCAAGGCCTTTTTCCAGGGGGATGCCCGGCTTCCAGCCAAGCTTTTCACCTGCCAGCCGGATATCCGGCTTACGCTGGGCAGGGTCGTCCTGCGGCAGGGGGCAGAAAACCGTTTTGGAAGTGGACCTTGTCATTTCAATGACTTTCTCCGCCAGTTCAAGCATGGTGAATTCGCCCGGATTACCCAGGTTGACGGGGCCTGAAAAGCCTTCCGTATTCATCATGCGGACCATGCCTTCCACCAGGTCGTCCACGTACTGGAAACTGCGGGTCTGCCTGCCTGTTCCGTAAATGGTGATGTCCTGGCCCTTCAGAGCCTGAACGATGAAGTTGGAGACCACACGGCCGTCTCCAGGGTTCATGCGCGGGCCATAGGTGTTGAAAATGCGGATGATGCGGACGTCCACCCCATGCGTCCGGTGGTAGTCCATGAACAGGGTTTCCGCGCATCTTTTGCCCTCGTCATAACAGGAGCGCACGCCGATGGGATTTACGTTTCCCCAGTATGTTTCCGGCTGGGGATGGACGGCGGGGTCTCCGTACACCTCGCTGGTGGACGCCTGAAGGATTCTGGCCTTGCACCGTTTGGCGAGGCCCAGCATGTTCAGGGCGCCCAGCACGGAGGTTTTAACGGTGTGGACGGGGTCAAACTGGTAGTGGGGCGGGGAAGCGGGGCATGCCAGATTGTAGATTTCATCCACTTCCATCACGCAGGGGACGGTAACGTCATGGCGGACTAATTCAAATCCGGGGTAATCCATCAGGTGGAGCACGTTTTGCTTGCTGCCCGTGAAGAAGTTATCCATGCAGATGACTTCATGGCCTTCTTTCAGCAGCCGTTCGCTGAGGTGGGAGCCGATGAAGCCTGCGCCTCCGGTGATTAAAATCCTTTTACTCATGATAACGTGTCCCTGCGTTTTTGCGCTCCGCCGTGCCGGGATGGAGGCGGATATTCCTGTCAGGAACGGGACTTTTCATCCCGCCGTGCGCTGGAGTTTAATGTCACATATCCGTCATATGAAGGCAAGCGCATAGCAGGGCGCAGAGGATTTTCCGGGGTGGAATGGTTAAGCAAGAAAGAAACCTGCCGTGAAAGGGAAAACGCCTCCGCCGTACCGCGGAGCAGGTTTGGAGGCGGAGGCCGTTCAACCGGATTTTACCCGGTTGAACGGGAAGCGGAGGCTTGCGGGTTTCAAGTATGATTGAACGGCCTGTTTCCGGAAAAACGCTTCCGGCGGGTCTTTCTTAAAAAATCATGATTTAGGAATCGTCAGCAGGAAGCTGGCGCCGCCCAGGGTGCCGAATTCCAGTTTCAGGTCTCCGCCCAGGGAGCGGGCGGTGTCCTTGGCCAGGGCCAGTCCCAGGCCTACGCCGGGTTTCCGGCTGTTGGTGGCGTCCCTCGTCCTCCGGAAGGGCTTGAAGACCAGCTTGCGGTTTTTCGGAGAGATGCCCGGGCCATTATCCCGGAAGCGGATGACGATGTTGTGGCGGTCGGCATGGACGGTGAGCTGGACTTTCGCGTTTTCCCCCTTGGCGTATTTGATGGCGTTGGAGGCCAGGTTGTCCATGATCTGTTCCACGGAAACGGCGTCCGTATGAATGGGAAGGATGCGGATGGGCTGGGCCAGGGCGAAGGAGAAGCTGATGCCCGCCTCCCGGAGGCGGCGTTCTATCTTTTCCGCAATGGGTTCAAAAAGCTCCTGGCAGGTCAGGGTGTCCCGCGTGCGGCGGATGGCGTTCCTCTGGAGCTTGGAATACGCCAGCACGTTGTCAATCAAGTGTTCCAGGCGGCGGCATTCCCGCTGCATGTTGGCATAGTATTCCGGTTTTTTCTGTTCCGGCACCATGCCGTCTTCCAGCATTTCCGTGTACAGGGAAAAAGAGGTGAGAGGCGTTCTGAGCTCATGGGTAACGGCGGAGACGAAGTCCCCGCGGCGCTGTTCCAGGCGGAAGGTGCCCAGCATGAGCCAGATGACCCCTGCCGCGCCCAGCAGCACCATGCTCCAGATGAGCGTGAGCGTCCAGGTCAGCATTTTTTTGTGGTCCTGCAAGGGGACGGCTCCGGTGTCTCCGGGCTGGAAGACCAGGGGAGCGTTGGCAAAGCGGAGCGTGCCCGGCTGCCGCGCTTCTTCCGGAGCCGGGGCGGCGGGGTCAAAGGTAGAAAGCCGGCTATGGGGCAGCAGCTCCGTGACCTGGGCGGGCAGCCGCCTGTTCAGGCTGTCCATGTTCATCAGGGCTCCCTGCAGGTACACGCCGCGGCTGGTATGCACCTGGCGCAGGATGTAAAAGTTCCCCGCATCTTCCACGGGAACGAAGGAGGTGACGGTTTCCACCTGGGCGGGCGCTCCTGCTTCCGCTGGCTCCGGTTCCGGAGATTCATGCAGGATTTCATTCCGGATGTCAGACCACAGGTTGCCGCTGGACGGCACGGAGGTCAGGGCGGAGACCTTGGCGTTCAGGCGTTCGTAAAGGTCTTTCTGCCCGTTCAGACGTTCGGCAAGCCGGGGATCCAGCGCGGGGCCGCTTACATGGCCGGAGGGGGAAATCTGAAGGTAGGCCGTGACGTAGTCCGGCAGATAGGAGGTGAGGTTGGACCCGCGGGCGGCCTCCCCGGCTTCCGGCATGCCCATGCGCTGGTCATAGGGGCGTTTGTAGGCGTAGAAGGGCTGGTATTCAAAGTAGCCGCGCGCTTGCTCAAAGGTGATGAAGGAGGTCAGCAGGCGGTCCATTTCCAGCTTGGCTTCATGGGCCAGGGCCTCCACCTTGATGTTCTGTTCGGAATGGCCCGTTTCATCCGCCTGCACCAGCAGGACGCGGGTGAGCCATCCCAGCGTGCCGATGACCAGCAGCAGGCTGATTGCCAGCAGGATGATGCGTATGCGCCGGTTCACGGGTCAGGAGACGAAGGATGAGTTCCAGCGGTAGCCCTGGCTTCTGAGCGTTTCCAGCGGCGCGGCGCCCGTGGCTCCCAGCTTGTCCCGCAGGCGCATGACGGTCATTTCCACGGAACGCGTGTCCGTCAGCCGCGGGTCCACGTCCCACACGCGCCGGAGCAGTTCGTCCCGCGTGATGACGCGGTTGGGGTGGGTGGCCATGTACGTGAGGAATTCAAATTCCCGTGCGGTCAGGGAGGTTTCCTTGCCGTCCTCAAAGGTGAGCACCCGGTTGGCGCTGTCCAGGGAGGCCCCGGGAATGCGGATTTCCCTGAGCTGGCGAGGCCGTTCCGGAGACCTGCGCAGCACGGCTTCAATGCGGGCGAGCAGTTCCCTGATGCTGAACGGCTTGACAATGTAGTCGTCCGCTCCCAGCTTGAGCCCCTGCACGCGGTCCTCTTCTTCTCCGCGCGCCGTCAGCATGATGGCGGGCGTGCCGGGGCGCTCCGCAGACATGACCTGGAGCACCTGGAAGCCGTCCGCTCCCGGCATGGCTACGTCCAGCAGGGCCAGGTCAAAGTTGCGTTCCCGCACGGCGCGGATGGCGGCCAGGCCTTCCTCCACCGCCAGCACTTCGTAGCCGGAGGCGGTCAACACGTCCGTCAGGGCATGCCGGATGCTGTCGTCATCCTCCGCAATCAGAATGGTATATGCTGAATCACTCATGGTTTGATTCTATAAAACCACAATGGTTCACCTTTTGTATAGGGAAACCTGCGCCCTTTCCGTAACAATGCCATAACAGCGCGGTTCAGGGCCGGATGTTTTTCCGGTGAGGACCGTTTCAGTTCTGCTGCACCGGCTGGAACGGAGCCGGAAGGCTGCCGGAGGGGATTTCTATGGCTTCCATGGGGCCGGGGACAATGCCTTCAAAGAATGGCGTCCCCTTGTAGGTGAGGATGATTTTTTCATGAACCATGCCTCCCGTGGTCTGGCGCAGGAAGTCCGTGTTCCGGAAGACCAGGAGGGTTTTCCCGTTTTCAGCGGCTACCGGGCGGCACTGGAAGCTTCCCAGCGGGGTTCCGTCCGCGGTGGTCATCTGCACGGGCAGTACATAGGCTTCCGAGAAGGTGGGAGCGTAGACGCCCCAGAGGGAGGTGAGCCCCATGACGACGACAATTACGATGCCGACAATTATTTTCGTGGAGGTGGACATGCGGAGAGTTCTTGTCCTGAACCGCACGTCCGCCTCCTGTACGGAAGCCGTGCGGCGTCAGCGTTGTTGTTTAAGCCATTCGGCTGCCTGGGGGGCATAATACGTAAGGATCATGTCCGCCCCGGCGCGCCGGATGGAAGTTAGAGTCTCCAGAACGGTTTCCCGTTCATCCAGCCAGCCGGAGGCCACGGCGGACTTGATCATCAGGTATTCTCCGCTAACGTGGTAGGCGGCTACGGGGAGCGTGACATGTTTCCGCATGGCGGCCATGACGTCCAGGTACAGCGTGGCGGGTTTCACCATCAGGATGTCAGCGCCTTCCGCTTCATCCAGCTGCGCTTCCCGCAGGGCTTCCCGGATGTTGCCGGGGTCCATCTGGTACGTTTTCTTGTCCCCTTCCTTCGGTTCGCTTTCCAGGGCGCCGCGGAACGGCCCGTAAAGGGCGCTGGCGTATTTGGCGGTGTAGGCCATGATGGAGACGTCATCCAGGGCTTCCGAGTCCAGCGTGGCGCGGATGGCGGCCACGCGGCCGTCCATCATGTCGCTGGGGGAGACGATGTCCGCCCCGGCGTCCGCGTGGCACAGTGCCTGGCGGCAGAGGACCTCCACGGAGTCGTCATTCAGGATTTCCATGGTGCCGTCGGAACGGAATTCCACCAGGCCGTCATGGCCGTCGGAATTGTAGGGGTCCAGCGCCACATCCGTCATGATGGTGATGCCGGGCACTTCACTCTTAAGCGCGTAAATGGTGCGGGGGATGAGGCCGTCAGGGTTGCAGGCCTCGCAGGCGTCCGGCGTTTTCTTCCCGTCCGGAATGGCCGGGAAAAGGTCCAGCGTGCGGATGCCCAGGTCCATCAGGCGCTTGGCTTCCTCCACCAGTCCCTTGACGCTCCAGCGCGTGCAGCCGGGAAGGGAGGTGATGGGCTGGTTGGCGGACCCTTCATGGACGAAGACCGGGTAAATGAGGTGTTCCGGGGAGAGGGAGGTTTCCCGGATTAGGCCCCGGATGTTGGCGGATTTTCTGTTGCGGCGCGGCCGTATCGGTAGATTCATCATGGTATGGTAAGAAAAAAGATTGTTTGCATGCGGGATGTTCCGGAGCCCCACTCTAGGATTTTTTTTGTTCGTCCAGTTCCAGAGGCTGCTCCGTGTCTGCTCCGGTGATCATCCATCCGTTGTCCGTTTGGATAAAATACAGGTTGTTGATGGAGAATCCGTTTTTGGAGGTGGGCCTGACGCCGATGGTGGCCTTGACGGCGGGGCTGCCGTCCCTGGTGACGGGAACGTACGCCGCCTTGACGACGGGGACGCTTTTTTCCTTCACATCAGTACGCGGGGCGGCAATGCGGCTCATGACCGTTTTCAACTGGGAGAGCGCTTCTTCAAATTCCTTCACGGAGGCGAATTTGGCCGGGGCCAGCATGCGCACCATGGTCAGGCTGTCCCGGTTGGCCAGGGCGCGCCCGGCGGCGGTTACGGCATCCTCCGGCGTGGGGAAGGCCAGGGGAGGATAGGTCCGGTGGAAGTCCGCGATGATGCGGGCGGTGGTGGATTCATCCGCTTTAAGGTTCCATGAGGTGAATGCGTCCGTCAGGTACATCTTGAAGACGGGGAAGCCATCCGTAGGGTCCTTGATTTTTTCCAGAGCGTAGCGGTAGATGAGAGCAGGCTTGTCCATGTCCGGCATGCTCATGCGCGGCGGAAGAATGGTCATGGCCGCAATGCTGTGAATGTCCTTGCCGCTCTTCTTCGCATTGTTCTTATTGGCGGCTTCCTGTTCGTCCTCATCCGTTTTGTTCGGGTCTGTCTGGTCGTCCGGATGGGGCCGGAGGGGAACCAGGATGGTGTTCGGGAAAGCCATGAAACTGAGGTTGGTGGGCTGGATGTAGCGGTTCTCCTCATTCCTGTCCTGAAGGCGCATGGCCTTGACCACGGGGGTGAGCCGTGCGCTCTGGGTGATGGCGGATTCCATATAGTACGGGGAAACCAGCAGGGCCGCGATGCGGGCCGGATCATCCCCCTTCACGGTCCGGATGAGCAGGTTCTTGATTTCATCATCGGATTTCCCCTTCACGGTTTCCTGCCGGAAGCGCTTGATGTGTTCCAGGGCTCCCTTGACGGCGGCTACGGAGTATTGATGGGCAAGGCCGAATATCTTTTTCTTGGCTTCCGCGGATATTTTTTTCGCCTCCTGCCGGATTCCTTCGTCAAAGGGGAGGAAAGTATTGTCAAAACTTCCGGGAGTCAAGGAGGCCTTCCACTGGCCGCCCTTTTTCACCAGGGCCACGGCGGTGGCGGCATAGACATACGGGTTGGTTTTGTCCGGCAGCATGATATAGGCCATGGCCAGGTCTCCCTGGGTGATGATGGAGGCTTCATCCACAAAGGGGGGGCGTTCCGGAGCGGCTGCGGTTACATAAGCCTGGACCGCCGCCATGCGGGAAAGGATGCTCTTCAGTTTGAGCGGACCCACAAAGGGGGAGGTGGCGGGAAGGGATTTGTACGGTTCGTTTTTCCAGTCCGTTTTTTCCTGGAGGGCGCGGAGCAGCAGTTTGGCCGCATTGAACGGCGTGCTCTGGTCCGGAACGGGGCCGGCGTCCGGAGCCTTGTTTTCCGAGGCTTGGCCCATGCTGATTTGGAAGCGGACGGGCGCGCCGCCGGGCGGCGGCTGGTCGCCCAGGGAGAGGCCGCAGGGCAGGCAGAGGCAGAGAAGGGAGAGGGGAAGGATGTTCATAACCGCTGGCCGCCACTATGGCATAAAGGGATGCGGGTGTAAATCATTCGTTGGGAGTCCCGCCGCCGTCCTTGCCGGGGGATTTGCCGCCTCTGAAAAGGACCATGGCGGATACGGGGCGGCTGTGCCCGCAGGGAGGCCGGTGCGTTCCCCGGGCAAAGAAATGCGGCTACGGCCTTTTTCCTGTATTTTCCGGCGCCCCATGCCTTGATTTTTTGGAGAGAGGGGGTTTTTGCATTTGCCAACAGTGCCTAAGGGAGGTTAACTAATGCGCGTATGTCCGAACACAAGGAAAGAAAGACTCTTGAAGAACGCCATCAGATGTCTGATCTGGAACGGCTGCGCCACTCCTGCGCGCACGTTCTGGCTACGGCCATTTGCCGCATTTGGCCGGACGCCCAGCTTGCCGGCGGTCCTGCCGTGGATAACGGTTTTTATTACGACGTGGAACTGGACCACCGCATCAGCACAGAGGATTTTGAGCGCATTGAGGCGGAAATGAAGAAGGTGGTGAAGGAAAACCAGCCTTTCCAGAAGGAAATCATCTCCCGCGCGGAGGCCATGAAGATGGCTGAATCCGGGGAATTGGGCGCTCTGGGGCCCCGCAGCGAGCCTTCCCGCTTCAAGATCGACCTGCTGAACGACATCCCGGAAGACGAGGAAATTTCCCTGTTCCGCAACGGTGATTTTACGGACCTGTGCGCCGGCCCCCACGTGGGCCGCACGGGGAACTGCAAGGCATTCAAGGTGATGAGCGTGGCGAGCGCCTTCTACAAGGGGGACAAGAACCGCCCCATGCTCCAGCGCATTTACGGCACCTGCTTCCCGAACCGCACCCAGCTTGACGAACACCTGGAACGGCTGGAGGAAGCGCGCCGCCGGGACCACCGCAAGCTGGGCCGTGAACTGGGCCTGTTCTGCATTGACGAGGCAGTGGGCCAGGGCCTGATTCTCTGGAAGCCCAAGGGCGCCCTCATCCGCCGCTCCCTTCAGGATTTCATCACGCAGGAGCTGGACAAGCTGGGCTATTCCCAGGTGTACACCCCCAACATCGGCAAGCTGGACCTGTACCGCACGTCCGGCCACTTCCCGTATTACCAGGAAAGCCAGTACGCCCCCATCCCGGAGCGTGACGCCATGGAAAAGCTGAGCCAGGAAGGCGCTTCCTGCGCGGAACTGTTCAACGGGCTGGCTACCGGCACCATTGAGGGCTACATGCTCAAGCCGATGAACTGTCCCCACCACATCAAGATTTACGCGAATGACGCCCATTCCTACCGGGACCTTCCCGTAAGGCTGGCGGAGTTCGGCACCGTGTACCGCTGGGAACAGAGCGGGGAGCTGGGCGGCATGACCCGCGTGCGCGGCTTTACGCAGGATGACGCCCACATTTTCTGCACGCCTGACCAGCTGGCCGGAGAAATCCGCCAGTGCCTGGGCATTGTGAAAACCATCTTCGGAACCCTGGGCATGACGGACTACCGCGTGCGCCTTTCCATGCGCGACCCGGAAAGCGACAAGTACGTGGGTTCCCCGGAAAACTGGGACAAGGCGGAACAGGCCCTGCGGGAAGCCGCGGAATGGCTGGGCGCGGATTACAGCGAGGAAGCCGGGGAAGCCGCGTTTTACGGCCCCAAGATCGACTTCATCGTGCGCGACGCCATTGGCCGTGAATGGCAGCTTGGCACCGTGCAGGTGGACTACAACCTGCCGGAACGCTTTGACCTCCATTATACCGGAGCGGACAACAAGCCGCACCGCCCCGTCATGGTGCACCGCGCGCCGTTCGGTTCCATGGAACGTTTCACGGGCCTGCTGATTGAGCACTTTGAAGGGAAATTCCCCACCTGGCTTTCACCGGAACAGGTGCGCGTGCTTCCCATCTCCGACAAGGTGATGGAGGTTGCCCGCGCCCACCGGGAAGCGCTGGCCGCCAGGGGAGTGCGCGTGACAGTGGATGAAACGCCGGACAAGATCGGCGCGAAAATCCGCAACGCCCGTCTGGACCGCGTTCCGTACATGCTGGTACTGGGCCAGCGGGAAGCGGAAGAAGGGACGGTTTCCGTCCGCCACAGGGATAAGGAAGACCTGGGGCCGATGCCCTTTGAACAGTTTGCTGACGTTGTGGTCAGGGAAATTGCGGAACGTCATATTTCCCCCATGATTTGAGTTGCCAAGTTATTTTATTTAGTTTAGTAGTATCCGGACGTGCCAATCAAGCCAACGAAGAATAATGATGGTAATCGCCGCCGTGAACGCGGTGATCAAACCCGTGTCAATGAACGCATCCGCGCTCCACGCGTGCGCGTGGTGACGGCCAATGGCGACCAGCTCGGGGTAATGAACACGCGTGACGCGCTGGAAAAGGCCAAAGCCGTTGGCCTGGACCTGGTGGAAGTGGCAGGCAATGCCGATCCGCCCGTGTGCCGCGTGGTGGACTATGGACGGTACAAGTACCAGCAGTCCAAGCTCCAGAAAACCAACAAGAGCCGCACGATCAGGCTCAAGGAAATCAAGCTCCGCATCGGGACGGACACGAACGATTACAACGTGAAGCTGGCCCGTACGGAAAGCTTCCTGGACCACGGGCATAAAGTCCGGTTCCAGCTCCGCTTCCGCGGCCGTGAAAACGCCCACCAGGAGCTTGGCTATGACGTGTTCAACAAGGTTATTGCGGACTTGAAGACCATGGCGCAGGTAGACCAGCCTCCGCGCCTGGCCGGCAACACCATGCACATGGTGCTTTCCCCGCTCCCCGCCCAGCAGCGCGTGAAGAAATTCACCGCCCACCTGGACGCCGACTTTGATTCGGAAGATTCCGCCTTTGACGCGGAAGATGACGAATAAAGCGCCGTTCCCTCTTCTTTCAGGCTTTCCGCCCCGCAAGGCGGAAAGCCTTTTTTACGTCTGAATACTTTTTCCCATGGCCTTTTCCTACAGTGATACCAAGGAATTTTCTCCGGAAGAGCTGGAGGAGTTGTTTCTCTCCGTCCAGTGGGAATCCGGACGGCATCCGGAACGCCTGGCGAAGGCATTGCTCCGTTACGGAAGCGTGTTCTCCGCCTGGGAAGGCGGCAAACTGGCGGGGCTGGCCGCCGCCATGGATGACGGCACCATGACGGCGTATGTTCATTACCTGCTGGTGCATCCCCGGTGCCAGGGGCGTGGAATCGGCAGCCGCCTGCTGGATTTGTGCAAGAAGCATTATGCCGGCTATTTGTGCGTGGTGCTCACCTCCTACCGGGAAGGGGTACCCTTTTATGAGAGGAACGGCTTTATCCCGGACAGGACGCAGGAGGCCATGCGCTTCACTCCTCCCTCTTCCGGGAGAACAACTCTTTAACAGGAACAGCGCCGGGGAGGCACGGATTCATGGGGTGCGTTTGCGGAACGGCTGCATGCGGCACATGGTGGCGGTGCGCCACAGCCATTCCAGCGGTCCGTACAGGAAATAGCCCAGCCACAGGCGGCAGGCCAAGGCTTGAAGAAGGAAGACGGTCACGGCCGCGCAGAGGCACGCCCACGGTTCCATGTCCTGCGCCAGCCCCAGCCCCCATCCGAAGAACAGGAAGGTGAAGACCAGCGTCTGGGACACGTAGCACGTCAGTGTGCATTTGCCGGTGCTGCTGAGCAGCCGGGAGGGCAGGGGCAGACCAGGATGGGTGAAGAGCAGAACGGCGGCGGAAACAAAGGCCGTGGTGTAGGTGAGGTTTTCCCATTGGACCAGAAGGTGCCGCAGGTCCGCTCCCAGCGGGTAGTCCAGCCGTGTGGGGAGGAACAGCCGTGCGAGCAGAAGCGCCAGAAACAGCGCTCCGGAGATTCCCAGCATCCGCAGGAAGAAGCGGCGCTTGTTGGCGGCGTCCGTAAAGACGCGCCATCTCCCCGCCAACATGCCCAGGATGAAGAGGCCCAGCGTCTGCCAGATGCGGCCGCTGAGCAGGAGGAACTGCCATTTGCCTGTCTGCCCCTGCGTCAGGTTCCAGAGGGCGGCTTCACCCCAGCTTCCGTGTTCGTACAGGAATTCCCGTGAAGGGCCTGCCGCCGGAGACGCGGGCTGGAACCAGCCGGAGGAATGCGGCCATATATCCGCCATTCCGGCGCGGGACAGCGTGTCCATGAAGGAGATGGGCTGCATCAGGCACAGCAGGCAGAGAATGACGAGAAGAGGCGTGCCGCGTTTGTACAGGGCCACCAGGGCAAAGCCCAGCACGCCGAAGATGGTGAGGATGTCCCCGTCATAAAAAAGGGTGTGCGCCAGCCCCAGCAGGAACAGCAGCGCCAGACGCCACATGAAGCGCTTCCGGAAGTCAACGCCCTTCTGTTCCTGCCTGTCCAGCTGGATGAAGAAGCTGAGGCCGAACAGGAAGGAGAAAAGAAGGAAGGACTTGCTGACAAAGAGGTATTCATAGGCCCAGTCCGCCGCGCTGTTGGCCGCGGCCTGCCATCCCTCCGCTAGGGGCATGGGAAGGTACAGGTTGAAATGGTCGTGCGCATGGACGATGACGATGCCCAGCAGGGCCAGAGCCCGGAGGATGTCCAGAATGGTGATGCGCGCCGCCTGCGGAGGCGTTCCGGCGGGAGTCCGGGCGGTCATGGGGTCAGGAAGGGCGGGGAATGGACGGAATCAGTTCCGCGGCGCGGCGTCTGGCCCACTGGTCCGCTTCAAGGATGGGGGCCAGTTCCCCGCGGGGGTCCGCCGGGGAGTGGCCGTCCATGACGGCTTCCACCAGTTTCCAGATGCCGGGGAAGGTGATCTTGCCCTGGATGAAGGCATCTACCGCCACTTCATTGGCGGCATTGTACACGGCGGCCATGGTGCTGCTGCTGGCTCCGGCCCTGCGGGCCAGGCCCAGCGCGGGGAAGGCGTCCGGGCGGGGCGCCTCAAACACCAGCTGGCCTATTTCCGCAAAATTAAGCTGCTTGAGGGAATTGGGAACGCGGTCCGGCCAGGTGACGGCGTACTGGATGGGGAAGCACATGTCGGAGCTGCTCATCTGGGCCAGCACGGTGCCGTCCCGGTATTCCACCATGGAATGCACGATGCTCTGCGGGTGGACGATCACGTCCACCTTCTCCATGGGAATGTCAAACAGCCAGCGGGCTTCAATCATTTCCAGCCCCTTGTTGAACAGGGTGGCGGAGTCAATGGTGATTTTCCGGCCCATGCTCCACGTGGGGTGCCTGAGGGCCTGTTCCAGCGTGACGTGTTCCAGGTCTTCCTTCCTCCATGTGCGGAAGGGGCCGCCGGATGCCGTCAGAATCAGGCGGGAGACGGCTTCCGGTCCGCCGTGGTTGCCGTTCAGGCACTGGAAGATGGCATTATGTTCGCTGTCCACCGGCAGTACGCGCACGCCGGCCCGGCGCGCCTTTTCCATGACGATCTGTCCGGCCATGACCAGGATTTCCTTGCTGGCGATGGCCAAGTCCTTGCCTGCCTCAATGGCGGCCAGTGCAGGCCTGAGCCCGGCGGTGCCCACGATGGAGATCAGCACCATGTCCGCCTCCGGGAGCTGCGCCAGGCGGCACAGGCCTTCCTCTCCCGTTTCCACCTGGGCGCCGGAAAGGGCGCGGGCCAGTTCGTCCGCCCCGGACGGGTCAAAAATGCATACGTTGCGGACATTGAATTCCCGTGCCTGGCGGGCCAGCGCCTCCACGCTGGTTCCGGCAGCCAGCCCCACGATTTCCATTCTGTCCGGAATGTCCCGGGCGACTTTCAGGGCGCTGGTTCCAATGGAACCCGTGGAACCCAGGATGACGACGCGTCGTTTCTGCATAACGGAAAAGAATGATGCAAAAAATACGGCCTCTTGACAAGCCGGGGGGATGAAAAACTTACCCCCGCCGTAAAGAGAGTGCCTCCTCTGGTTCCCGTCCTTATTCCGGTTAGGCGGGTGGGAGGAGCGCTTCGCCTGCCGTTATTACAGGCGTACGGGGCGCAGATGCCCCGAAAAGGGAGACTGGAGGACGGCAGGATGGCGGCGGCGGATGGAAAAGGATTGTATTTTCCGCAGGAGGGCGTATAGCATGGCACGAATGAAGCGCATCGCCGTGTATGCCGGTAGTTTCGACCCTCTGACCAATGGTCACTTATGGATGATCAGGCAGGGGGCGAGGATGTTTGATGAACTGATTGTGGCCATAGGCGATAATCCGGACAAAAGCTACACGTTTTCCCATGAGGAACGCATGACCATGCTCCGGGTGGCGCTTTCCGACATGCCGGACGTGCGCATTGCGGAGTTCCACAACCGTTTTCTGGTGGACTTTGCCAACGAACACGGGGCCACGTTCATGCTGCGCGGCATCCGTTCCACCCAGGACTATGAATATGAACGCGTGATGCGCCATATTAATGCGGACATGGCTCCCAAGGTGTGCACGGTGTTCCTGATGCCTCCGCGGGATACGGCGGAACTGTCCTCCAGCATGATCAAGGGGCTGATCGGCCCGGAAGGCTGGGAGGGGCAGGTGAGCCGTTATGTTCCCCACAATGTATTCTCCATGCTGAAGGAGAAGTACCGGGAGATTTTCCCGCATTCCTAGACGCTGTCCGCAGAGGAATTGGGATGAATGGAGCGCCTGCGCCTTCTTCTGTCCTTCTGCCTGCGCATGCGCTGGATAACGCGGGCCCTGGCGGCGCACTGGCCCGTTTGCGCCTGTTCCACGGCATCGCACAGTTCCCGCCGCGCCAGAAAGCGGTTAAGTTCCCGGGAGCGGTCCACGTGGCATTTGACGGCGATGCCCGTGGGGAGGTGTTTGAGGTACACGCAGTTGTTGGTTTTATTCACCTTCTGGCCGCCGTGCCCGCTGCCGCGGACAAAGCTTTCCTCCAGGTCCTGTTCACGGATGCCCAGGGCTTCCATCCGCTCCTTGAGAGCGGCCAGTTTTTCAGGCCTTACCATAATGGGAGCATTGCAGGGCGTTTACGCGCTGCCGGACCGCGTGGACCAGCAGGTCCCGGCTGGCGGGGGTCATGGAGCGCAGGCTGATGGAGACGGCGGAGCCGTCAGCCAGATGCAGATTCAGGTGTCTGCCCTTCCGGTCCACGGAATCCATCTGCTGCCAGAGGTACCACCGCATGGTCCGGCGGGGCCGGAGGAAGGGGAGGATTTCCACGCCCAGCGGCGTGACGATGACGGCTGCGTATTTCAGGCAGCGGATACCCAGGTACAGGCAAAGAACGGCGGGGCCAAGGGCTGCGGCCTGCATGGCCCACAGGGGAGCGGGAAGATACGGGGTGATGGTATCATGCCCCGTAAGCTGGAGGAAGGCGGCAATGACGGTCAGCAGGCATCCCGACGCCGCCAGGATGGCGCCCGCACGGTTGCGGGTGAAGCGCAGTTCCCTTTCCCGCACGGGAATGTGGCGTATATCCTCCACGCCCAGGCCGGGTTGAACCGGGCCGGGAGTGGAGGCGGAGGAGTGGAGGTCAGGCTCCGGCATAAACGCCCGGGGGAATTTCCTTGGTTTCTTCAGAGCCGTTTTCCATCAGCAAGGTGCCGTGGAGAATGGCGCCGCTCTGGAAGTGGAAGCGGCCGCGCAGCGTCAGTTTGTCCAGGCCGATCAGGGAGGGCAGGCCGAGGCCGTCCAGGGAGTCCACCAGCTTGTACAGCTTGGAGTCCAGGTCCACGATGGGAGTTTTTCCTTCCCGTTCCGGAGCCAGGGCAACCTTGCCGTCTTCATCCACGGCGATGGCGTCCGAACGCAGCAGGAGCAGGTCGGACGTGGTCTTGACCGGGAAGAACCGGGAACGCGGGACGTTGACGGCCCTTGCGCCCGGGAAGCATTCGATGCCGGCGCCCATGGCCGTTTCCAGCTGGTACACGGGGGCTGATTCCGGGTCGCGGGGATTGAGCGTCTTGCTGTTCCGGATCATGGGCAGAGGAAGCACGCCGCCGTTGGCGTCCAGGATTTCCTTCAGGGCATCCAGGCGTATCCAGAGGGTATTGGTGTTGAAGTAGCGGTGCTTGGAGATGTTCTGGAATTCGGGAATGTCCGCCTCCGGGCACTGGGCCACTTCCCGCAGGATCAGCTGGCCGTCCTCCTTCCTGACGGCCAGGTGGCCGCCTTTCTTGTCCGCCTCCGTGCGGCGCGTAACTTCCATGACGAAGGGGGCACCGCTTTCCGCAAACCAGCGCAGGAAGTTCATGTCAAGCTGCGCGCCCAGATTGTCGGAGTTGGAGACAAAGGCGTATTTAACGCCATCCGCCAGCAGGCGGTCCAGCCAGCCGGAGCCCAGCAGGGCCGGATACAGGTCTCCGTGGCCGGGCGGGCACCATTCCAGCTCCGGCTGTTCCGGAGATGCGGCGGGAGTGAGGCCGTCCGCCAGGATTTTGGGAACGCGGTTCTGCATCAGCTCCACCTGGGAGGGATCTGCAAAACCGTCGTCCGCGTATTTTGCCAGGTAGGCCAGCGTGTCCGCGCTGGTGGAGAAGGAGTTCATCAGCAGAAGGCGCACGGGCGTGCCGGAGATGGAGCGCAGGTGCTTCACCTGCCTGACGATCAAGTCCAGGAACGTGTCCTCTCCCTTCACCTTCAGCAGGCTTTTAGCCTTCTGGAGGCCCATGCTCGTACCAAGGCCGCCATTGAGCTTGATGCAGACGCACTGGGAGATCAGGTCCTTGTCCGCCGCGGGGGTGGAGGCTGTGATTTCCTGCCAGTCAGCTACCTGGTCGGCGGGGAGGATGTCCGTTTCCGGAATCATGCCGGAGTGGTTGGAGACGAGAGCTTCGTAACAGCGGGAGAAAGCTTTGATGGCCGCGGCCGGAATGCCGGCGGACTCCATCTTTTCTTCAAAAGGAGTGAACGTACTCATTGGCGGCTTTTGTACAAAATGCCCGGTGGAGGCTCAAGCATTATATAAGCGCGCCCGGCCCAGGCGGAAGCTTCCGTGCGGGAGGCGGCTGCCTCATTTGACGGCTGTCACCCTGATGCGGCGGTAGTCCGCCACCCATTGGGAACCGTCCCACAGTTCATTCCGCAGGGCCGCTTCCATTTCCTCAAAAATCCGGATGCGCCTTTTTTCATGCCTGTCCTTCAGATCCGCCCAGAAGAACTGGCGCGCCCAGTTGCGCAAACCGTCCGGACCGTCTTTCAGCGGGGTGGGGCGGTCAAAGTCCATGACCGTTTCCGGATGCAGCCCCGCCTGTTCCAGCAGACACTGGTATTCCTCCACGGTGGGGAAGTAAAAACGGGTTTTAGCCGGAAGCTCCTTCCCTGAGAGGCTGGCCTGGAACGCCTCCCGGATGCGGAGAATGTTGCGGTGGGCCCCGAATTCGCAGATCAGCCTGCCCTGCGGCTTCAGGACGCGGAAGACGGCTTTCAGCAGGGCTCCCTGGTCCGGTATCCAGTGGAAGGCGGCATTGGAAAAGACGATGTCAAACCAGCCGTTCCACGGCATGCGGCAGGCGTCTATCACGCGGAAGTCCATTCCGGGATAAAGCTGCCGGGCCTTGACGATCATTTCCGGGGAGGCGTCCATGCCTGTGACGAAGGGCGATTTTTCCAGCAGGGCATGCGTGAGCGTTCCGGTTCCGCAGCCCAGGTCCAGAATGGACTGGTCCGGGTTTTCCGGCACGTTGGAGAGCAGGTCCATGCCGTATTCCGCCACAAAATCATGCTTGTTTTCGTATAAATCAGCGTTCCAGTCCATCACCTCCCCATGATAGGGCAAAAGGGATTTTTTTCAAGAGGACCCTGTCTTTTTTCAGGGGAATTTTTCGGAATGCCCCGAGGGGCGTTTCTCCCCGCCGCTCCGGGATTCTGCTTGCGTTCACGGGGATGAAATGATTAAGTTAAGCTCATTATGAAAGCAACAGCCCTGTTCATGGCGGCCTCAGCCCTGGCCGCAGTTTCCGCCGGCGCCTATGACGGATACGGTTATGATCCCCGGCCCGCAAGTTCCTATAATGATACGCTCAGCGGAACGGCCCATATCGGGTATGATTCCCGGTATGCCTATAAGGACCTGGTGGCTTCCTCCCTGCTCAACCGCAGCGGCGTCTTCAACATCGGCGGTGAGCTGGACCTTAACCTGATTAAAGACTGGAAGCAGGAAATAGGCGCGGAATACATGGCCTTCTGCGACGGCCTGCTGAGCGACAAGGAGGCCTTTGACGCCAACTGGAAGGCCGTCAAGGAGCTGCTTCCCAACCTGTCTTTCCGGGGCGGCTATGAATTCAATTACGGCGGCCTGCCGGGTTATTTGAGCAAACACATGGGGAAGGCCCCCCATTCCGTGGCCCAGTCCGTAACCGCCGGCCTGGCGTATGATGACCCGGGCCACGGCTATTTCGGCTCCATGGATGTGCAGTACGGCTTTTACGGCATGATAGGCTGGCGCATTGACCTGAACGCGGGCAAGCGCTGGAGCGGCCTGATCCATGAAAAGGTGGATCTGGAGTTGAGCGCCGGCACCAGCTATTCTTCCAGCTACTGGGGCGCGGGCGTTGACGGGTTTGACCAGTTCAACGTCAAGCTGGCGGCTCCCGTCCGCGTGACCGGGGTGGACGCCAGCCGCGGCTTCCGCATCATTCCCTTCATCCAGTTTGACTGGGCCGGAAACACGCGCTCCGATATACGGCGCTATACCGGCATGAGCACGATTGAGGATTTCCGCATCCGCGTGGGCGTGGAAGCCGTCTATCACTTTTAAGCGGAAGCCTCCTCGGCCCTTCCCTCCGGGCGGGGCCGCGGAGGCGTTCCTTCTTTTCCGGCCTTGTCCGGGTCCTCTCTACCCTCCTGTAAAAATCCCGCCATGTTGAAAATGATCCTGCTGCTGGCGCGGCGCACGTTTATACGGCTGCTGCTGGCGCTGCTTCCTCTGGGGCTCTTTGCCTTTCTGGCGCAGGCCCTGGAGCTTTCCCCCCTCCAGTCCCTGATCGCGCTGATTCCGGTGATTGCCTTTGAAGTATGGCTGGTGGTCAAGTACGTGCTGCCTGTCATGGGGGATCTGGTGACCAAGACGCTGTATTCCTCCAACATCACCACTGATGAGGAAGTGCTGGTGGAGGCCTCCCGGCGCATGCTGAATTCCGGAGACGCGCAGGGAGCCCTGGAGCTGCTGGAACGCTACCGGAAGGAGAATCCGGGGCTGGTGCGGTCCTGGCTCATGGAGTCCGGCTTGCTGAATGACATGCGGAGGTATGCTGATTCCGTAACAGTTCTCCAGGAAGGCCTGGAATCCAGAAGATGGCGCAAGGAGGATCGGGCGCTGTTCCTGTATAAGATAGGGGTGATTTACGATTCCATGCTCAACAATCCGGACAAGGCCCGGAAATACTGGGAAGAGGCCGCAGACCGCTACCCCAATACAGCTTACGGACGCTCCGCCCTGGACAAGCTATAAAACTGTTGGAGTACATGAAACGTTCTGCAAGAATTGTCTGGTGGTGCAGCCTGATATTTACGCTGTTTACCGTAGGGAGTGTTTTTTATCCGCTTTGTTTTTCAGATGAAAGCGGAGGGGCGGTGAAAAACTGGGGGGACTGGAACAATCTGGTAGGGCTGGAGGTGCCTTCCGGAGAAGTAAAGCGTTTTGACATGTACGGACATTTTGACGGGGGATGCGGGACAACCTGGTTCCTGTGCAGGGTGGATGAGGATTGGCTTCAAGGATGTATTCACAGGTTCGGCCTGGAGACCACCGGGCATATCCCTGCCGTCATGGATGATGAATCTCTGGAGAGGTGGGGGGCTTTCCGCAAATGGGAGAAAAATCCGAATATTTCATGCTGGACGAAGATGATCGGCGGCCCCTTTTTGTGGAAGGACGGGATGCGGCCTTCGCGCAAGGAGGACGAATTTCATTACCGGGTGTCTTTATTTTTTTCTCCCGACCGGAAAGAGGCCATCCTTGGATTGGACAGGGATTTTTCCCAGAAAGGTCAGGAGGCGCTGCCGCTGGACATTGCCGAGGGAGGGGGGAGCTGGATGACAGCAGTGAAGAAGAATGTTCCGGGGATTTTTATCGCTGCTTTCTGTTTTGTGGCTCTCGGATTGTGCGTTCTTGCCCCCTGCCTGCTGGTATGGCTGCCTGTGTGGGCCCGTGTAAGAAAAGCTCCAGAGAAAACGGGGAAAGGGTTGAAATTCTGGTATTATGCGGGAACTGTTGCCGCTTCCCTCCTGTTATTTAGCTGCTGCATGCTCGCCATGAGTCTGGAAAGCTCCGTTTCCGGCGTTTTTACCTTATTTCTCATCGTGCTTGGAGTGGTTACGGCTCCGATGCTGATTATTGCTCAGGTGTGCCTGCCCCTGGAGAAAAAAGGATGCCGTCCCGGCTGAAGTTTCCTTCCCTCCTTCGGCAGAATAATCAGAACATTTTTTCCGGCATTCCGAATGGAGGAAGCCGTGCGCCGTATTCCTGATCTGGAAATCCCAGAGGGAACCGTGCCCGCTTTCCTTGGATGAAAGGCTCCTTTTCAAGCCTTTCCGTGAAGAAGGGCGGACCTTTTCTACTGCTGGGAGAAAAGGAATAAACGTTGCATAGTTCAGGGGGTATATTATACTGCATTCTCTCCAAGGGAATAAGGCCGCTGCGGGGGCGGATGGTGTGAAAATCTTCAGAACGGATTGAATATGGAAAAATTATACCATATAAAATATATGGTGCTCTGCAAGCTGCCTTATCGTGTGCGGAAAACCTTCAACTGGTTCGCGGACTGGACCAGGAAACAGAAGGATATGAATCTGTATGCAAAGGTGGAGGATATTCGCAACCTTCTGATTTACAACCATCCTGTTTCCCAGGTTCCCCCGGCGACAGGCAAGCTGAGGCTGCTTCAGGATGGCAATACCGTTCTGCTGGCCCTTTTTGCACGGAAATGCCGGGAAAACGGCCTGAGGTACTGGCTGGATTACGGCACTCTGCTGGGCGCCGTGCGGCACCGGGGATTTATTCCGTGGGATGATGATCTGGACGCAAGCATGATGAGGCCGGAGTATGACCGCCTGCTGGAACTGCTTCCCTCCCTGTTTCCACGGGAGGAAGGGTTTACCTGGAAACGGCATGCCTTTTTACAGATAGGGTATGAGGGTACTCCTCTCAACATTGACGTGTATCCCTATCATTTTTATTCCGGGCCTCTTGTGGACGCGGAGCAGCATGACAGCCTGGACAGGCGGCTTACCGGCTTCAAGAAAGACGTCGTCCTGGTCAAGGACAGGATGAACCTGACGGATGAGGAGGTGCAGCATAAAATCCGCCGGGAGATTCTGGAAGGAAGGGAACCGGGACAGGAGAAGGACTGCCCCGGGATTTTCCTGTCCCCGGCTATCACCTTTACAAAAAACACCCATCTTTCCTATGAAACATTCTTCCCCCTGGGCACCATGGATTTTGAGGGATTAAAGTTTTCCGTGCCCAATCATGCGCGCCAGTACCTGCAATTTTTTTATGGCGACTACCTGTCCTACCCGGACCGGATCCAGTTCAAGCACCCTTCCGTGAAGCATATGATGGAACACGTTCCCTTTGAAACGGCGGTCAACCGTTTCATTGACGTTTACGGCAAGCAGATGGAGACGCCCCAGTCATGAAAACAGTCATTACCTATGGCACGTTTGACCTGCTTCATACCGGGCACGTCAATCTCCTCAGAAGAGCCAGGGCGCTGGGGGACCGCCTCATCGTCGGGGTGACCACGGCCAGCTATGACCAGAGCCGGGGCAAGCTGAACGTGATGGAAAGCCTGGCGGAGCGCGTGGAGAACGTCCGGAGAACCGGACTGGCGGATCTCATTATCACGGAAGAGCTGGAAGGGCAGAAGGTCCATGACATCCAGAAGTATGAGGCGGATGTTTTTGTGATCGGTTCAGACTGGACGGGGAAGTTCGACTACCTCCGCGAACATTGCGAGGTGGTTTACCTGGAGCGCACCAAGGGCGTTTCTTCCACGGATATCCGTTCCGCCCGGAATAATATTATCCATATGGGGATTGCTGGCTACGGGCGCATTGCGGGCCGTTTTCTCCAGGAGTCCAAATACGTCAGCGGCATTGAAATAACGGCCGTTTACGGGCGTGATGGGGAAAAGGCGCACCGTTTTGCGGAGTCTTATGAGCTTCTGGAATATTACACGGATTATGAACAGTTCCTGGACAAGGTGGACGCCGTGTACATTGCCGTTCCGCACCATCTGCATTATGAACTGGCCAGGCGGGCCCTGCTGAAGGGTAAGCATGTGCTGTGTGAAAAGCCGCTGGCCCTTTCCCGTGAGGAGGTGGAAGAACTGTTCCTGCTTGCCGCCGGGAATGGCTGCGTCCTGCTGGAAGCGTTGAAAACGGCTTTTTTCCCGGCGTTCCAGCAGTTGATAGGCGTAGCGGAAAGCGGCGTCATCGGCTCCATCAAGGCGGTGGACGCCACGTTCACCAAATTGATTGAGGATGATTCCAGCAGGGAGTTTGATCCCACGCAGGCCGGAGGCGCCTGGACGGAGCTGGGGGCCTATCCCGTTTTTGTGATAGGAAAGCTTTTGGGAACGGAAAGCCGCCGCATCCGCTTCACGACTTGCAGGAAGCCGGAAACGGGCGTGGATATTTTCACACGGGCGGATTTCCTTTACTCCAATGCGGTAGCCACGGCGACGGCCGCCATTGGGGCCAAGCAGGAGGGCGACCTGTGCATCACGGGCACGCAGGGTTATATTTATGTTCCCTCCCCGTGGTGGAAGACGGAAATGTTTGAGGTGCGCTTTGAAGATCCCCGTCAGAACCGGAAGTATTTTATCCGGTTTGAAGGGGAGGGCCTCCGCTATGAGCTGGCCGCGTTTCTGCGCCTGATTCACGGCTGCCGCCATGAAATGCAGCTCATGTCCCGTGATGATTCCCTGTTCATCGCTGACGTGACCCGGCAATTCCTGGATGGGGAAAACGTGGATGAGATTGGTTGATAGGGGCTGCGTTACGGAGCGCCGCAGGCCTCTGCGGCATTTGAGTGAGGTCTCCGGCCTCCGCAGTTTTTTTACCGGGATGGGCTTTTTCCCTTAATATTCGTTCACTGGCATTCATTTGTCTTTCTCCTTGACCCTGCTGATTGGGGCGGAGTATCATTGGATAATGAGAAGACCCCCGATTCCCGGTTTGGTAATGGCGGACGGATGGCTGCAGCCGTATTCCCGCCAGATACGCGACCGCCAGCGCCTGTTTGACCTGAAAATGAAAAGGATCAACCAGCATGCGGGTTCTCTGGAAGGGTATGCGCAGGGCTACCGCTATTACGGCCTCAACCGTGATCCGGAAACGGGCGCATGGACGTACCGGGAATGGGCCCCTGCCGCACGCGGCTTGTTCCTGACGGGGGATTTCAACGGCTGGGACCGGGAGAGCCACCCGCTGGTCCGCAATGAGCGCGGCGTGTGGGAAATTACGCTGCCGCCTGATACGCTGGCCCACGGGCAGAAGGTGAAGGTTCATGTGATCGGCGCGGACGGAACGGGCAAGGACCGGATTCCCGCGTGGATCACCAGGGCCGTACAGGACCCCGCCACTTATGATTTCGCCGGGGAGGTATGGATGCCGGAACACCCCTATGAGTGGCGGAATAACGGCTTTGACCCTTCCCGGATAGAGGTGCCGTTCGTTTATGAGGCGCATGTGGGCATGGGCGGGGAAGAGGAGCGCGTGCATACATACCGTGAGTTTGCGGATGACGTGCTGCCGCGCATCGCCAGGCTGGGCTATAATACCGTGCAGCTCATGGCTGTTCAGGAGCATCCCTATTACGGTTCCTTCGGCTACCATGTTTCCTCCTTCTTTGCACCTTCCTCCCGCTTCGGCACGCCGGAGGACCTGAAATACCTGATTGACCAGGCGCACGGCCTGAACATCGCCGTGCTGCTGGACGTGGTGCATTCCCACGCCGTGAAGAATGAGGCGGAGGGGCTGAATAATTTTGACGGTTCCGGCGGCATGTATTTCCTGCCGGGAGAGCGCGGGCATCATCCGGACTGGGATTCCTGCTGTTTTGATTATGGCCGGGACGAGGTGATTGAGTTCCTGCTGTCCAACGTCCGCTGGTGGCTGGAGGAGTTCCGCTTTGACGGCTTCCGCTTTGACGGCGTGACATCCATGCTGTATTTCCACCGCGGGCATGAACCCTTCGGGGATTTGGGCGCGTACTTCGGGCCGTCCGTGGACCTGGACGCCGTGGCTTATTTGCAGCTGGCCTCCACGCTGATCCAGCGGGTAAGGCCGGGAGCGATCGCCATTGCGGAGGATATGTCCGGCATGCCGGGGCTGTGCCGTCCAGTAGACGAAGGGGGCCTGGGCTTTTCCCACAGGCTGGCCATGGGCATTCCCGATTACTGGATCAAGCTCCTCAAGGAGAAGAAGGACGAGGAATGGAGCATGGGCGACATGTGGCATACGCTGACCAACCGGCGCTATGGAGAGCCGCACGTGGCTTACTGCGAGAGCCATGACCAGGCCCTGGTGGGGGACAAGACGCTGGCGTTCCGCCTGATGGATGCGGAGATGTACTGGAAGATGGCCGTGGACCAGCAGAGTGTGGTCATTGACCGGGGCATGGCGCTGCACAAGATGATCCGCCTGGTGACGATGGCTACCGGCGGGGAAGGGTGGCTGAATTTCATGGGTAATGAGTTCGGCCATCCGGAATGGATTGATTTTCCGCGTGAAGGCAACGGCTGGTCCTATGAGCACTGCCGCCGCCAGTGGTCCCTGGTGGATAATCCCTCCCTCAGGTTCAAGTTCCTGAATGCCTTTGACCAGGCGATGGTCCGCATGGCCCTGGATGCCCGCTTGCTGAATAATCCGCCGCCGTTCCCGCTGAATATTGATGAGGGCAACCAGGTCATGGCGTTCCACCGCGGCGGCCTGCTGTTTGTGTTTAACTGGTCGGGGGACCGCGCGATCATGGATTACGTGCTGCCCGCGCCCCAGAAGGGGGAATGGAGGGTGGTGCTGGATACGGACGGCGCACGCTTCGGCGGCTTTGGCCGGCAGGACGGCTCCATGCCGCATTTCACGGATGAAGCCGGAAACCTTTCCCTGTACCTGCTGCCGCGCACGGCCCTGGTCCTGAAAAGGGTGGGCTCCGCCGTCATGACCCGGCACGCCGGGCAGGAGGAAGGATAATAGGGACTGCGTCAGGGCAGTCCGCCAGCCCCGGGAAGTTCCCGCGGATTGAAAAAGGGGCGCAAGGTCCGCGCGTGGTGCGCGGGCCGGGGAGCCTTTACCACTGAGCGGGCAGTTCCCGCAGGGGCGGCGCTCCGGATTCCGCCTTTTTCAGGCGGATGGTCAGGGTGTCCGTTTTGAAGTCCTTTGACTTCTCGTTATTGCCGCCCCACAGGATGGCCCCTTTCGTGGTCATTTCCGGATAGAACGTTTTTTCCGTGGAAAGGCAGCCGGGCTTGTCCGCCGCCACGTGAATGGGCCTGTGCCTGTTCAGGGAGAGGGTGACGGGGGCCTGCCCCACATAATCCCCGTTTACGCGCAGGCTGGCTCCGGAAGGGACGCTGCGGATGGTCATGTCCCTGGGAGGGCTGCTGCATGAGATGCACGCGCAGCACGCCGCGGAAAGGAGGAAGAGGGAGGGGAGCAGTCCTTGGGTCATCGTGACTGGAATCAGGGGTGTTCCATCATGTTCATGGCGGCCTGCTTGATCTGGGCTGCCATGGAGTTGAGGGCGTTCGCCCTGGTGGGCGCCAGATGGTCTTTCAGTCCGGTCTTGTCCAGCTTGGACATGTCCGCTTTCAGGATTTCTTCCGGCGGCAGTCCGGAGAGCAACCGGACGAATACGGCAATGAGCCCCTTGGTGATGAGGGAATCGCTGTCCGCGGCGAGTTTCAGCACGCCCTTGTCCGGCTCCGTGTGCAGCCACACGCGGGACTGGCAGCCCTTGATGAGGGATTCGTCCGTCTTCTGGGATTCGTCCAGCTTCGGGAGCTTCTTGCCCAGGCTGATGATGTATTCATACCGTTCCGTCCAGTCCTGGAACAGGTCCAGTTCATCCAGAAGGTCTTGCAGGCGTTCTTCGTAGTTCATGGCGTGGAAGGCTGGTTATGCCCGGTTTGCGTCCGCCAGCGTGGCAAGAACGGCTTTCTGGGCGTGGACACGGTTTTCCGCTTCCCGGAAGATGACGGGAGCGAAGCGTTCCAGCACGTCTTCCGTGATTTCCTTGCCGCGGTAGGCGGGCAGGCAGTGGAAGGCGGAGTGGTTGGGCGCGGCATGCGCCAGAAGCTCCCTGTTCACCTGGTAGGGGTAGAAGTGCTTTTCCTTGGACAGGCCTTCCGCTTCCTGGCCCATGGAGAGCCACACGTCCGTGTTGATGACGGAAGCTCCCTTGACGGCCTCTACGGGGTCCGTGGTGAAGATGACGTTCTCGCAGTCCAGGTGCTTGCGGAAGTCTTCCAGCGGCAGGTAGTTGGTCGGCGCGCCGATGGCGAGGGTGAAGCCCAGCCGCTTGGCCGCCCACATCCAGGAACGGGACATGTTGTTGTCCCCGTCCCCCACGAAGGCGATTTTCATGTCCTTCCAGGAGCCGGGACCGTAGATTTCCTCAATGGTGAGCAGGTCCGCCAGAATCTGGCAGGGGTGTTCCTCATCCGTCAGGGCGTTGATGGTGGGAATACCGGAGAAGCTGGCGAATTCCTCCACTTCCTGCTGGCCGTAGGTCCGGATGGCCGCGCCGTGGATCATGCGGCCCAGCACGCGGGCCGTGTCCTTGATGGGTTCTCCGCGGCCCAGCTGGATGTCATGGACGGAAAGGAACATGGGGCGGCCGCCCAGTTCACTGATGCCCACTTCAAAGGAAACGCGGGTGCGGGTGGAGGATTTGGAGAAAATGAGCGCCCAGGTCTGGCCTTTCAGGGGCAGGTTTTCGTGATGGCCGCGTTCCGCCTTGAGCTTGTGGCCCAGCGCGAGCAGGTCCTTGATTTCATCTCCGGTAAGCTGTTCTATGGAAAGAAGATTCTTCATGGCGTTGTAAAGAGAATAGAGAAAAGGAATAAAAACAGGAAAGCCGCACCATACTCCCTGTTTCCTTAAAAGAAAAGGGAATAATGCGGCTTTCCGGGGAGGGGTGGAGATGCCTTTACAGCCTGGCCGCCGCCTGGTCCGGCCACGGCACGGGGGAGCCTTCCCGGGCTCCGGTGGGGTTGTCCTTCTTGTACGTGGGCATCTGGGCCTTGCGGTCCTTGAGCAGGGCGGTCATGGTCTTCGCCATGGCTCTCACGCGTTCCGGATGCTGTTCCGCCAGATTGTGCTCCTCGCTGATGTCTTCCTTGATGTTGAAGAGCTCAAACTTCTGGTTGGGATGCCAGTAGATCAGTTTCCAGTCCCCCTGGCGCATGGCCGTGCTGGGGGAGTAAAGGGAGTTGTTTCCGTTCCCTTCCCCCCATACGTTGGGCGTATGGAAGAGCAGGGGACGGTTGGGGTTCATTTTGCCGCCTTTCAGAAGGGTGACGAAGCTTTTGCCGTCAATGACCTGGGGAGCCTGTATCTTTTTGGCTCCCGCTATTTCCAGGATGGTCGGGAAGAAATCTTCAACGATCACGGGAGTGGTGCAGACGGTTTCCGGCTTGGTGACGCCGGGCCAGTAAACGATCATCGGCTCCCGGATGCCGCCTTCCCGGTTGGACCCCTTGCCGAAGCTCAGCGGGTAGTTGGATTCCTTGTTGCCCATGCGGCCGCTGATGGCCAGGCCGCCGTTGTCCGCCATGAAGATAATGACGGTGTTTTTATCCAGGTTGTTCTTTTCCAGGTATTCCCGGATGTCTCCCAAGCTCTTGTCCATCCCCTGGATCAGGGCGCAGTACCTCTTCTCGTTGTCGGACCATTTGTGGCCGTCGTTCGGGTTCGAGTAGTCTTCCGCAAAGCGCTTGTCATACCCGCGCGCGTCAAAGGGGGCGTGGATGGCGTAATGGGACATGTACAGGTAGAAGGGCTTGTCCGCCTCCTTGGGGTCCTTCCGGATGGCGTCCAGGCGTTTCAGCGCTTCCTGCGTCAGGGCTTCTGTCAGGAACACGTCATTTTCATAATAATTGTTCTCGTCCAGGCCGCGGACGTGGAAATTCCCCGTGCCGTATTTCTGGGAGCCCCGGTAGTCCGCCGGACCGCCTATTTCCGTGCCGGCAATGTTGTAGTCAAAGCCGAAGAGTTTGGGATTGGCCCCCGGGGTATTTTTGGAGCCGAAGTGGGCCTTTCCGCAGTGAACGGTGGTGTATCCCTGTTTTTTGAGCAGTGCGGGCAGGCCCAGCACCGGGGTAAAGGGCTTCTCCATCTTGTACTGGATTTTCTCTTCCGTCAGGGGGAGGAAGGTGGTGCCGGAGGACTTGGTGCCCAGCGGCTGGACGCCGTTGATGCTCCAGTCCGCAGGGGCCTTGAGCGCCTTGTGGCCGGCGTCCGTGGTCTGGTCCCGCAGGAGCGTCCAGTTGGTGACGCGGTGGCGGGCAGAGTTCATGCCGGAGATGAGGCTGCACCGGCTGGGGGAGCAGATGGGCTGCGCGTAGGCGTTTGTGAAGACCATGCCCTGCTTGCCCAGGGCCTCCATGTTGGGCGTGCGGTAGCGCTTGTTGAGGAAGGTGGGCTTGGGCGTGCCGTCCGCTTCCCGCCAGAAGGGCAGGGAGGTGTCCTGCCAGCCCATGTCGTCCACCAGGAAAAAGATGATGTTGGGGCGCTTCTGGGCTGCCGCGCAGGACGCAGGTGAAGGAGCTGCGGAAGCGAAGAAGGCGCTTCCCGAGAGGAACAGGGCAAGAAAGATGGCTGTTTTGGAAATTTGCATGGCGTAAAGGTTAACGTTAATATAACGCACCAAATGCCGGATTCTGTCAAGGATTCGTGTTTTCGCGGCAATTTGCCCGGAATGAGCCTCCCGTTTTTTAGTACGGCCCTCCGGAAAGGCTCCCCTTATTCAAACAGGGCCGGATAGGATTGCCTGGCGAGGGCCGTGCTCAGGTCCACGATGGTTCTGCTGTTGGGGGCGTTCAGGGCCAGTTGGGCCATTTCCCGGCATTTCCCGTAGTCCAGATTGCGGATGGCGTACCGGATGATGGGCACCAGGTGGACGCCCACGGAGATGGAGGTGGCGCCCAGCCCTATCAGCAGGGGCAGCAGGGTGATGTCCCCCGCCATTTCTCCGCAAATGGCCGTGGGGACGCAGGCTTTTTCCCCGGCGGTGATCGTCATGCCGATGATGCGCACCACGGCGGGGTGCGTGGGACGGAACATGTTGGCTACGCGGTTGTTCACCCTGTCCACGGCAATGGTGTACTGCGTCAGGTCATTGGTGCCCACGGAGAAGAAGTCCACTTCCCTGGCGAGCACGTCCGTCATGATGGCCGCGCTGGGCACTTCAATCATGATGCCCACTTTCAGGTCACGCGCATAGGGGATGTTTTTTTCCTCCAGTTCCTCCCGGCATTCCTGAAGAAGATGCTTGGCCGTGATTACCTCCGTATAGCCGGAGATCATCGGGAACATGATGCCGCAGCCGGGCGTGTCCGCGCAGGCGCGGAGGATGGCGCGGAGCTGCTGCTTGAAGAGTTCCGGACGGCTGAGGGAGACGCGGATGCCGCGCCAGCCCAGGAAAGGATTCGGTTCCGGCGTGCAGAGCCGTTCGCACGGCAGTTTGTCCCCGCCGGCGTCCAGCGTGCGGAAGATGACGCCGTGGGGGGCGCAGCCTTCCGCCAGTTTTTTATAATAGCGCGTCTGTTCTTCTTCATCCGGCATGCCCGCGGGATTTCCCAGCAGGAAGAATTCCGTCCGGAACAGGCCCACGCCTTCCGCTCCCACTTCCTTGATGCCGGAGTATTCATGCGGGAATTCCACATTGACGGAAAGGCGGATGTTGCGGCCGTCCCTGGTGATGGTGGGAAGGTCCCGCAGGGCTTCCAGCGCCTTGTAGGCCTTTTCCTTTTCCACCTGGAGGCGGTTGTAGTATTCCACCGTCTCCTGCGTGGGTTTCAGGATGAGAACGCCCTTGTACCCGTCCAGGATGGCGGGGGCGTGGCTTTCCACCTTCAGAAGGGCCTGGTCCAGCCCCACCACGGCGGGAATACCCATGGAGCGTGCGAGAATGGCGGTGTGGGAAACGGAGGAGCCTATTTCCGTGGCAAACCCGTGAATCAGGTTGGCGTCCATCGCCGCCGTGTCCGACGGGGTCAGGTCGTAGGCCACCAGCACCTGGGCCTCTTCCTCCTCTTCCTCGTCTTCCAGCGGTTCCGTGCTGCGGAGGTTGTTGATGACCCGCTGCATGACGTCCTCCATGTCCGCGGTCTTGGCGCGCAGGTAGGGATCGTCCACGCGGCGCAACACTTCCATGTAGTTCTGCATGACCACATAAAAGATGTGCTCCACATTCTGGTGGCGCCTGAGCAGCTCCGTCTGTACCTGCTGGAGAATGACCTTGTCCTGGAGAAGAAGAATATGGGCGTCAAAAATGGAGGCGTCCTTTTCCCCGGATATCTGGATCATGCGCTCGCGCAGGGCCCGGATCTGCTCCGCGGTGGCCTGCAATGCCTGGTGGAAACGCACCAGTTCCGCGTCTACTTCCTCCGGAGAAATTTCATAAGCCACGGGTTCCTTGGACCCGCTGATCTGAATTTTGATCTTGCCGAGGGCGATGCCGGGGGAAACGGGGATGCCCTGAAGCCAGGTTTCTTCCGTGGAAATGGGGTCCTGAATCATCTGCGGGCTAATGGCCCGGTCTCATATGGCTGTGAGCCGGAGTTGTTCAATCTTCTTCAAACTTGCGGGAAATCAGGTCTTCCAGCGCGTTCAACGCTTCCTGTTCATCTTTCCCTTCCGCCGTGATGGTGACCTTGGAGCCGTGGCCTACCGCCAGCATCATCAGTCCCAGAATACTCTTTCCATCAACTTCTTCGCCATCCTTCTCCACGACAATGTCTGCATCAAATTTACTGGCCAGTTTGACGAATTGAGCAGCCGGACGCGCGTGAATGCCGAGTTTGTTGATGATAGTGAGTTCCTTGGTAACCATGGAATTTGAAGTAAGGGGTGATAACGGTTGCTAGAACCGTAAGTACACTAATTGAAGTTTTTTTCCAAGAGTTTTTTGTCAGTCCTGGTTTTCAGGCGGCTGGAAGTTTGACATGAGGCGGCGGTTGAACTCCCCGGCCATGTCAATGCCCATGTCCTTGAGATGGTAGTCCATGGCGGCCACTTCCACCAGGCGGGCAATGTCCCTGCCGGGGGCCACGGAGAGCTGTACGTGGAGCACTTTTTCCCCGAGAACGTCCAGGCCCTCCCGTTCCAGCCCCAGCCTGTCCAGGGCCTCCTGGTCCTTGGCGGGAATGAGGGTCACGATGAGGTCCAGACGCTTGTTGTGGCGGATGGATTTGAGGCCGAAGAGGGTGGTGATGTTCACAATGCCCAGGCCGCGCACCTCCATGAAGCCGCGGCTCATTTCCGGGGCGCTGGCCACCAGCTCCCCGCCTACGTTGCGCACGTACACCATGTCATCCGCCACCAGGGCCGCCCCGCGTTCAATCAGGCCCAGGGCCGTTTCACTCTTGCCCACCCCGCTTTTCCCGCGGATGAGGACGCCCACGCCGCGCACGTCCACCATGCACCCGTGCAGGGTGAGGCTTTCCGCGAATTCGTTTTCCAGAATGATGGTGGCGGAGTTGACGAATTTCATGGTGACCAGGCTGGTGCGGAAGACGCAGACCCCGGCCTCGTCCGCCAGCTCCACGATTTCCTGGGGCGGGTCCTGGTCCCGGGAGAAGACGATGCCCGGCACCTCGCACCGGAACATGCGCTGGATGCGGGATTTGCGCATGCCTTCCGGCAATTTTTGAAGATAGGCCAGTTCCGCGGAACCGAAGACCTGGATGCGCTTGTTGGCAAAGTAGGAGTAGAACCCGGCAATCGCCAGCCCGGGGCGGTTGAGGGCGGGTTCGCAAATGTGGCGGCTGAGGCCGGCGGGGCTGTTGATCAGCTCCAGTTGGAGGGCTTCCTTGTATTTGCCGTAAAATTTGGACAGGGTGACGAAATCCACTTTCTTCACTTTGGATTTGCTGAACATAATCCTATATAAAGGAACAAATCCCGCTTGAGAGCAATCAAATATTGTTCCCGGACCCGTGCGCAGGCCTCATTTTCTTGAAAAAAGCCCCGTTCCGGCACGGAATGCCACACTTTACCGGTTGATTTGAAGCCGCAGGCATGGTCTGATGACGCCATGAACAGACTGGATCAATTGGCCACCTTGTTGAGATTCCCCAGCATTTCCGCCCAGAAGGAGCACGCCCAGGACGTGAGCGACTGCGCGGACTGGCTGGTGGACAAGCTGTCCGGCATGGGGCTGGAAGCCGCGGCTCACAAGACGCACCTCCACCCCATTGTGATGGCGCGCAGCCCGCGGGAGGAAGGCAAGCCCACCGTGCTGATTTACGGCCACTACGACGTGCAGCCCGTGGACCCCATTGAGCTGTGGGAATCCGACCCGTTTGAACCGGAGGTGCGGAACGGGAAGATTTACGCCCGCGGCGCCACGGACAACAAGGGCCAGTTGTTCGCCCATATCCTGGGGGTGGAGGAATTGCTCCGCCAGAACGGCGGCCACCTTCCGGTGAACGTGATCTTCCTGCTGGAAGGGGAGGAGGAAGTAGGCAGCGGCAGTCTTTCCCAATTCATCAAGGACCACAGGGATGAACTGGCCTGTGATGTGATTGTGGTTTCCGATACCGGCATGGCCGCTCCGGACGCCCCCACGTTTTCCTATGGCCTGCGCGGCCTGGCCGGGGCGGAGATTATCGTGAAGGGCCCTTCCGCTGACCTTCATTCCGGCGTCTTCGGCGGCGCGGTGGCCAATCCCATTACGGCCCTTGCGGAGATCATCACCTCCTTTCATGACGAGGACGGCCGCGTGGCCGTGAGAGGTTTTTATGATGGCGTGGAACCCATCGCCACCTGGGAGCGCAGCATGTGGGCCACGGTGCCCGGCATGAGCAATGAGGAACTGGCGGCGCTGACGGGGGTGGAAACGGTAGTGACAGAATCCGGATTCACCGGAGCTGAATGCATTTTTGCCCGCCCCACGCTGGAACTGAACGGCATTGGCGGCGGTTACCAGGGAGAGGGGAGCAAAACCATCATCCCCAGCCACGCCTTCGCCAAGATTTCCTGCCGCCTGGTTCCGGGCCAGCATCCGGATAAAATTGAAACCCTGCTGGAAGAACATGTGAAGAGCCATGCCCCCAAGGGCGTCACGGTGGAATTCAAGCGGGGCCACGGCGGAAACGCCTACGTGTGCGACCCGAATTCCGAGTACGGCCTGGCTGCCCAGCAGGCGCTGGAAGAGGCCTTTGGAAGCAAGCCCGTGCTGGTGAGGGAAGGCGGAAGCATCCCGATCATTGAGGAAATGAAACGCGTGCTGGGGGCGGACGCCCTGATGCTGGGCATGTGCCTGCCGGATGCGCGCATCCACTCCCCCAATGAAAACTTCCCGGTGGACCTCTTCTCCAAGGGAATAGACATGAGCCAGATTCTTCTGCGCCGCCTGGGGCAGATCAAGCATTGACCGCGTTCTTATGGACCAGCCCGCCGCCGCAGAAATAGTCAACCTGCACAAGACCTTCAAGACGGGTCTTGGCAAGCCCGTGGTACATGCCGTGCGGGGAATAAGCATGAGCATCCGGCAGGGGGAGGTGTACGGCCTCATTGGCCCGAACGGTTCCGGAAAGTCCACCCTGATGAAGGCCCTGCTGGGACTGGTGCGGCCCACGGAGGGGCTCTGCACCATCTTCGGCAAGTCCAGCCTGTCCCCGGACAGCAAGGAGGAGGTGGGCTTTCTGCCGGAAAACCCCTACTTTTACAAGTTCCTGACCGGAGCGGAAACCGTCTCTTTTTACGGGAAGCTCTGCGGCCTCAGCGGAAAGGTCCTGAAGGAGAAAGTCCGGGACCTGCTGGACCTGGTGGGGCTGGCGGATGCCGCGGACCGGCGCCTGGGCGGGTACTCCAAGGGAATGCTCCAGCGCATCGGCATGGCGCAGGCCCTGGTCCAGTCTCCCCGCCTGCTGGTGCTGGATGAACCGACCGCAGGCGTGGACCCCCTGGGCTCCCGGGACATCCGGAACATTATAGAAAACCTGAAAGGGCGCGGCATGACCGTTTTCCTGTGCTCCCACCTGCTGGAACAGGTCCAGGAGGTGTGCGACCGGGTGGGCGTCATCTTCAAGGGGCTGCTCATTGCGGAGGGCTCCATGAATGAGCTGACGCGTGATTCCGACAAGCAGGAAATCCTGCTGGAACACGCCTCTCCGGAACTGCTGGAACGGCTTAAGGAGACCGTGCGGGAGAACGGCGCCGCATGGCTGGAATCCGGCCACCCGCGCAATTCCCTGGAAAGCGTATTTTTAAAGAGCCTGCTGGAATGGAAGGAAAAACACCCCAACCCGGAACAATAGGCGGCCAAGCGGCTGCCAAGCGGGAAGTGCGCCGCATGATACGCGCCAGAATAGGAGCGCTGGACGCCGCTTCCCTGGAAGCCATGTCCCGCTCCATCTGCCGCCGGGTGGCGGCCCTGGCGCAGGAGAGGGATTTTTACCGCATCGCCATTTTTGCCGCCAGGCCGGGGGAGGTGGACCTGCTGCCCCTGCTGGACATGCTGCCGGACCGGGAATGGTATTTCCCGCTGGTGCATGAGGGCAGGACGTTGAGTTTTCACCGCGTGTGCCACTGCGGGGAGTTTGTGGCGGGGTGCTGGGACATTCGCGAGCCGGGTCCGGCGTGCCCGGAACTGCACCCCGGGGAAATGGATTTAATCGTGCTGCCGGGCGCCGCTTTCACGCGGGACGGCAAGCGGCTGGGATATGGCGGCGGATTTTATGATACCCTGCTGGCCGGTCCGGCTGCGGGAGTGCCGCTGGCGGGAGTCTGCTTTCCCTGCCAGCTCCTGGATGACCTGCCCATGGAAGCCCATGACAGGCATGTGGACATGGTGATCACGCCGGATGCGGAATAATGCAGGCCTGCGTCTTCACGAAGGGGAAGAAGGGCTAAATGCGGAAGCGGTGCTTCTGGACCGTCAGCTTGTAGAACAAATCGTAGCGGGCGTTCAGCAGGGGTTGGAGATGCTCCACGCCGCCGGCAACCTGCCCGCGGATGTCCGCGTACAGTTTGCGGTAGTCGGAAAGGCCGCTGATCATGGCTTCATACAGGGGCGTGCGCAATCCGCATTCCACGGCAACGTGCATTTCCGCCGCCGCGGCCACGATCTGGCGTGACAGGCGGAACTGCATCCAGGCCAGCCCCACGTTTCCGCCCACCCAGACGGCCAGCGCCGCGGCCAGGCAGGCAAACCCCGCCGCATGCTCTCCAAAGCAGCCCAGCAGGGCCCCCAGAATCACCATGACGAGCATCAGCTTGAGTTCCGTTCTCATCACATCCTCCTGGTCCAGAAACAGCTTGCTGAGGCACGGCTTGATGCCGAAATCCTTCAGGGGCATGTAAATGGAACGGCCCAGGCGTTCCTTGTACACCTCCAGGTCCGCCTGGAGTCTGGCGGCGGGGAAATCGCCTATGTCGCAGTCCCACTGCTCCTTCACACGGGGGCGCACATGGTTCCAATGGGTCTGGCAGATGTTGAGAAACTCCTTGTTGTAATACGCGTGCCGCTCCTCAATGCCGGACTTGACCAGTTCATAAAACCATTCATCAATGACGGGAGGGAGCTTGTGCAGGATCATCGTGCGCCGTATGGAAAGGAAGCGCCCCATCTGCCGGGCTGACTTTTTCCCCAGCCGCGGCACGCAGTCCTGCACGTACTGGGCGTATGCCTTGAGCCTGGCAGGCATTTCATCCTCCATCTGAAGCTGGATGCGGTCGATCTCCCGGTCAATGGCGGTCAGGAAGCCGGAATCCATCTTGGAAAGACGGTGCAGTTCATTAAGCACCTTCCCCTGTTCTTCCAGAAGGCTGTCCGTGGCCAGCAGGAGGCGCTCCACACGCTTGTCCGTCAGCGGGCTGCGTTTCAGGACCTCCTGAACGCAGGTTCTCAGCGCTTCCACTCCTTCCCCCGCCTGGTCTCCGGCGGTAGTGACGGGGTACAGGGGGAGCTGCACGCCCAGGTGTTCACGGGAGGTGGCGCGCAGCTCTTCCTTCAGGGACTGGAGCTGGTCAAAGGAAAGCAGTTCCGCATGGGTGATGACAAGTACCATGCGGGAACGGAGCCGTTCCTCCAGCGTCTGGAGATAATCCCAAAGGACGGCCTGGCTGCCTTCCCGGGCGGAAATGACCACGAGGATGGCGTCTGATTTGGGGACGATGTGCTTCAGCTTCCGGGGGGCGTCCTCCTGCTCCAGGCCGATGGTGTCCCAGAACTCAAGATTCAGCAGGGCATCCGACGGGTAAAAAAGGTCCAGTACCCATTCATGGGTATGTGGGGCCGGGTGGGGCCTGTACTGCCAGCGCACCAGAGTGGCCTCACTGGAAACGCGGGAACAGAAGCGTTCCCCGGCCAGGGCGTCCAGCGTGGAGGATTTTCCGGAACCCGTCATGCCGATGACGGCGACGTTCTGCGGAGAGCAGCATTCCGCCAGGGCTTCCTCCACGGCTTCCTGGGAATCAAAATGGCGGTCCGGGCCAATGCGGGCGGAAAATGCCGCGGCGGCATCCGCTACGTCCCGCACCGCATGCGGAATTACGTTTTTTCCTCCTGTCAGCATGGGGTGATGAGATCAATGAACCGTCCGGGAACCTCCCGTTCTTCCGGAACAAACCTACACGCCGCCTTTCCTTCTGTCCAACTAAATCACGGAGCCGGGGCATAGGAGCGCCCGCCGAAAATGGCGGTGCCTACACGGACGAGGGTGGCGCCCTCTTCCACGGCTGTTTCAAAGTCATGGCTCATGCCCATGGAAAGCTCCGTCAGCGGGGCTCCCCCCTTGCGGGAAAGAGTCTCCTTCAGCTCCCTCAGGCGGCGGAAATAGGGGCGCGCTTCCTCCGGATTCTCCACCGGGGGAGGGATGCACATGAGGCCTGCGATTTCAAGGTGGTCCAGGGCGGCCAGCTCCGGCCATTCCCGCTCCAGGGCCTCCGGGGAAAAGCCGAATTTGCTGTTTTCATCCCCAACGTTCACCTCCAGCAGGATGCGGGGGCGTTTGCCCGTCTCCTGCGCCACGGTATTCATGAACTGCGCCAGGCGCAGGGAATCCACGGCGTGGATCAGCGTGAAATGCTCCATGGCCTTGCGCACCTTGTTGCGCTGCAGGGGGCCGATGAGATGCCATTCCGTATCCGGGGGCAGGGAGGGGATTTTTCCCAGGGCCTCCTGAACCTTGTTTTCTCCAAAAACGCGCTGGCCCGCATCATGGCAGGTCCTGACGTCCTGAGCGGGAAAAGTCTTGCTGACGGCGACCAGGCGGGCGGACCCTTCCGGACGCCCGGCGCGGCGTTCCGCGGAGCGGATGCGGGAGAGAATGTGTTCCAGATTCTGTTGGATGCTCATGATGGATGGTTCAATTCAGGGAAGGCTGTGCGGGGGCGTGGCTCATGATGTGGTGCAGCGGGGAGAGGCGGCGCATGGCCATGGCCCAGACCTTGGAGGAATCCGGTTCCAGGCAGATATCCGGCACCATGGGGGACACGTACCAGGCCCGGTCGTTCAGTTCCCGGCGGAGCTGGGACGGCGTCCACCCGCTGTGGCCCACATACGCGCGCAGCGCCACATGGGGGTCCTCTGCATATTCCAGGGCCTGTTCTTCCTGAAGATGGAACTGGACGCGCAGTTTATCATCCGTACGGGCGAAGGCGGCGAAAATGAGCTGGTTGCGCTCCACGGGCCCTCCCTTGAAAATGGGAACGGTGTAAAGGCATTCCGGAATGTCCGTATGGCGCGCCACTTCCCCCACGTTCATGCCGGCGGGATGGTTCAGGATGTGGCCGATGACGAATTCCTCCTCCACCCGGCTCAGAAAGATCACGGAGTGGTAAAAACCGCCTCCTTCCAGGTAGGGGGCGGAGACCAGGAGGTGGCCCGCCAGGTTTTCATTGCTGATATCTTCATGTTCCATCATCGCCATAAGTGTACGTTAACAAATGTGACGGATGCAGGCAACCATGCGTTCAAACAGCCATGTCAGGAGGGGATGGAAACATGAACGCCGGAAGAATGGCGGAAAAGTAGGTTCAGCGCAGGCTGTAGCGGGTTCCTCTGGCGGGCCTGGAACTCCTGGCCGTGTTGCGGACAGCCGACCGTTTGGAGGACGCGGCCTTTTTTCCGGCGGAGGCCGGATGTTTGCGGGAAAGCGCTACGGCAGGCGGGCGGGAGGCGCGGCGGCGGTGGGAAATGATGGAAGCCGTGTTGATTTCTTCCACGGGAGCCGGTGCCATGACCAGCAGGGAGGAATCCTGCGTTTTCTCAGACTGGGCCAGGGCTTTCAGGGAGGCGTCAATGGAGCAGCGTTCGATCACGACGGGGTCTCCGGTCTGAAGCAGGTTGAAGGCCTCATACACGTCATTGCTCTTCATCCGGACGCAGCCGTAGGAGGCGGGCGTGCCGATGGTGCGTTCCTCCGCCGTGCCATGGATGTAAATCAGGCGGGAGTGGGCGTTCCGGTTCCGGGCTTCCATGCCCGCCAGCCACATGATGCGGGTGACGATGGGGTCGCGCCCCGGAGAATTGGGCGCCACGCATTCCCCGGTGGGTTTGCGGCTTTTAAACACCATGCCCTTGGGTTGTCCGGTGCCTATCTTGGACGCGATGCGGTGGGCGCCCAGCGGAGTGCGGCAACTCCCCTTCTTGTCTCCCAGACCGAATTTGGAGGTGCTGACGGGGTAGGTTTTTATAACGCGGCCGTTGCGCATGACGGCCATTTTCTGGTCCCTGACGCTAACGACCGCGCCATCCTTGACGATGGCGGTGGGCTGGTAATCCGGACGGGAGCAGGAAACCAGGGCGCCGAGCACCGCAAAGGCGGCGCCGGCGAGTTGAATCAGGCGTGCTGCTTGCGAGAGAGGCGCAGGCATGGGGAAAGTGTCAGTTTTTGGCTTTGGCAGTTTGTCTGGCGGGCAGCAAGTTGGAGATCATGCGGCCCAGGGAACAGAATCCCGTGTAGTAGAAGCCCAGGAAGGGAATCATCAGGATGGGGGAAAGATAATGGCCCTGGCGGATCATGATGATGATCAGGTTCAGGAAGAAGGTGCCGCAGGCAATTTCCAGCACGGGAATGACGACGGACTTGATGGCTTTATAACCATTGCGCTTGAGCTGGGAGACGTGCTGCCTGTCTTCCTTCTGGTCCACGCCGTATTTGGGCGTGCGGACGAAGGCGGACTGATGGCCGAAAATGGCTTCCAGAACGGCCTTGGCGTTGTTCACCGCCATGCCTACGCTCAGCGTGAGGAGGAGCGGCAGGTACGGCAATTCCTTCCACCAGGATTTGGGACGCACCACGATCTGGGCGCTCATGTAGAAGATGCAGACAGCCACGCTGGTCATGAAGAACAGGGCCACGTTGACGAACCACATGAACACCGTTTCATTTTCCGGGATGCGCTGGGTGCAGATGGGGTACACCAGGAAGCAGAGCAGAGCGAGAAGGAGGTAGGAGTAATTGCAGGTAAGGTGCGTGGTGGCTTCCACCTTGGCCTTGAGGGGGGCCTTGGAGCGCCAGATGTCCAGCAGGATTTTCTGGCAGACCTGGATGGAGCCCTTGGTCCAGCGGTGCTGCTGGGACTTGAAGCCGTCCATGTCCACGGGAAGTTCCGCCGGGGTGACGACGTCGTTCAGGTAGATGAAGCGCCATCCCTTGAGCTGGACGCGGTAGGAAAGGTCCATGTCTTCCGTCAGGGTGTCATGGGACCAGCCGCCTGCGTCCCCGATCACGCACTTGCGCCACATTCCGGCGGTGCCGTTGAAGGTGAAGAAACGGCCGGAGCGGTTGCGCGCCGTCTGTTCCATGGCAAAGTGGCCGTCCAGGTACATGCCCTGAACGCGGGTGAGAAGGTTGTATTCCCGGTTGATGTGGCCCCAGCGGGTCTGGACGAGGCCCACGCCTTCATCCGTAAAGAAGTGGATGGTCTTTTGCAGGAGGTCCGGTTCCGGAACGAAGTCGGCGTCCAGAATCAGCAGGAACTCCCCTTTGGCCACCTTGGTGGCCGCTTCCAGCGCGCCGGCCTTGAAGCCCGTGCGGTCCGTGCGGTGGATGCACACGGCGTCAAAGCCGCGGGCCTTCAGTTCCTCCACCTTGCGGTAGCACTGTTCCGTAGTGTCATCCGTGGAATCGTCCAGAATCTGGATTTCCAGCTTGTCCTGCGGGTAGTCAAGGGCCGCTACGGATTCCAGAAGGCGGTCCACGACGAATTTTTCATTGAACATGGGAAGCTGGACCGTAACGACGGGCAGTTCCTGGAAATGGGACTTGGGCTGGGGCTTGTTGTTGCGGTTCTTCCAGTACAGGTAAACGATGCTTAAACGGTGGAAGCCGTATCCGGCCAGACCGACGAGAACCAGAAGATAGCACAAGAGCCAGATAAAGTTGTAATTTAAAGACATGCTGGGACGGACAAGGGTGTTTGGTATCTTTCTGCGTCAGGGGCTGGGGATTTCCTTGACGTGACGCCCGTATAAGACACCATAGGGCGAGAGTCAAGACATATTCCGTTTTGCTTAACCTTTTTGAGTTTTGTTATGAAGAGATTGTATCTGATGGCCGCGGCCGTATCCGTCACGGGAGGAATGGCATTTGCCGCTCCAAAGCAGGAAGCCCCGGAGAAGGCGGATGCCGTGCTGGACGTTCAGACGCCGCCGTCCGGCAAGGAGTGCCAGCCGGCCATTCCGGAACGCCTGTTGGATGATTCCCACATGAACGAGGAGCTGGGCATTAATGAATTTACCGCGCCTTCCATCCGCAAGATTTTTGAGGACCTGGAAGGCCTTCCGGAGATTCCGGAGGATGTGGCTCTGCGCGCCCGCCCGGAACGGCCGCCCATGGACCGCTGCTCCCTGGCCCTTCAGCTGGGTGGCATGATGGCGGACGGCTTCGTGATTGTGCAGTGCGGCAAGATGAATGAGGTGAAGCCCATTGCGCTGGACCTCTCCAGCTACGCAAAGGCCATCGGCGCCGGGGAGCGGGTGAACCGCCACGCCGCCAGCCTGCTGAAAAACGCGGAAGACGGGGATTTGAGCAGCTTCAAGAATAACCTGGCCCTTATCCAGTCCGACGTGGAGCAGGAGCTTGCCTCCCTGCGGGATTCCGACATGGCGAACCTGATCGGCCTGGGCGGGTGGATTCGCGCGCTGGACGCCGCCACCGCCGCGCTGGACAACAAGTTTGCGGAGGACAAGGCGAAGGTCATTTTCCAGCCGGACGTGCCGGAATACTTCCATTATATTCTGGACGGCGTGGAACCGGAAATGAAGGAACGCCGGGATATTGCGAAAATCATGAGCCTGCTCACGACATTGCAGGAACAGATGACGCTGGCCCCGGAAGCCAAGCCCACCAGGGAGGGTGTGGAAGCCATCCGCAAGACGACGCTGGAGCTGATGAAAGCGGCTCTGGCCCCCGTGGAATCATAGTCTCGCATGTTCCGTATGGTTCTTCCCCTCCTGACCAGCCTGGAAGTGCGCCTTACGCCGCGCAGCCTGTATTCCCGGGATGAAAAGCTGGAGCGGATGGTGAGGGAGGACGGGCGCATTCCCGTGCCCTACAATGTGAGCATCCGCAACACGGGGGACGGCGCTGTGCGCATCATCGGCAAGAAGTGGACTGTCCGTTCCCATGAAGACGGCACGCAGGTGATAGAAGGGGATGAACTGTTCGGTTCCCGTCCGCTGCTGTGCCAGGGACAGATTTTTGCGTTTAATGGCCTCCAGATGCTGCGCCTTCCGGCGCGCATACAGTTGACTCTCCTGGTCCGGGATGAGGCCGGCATTCTTTACCATACGGACCCCGTCAGCCTTAAATGGTGAAATAAAAAAGCCCCGCAACTAATTGCGGGGCTTTTTTATAGGTAATGGTTAGGGATAAGAGAGAACAGAGAAAGAATTAGCGGACAAATGCCCGGGGGTTATAACTATTCTTTAATCACTACTCTCTAATCACCGCCATCGGCTTAGCCTTCTTCGTCATCCCCGTGGTTGAGGATGAAGTTGAGGTCGTCAATGCCCAGGCTGGAGGTGAAGCCTTCGTCGCCCAGCACGTTGGCGACGAGCTGGTTTTTCTGGTGCTGGAGGATGCGGATTTTTTCTTCCACGGAGTCCTTCGTCAGCAGGCGGTAGGCGATCACCTTGTTCTTCTGGCCGATGCGGTGCGTACGGTCAATAGCCTGGCTTTCCACGGCCGGGTTCCACCACGGGTCATACAGGACCACGTAGGAGGCGGAGGTAAGGTTGAGGCCGGCGCCCCCCGCTTTCAGGGAGAGCAGGAAGACGGACGGGTCCTTGGTAGTCTGGAATTTTTCAATTTCCCCGCGGCGGTCCTTGGTCTGGCCGGTAAGGTAGTTAAGCGGCCTGTTTTCCGCTTCCAGCCGGTTCTTGATGATTTCCAGCATGGAGACGAACTGGGAGAAGACGAGCACCTTGTGCCCTTCTTCCCGGAGCTGGTCCAGCAGGTAGAACAGGGCGGTCATCTTGGCGCTGTCTTCCTTGGCGTACTTCGGGTCCACCAGGCCGGGGTGGCAGCAGATCTGGCGCAGGCGCATGAGCCCTTGCAGAATGGCAAAGCTGTTCTTCTTGACGGATTCATCAGAATCCAGGCCAAGGAGGGCCTGCTGGATGCGGCGGAGTTCCGCCTTATACAGCTGGCTCTGGATGCCTTCCATCTTGGCGTACACTTCTTCTTCCGTCCTGGGCGGCAGGTCCTTCGCCACCTGGGATTTGGTACGGCGCAGCAGGAAGGGTTTCAGGCGCGCGGCCAGGCGGTTCTGGCTCTGCGGGTCCTTGCGCTTGTCAAAGCGCTTCTTGAAGTAGGAACGGGAGCCGAGGACGCCGGGCATGGAGAAGGCCATGAGGGACCACATGTCCAGCAGGCGGTTTTCAATGGGCGTGCCGGAAAGCACCAGGCGGTTGTAGGAGACGATTTCACGGGCGGCCTTGGCGGCCTTGGAATCCGGGTTCTTGATCTGCTGGCCTTCGTCCAGGATGACCGTGAGCCACTTGATCTGGTTCAGGGTTTCACCGCAGACGCGGAGCTGGGCGTAGTTGACCACGACCATGTCGTAATTCTTCCGGATGTCGTCCAGATTGGCCTGATCCTTGCTGCGGATGACGAGCACGCGCACGCCGGGAGCGAATTTCTCCGTTTCCCCGGCCCAGACGTCCAGCACGGACTTGGGGCAGACGATAAGTACCGGAGGAACGGCGATTTTCTTCTTGGATTTGTTTTTGCGCGCGAATTCCTCACGCAGCCAGAGCACGTACGTGATGGACTGGATGGTTTTGCCCAAACCCATGTCGTCCGCCAGAATGCCGCCGAAGCCGTTCGTGGCCAGATAAGCCAGGAAGTGGAAGCCGTCCACCTGGTACGGGCGCAGGGTGGCCTGGAGCTGGGAGGGGACGTCCGGCTTGACGTCGATCTTGATTTCCGCGGTGCGGTCCTTGATGCGCTTCCATGCCTTCGGGTCGAACACTTCCGCGGCCTTCGGGTCCGCCAGCTGCATGGCGTGCATGCGGTGGGTTTCCCCGGAAAGGTCGAAGGGGTCCAGGCCCAGGCGGGTGACGGCGTCGCGCTGGTCGTTGTCCAGCTTGATCTCCAGGCGCATCCAGCCTCCGTCGTCCATGCGGACGTAGCCGCCTCTGGCGGCCACCAGGGCGCGGATTTGTTCCTTGGAAAGCTGGACGCCCTCCACGTCAATGACAATGCGGAGGTCAAACCAGTCAATTTCCTGGTTGACCACTTCAAACCGTACGGCGGCGGCCACCGGGTCTGCCAGCAACGTCTTGAGCTTGTCATCCATGTTGACAGTCAGCTCTTCCGGGAGCTGCTTGGCCCATTCCGCAAATTTTTCAGGGAACTGCCTGGTAACGCGGGCCTTGAAGGCGCCTACCTGGGGATCATAGGAGAAGCCCATCTCTTCCAGCAGGCCGGGAATGGGGTAAAGATGTTCACGGATGAAGCGCAGCAGGGCCTTGTTCTTCATGGGCTCCTGGTGGGCCACGTCCCAGCCGTCCTTGCCGAGTTTTTCCGTGCGGTAGCCGGAAGCGTCCTTGGCGCTTACTTCACACAGGACGTGCTCCGTTTCCGCGGAGGTGAGGCCGCGGACAATCTTCATGTCAAAGGTGCCGCGGAGGTCAATGTCCACCACGCGGTCCTCCATGCTGGGGGGAAGGGAAGCGCCGATCTTGCGCAGGAATTCCACCCCTTCAAGGCTGTCAATGACCTGCTTGGGAATGGAATAGCGGGGTTCCACTTCCGTGCTCTCCAGCCAGCGGGGAGGGCCGGGAAACACGGTTTCGTCAGACTGGTAAAGTTCCTGCTGACCCGGAAGCTGGCGGACGGAGTGGGAAACGTTGATGCCGGTGGACGTGGCGAGCTGGAGGGCGTAGCAATCCGGCTCAATGGGGTCATCCTGGCAAATCCACTTGAGCGGTTCATCCACCACCTTGAAGTAATTTTCATCCAGGTTCACCAGGTAGCCTTTCAGGGCGGGCTGGTGGAAAAGCTTATTCATCAGGGCGCACGCGGCTTCCTGGTCCAGGTCCAGGGTCAGGGCGTCTTCAGCCCGGGCGTAGTCGGACAGGGCCACGAGGAGAATTTCCGTCTGGGCGTCCATGCGCACGGCTGCACGTTCATGCAGGTTTTCCAGATGGTCCAGGTCTTGTTTTTCCCGGACGGGTATCCAGTCCTGCTTCAGGGAATGGCGGTATTCAAAATGGCCCTCGTTAATGGTGGAGACGAGCCTCATGAACAGCTCCCCGCGGGGCGGCTGCGGTGGGCGCTCATTCACGGACTGGATGCGGTCATACCAGGTGCCCACTTCACGGGAACGCTCCCACTCATGAATCTTGCGCTGGATTTTTTCCAGGTCCGTAATGGATTCCATGAATTCCGGGTAGGGCAGGCGCCTCTTGTTGAAGGCGTAGGCGATATAATTCCAGAATTCAAGGATGTTCGTGGGAGGCACGGGCCACAGCTCCAGCGGGTCATAGCTCACGATCTCCCACCGGGGGTTCAGGCGCACCATGTCATGATCATGGATTTCCTGCTCAATGGCGAAACGGCGGTAGCGCTTTTCCAGCTTGCTGACGTAGTCCGCCTCCTTGTCATCCAGTTCACGGCCCAGCTTCTCTTCCAGAATATCCAGCAGGGGGACGTCATTCAATTCATTGGGGGATTCCGGCAGATCCTGGCCGCGGTACATGCGTTCCAGCATGGCGGCGTACATGGCCGCACCGGCCAGATCCTCATCCTCTGTGGAGCATGCCCCGAACCACCTGTTGCCCTGGAGGCGCAGGTTCACGCGGTGTACGCCGTGGGCGTCTTCCACACGGCCCTGAATATACAAATGATTGCCAAAGATCTGTGTAACTGCCCCATCCTTTTGGAGCTTCTCGCCGCGCAGCCGGATTTCTTCCGGAAAGGCGTTGAGAAAGTTCAGGGTAGCCCTATCCGGGTTAAGTGCCATGCTCATAATATCAGACTGTCATATAAAAATTGGAAACAAGCGTTCCTTGAAGAAAGGACGCTACAGGTCTATGCACTTTACTATGGCACAAAGGGCGGATTAGAGCAACTATTCTCTGAAAATAATTCCAACGAATGTTTAAAATAATGCTTAAATTACTGAATTCAATAATATTATGTTTTCGCGCCGAGGGACGTTTTTTGAAGAAAAAGAACGTATTTTATCATGTTGGAAAGAACGAATGTCAGCCTTGCGTAATATGTGTTCTTGACACGTTCGATATAAAAGGGTCTTTTATGCCTGAAATTTTATGTCCTCCGCAACACTTCTACAGTTACTGGCGACTCAAGCCCGCTTGAGCGATGGCGAATTGGCCGAACGTCTTGACATGACTGAAGAAGCCGTGCGGGCCCAGCGGGAGCAATGGGAAAAGGAAGGCGTGATCCTGGGCTACCAGGCGGTGGTGAATGAAGAATATGAACACGACAGCCGGGTGGCGGCCTTCATTGAGGTGAAGATGACGCCCGAACGCGACGGCGGCTTTGACCGCCTGGCGATGCGCATCTCCCGCTTTGACGAAGTCTCCTCCTGCTATCTGGCAAGCGGCGGCTTTGACCTGCTGGTGCTGGTGGAAGGAAAAAGCATGCGGGACATCGCCCGGTTTGTGGCGGAAAAACTGTCCACGCTGGAAGGGGTTCTGTCCACTTCCACGCACTTCCACCTGAAAACCTACAAGAAAAACGGCTGTGTGTTCGAGGCCCCCGTGCAGGCCGAACGCCTGGTTGTTGCTCCGTAATCCCCTGCCGTCGGAAAGGAACCATTAATGAACTGGCAGAACAAAATAGCGGAGCAGGTAGGCTCCATTCCCCGTTCCGGCATCCGGGAATTCTTTGACCTGGTCACAGGCCGGACGGACATCATCTCCCTGGGCGTGGGGGAACCGGACTTCGTCACGCCGTGGAACATCCGCGAGGCGGCCATCTACTCCCTGGAAAAAGGGCATACCTCCTACACCTCCAACTACGGGCTGGAATCCCTGCGCCGTTCCATCGTCAAATATGTGGAAGGCTTCTTCCATGTAAAATACGATCCCCTGCATGAAGTGCTGGTGACGGTGGGCGTCAGCGAAGCCATTGACCTGGCTCTGCGCGCCGTGCTGAATCCTGGGGACGAGGTGCTTTACCACGAACCCTGCTACGTCTCCTACGCTCCCAGCGTGAACATGGCCTATGGCGTGGCTACTGCCGTGCCTACGAGCAAGCAGGATATGTTTGCCCTGAATCCGGCCGTGCTGGAAGCCTCCATTACGCCCCGGACCAAGGTGCTGATGCTCAACTTCCCAACCAATCCCACCGGAGCGGTAGCTCCTCTGGAAACGCTTAAGGAAATTGCCCGCCTCTGCATCAAGAACGACCTCATTGTACTGACGGATGAAATTTACAGTGAGCTGCGTTATGACGGCAAGCCGCATGTTTCCATCGCCTCCCTGCCGGGCATGAAGGAACGCACGCTGCTGCTGCACGGTTTTTCCAAGGCATTTGCTATGACGGGCTTCCGCCTGGGTTATGCCTGCGGGCCGGAACCGCTCATCTCCGCCATGATGAAAATTCACCAGTACTCCATGCTCTGCGCGCCCATCACTTCCCAGGAGGCGGCTATTGAAGCACTGGAAAACGGAACCTCCGCCATGCTGAAAATGCGGGAAAGCTACCGTCAGCGCCGGGACTTCCTGGTGAAGCGGTTCAATGAAATAGGCATGGACTGCCATTTGCCCGGCGGCGCATTCTACGCCTTCCCGGACATCTCCAAATTCGGCCTTTCCAGCAAGGAATTCGCCACGCGCCTGCTGATGGAAGAGCAGGTGGCCGCCGTGCCCGGTACCGCTTTCGGTGCAAGCGGGGAAGGCTTCCTGCGCTGCTGCTATGCGACCGCCTTTGACCAGATCAAGGAAGCCTGCAACCGCATGGAGCGTTTCGTGAAAACTCTCTCCTGACCCCTCCGCGTCCATGAACTCCGTCCCGGAGGCCCTGAAAACAAGGGCGTACGTAGCGCCGTTTGCGGTATTCATGGGCTTTACCCTTCTGTGGCAGTTTGGCACCCCGTTCCTGGAATGGGACCACCCAGCCGCCGCCTGGTGGAGAAGGGCGCCGGAACAATGGCTGTACCCCGTGCAGGCCATCGTCTGCTTTGCCCTGGTCATCTGGTGGAGAAAGGCCATTGACTGGGACTGGAAATGGAAACCCGCTGCGTGGGGCATCCTCTTCGGCGTGCTGGGCATCCTGTGCTGGCTGGCCCCCACGATGGCGGCGGACCGCCTGCCGGGCGGTCCGGATGCATGGTTTGGCCACCCCTCCTGGCCATGGTACCGGTACCTGCTGGGAATTGACGCGCGCCCGGAAGGATTTAATCCCGGCGTTGTCTTTTCCCCGGACTCCTGGGGCTGGCTGGCGGCGCTGGCCCTGCGCTTTTTCCGGGCCGTGGTGGTAGTGGCGCTGGTGGAGGAACTCTTCTGGCGCGGGTACCTGATGCGCCTGATGGTAAACCTGGACCACCCGTGGAAAGTGCCCTTCGGCACCAACACCTGGAAAGCGTACTGGGTGACCACCCTCTGCTTCATGGCCGTGCATCAGCCTGTGGACTACTGCGGCGCCTTCATCTACGGCTCTCTGGCGTACCTCCTTGCCGTGTGGCAGAAAAACCTGTGCGCCGTCATCATCATGCACGCGGTGGCGAATGCGCTGCTGGGATGGGCCGCCCTGGAATGGGGCAAATACGGCCTGTGGTGAATCCGGCGTTTACAGGAAGGAACTTCTTGGGTACATAGGGCCGATGACTCCGGAGGAAGCGATAGAAATTTTATGGGACTACCACCATGTGAAGCAGGAGCTGCGCCCGGCGGACCTCATCTTTATCCTTGGCAGCAATGACGTGCGGGTGGCGGAATATGCGGCGGAACTCTATGCGCGGAAGCTGGCCCCTCTTCTCCTGTTTTCCGGCGGGATGGGGCGGTTCACCGGGGAATGGGCCGTGACGGAGGCGGAACTCTTTGCGGCGGCGGCCATGAAGGCGGGAGTGCCGGAAGACAGGATACTCATTGAAAATAAATCCACCAACACCGGGGAAAATGTCCGTTTTTCCCGGGAAATCCTGAAAAAGGCCGGCATTCCGGAGCCCGCCACCCTTATTGCCCTGCAAAAACCGTACATGGAGCGGCGTACCCTGGCTACGCTCCAGGCCCAGTGGCCGGAACCCGGGGTGACAGTCAGTTCCCCTCCCGTAAGCTTCCGGGAATACTTGACCCCGGAACTGCCTCGGGAGCTGGTTGTCTCCGCCATGGTGGGGGACTTTCAGCGGATACAGGAATACCCAGCACAGGGATTTTCCACGGAACAGCCCGTAACTGCGGAGGCGATGGAAGCCTTCCGCACGCTGGTGGAAGCCGGATATGACTCCCAGCTGCTCAAGGGGGTTCCCCTCCCCTGGAATTCTTGAGAAGACACGCTTTTTGCTTTCACTGGCCGCTGATTGCGGTCATCAATACAACCCGCATAGCCAACCCAATCTATATATCTTATCATGGCAGACAGAACCAATACAGATCCCGCCCGAATGGAGAAAATCGTGAGCCTCTGCAAAAGGCGGGGCTTCATCTTCCAGGCAGCTGAAATCTATGGCGGGCTGAATGGTTGCTGGGACTACGGTCCCATGGGCGTGGAACTCAAGCGCAACCTCAAGGAATACTGGTGGCGTAAAAACGTGCAGGAACGCGACGACATGGTGGGGATGGACGGCTCCATTCTGACGCATAACTCCGTGCTGGTGGCCTCCGGCCACGTGGGCGGCTTCTCCGACCCGATGTGCGACTGCCTGCTGACCAAGGAACGCCTGCGCGCGGACCAGATCCCGGCACAGAGCGGCACGGGCTTCTTCTACACGGGAGCGGCCAGAAAAGACGGCTCCTGGAGCGTGGAAAAGGAATACTCCGTGCTGGTGGATTCAGAAAAACAGGCGGACAAGGCCCGCAAGACTGCGGCCCAGTACTATGCCCAGCTGGCTGGCAAGGACGTCTCCCACAAGGAAATGGAACTTAAAGGAGAACGCATGGAACCCATTACGGACTCCACCATGTACAACCCCGCCAACGGTTCCCTGGTGACGGAAGCCCGCGAATTCAACCTCATGTTCAAAACGACCATCGGGGCCACCTCCGATGAAAATGATCCCAATGCTACCGGCTGGCTGCGCCCGGAAACGGCCCAGTCCATCTTCTGCCAGTACAAGAACATTCTGGACAGCTCCCGCGTGAAGCTCCCCTTCGGGATTGCACAGATAGGCAAATCCTTCCGCAACGAAATCAACCCGCGCAACTTCACCTTCCGTTCCCGCGAATTCGAACAAATGGAAATCGAATACTTCTGCCGTCCGGAAGACGGCCTGCGCCTGGTGGATGAATGGCTGGAACACCGACTCAGCTTCTATGATGAAGTAGGCGTGCCGCGCGAACACATTCATCTGCTGGATGTTCCGGACGGTGAGCGCGCCTTCTACTCCAAGAAAACCTACGACCTGGAATATGAATTCCCGTTCGGCATTCAGGAACTGGAAGGCATTGCCTACCGCACGGACTATGACTTGAGCTGCCATCAGAAAGGCTCCGGCCGTCCGCTGGAATACTTTGACGAAGAAACTCGGGAAAAATTCATTCCCCATGTGGTGGAGCCCTCCGCCGGGTGTGACCGCACCATTCTGGCCATCATCTGCGAAGCCTTTGATGAAGAAGAACTGGTGGATGACAAGGGCAAGAAAGACGTCCGTACCGTGCTCCGCTTTGTGCCCCGGATGGCTCCCATCAAGGCCGCCATTTTCCCGCTGCTCAAGAAAAACGAGGAACAGGTGCGCATTGCCCGGGAAATTGAAAAAACGCTCCAGCCGTGGATGCCCGTCTTCTATGATGAAACGGGAGCCGTTGGCCGCCGCTACCGCCGCCAGGATGAAGTGGGTACACCCTTCTGCATCACGGTGGACTTTGAAACCCTTGGAGAAAATGATGCCTCCCTCAAGGACACGGTGACCATCCGCCACCGAGACTCCATGGAACAGGAACGCGTCGCCATCAAGGACCTGCTGCACTGGCTCATTGCCCGTGTGCGCTAACGGCGCCTTTGGCTGCTGCTGATGCCGCAAAACACTTCAAGGCCGCTCCATTAATATGGAGCAGCCTTTTGTTTTTGGAATGGCAGAGAAAAAAGTTGCTGGACGATAGGCCGCTGACCATCTAGCATTAAAAACAGGTTGGTGAACCAGATGGGAATCAGCAATTCCAAAATGAATTGCTGAACCGATAAACTGTTTGCGCCAACCTCAAGCTCACAGGAATTTCCCGGTAGATCGGCGATTCCTGTAAGTCCTTGAAATCAGTAGATTGACATTCTCTTCAATAAAATATAAGGCGTAAGGAATATGCATCCTGAAAGAGGTTGGCGCAAAAAGCGATTTGTACCACTAACTTTCAACGCATATCCCCTTCCGCCGTCGCACTCTCACGGGTGCGTGGATTGAAACAAATATTGGGGGCCGATGTTTTTTACATCCAGCGGTCGCACTCTCACGGGTGCGTGGATTGAAACCGTAACCACGTCCCTTCCAATTCTCCTGACGATCGTCGCACTCTCACGGGTGCGTGGATTGAAACCGCAGCCAGTCTTTGGACTCGGCTACCTTGGCGGTCGCACTCTCACGGGTGCGTGGATTGAAACATGGGGGACCGGGTGAGGCGCGTTCCTGTAACAGTCGCACTCTCACGGGTGCGTGGATTGAAACCGGTAAGGAAACTTAAAAAGAATCTTAGCATCCTGTCGCACTCTCACGGGTGCGTGGATTGAAACTTCCTGCGCCCCTTGGCCGTCCGCGTCGTCGTCAGTCGCACTCTCACGGGTGCGTGGATTGAAACTGGTCACGGTCCGTAAAATCTTTCCAAAACCTGCGTCGCACTCTCACGGGTGCGTGGATTGAAACCGGGCAGGCGAGATTTTGCGTTCCGCTGTCGTCAGTCGCACTCTCACGGGTGCGTGGATTGAAACCGGAGTCAAGCGGAAAGCTATTTGCACGGCGTTTGTCGCACTCTCACGGGTGCGTGGATTGAAACGCCACAATCGCCCCCGCCCGGTCCAGCGCGCCCTGTCGCACTCTCACGGGTGCGTGGATTGAAACCTCAGGGCAACCCCCATCACTTTTTTCAGGGCTGTCGCACTCTCACGGGTGCGTGGATTGAAACCGGGAGCCAACCGGGGAGGCGTGGCGGCCGCAGCGTCGCACTCTCACGGGTGCGTGGATTGAAACCCGGCTGGGCCTGGGAATAGGAAATATGGCCCGGTCGCACTCTCACGGGTGCGTGGATTGAAACCACTCCTCGTCCCCTGTCAGATAGCCTTTTTCTTTGTCGCACTCTCACGGGTGCGTGGATTGAAACACCTTCCCGCCCGCATCCAACTGTGCGGCAATCCGTCGCACTCTCACGGGTGCGTGGATTGAAACTTTGTTTAAATTATCCATATGATTTAATCTATGAGTCGCACTCTCACGGGTGCGTGGATTGAAACACTGTCATGCTTGCATTCCCAGCACAGTGTTCCAGTCGCACTCTCACGGGTGCGTGGATTGAAACAGGATGCCGTCAATGCCGGAATCGTGGAGCGCATGTCGCACTCTCACGGGTGCGTGGATTGAAACGCAAGGCAGGAAAGGCCAGGGTGGAGCGCAGATAGTCGCACTCTCACGGGTGCGTGGATTGAAACCTATATCATATTCCGGAAAATCGTCAACCCCTGCGTCGCACTCTCACGGGTGCGTGGATTGAAACGTGAAATTCCCTTGCCGCCGTCGCCCTGGTCAGAGTCGCACTCTCACGGGTGCGTGGATTGAAACCGTGGAGGTGGCGCGGGGACAAACTACTATCTGCAAGTCGCACTCTCACGGGTGCGTGGATTGAAACCTCCCCGCGCCTTGGCTACGTCTACACCTCCAAGTCGCACTCTCACGGGTGCGTGGATTGAAACTGGGAAAACGATATTTGATTGATTTTGTGAGGAAGTCGCACTCTCACGGGTGCGTGGATTGAAACGCCATCATCATCCAGTCCGTCAGCCTTAAGCGGGGTCGCACTCTCACGGGTGCGTGGATTGAAACCGCGCCGTTGCGTTCGGCGATGGCCGCCCTTAAGGTCGCACTCTCACGGGTGCGTGGATTGAAACAATCGCCTTAAATCCGTAATAGGCCGGGTTTTGAGTCGCACTCTCACGGGTGCGTGGATTGAAACTCAACAATAGATTTGGACGAGAGGAAAGAGAAAAGGTCGCACCCTCACGGGTGCGTGGATTGAAACACGTTCTAAGCGATTTTTCCGCTCGAAATGTACCGTCGCACCTTCACAGGTGCGTGGATTGAAACCTTGTCAAAGCAGTACGCCACGCACTCGGAGACCGTCGCACCTTCACAAGTGCGTGGATTGAAACCGGGCGGTACCCGGGCCGGGCATATCTCGGAGCAGTCGCACCCTCACGGGAATGTGGCTGTGAACATCCAATGTCAACCCTACTGGATGGGCATTTCATTCAGTGGGTTTGCCGGAGGGGGAATGCCCATTGAACAGATTTTCTTGGTAGTTAATAAAGAAAGATAATGGTGAAGGTTTGTTCATTTAGCAGGGGTAATCTGTGACACAAATGAAACTTCTAGAACCTGGAAGAATCAGTTATAGGAACTTGATCATGGGATGTTAGGTTCCCATTGCATCTTTGCATCAAGAGAGGAACAGACGAGATGATTAGAAAGTGTTTGGAGTCGGAATTGGAAACAATTTATGAAATTATCAATGATTCAGCTATGGCTTATAAAGACAGGATTCCTGCCGATCGATGGAAGGAACCTTACATGCCCGTGGATGAATTAAAGGAGCAGATCAGGGATGGTGTGGTGTTTTATGGTTTTGAAGATAAGGGATACCTTCTTGGCGTGATGGGGGTTCAGGACCGGGAAGACGTTAAGCTCATACGTCATGCCTATGTCAGGACGTGCGCCCGGCGGGGAGGAATCGGAGTCCAGCTTCTTAACTATTTAAGAAAAGATCAGGAGAAACCTGTTTTAATAGGAACGTGGGCGGATGCAACATGGGCGATTGACTTCTACCAGAAAAACGGGTTTCATCTGGTAGGGCCTGAAGAACGGAAGCTGCTGTTAAAGAAGTATTGGACGGTTCCGGAAAGACAGATTGAAACGTCCGTGGTACTTGCTGATGGGAAATATTGCCGAGAGTAAATAACGAGGCTCCGCGGTGAGTAACTGCTAGCACTAAGAGTCACTTAAATTCTGCATGTTCCAATTTGTTCTTTTGCTTACTATAAGAACAAATAAAGTTCAGGCCCATCTCCTTATGAAGATGGGCCTGGACAAGGTGTTAAAAACCATCAATTTCTTCCGGAGTCAATCCTGGAAGATTTTCCATCTCATAGGTGCCGTCAGCATGAACAATAAGGCTTCGGTGAACCTTGGCGGAAGAATATTGACCTGCAGGACAGGAATGTTGCCACCAGATTACCTTCTTTACTTCCATGCTGCCTTCAGGACGGGCGGAAGAAGCATCCCCTTCAAACATGAACGGGAGGGCATTTTTTAAAATTTCTGCATCTTCGTCACTGAATCCTGTAAGAGAAGCAAGCTGCGGAGAAATGGCTCCATAGAAAACATAGACTCCCTGATCCACACGGTGTTTCATGCCCATGGTATCGGACGCTTTTTTAGTGCCATCGCCTTCTCCGCTGACACTTTTGGTAATTTGAGTACTGGTGATTTCAACAGGTTCTACGCTGAAAGCTGCCTGTACGGTGACAGGGCCGCGAATACCGATAGAAACGCCATCGTTCTTTTTTTCACCTTTCCCTTTATAAGCAAACAGTTGACCAAAGGCGCGAACATCAAACCATGTCTGGCAAGCCAAATTTGTTTGTTCTTCCTTGGTCTTCTTTCCTTCCAGAAGAATAGAAGCTCTGTCTTTCAATGTCTTGCATGTATCTACCTTGTGGTCATCCGATTGGACAAATATAGGAACTCCCGAGTCAAGGAGCCTGTTGCGGATTTTACGTTTCAAGCAGACGTCAGAAAGTTCTCCCATGCCATTAATTGTGGTACGTGGGCGGTTACCATCTAGTGGATCTCCATTGGGATTCGCATTTTTCACGGTAAAAATCACCGCAAAGTCTATCTTATGTTGTAGTGACATGTTTTTTATTTTTTAGGTTGAGATTGTTTTTCTTCTTCTCTTATGAAAGATTTTTGACAGTAGTATCCTAGGAGAAATTCACCTGAAACCTTAGTGTCGTTGATAAAATCATTTCGATCGAAGAGGTTGTGAATGGTTTCTATTTCCTTTTCGTAGGAGTCTCTCTTTTCAGGGTCATTCTTAGTAAGTGTTCGGCGGTATGGTGCCAGTGCTGTATTCAAAATTTGCCACGTTGAATGTGGATGGGAACTGAAACGCTGCATCAGTTTCTCCGCATTAGTGGGACGTTCCGTATCGGAGGAAGCTTGCTGAGCAGTTTTTTCCAATAATTCCGCCATGGCGAGTAGTCTTCCGAACAAATATCCCCGTTCTGTAGTTTTTGTATCCAGACTCATGTTATAATGTTGTTGTTTTATTGAGTTAAATTGATATCTAAATAAGGCACATGCTGTATTGATGGCAAGAGTCCAATCCCAGGATTCCAAACCATTTCGGTTACAGGCCCGATGAATGCAAGCTTCCACCAAATCAGGAGGGAGAGGCCGTCTTTCAATAATACAGGGGAGCAAACGAGCTACTGTTTTCTTGCGCAATTTTTCATCCACGGATTTTCCATAAGCCACTTCCACAATAGTTTTAGGGGAAGGGGCTCCAACGTACCATAATTTGTTTCTGTTATCCCACAGCCACCACACACATTCAGTATGCCAATGCTCAATGTTATTCCAGTATTCAACGGAGTCCATTTCATTGAAGAAAGTGATGGACAGACGTCCCTTATCCTTGGAAGCCGAATCCAGACCTATGATAAAGACTTTGCTGATATTGACCACTTTTTCTTTGTAGCCTGAAATTTTCGTTCTAAGTTTCCTTCCAACTTTTTCAGCCGTATATTGAATAACCTCAGGTTCTTCATCAGGGTCAATATCCAGTAGCTCCTCAGTGCCGATCAATGGATTGGGTACGAAAAAGCTTTTGGATGACCAAGCTACGATTGCTTGGGAATCATCTCTCCATCCTTGATTGGAAATGAGCCATCTCAAGGCACTGTGGGCTTTCTGGGATACTTCGCGTCCTACGCCGCAAACCTCAGCCGAATCATCAAATTTTCCTCTGAAAGTATATCCATCAGTATCATTAGAGGAAATAATTTTAGCTCCATCTCCGGACTTTCTGATAGATGCCGGATGTTGTTTGGCCAAATTGGTTGTCTTACCCGTCACATAGCAAAGACCTAGGTTTTGCTCCTGTGATTCCTGAAATCTGATCCAGGAATCCCACATTTCCTTTTCTTTCCATACATCTGGAACAAGATTGCCGGGAATTTCCACCCGCCATCTTACCAGAATGGCGTCTATGCTGACCACTCCGAGGGCAGCATAAATTTCCGGTGCATCATTTTTTTCTCCCGTCCATTTTTTCATTAACACGTAGTCTTCGTTTACGGGCAGAATCTTTGATTCAACAAGATCTTTCAGGAGGGTGCCTTTTGATACATACGCAAAGATGACAGAAAGTGTGGCATTGGAAGGATCGAAGTCTTTCCAACGTTCTAATTGGTTCAGATATTCTTTGTACCCGCTTTTGCCGTTGTTCGTCCATTTGGTGAAATCTCCCGCCACATATTGCAGTTTGTCGCAAAGGGGGTGGGGACATAATCCGCTGGTCCTTCCTCCGGATTTTTCAGTAACGGGAATGATTGTTTGCTGGCTCCCCGAGGGGACGACTTCCGCTCGTCTGAAATTGCCGGAACCATCCAGTACGATTGTTATCTGGGCATTCTGGCTGCCATGATAAAGCGGGAATAACGGTGTGATCGTCCGTTTTTTTAAATCTCTCTCTTCCGAAGAATTCTTTCCCACTTGTTGCGCGTTATCTTCGTACGTCCTATATAAAGCTTCCATCCAGTTCATTGTTACCTCGCTTTCTATTCTTCCAAAGAGGAGTCTTTTGTTCCGCATGAGCGTGGAGGATTAGCCTTCATCTTGCGGACAGCCCTCGTTATATTACACTCTTCTGGACGGATGAATTTTACAATCCCATTTTTCATGACGGGTTTCCAGAAGCGTACCCCCAATTCGTCTCTTCCCGTTTCATCCGGATAATCAAATCCGTGAAACATAACGCCGAAGGCGAGTTCCGGAGTGTCATCATAGGCTCCGAGAGTGTCTCCAAACCGGCACGGTTCCACATAAGCCTGGCATTCACGTGCGCCAAGGCAGATGTCGCGTCTGCCTCCCTTTTCCAGCGTGCGGCGGATGATGGCTGCATGTTTTCCTTCAATACGGTCCGCCTTCATGTCCTCGCGAAGCAAATTCCATTCGAAATGAGCCCGTACCTGATAAGCAACATCTGTCAAATAAGTGTATACCGACAGTTCAGCACCGCTTTCATGATACTTGATCAGTTTCATGTTTTTTGCGAACGTCCGAATGGGATTCATGATGCGCATTTCATCAATGACCCAATTAATGGTGGGCTTCCAATAGATGGATTTGGTTACTCCCTTTAAAGCTTCATAAGTAGGGATGTGGTAAGAGCATTTTTCACCGCCCATACGGGTGAGGGGATCAGTGAATAGGGCCAATTTCCCTGATACCATGTATTCTATGTTATTTCCCATGATGAGATAAGTTAAGAGATAAGAGCGCCTGAATTTTTAGCATAGGGTTCTTTTCCGGACCATGAAAATCCAGTTTTTTCATCATAATGAATTTCTGAAAGCATATAGACAGGATAATCGGTGGGTAGTAACACAAGTATTCCGTCTGCAAGCATGGAATGAACTTCCTGATCGGAACAGTTTAATGAGAGTGTGTACTTCATGGCGTCCCTGAGTAATTTTCGGACGTCTCTCCATTCTTCTTGCGAATGAGGGTGCGCCAGTTCTGTCAATTTTTCTATAATCTGAGCCCCCTCACCCTTATTCACAATGACTGGAGTGGATACGCCTTCGATGACTCTATAAGCTTCTGCCGCTTTTTGGAATGACTGATACAGGAGCATACCGGAGTTGTCAGACTGGATCCGCCGCGCCTCCATTTTTATGGCTTCATTCGTAGAAAGCAGGTCCATCATGGTGTAACTGTCGACCTCCAACGGGTAAGCCAACTTGTTCCCTTGCTCGGAATAATAATGTCGGTAAAAAGAATCCAAGGCGTTTTCTTCCATCAGTAAATCGGCATTTCCGTGCACGTCGCTGAAAATTTGGTGTAGAAGTGATTTGCCAATGCTGATTTCTTCCAATTTGTCTGTATGCTCCAGTTTTTGGGAAGGAAAGACGACAAAGATGTTTCCCTCGTCCAGCCGGGCATTTCTGTTGCAGCGGCCACCGGCCTGGACAAGAGAGTCCAGGCCTGCTGCACTGCGAATGACCACATCAAAGTCCACATCTACGCCAGCTTCAATTAATTGCGTACTGAAGCACAAGATAGGTCTTCCTGTCTTTTTAGCTGTTTCAAGAGAGAGTGTGTCTATTTTATGTTGGATGATGTCTGAGCGATCCTCCGGGATCATGTTTGTGCTTAAATGGCAGGTTTGTACATCCTCCACATCGCCGCAGGCCTCATACAGATTGCGGGCAAAGGATTTCGTATTAACTATCATTAAGGTATTTTTCCCCACCCGCGCTTGTTTTAATGCAAAATCAGTAAACTCCTGAAGTTTCCATTGTTTGGATTCTTTAATCATATTCAGAGCAATTCGGCGTTTGGAATGAAACAGTTCAAAATATTTCTGATAGTCGGGAATGATATGAGGATCCGGATTCAGCCTTAAATTCCAAACTTTATCCTCCAATCGGCTCCATATGGGCTGCGTAGCCGTGCATAAAACAAGACTGCATCCCATGACTTCATCCATGAAATTTAATGCGGATGTCAGCAAATAGGTGGATTTTAAAGGGAGAGCCTGAACTTCGTCGAAAATAATTATTGAATGGGCCAAGCTGTTCATGCGGCGCACGTAGTGACTCCCTTTGGAAAACAGCGTCTGCAAAAACTGTACCGCCGTTGTCAGAATAACGGGAGGATTCCAGGAGCATTCGGCTTGGTGGCGCTTTTCCTCCTCCTGATAGAGTTCGCTTCCGGATAATTCGTTTTTGGGATCAACGAGGACATTGGAATGATGGACCAAGATGAGATCTCCAAATTCCTCCCCCAATGCGTCACGGATGATAACCGCATTCTGGTCAATAATAGAGGTGTAGGGAATGACATAGACCAACCGGTCCAGATGATGCTTCTGTGCGTGAGCCAACGCAAACCGTAGACTGGCCAGAGTTTTCCCGGCTCCTGTGGGGAGAGTCATTAAAAACTTGCCTTGAGGGCGATCTGCTGCGTTGAAACTGCGTTGAGATATTTCTGTACGCAAATTATCAATCATTCCATGTGAGGTAAAGCCTGCCAGATAACTGTCCAGATTAGCCAGCATCTTGTCCCATGGAGGTGTGGGTACGGCTTCAACCGGCTCTCCGCCCGCACTGGAATGGTCGGCGTCCACAAGGGAACTCAACAAAAACCGGCACAAGAGACCATATCGGTATTTTATTTCCTTGCCAGACAGTTTTTTCTCACTATTCCTGAGGAGCGCATCAAAGGAACGCCATTCTTCTCTTAAAGCCGGATCTGAAAGCATGGCCTGTATCCGGGCTTTTTCCCCTTCAGGCATGTTCTTCCTGGCTTCTTCATAGTGGGATTTCTTGACGTCTTTAGTAATGCGGGCTTTGAAGGAATTGGTACCGTCCGTTTTTAGATTATCAATCAGGCATCCTTCATGATGGGAAAGACAGCAAAGGACTATTATTTGAACCCAATATTTTTCAAATGGTTCCATTGGGCGGGGAGCATCCATGAAATGATGCCACAGATGTTGTGCTCCTGCCGTGGAGTGATCGACGGAGCCTCGAGGCCCAGGGTCTTTTCCGGAGACAATAGACTCCATATATTCATAAAAGGCATCACTCCATTTCCCAAAGTCATGAAGCGCCCCGATGAGCGCCGCCGTCCTTGCCAATCCTATTTTTGCCGCGTTGAGAGAAGCTCCCACAATACACTCATACGTGTGTTGTTCAATCGTCTGTTCAGGCCGTGCTAACATGTTTTTTCTTCCTTCCCAGTTCCAGTCCCGAAAAACCAGAGTAGTCTTTTTCGTGGAATTTACAAGATATGAATTGATTAATTTAGTATTTTATTTAGGGTTCCATCCTGAACAGAATTTCCAAAATGTCTTCATCTCTCTTCTCCGTACCCTTGGCGGCATTGCAGCATTACCTGTACTGTCCCAGGCAGTGTGCTCTGATTCATCTGGAATGCGCATGGGAGGAGAACCAGTTCACGGCAGAGGGGAATGTATTTCATGAACGGGCCGATTCGGGAATAACGGAAAACCGTGGATTGAAAAAAGTGCTGCGCTCTCTGCACGTTTCTTCCGGACAGTGGGGTATTCACGGTATTGCGGATGTGGTGGAAGCCGTTTATAATAAAAAGGGCGGTGAGGTAGTGTCCATGACTCCCGTGGAGTACAAGGTGGGCAAGCCCAAGCCGCACCGTGCGGATGAAGTGCAGGTGTGCGCCCAGGCACTGTGTCTGGAGGAGATGTTCAGCGTGGTAATTCCTTCCGGCTTTATATTTTACGGAAAAACCCAGAGAAGGCTTGAAGTGGTATTTGACGAGGATTTGCGTTCCCTGACAGCCCAGGTTATCTGTGATGCCAGAAAAGTACTGACGGGTGTGGTTACGCCGCTGCCCCGTTATTCCAGGGGGTGCAAGTCCTGTTCTCTGGTTAATGACTGCCTGCCTGCCGTGTGCCGGGAACACAGGCAGATCATGAAGGCCCGGGTGGATGATGTGTTTGAAGACAGCCTTGGCGCAAGTGAAGCTGATGATTTATGAAGAAGCATTTAAATACCTTGTTTGTTACACTGGAGGGATGCTGGCTGTCCAAGGACGGCGATACCGTGAAAGTGAATTCTGATGGGGCTTGCCTGCTCCGGGTTCCCCTTCATAATCTGGAGGGCATCGTGACGCTGGGGTGGGACATAGGAGTTTCCCCTTATTTGATGGGGGCCTGTGCTGAACGCGGCGTCACCCTTTCCTTCTGTAATCCTTATGGAAAATTCCTGGCCGGCGTGCAAGGCTTCATGAAGGGAAACATCCTGCTGCGCCGGGAGCAGTACCGCTGGGCTGATGATGAGACAAGGTGGGTTGGCGTGGCACGGGAAATGATTGCAGCCAAGATTGCGAACTGCCGCAGTCTGCTTTTAAGGGCGCAGAGAACATACGGGAAGGATTTGTCAGAGGCGGTGGACCGTCTGGCGGCCTTTTGCCGCATGGCTCGCGTCTGCGAATCCGGCGACACCCTGCGGGGGATTGAAGGCTCTGCGGCAGAAACATATTTTTCCTGCCTTTCCCATTGCCAGAGGACGGAAGATCCGGAGCTGGTGTTTGAAGGCCGCAACAGGCGCCCTCCCAGGGATTGTTTTAATGCCCTGCTATCTTTTCTGTACAGTTTGTTGTGCCATGATGCCCGGTCCGCCCTGGAAAGCTCCGGCATTGATGCCGCCGCCGGCTTTTTGCACCGTGACCGTCCGGGGCGTCCCGGTATGGCCCTTGATCTGATGGAGGAGTTCCGGGCTCCTCTGGCTGATCGCCTGGCCCTTACCCTGATTAACCGCAGGCAGATTACCGCAGATGATTTTGACAAGGAAGAGTCCGGAGCCGTTTTCCTGAAGGAAGACTCCCGTAAGAAAGTATTGAACGCCTGGCAGGAACGGAAGAAGACCGTTCTGGTCCATCCTTTCCTTCAGGAAAAGACCACACTGGGATTGCTGATTCATATTCAGGCTCTTTTAATGGCACGCCACCTGCGTGATGATTTGGATTGCTATCCTCCCTTTATCAGTAAGTAAACCATGTACATTCTCATTACTTATGACGTCTCCACGGAGGATAAGGCAGGGCAGCGCCGCTTGCGCCAGGTTGCCCGCGCCTGTGAAAATATCGGGCAGAGGGTGCAGAATTCCGTATTTGAATGTGAGCTGTCTCCGGCCCAATTGGTTGACATCAGAAGCAAGCTGCTTAAAATTATTGATAACGAAAGCGACAGCCTGAGGATTTATCACATGGGTTCCAATTGGCATCATAAAATAGAACAATTGGGGAAGGAAAAAAGCTATGATATTTCCGGCCCCTTGATTATTTAAAGACTGTTGAACACGGCCTTTGCGCCAATCCCAAGCTCACACAAATTTCCCGGGAGGCCGGCGATTGGTGTAACGCGTTGGAAATTGAATATTGACAGATGATCGCCTAGAGAGGGAGACCGTGCAATGACGGTCTTCTCCGGGAGGTTGGCGCAAAGTATCGTTTGCGCTGTTGAGTAACAGTGCATATGATCATACGCAGTCGCACTCCACACGGAGTGCGTGGATTGAAACTTCTTCCTGGCCAGCTTTTTCAATGTTACGCCACGTCGCACTCCACACGGAGTGCGTGGATTGAAACAGAGTATTTTTGCCAGAGCCAATCAGCTCTGGTGGTCGCACTCCACACGGAGTGCGTGGATTGAAACAGCTTGCTCATCCACTTATCCACAAACGCGCTCCGTCGCACTCCACACGGAGTGCGTGGATTGAAACCATGTCCAGCCCTGAAAAGCCGGGTGGGACTGGTAGTCGCACTCCGCATGGAGTGCGTACTGTTGCCTGACAATGAAAAAGCTCTCCAGGCTTGTTTGGTCTGGAGAGCTTTTTTGTGGTGATGCAGCATTAGATTTCAGGAAGGAGCCTGGTCGTCCAGATTGAGTTCTGCGGGCGGGATAGCCTGGAGCAGGGCCAGAATGGGGTCCTGCGTTGCGGCTCCCGTTTCCTGCCTGCGTCTGAATTCCTCTTCTTCCTGCTGGAGGGCAGCCAGCTTGGTGTCTTCCACCAGGGCCTTGAATTTGTCTGCCTGGGAGTATTCGCCGTCCGTATCCCGGAAGACCCGGGCGAGCCAGCGGCGTTTTTCTTCCGTGCTGAGCAGGGAGTCCTTCATGTGCCGGGGAGGGTATTTTTGTCCAGCAGGTTTCCGGCCAGCTGCTCGCCTTCCGCCGTGGGGCGGTACACGTAAGGTCGGCAGTCTCCGAACCGGTTAACGTATCCCTGAGCGATGAGGTCCTGCAGGATGTTGGTGACGGTATTGGGGTGCAGGCGGGTGGCCTCCGTGATGGTGCTGTGGCGCCTGTATCCGGCGATGACGGCCAGAATGACCTGGGCGCTGCTGAGGCGGAAGTCCATCCTGCGGACGTTAGTGGCGAATATCTGTATGAAGTCCAGTGCTTTCATCAGCGTGTATTCACAAGTTATCGTTATGTTGTTCCCGTGTTATTCTCCTGTTATTCACATTCTTCCGGGCAGGTGGGGGATTTGATTTTCCTCAGCAGGTCCAGCAGGGGGTGGGAGTCGTTGGAGAAGGATTGCACGGCGTTGACGGTGGCTGCCTGCGGAAGAATGATTTTATGGAATTCCTGGTGAAGGTTCTGGCGCAGGCTCTGGTTTCCCGTCATGGGCATGGCCAGTTTCTCCGCCAGGCGCGTAGCCAGGGCGTCCATGAAGAGGGGATCAAATTGGTTTGCGTCTTCAATGTCCGCAATGTAGCTCATAGGCAGTGGAGCGCGTGAGGCATGGATGCGGCGCCCTTGCATTTTCCATTCCGTACATTCCACATCCAGCACACGCAGGCAGTCCGCAGGCAGCGTGAACTGGTAGGGAGTCAAGGAGTTGGGAGCCTGGGCGGAGACGGAGTCCAGCATGGCCTGCGTGGTGGCGAAGGTCCAGCGCGCCATGCAGAGGGTTTCTCTCCGGGCCGGGTGGTAGTGAAGAACGCAGAGACGGGATGCCGTGGATTCATTGGCAATCAGCGCATCCAGCGGCGCTTCCCCGATTTTGGAGAGCGCCGCGTTGCAAATATCCAGCGCGGAGGGGGTATCCGGCTGAAGTAAGGATTCATGAGTCATAACGCCACATGTTTGCCGGATTTGGCAGTGTAATGCATCTTGTTTGGGAGCGCCCTCTTTTGTGCCACCGGTGGCATGTATGCGTCCGTTTTTTCCCCAGGTGCATTTTCCAGCCATTCATCTATTTGATAGATGCATGCACCGGTCCGGAAGTTTCCGGGCGGGTGAAGAGCATGCCCTTTTCCTTTACGGTGAGACGGCGCCTGCTCCGCATGGCTTGTCCGTGCGGCAGGCGTCCGGACCCCCACGGAGCCATTTATTCCGGTAAACGGAACGGGCCATTAATAAAACCATGCATAGAAAGAAAAAGAGATTATGGGATTCATGAAACCATCCACCCCGTCCACTCCCGCGCCGGAGCAGACCATTCCAGTGAAGGCGGAGAGCGTGGGTGAGGAAGTAGGAGAGGATTACCAGGCACGGGAGCGCCAGAGGCAGGGGATGATTTCCACCATTCTGGCCCACCGCCATTCTTCCGCCGGGCAGGAGGAGGCCAATCCACGTACCCTGCTTAGGAAAACCCTGGGATAGCCGCCGCCATGGAAGAGAGAGTTGCGGAGTTGAATTCCGTGTACAAGTCCCTGGCCGCCCAGCGCGCTCCCTGGGAGACGTGGTGGGACCGTTTGAGGGATTACGTGCTGCCGCGGCGCCTGAACCGGGAAGGGGATGTTTCCCTGCCCAGCAGGGACGCCATGGACCGCATGACGGATACCACCGCCGTGGAGGCGTGCCAGAAGCTGGCCAGCGGCCATATGTCCTACATTACGCCCAGCCATGACGTGTGGTTCAAGTGGTCCGCTCCGGATGACCAGGGCGGCGATGAGGCGGAGGCCTGGTATAACCAGTGTTCGGAGATTGCCTTGAAGGAGCTGTCCGTTTCCAATTTTTATACGGAGATACATGAGTGTTTCCTGGATCGCGTGGCTTTGGGAACGGGCAGCCTGTTCACCGGGAATTCGTCGGACGGCAGATTGCTGTTCACGAATATTCCGTGCGGGCAGTTCGCCTGTGCGGAGAATGCGGAAGGCCGGGTGGATACTTACGTGCGGGAGTTTACCTATACCGCCCACCAGGCACGTTCCATGTTCGGCCTGAAGGCGCTGGGCCCCCGGGCGCGGGAAGCGCTGGAACGCGGCGGCAATCCATACGCCACGTCCCTGAGGTTCCTGCATGTGGTGCGTCCGCGCACCCGGCGCAGCCGCCGCAGGGAACAGGGCGCCCACATGCCGTTTGAGAGCGTTTACCTGTCCCTGGATGACCAGGTGATCGTGGAGGAAGGGGGATACATGGAGTTTCCGTACCTGGTGACCCGTTTCCTGAAATGGGGCAGCGGCCCGTACGGGCTGGCTCCCGGCAGGCTGGTGTTTCCCGCCATCCAGCAGGTGCAGTTCCTGAACCGCATTCTGGACACCCTGGGGGAGGTGGCCGCCTTCCCCCGCATTCTGGAGCTGGCCAACCAGATCGGAGAGGTGGACCTGCGGGCCGGCGGCAGAACCGTCATCACGCCGGAGGCCGCTTCCCTCCACCTCCCCCGGGAGTGGGCCACGCAGGGCAGGTATGACGTAGGCATGGACCGTCTGGCGCAGAAGCAGGACGCCATACGCCGCGCCTATTACCTGCCCATGCTGGAGCTCTGGAGCGGCCACCGCGGCAGCATGACAGCCACGGAGGTGATGGCGCGGGAGAATGAACGCGTGCTGATGTTTTCACCATCCTTCACGCTGTTCGTGAGTGACCTGTATTCTACCATGACGCGCATTTTCTCCCTGCTGTTCCGCATGGGCAGGTTCCCCAGGCCTCCGCGTGCCGTGCTGCGGGAAGGCAGGGGCGGTTCCGTCACCGTTGGGGAACCCAGAGTGGTGTACCAGTCAAAGATAGCGCTGGTTCTCAGGCGTTTGCAGAGCGAAGGCATGGACCGCAGCCTTCAACGCCTGAATATGATGATGCAGGCCGCTCCGGACCTGGCGGACCATGTGGACTGGGATCATTGCTTCCGCCTGTCCACCCGTGTGGACGGCGCTCCGGAGAGCATGCTGAGGCCCTGGGCTGACGTCCAGGCCATGCGGAAGGAGCGTGCGGACCGCCAGCAGGAGGCCGCGCAGGCCCCGGCGGAAGAGGATCCGTACGCTTCCCTTAATCCCTTGCTTGACCAGTTAACCGCGATTCAGGAATGAACCAGGATACGACATTGCAGCAGGAGGCTTCCCTCAGGGAGGCCCGTCTTAAAAGGCGCCAGCTTCTCCGGGTGTTTGATACCCCGGACGGGCGGGAGGCGCTGACCTTTCTGGAGGCTCGCTTCCAGACTGATTTGCCCGTTTTTCAAGGAAGTCCCGGGAGTTACGACCCCCTGGACGCCATGAGGCGGGATGCCTACAGGGAGATATTCCTGTACATCCGCCGCCAGCTCCAACTAGCCATTAAAGAATCCACAGCAGAAGAAAAAAATGATTGATTCCATTGATAACCATACGGCCGCTCCCTCCGGGGAAGCGGATTTTTCCGGGGCAGTTTCCCCGGAGGCGGAAATTTCATCCGCAGCTCCCGCACAGTCCGAGCCTCTTCCCGGCCTTCTGGGGGAGGACGGGGGTTTTGTCCCGGATTGGTATGCCCGTTTTGATGAGCTGAAGGGGATGGAGAAGTCCCTTTCCAAGTTTAAGACGCCGGAAGCCCTGGCGAAGAGTTACGCAGAGCTGGAACGCATGCGGCATTATCCCGGTGTGGAGAATGAGGAGCAGATGGAACGGTTCCGGCGGATGGCCGGACTTCCGGAGTCGGAGGAGGAATACCGCCTGGAGCGTCCGGAATCCACGCCGGAAAGCGAGTGGAACGCCGGACTGGCGGAACGCATGGCCCGCACGGCCTACCGCTACGGCGTGCCCCCGGAAGCCATGAATGCTCTTCAGGAGACGATGTCCCAGGCGTATGAGGAAGCCAGGGAACAGGTGGAGGATTCCCGGCTGGAGATGGAAACCCGGGCGGAACAGTCACTGCAGCAGGAATGGGGCGCCAATTATGAGCGTAATATGGGCCGGGCCACTGCCGCTCTCCAGCGGCTTGCGTCAGAGACGGGCGTGGATGCGGACGCCCTGCTTGATCATCCGGAGCTCGGTTCCAATCCGGACGTCATCCGGCTGCTGTTCCAGGCCTCCCGCCTGCTGGATGAAGCGCCCCTTCATCATTCGGGAAACGGTACGCCTTCTCCTGCGGAGGAGGCCATGCGCATGGAGTCAGACCCCTCCCACCCGCTTTATGATGCGTATATGAGCGTGAACCATCCCAACCACAGGTACGCCAATGAATTGTATGACCGCCTGACGTCCCGGTGATCCGTGGATTGCCTGACGGTCCCCTTGTCAACAGAAAGCCCGGCGGAGGGGTTACCTCCGCCGGGCTTTTAATGGTCATTATTTCATCAGGGAAGGAGGGTTAAGGGCTGCGGCCTTCATCTGCCTTCACACTATTAGCGTCCTGAGAGTGGGGTTGTGTTCAAAAAAAGATGGGAAAAGATTTTTTGCCTTTCCTTTCGCAGACGCTGCAAGCGCCATTTTTCCCGGCCTCTTTTTCCCTATCCGTAGGAGCAGGATGACCTCCCCGGATGAACCTTTTTCCAGGCCGTGCCGACGGAGATGCAGGAGAAAATTTGGAAGTTCTATGCGCCGGAATAAAAAAATCCCGTCCGGAAAAGGACGGGATTTTAAGGAAAGTGGTACGCGGTATAGGATTTGAACCTACGACCTCCACCATGTCAAGGTGTTGCTCTACCACTGAGCTAACCGCGCGTTTGGAAGTGCGGGCGGATTATTACCCGATTGGGGTGGAAAGAGCAATACTTTTTTTAGAAGAGAGCCCATTTCAGGAGGAAATAGGTCCCCTCCCATATGGAAAAGACGCTGATTTGTCTTCCTATGCTGCCATTTCCTGTTAATTTGCAGGGAACCACTCCCAAATGTGATGAACAGACATTTAATTTTTGCATTATGCGCCGTGCTCGGATTCAGTGTTTCCGGCGTTTCCATGGCCCAGGATCTTCCGTCTGACAAGGAAGCCGCCGCAAAAGCGGCCAAGGCCGCCAAGGTAAAGTTCAAGTGGGGCAAGAGCATGAAGAGCGCCCAGAAGCAGTCGGAGGAGACGGGCCTTCCCATTGTCCTTCTTTTCACGGGAACGTCCTGGTGCGGTTACTGCATTAAGCTGGAGAAGGAAATTCTTTCCAAGAAAGAGTTCAAACAAGGCATGGATGGTGTGGCCATCGGCGTCAAGTTTGAGTTTGGCAGTCCGGATTTCAGCAAATCCAAGGAAGCTAAGGAATATGGCATCCGCGGCGTTCCCGCCATGGTGGTGGTAGACGCCAAGGGAAAGGAGCTGGGCCGCACGGGTTATGTTCCCGGCCGGACTCCTGTCCAATACGTTGAGTTTTTCAAGAAGTACGCTCCCAAGCCCGCGGAGGCCAGGTAAGGCGTTACACCCAACCGGGATTCTGGGCAGGAGCTGCGGTGCTGAAACCGCGGCTCCTGCCGTATTTTATAGGAAAGGAGGGGAATTTTCATGGAACTCTTTTCCATGATGCTGGCTCAAAAGAATCCGTAGGAAATTTATGACAAAAGCATATTGAATGAAGAATTTGTTTATCCGGTCCTACTGGTATGCCTGAATTTACAAATGCATTTAGCGGATTGAAGGAAGACCGGATGCTCACCCATGACGAATTGGTGAGAGCCATCCGGTTCATGATCGCAGCGGAGTATGAGGCCATCCAGCTCTATACCCAGCTTGCCGAATCCATCGACAACAAACTGGCTCAGGAAGTTCTTTTGGATATTTCCAATGAAGAAAAGGAGCACGCGGGCGAATTTCTCCGCCTCCTTCAGGTTCTGGCCCCGGATGAACAGGGCTTCTACGACGAAGGGATGGGTGAAACCAATGAAAAAATTGACAAGTTAAAGGCATCCTGCCCGGGCGGCAAATGCAGCAATTCCCCTGCCCATTGACGGATTTTCCGTTCTCCTCCTGTAAAACGCTCGCTTTTTCCTTCAGGGAAGGGGTGGGCGTTTTCTGTTGCCGGATTGTGCGGGCCTGTCTTGTCTCTCTCATTTCACATCAGCAGGGGGAAGGCAGGCCGGGCCGGAGGGGGCGGAAAATTGCTGTTTCCCCATATTAAAACTGCCGGAGAGCGGAGTTGCCCCATTAGACCGTTTTCTATGAAAAAAGTTCAAAGAATGTCGCAAAAAATGTATGACAAAAACATTTTGAATACATTAGTGGGGATTTGAGTCATACCTGCATGCCTGAATTTACAAATGCATTTAGCGGATTGAAGGAAGACCGGATGCTCACCCATGACGAATTGGTGAGAGCCATCCGGTTCATGATCGCAGCGGAGTATGAGGCCATCCAGCTCTATACCCAGCTTGCCGAATCCATCGACAACAAACTGGCTCAGGAAGTTCTTTTGGATATTTCCAATGAAGAAAAGGAGCACGCGGGCGAATTTCTCCGCCTCCTTCAGGTTCTGGCCCCGGATGAACAGGGCTTCTACGACGAAGGGATGGGTGAAACCAATGAAAAAATTGACAAGCTGAAAGCCTCCTGCCCGGACGGCAAATGCAGCGCTCATTGACGGTACTTTCCGTCTGATTGAAATGCCCGGTTTTCCTGCGTGGGGAGACCGGGCATTTCAATGCTGCGCCCTTGCTTCCAGTGCGGCTGCCTGGCGGGCGCAGAAGGCAATGCAGCGTTCACAGGGGCGTGAGGCGTAGTAGGCCGCGGTCCGTTCACCGGGGCGCGCCGTTTCCGCAGCCAGCCGTTCCGGAGACAGGCCCAGCAGCTCCCGGCAGTAAAGCGTGCCGAATTCCTGTTTGAAGGAGGCGGCCAGGGACTGCACCAGGGAAAAGATTTTTTCCTTTTCCCCGGTTTCCGGAGAACTGTTTCCGTACAGGCTGCCGGCCAGCATGCTCAGTCCGCAAAAAGCGCCGCATACCTCCCGCATGCGGCCTATGCCCGCTCCCAGCGGGGAGGAAAGTTTCAGGGCCGTTTCTTCAGTCAGGCCGCAGACGTCCGCAAAGGCGGCAAAGACGGACTGGGAACAGTTGTACCCCTGGTGGAAATAGTCCAGCGCCCGGGCTGCCCGGTCTTCCTTGGAAGCGCTCATGGAAAAAGTATGAAGGTTACTGCTCCTTTTCAGGGGTGGCCTCTGCGGCGGCATCCTGCGGCTTCTTACGGTCCGTCAGCCTCAGCATGATGATGTAGCAAACGGCCAGCACCAGCACGGCCAGAATGAGGGGAAGGCTTTCACTCTTTACGGTGAGGATCAGTTCGTCCGGAGATTTGAGCAGTTCCGGATGCCGTTCCCCAATGCGGTGACCGTACCAGGCGAGCACCGTGCACCAGGCGAACGCTCCCAGCACCGTGACCAGGGAGAAAATCCCAAACCCCATGCGGACAATCCCCGCGGGAATGGAGATCAAGTGGCGTATGACGGGCAGGAGGCGGGCGAAGAAAACGCCGGAGACCTCATACCGTTGGAGGAAGACTTCCGCCTTCTCCACCTTGTTGGGCGGCATGAAAAAGAATTTGCCCCAGCGCATGATAACCGGACGCCCTACGATGCGGGCTACGGCGTACGTGATGGCGGACCCCAGCCAGGAACCGAACGTTCCGGCAATAACCACTCCCCAGAAGCTCATGCTCGCTCCGTCCTGGGCGGACAGGATGGCCGCGGGCGGAATGACTACCTCACTGGGGACGGGAAAGATGGAACTTTCCATGGCCATCAGGACGATGACGCCCACATAACCCCAGTCCTGCACCCAGGACATCCAAAGCGAGACCAATTCATGCATACGGCGCGTATCTTGCATTAAAATCCTTGAAAGGAAAGTCTTTTATTGCGCCGCTGAAACGGGGCTGGTAAGGTAAAAAGGCATACGGCGCGCGCCGCAGCAGAGAGTGATGAAGCTTTATATTATAGCGGGAGAGAAGAGCGGGGATATTCACGGAGCCCTGCTGTTGAAGAATCTGCTGCGCCTGATGCCCGGGACGGACGTCCAGGGGCTGGGCGGCCACGGCATGCATGCGCTGTGCCCCGGCGTGGAAGACTGGGCGGATGAAGCCGCCGTCATCGGCGTGGTGGAGGTGCTTAAGAAATACGGCTGGTTCAGGAAACGTTTTCTCTCCATTCTGGAGCGTATACGGCAGGACCAGCCGGACTGCCTCATCCTGATTGACTATCCGGGATTCAACCTGCGCCTGGCGGAAAAAGTCCGCAAGTGCTGCCCCCATACCAAAATCGTTTATTTTATCTCCCCGCAGGTGTGGGCCTGGCACCGCGGGCGCATTCCCAAGATGGTGCGCATGCTGGACCTGATGATGTGCATCTTCCCCTTTGAGGCCCCCCTGTTCCAGGAGGCTGGGCTGAAAACGGAATTCGTGGGGCATCCCCTGGTGGATGAGATTGCTTCCATCCGTAAGGAGGATGTCCGGGAGACGTCCCTGATAGGTCTCTTTCCCGGCAGCCGCAACCGTGAAATTGACAGGCATTTCCCGGTGTTCATAGAGGTGGTCCGCCGCCTTTCCTGGGAACGGCCGGAACTGGCCTTTGAAACCGCCGCCTCCACGGAGGCGCTTGCGGAAAGAATGCGCGGCATGGCGCGGAAGGCCGGCATGCCGCCAGAACTGTTCCACATTACGGTGGGTGGCTATCATGAACTAATGGACCGCGCCGCCGTGGGAGTGGTGGCTTCCGGCACCGCCACGATGGAGGCCGCCTTGCACCGGCTCCCGTACATGCTGGTGTACAAGGTTCCCCTGTTGACGTACTGGATGGCGCGCATGCTTATTAAAATACGCTTCATCGGCATGGTGAATATCCTGGCGCAGAAGCCCGTGGTAAAGGAGCTGGTCCAGTTTGATTTTACGCCGGACAAGGTGATTGAAGAGATAGAACGCCTGCTGGTCCCGGAAAACAGGGATGCCCTGCTGGCGGAAATGAAAGACGCCTCTGACAAGCTGGGGCAGGGGGGAGCCGCAGAACATGCGGCGCAGGCCGTGTGCCATCTGTTGGAGGAGTAGGCGGGAAGGTTTTTCCTGGGATATGGGGCCGGGGTATCCGGGCTGCCGTTTGATGGAGCGTGGTTTCTGTGCTCCTGCTTTGGCCGTGGAGGTTTTCCGGAGAATCAAGGTCTACGGAAGAATAAAAAAGCGCCGGGCGAACCCGGCGCTTCATGGTGTGTTTTACGTTGAAAGAAGGCAGGCTCAAACCACCCCTTGATCGATCATGGAATCCGCCACCTTCACGAAGCCGGCAATGTTGGCGCCGGTGACGTAGTTGGTGAAGGATTTGTCTGAGGAATATTCCTCGGCATGGGCCAGGGCGTTCGCGTGGATGTTGGCCATGATGCTCTTCAGCTTGTGGTCCACTTCCTCGCGCGTCCAGGAGAGGCGCTGGCTGTTCTGGGACATTTCCAGACCGGAGGTAGCCACGCCGCCGGCGTTGGCGGCCTTGGCCGGGCCGTACAGGATTTTGGCGGCCAGGTAGGTTTCAATGCCTTCCAGGTCCGTGGGCATGTTAGCGCCTTCCGCCACCAGGGTACAGCCGTTCTTGATCAGGGTGCGGGCGTCTTCCCCGTTGATTTCATTCTGCGTGGCAGAGGGGAAGGCGCAATCGCACGGGACGCTCCAGGGACGCTGGCCTTCAAAGTACTGTGCCTTCGGGAACTGCTTCACGTATTCCGCAATGCGGCCGCGGCGCTTGTTCTTGAGTTCCATGACCCAGGCCAGTTTTTCCGGAGAAATGCCGTCCGGATCGTAGATAAAGCCGTTGGAGTCGGACATCGTGACGGGCTTCGCGCCCAGTTCATTCAGTTTTTCCACGGTGTACTGGGCCACGTTGCCGGAGCCGGATACCAGGCAGATTTTGCCCTGCAAGTCGTCATTGCGGGTAGCCAGCATGTTCTGGGCGAAGTACACGCAGCCGTAGCCGGTGGCTTCCGGACGGATGAGGGAGCCGCCCCAGTTCAGGCTCTTGCCGGTGAGAACTCCGGTGAATTCATTGCGGATTCTCTTGTACTGGCCGAACAGGTAGCCGATTTCGCGGCCACCCACGCCAATGTCCCCGGCGGGAACGTCCGTATTGGCACCGATGTGGCGTTGAAGCTCCGTCATGAAGCTCTGGCAGAAGCGCATCACTTCATTGTCGCTCTTGCCCTTGGGATCAAAGTCGGAGCCGCCCTTGCCGCCGCCCATGGGCAGGGTGGTGAGGGAGTTTTTGAAAACCTGTTCAAAACCCAGGAACTTCAGGATGCCGAGGTTCACGCTGGGGTGGAAGCGGAGGCCGCCCTTGTACGGCCCGATGGCGCTGTTGAATTCCACACGGTACCCGCGGTTCACCTGGACCTTGCCCTGGTCGTCGATCCACGGCACGCGGAACAGGATGGTTCTTTCCGGTTCCACGATCCGTTCCAGAATCGCGTGGTCTTCATACTTGGAATTCGCGGCCAGAACCGGCTCAATCGTGTTGAGCACTTCCTGAACGGCCTGGATGAATTCTTTTTCGTGGCTGTTCTTGGCTTTCACCAAGTCGAGCACGCGCTGGGAATATGTCTGTGCCATCTTCTCTGTTGTTGTATTTGGGTTGACGCTTCACGCGCGGTTTTTCGCACGCGCCCTTCGTTTATCATTCCACGGCGCGCACTGGCAATCATTTTTTTCCCTGGAAAGCATAAGGGGTCAGCAGGAAAATAGAAAATATCTTTCCGTGTTGTAATTTGTAAACTGACCCCTGTTGGTGATTGAGGTTTGTTTGCACAACGTTTTCCGGGAGGAGGAAACCGGAGGCCAGATCTGTAAATCCGGCTTGTTTTTCTCTGGAGGCGGATTTTGAATCCGGTGTCAACAAAGAATAAATGAAAAAGAAAACGTTATCAGGAAATGCCGTTGTGCCAGAGACGGAATTCACCTGTGACGAATGGACGGGGTATTTTTTATAAGCATTATGTTTTCTGCGTCTTGCGTGATTTTCCGGATTCAAAATCCTTAAACTGGCTTTCATTGTCAGAATAGTCAAAAACCATGAAGAAAACATTATTTCTGCTTATGATCGGAGGGGCTTTTTCCATTGCCCAGGCGGCATCCGTTTTTGTGGATGTATACAGGGATGGCGAGGGAAGGGACGGCATGAACCAGTACACTTCCAATGCTGCGGCTGTTCTCTCCCTGGTGGACGCCTCCGGCGGCGATACTCCCTACACGCTTAAAATCGTTAAAAGCGCCGGGAATTTCTTTAACACGACGCTTGCCGCCGTAACTCCCGGGGAGGATGACCCTGGTTATTACGCCTATTACCAGAACAAGGCGGCGATGGAGGATCTGGTCAATACCCTCGGTTCTTTTGATTACGGCGCACTATCATCTTACATGGCTCCCGGCGCCGGAGGCTCCACTACGTCCTCCATTCAATTGGGAGGCCTGACCGTGGGCGATACGGTAACGTTTTACATGTTTATTTCCAGTGCCGCCGCGGCTCCGGGGGCCACTACCGTGACGGGAGGAACCGGCTTCTTTGAATATGCGGCAGCGGGTGGGACCGGCTTTTCATCCGCTCCTTCCTTCACCAACGGCAAGCTGACCCTGGTGAAATGGACGGGGGTGGCGACGGCGGATACTCTTGATTTCCGCATCGGGGGGCAGAAGGCCGGAGTTGCGGCCATGGCGTTTTCAGTTGTTCCGGAACCGGCTGCGGCATCCATGGGGCTGCTTGGCCTGGCCGTTATGATGGTGCGCCGGCGTAGGGCATAATCCCGTCCGCTCCGGCAGCATTTACCCTGCACGGAAGGATATCCGGAGGCGGATGAATGGTATCCGTTCTCCGGATTTTTCTGCGTGGCGGATGGGAAAAGGTCTCTTTGGATACTCCCGCAGGGAAAAATCAGGCTGTCAGGCGTTCAATCCATGCCCGCGTTTTCAGATCCGTTTCCGCCATCTTCTTGGCCCGGTGGAGCAGGGTTCCCATGGATTTGGGAATGCCCATGTGAAGGCGGTTGCTGATCCATGCGTACGGAACCAGCGTGCTTTGCCGGACCGCCAGGGCAATGATGAGCTTGGAGGAATGGCTGTAGGGCGTGACAAGCAAGTCCTCCTCTGACAGGCCGAATGCCTTAAGGCCGTTTTTCACAATGATTTCCGCCTGGTATTCCCCTATTTCCGAGGCGCGCATGCCCGTAGTGACGGGCTTTCTGCGCGCCAGCCGGGGCAGTTCCCCCACCAGCCTGGCGCGGAAGGCGCTGGAGCCGTAGCACCAGCCCCGCTGTACGGTGCCCGGGCCCACGTGCCCCGCAGGGAGCAGGGAGCGTTCATCCATGCGCTCCGCCTCAAAGCGGCCCATCAGGTGGTTGAGGTACTTCTGGCGCCCGTCATCCGTATCGTCACAGCCAAAGCACACCAGGCCGCGCTCCGGGTGAATCCACTTGGGCCTTTTCGCGGGCGCATCCAGCCACGCCGGGAGGCTGGTCCACTTGCAGCCGGAAAGGAACGTGTGGCGCCGTGCCAGTCCGGACCGCGCCGGATTCAGGTGAATGTAATCAATGATGGTGGAAAAATAGTGGGCGTTCTCCGCTTCCACTACCATGGCGTGGTATCTGCCCGCGAACAGATGGCCGCGCATGCGGTGGCGCGCGTTGAAGCGCTGCGTGTAGGCAGTCTGGAGCCATTTCATGCCGTCCACCAGATTGGCGCGGGCCGTTTGGAAAAGAATATGGTAATGGTTGGCCATCAGCGCATAGGCATACACGGTCCAGCCGCTCCTGCGTGCCGCCTCATGAAAAGTGCGCAGAAAGATTTCCCGGTCCTCGTCATCCAGGTAAATGGCGTCTCCGCGGTTGCCTTCGCTCTGCACGTGATAGACCGCTCCGGGGTACTCTATTCTCAGCGTACGGCTCATAATGCCGGAAGCGTACCGGATGAGGTCAAAAATGCAAGTTTGTTGTTATTTTTAACCTGACCCCTGTTGTGAAAAAAGAGGATGGAAAAATTGCGTTTTTAAGCGGCCCCGTGTTTCCGGGAAGGGTGGACCTGCCGCCGCCGAGGTGCCGGGCAGGATACTGCCGGAGAGGCCTGCAGCGCTCCTCACAGGTTTTTCCGGAACAGGATATGGCCCGGAAAAAACGCCGTTCCTATTGCAGTTTCTCCCGCCGCATGATTTCAGAGAGCACCAGGTAAAGGTCCGTCTTGTTGACGACGCCCAGAAGCAGGTCGTTGTTCGGGTTCACCAGCGCCAGGGACTCCGCGCAGTGGGGGCGGGAGAAGATGCCCAGGGCTTCCGGAAGGTGCATGTCCGCGGGCAGGGTGGGCATGTCGCTGCGCAGCACGTCCATGGCCAGGACGGCCTGGGCCAGCTCCTTGTTGCGGGCAAAGGCCGCCACGTCCTCCGCCACTACGCTGCCCAGGTATTTGCCTGCGGGGGAAGTGACAAAGATGGGCTGGGCCGGGTTTTTAATGAGCATGGAGGCGATGGTGCCGAATTTGTCCAGGGGATGGACCACGGGCGGGTCCTTGCGGGCCACGTCCTGCAGCTGAACCTGGGCCAGGGGCTTGTCAAAGGTGCTTCTGGGGCCAAAGGCCAGGGAGTCATGGTACATGGACTGGGCCCTGGTCAGCCTCGCCATGCCGTAGGAGACCAGAACGCCGATGATCAGGGGGAACATCATGTGCCCTGCCATGGTGAATTCCACCACCAGCACCAGGGAGGTGATGGGGGCGTTGGCCGCCGTGGTGAAGAAGGCGGCCATGCCCACCAGGGAATAGGCGATGGCATGGTCTCCCGGCACGCCCAGCTGGGTGAGCGCCGCGCTGAACAGGAAGCCGCACACGCTGCCGATGGTGAGGCTGGGCGTCAGCGCGCCCCCCACCGTACCCACGCCGAAGACGATGGCGACGGTGAAGATTTTCAGGAACAGCAGGATGCCCGCCCTCGTGGCGTCAAATTCATAATGAATGAGGGAGGTGATGATGTTTTTACCGTTGCCCACGATTTCCGGGTAAAAGATGGCGATGACGCCCACCAGCATGCCTGCGGCCATCAGGCGCACGGGAAGCCACTGGCGTTTCCCGTTCAGGTACTGGCGGGATTTTTTAAGGATCAGGAGCCAGAAACTGGCTACCAGGGAGGCCAGCGCGCCCAGCAGCACGCACCAGAGCACATGCTGGTTGCCCGTCAGGGAAACCTCCTGCTGGAGCTGGTAGATGGGGGCCGGTTCATGGAACAGCCCCATCGTAAAGTACCCCGCGCAGCTGGCCACCAGCAGGGGCGCCAGGAAGTCAATGGTCAGCGCGCCCAGCACGATTTCACTCACGAACAGGCCGCCGGCCAGGGGCGTGTGGAAGGCGGAGGACATGCCGGAGGCCGCGGCGCAGGCTACGACCAGGCGCAGGCGCGGCGCGGAGAGGTGGAAAAAGCGCCCCAGGGCGGACCCCACCACGGCAGCGGCCTGCACCAGAGGGCCTTCCCGGCCGATGGAGGCGCCGGAACCTACGGAGAAGACGGCGGACAGGGAGCGCAGCAGGCTGGGCTTGGGGGGCACATAGCCATTGCCCAGTGCCACGGCTTCCATGTATTCCGTGGCTTTGGCCGGGACGAAGCGGTGCGTGAAGAGAAGGGTGAGGCCGGCCAGCAGGCCGCCCGCCGCCGGGACGAAGATGCACCAGGCCCAGTCCTGCCGGGCCATTTCCTGAAAGACCTGGATTTGCTTGTAGCTGGTACGGCCCGTCAGGAGGTCCTGGACCAGCTCCACCCCCCATTCAAAGACAAGGGCCGTCAGTGCGCCCAGCGCGCCTACGACGACCGCCCAGATGAAGATGACCTGCTTGTCCCCCAGCTTGACTTTTTCACGCAGGCTCAGCGCCATGCGGAGCCATGACCAGGAGATGTGCGTTTTTGCCGCAGGCTCGTTCTTCTTATCCGTCATTGCAGGGCTTGTTGAAGGGACGCCAGCAGGCTGGCTTCATCTCCCGTCCATTCCCCGTTGGGGCCCAGAGGAGCGTTTTTATGCCACCGCAGCAGCTTCTGCATGGTGGTCAGGTAGCCGGTCACCATGGCGGTGGGAACGCCCAGCATGACGATGAGGTGGGCGTGGCGGGCATCGTCCGGCCAGAGGATGCCTTCCGGGCTGAGGCCCACGGTAACCTGCATGGAATCCAGGGCGCTGGTGCGTCCGTGGGGTACGGCCAGACCGTGGTCCAGGTAGGTGGTTTGCGTTTCCTCGCGCAGGAGGACGGCATTCTTGATATGCCTTAGCTGGCGTTCGTCAAGGACTTCCGCCATGGAATCCGTCAAGGTTTCCAGAGCCTGTTCCTGAGTGGTTGAGGGCTGGAACGTGCGTACGTGAATTTGAAGATTGTCTGCCACCGGATCTGCTAAAGGCTTTTGGCTTTTAATTCTATGAAGGGAGCCCTGATTATCAAGGAAATTCTGGTCTGCGGACGGGGAAGGGCGCTTTCCCGGAGAATTGGGGCGGGGAAAATGGGGGAAGACCCTTCCAGGCGTGGCCGTTTTGCCGCAAACGTGGCGGAACGGCCTGTTTTTAGGCTTTCTCTTCCGCGGGAATGAAGCTACCCTGCCGCCATGATGCAGGATTCAGAGGTCATCAAACTCGTCAAGCCCGTTCCGTCCGACCGCCTGGCCACCCAGGTGCTGGTGATGTGGTACAATACGGTGCGCCCCAAGTGGAAGAAGCCCCTGGATTTATCCATTACCGCCTTCTTTGTGCTGATGACGCTGTACTCCTTTTCCCTGCGTCCGCTGCCCATCTTTGCATGGCTCTCCCTTGCCGGGGCGCTGATGGCGATCATCCTGTCCTGGTTCTACGTCCCCTTCCTGGCGAAGGCCGCTCTGGCCGCCAACAAGAAGGTGCCCATGTACCACCAGGAGAAGGATTACGTTTTTCACGAGGATTACATGACTTTTTCCAGCAAGGGAGTTGAGCCCATGAACATTCCCTATGACCGCTTCACCACCCTGTGCAGGACGCGCCACGCCCTGCTGTTCCTGTTTGGGAAAAAGCTGGTGCTGTGGCTGCCGATTCAGCTCATGAGCAAGGAGGAGCTGGCAAGCATCCTGAGCAGGTTCCGGAACCACGGCGTGGAGGTACGGGATATTTCCTGAGGTGGAAAGCCGTTCATGGCCGCTCCGGAACGGCCGCAAATTTGCCGTTTCCGCGCCTTTTTTATTGAGCGCGGGGGCAAAACGGGTAGGGTACTTCCATGTCACGTTACCATGGAGAACAGGTTCTGGTGGTCCCCCGCGCCGCCTTTGAGGAGGCAGGGTATTTCCAGGGGCACCGGGAAGGCGGAGAAAAGTACCTGAATGCATTCATGAAGCCGGGAGTGTCCTCCTTCATGGACCGGGAAGCGGCGGAAAACGACCCTTCCCACAAGCAAATCATCGCCTACGCCATTTTCTGCCACCAGGGCCGCATTCTGCATTACACGCGCGGCGGCTCCGGCGGGGAGGCCCGCCTGCATGACAAGGGCTCCATCGGCATCGGCGGCCATATCAATCCGGTAGACCGCCAGTCCGGCCATGACGATGTTTCAACCTACCTGGCCGGAGTGGAGCGTGAAATCCGGGAGGAACTGGTCATTGACGGTGGCTGCACCCAGCGGGTGCTTGGCGTGATCAATGATGATTCCAATGACGTGGGCGCCGTGCATCTGGGCATCGTCCACCTGTTTGAGCTGGATACGGACCGGGTGCGCGCGAATGAAGCCGCGCTGGCCAATCTCCGCTTTGCGGCGCCGGAGGAGTTGTCCGGGGAGCTGTTTGACAAGCTGGAAACCTGGTCCCAGCTTGCGCTGGAATTGTTTAAAAACAGGGAGTCCTGAGGGGCTCCGTCCATGGAGCACCGGAGAGGGCCGCAATACCCCTCTTCCAGGCCGGACATAACTATCAATGGGAAGCCCCCGCGGGCATTGTGCCGCGGGGGCTTCTTTTTTCCATCAGGGCCTGAAGAAAACAAAGGGCCGTTAATGGAACATTTTTCTGCGCCGCCGCCACAGGAGGAAGGACAGCCCGGCCAGTCCCAGGGAGGCGCTGCCCGGTTCCGGAACCTGGGCGAAGACCATGGCGGAATTGGCCTGGGGGTCTGTGGACATGACCGCATCATACAGAACGCCGTCATTCAGGAATTTAATGTTGTCCGGATTGGCGGGAATTTCCGTCAGGGAAAGCGTGTAGTTGCTGGTTCCCGTGATGTCCACGATGACCATGTCCGCGGTAAGACCCTGAAGCGTCAGGGAGGCATGTTCCCCCAGAATGAGCATGGTCAGGCCGGAAACGCCGTTCAGGACCAGGCTGCTTCCGGCCTCCATGGTCACGGTGAGCGCTCCGCCCAGGGAATCCAGCGCGGTATTGGTATGGTTGACCACGGAGACATGCGTGAAATCAGCCAGGGAGGCCTGGAAATGCCCTACGGTCACGTGGTCCAGCACCAGGGTTCTGGTACCGCTCACATTCGTGCCGCCGCTGATGGTTCCGGCATACTTGTCAAAACCGTAGGCGGAGGTGCCGGAAAAAAGATCCTGGATGCGCACGACGGAGTTTCCCGTAACCGTACCGCCGGAACCGCCTCCGGAAATGCTTCCCCAGGCGCCCCCGTTGCGGAGCGTGGCGGAGTTTCCTGACACGGTGACGGACGTATCCCCCTGCACGCTCCCGCCGGAACCCCCGGCGTAAATGTTCCCCCTGACCGTGCCGCCCGTAACGCGTACATTGCTTCCCTGCAGGATGGCGCCTCCCTTGCCTGCGCCGTAAACGGAACCGCTGATGACGCCGCCTGTAACGGTGGCGTTGGAGCCGCCGGAAATGGCTCCTGCCAGGCCGCCGCCTACCACGTCCCCGCTGACGGTCCCTCCGTTAATGTAAACGCTGGTGGCCCCGCCAATGGTTGTGGTGGCATTTTGCGCATTGGTGTAGATACCGCCCATGATCTGGCTGGAGAAGGTGCCGGAGTTAACCACAATATCCACATTCCCCATGATGTCCGTGGCATAGGAACCTACCACGGAGGAGGCATTCGTGCTGGTGAAGGTGCCGAAGGCGGCGTTTTCCGCGGAGAATTCCAGATAGACGTTTCCCGTGACGCTGCCGCTGTTCACGGCGCCGAAGACGGTGCCCCCGCCCGCGGCGGTATCCGTGAAGCGAAGGCCGGCATTTCCGTCAAGCGTGCCAGAGGCTCCATGGGCCGCGTACCAGGAGGAAGCCTGGCCTTCGTTGGCGATGGTCAGCCAGACGTCCCCCGTATAATTGCCGCTGTTGGCATAAATATACGCGGCGTTTCCGGAGGCGATGGTAACGCCCACGGAGTTTCCGGCGGTACCGGCGGAGGAATCCGCCGCAGCGCGCGCATTGAAGGCGCCGGAACAGTTCTGGTTGGCGGCAGTATGGGTGAAGCCCGTTTCCGGCCAGGCGATATTGCCTTCCGGAGTGCTCGAGGAGCCCCCGGCATCCGCTCCGGCGGAAACAAAGGCGTTGTTTTCATTGACCAGCCCGGAAGTGGTTGGGGCATACGACCCCGTTCCGTCCATGGACAGGTCCTTCAGGATGGCGTTGCCACGGTCGTCATATTGGATGATGACGCCGTTGCAGCCGGAACCGGAGGTGACGGAAAGCGCTTCCCCGATCAGCATATCCCCCAGCCAGACGTAATAGCCGCCTTTCAAGCCTTCCTGTTCATTACCCGTGACGTACGTCAGGCGCAGGTTTTCCGTATTGGCGGACATGTCCAGGGAATACAGGATGGTCTCCCCCCATTTGATATAGGCCTCATTAATGTTGAGCGTGCCGTAAAAGGAGCCGTTCCCCAGGCTCACGCTGAACTGGTCCGTGATATTCCAGCCGTTTGCCTCACCGTCACCCAGAACCAGATTGAAGTCAAAGGTAAAGCCGTTTTTCAGGCTAGTCCCCTCCGTCCATGTCCGGGAAATGGAGCTTGTCCCCGCCTGGCCCAGGCTGACGCCTTCCGCGCTCACGGCAACGTTGGAGGCGGAAAAGCCCGCATTCGCCAGGTCCTGCACTCCGGACCATGCGGGCGTTTCTCCACCCTGGTGGAAATTGACGGCCATTTCCCCGGCGTCACGGCGTACCTGTCCGGCGGAGCGGCCCGCATAGCCCAGGGCTTTGGCGATGTTGCCCGCCATGAGCAGGTCTCCCTGGGCGTTGGGATGGAGTCCGTCCGCTGTGGGATTGTTAAACATGGACCGCACGCCGTAGAACGGCGTGGAGGAGGCCACGTCAATAATGCCCTTGTTGACGTCAATGACCGTGACGCCCGGTTTGGACTGTCCCCAGGAATTCAGGGAGGAATTGTAAGCCTCCACCGCCCGGTGGGTGGCGTCCGAATTACCGTTGGAATGCTGGGTCCAGCAGGGAATGGTGAGGACGATGACGTTCGCTCTGCTGTTGGAGGCGTGCATGGTGTCCACGATGGCGTCCATGTCCTCCAGAAGGTTCTGGGTGACTGAATCAAGACGGTCGCCCAGGGTGGCGTTGTTTCCGTCGGACAGGAGATCATTGGTGCCGATCATCAGGAAGAAAGTATCCGGAGCGGCTGTTCCCGTGAAGGTCTGGCCCTGGTAGGCGGCTCCGTTTGCCTTGGTATCTGAAAGCCCCAGCCAGTTGGAGATGTTGGAACCGTCAAACCTGCTCCCGTTTTTCCTGCCGGATATTTCCCAGGCTCTTGCGCTCGCCTGGGAAGAATGTTCGTTATTGAAGGACTGTCCGCCATAAGACGTTCCGGGTGTAACTCCTCCGGAATAATTTCCGGTTTTCACGCCTTCCGCGCTGTAGGAAATGCCGTTGTCCGCAAATATCTTGTGAAGGGCCCAGCGGTAGGAGCCGCCATTAACGCCGTGGGTGATGGAATCCCCCACGTACATGACGTTTCCTAGGTCCGTTCCGGCGGGAGCGGCGGTGGCGGAGGGGATGGCCGCCAGCAGGAAGGCAAGCAGGGAGAGAGGAAGCCTGGTTTTCATGAAGGCAAATAAAGAAAAGTAAACGAATGTTTGAAAAAGGGCAAATGAAAACGGCCATCCCTGAATGGGGCGGGATGGCCGTGGACGGGGAAGGGGCTAGGCCCTGCGGCGGCGGATCATCAGCATGCCCAGGCCCAGCATCCCGAGAGAGGCGGCGGCCGGTTCCGGAACGGCGCTCAGGGCATACTCTTTCATCTGGTCTTCTGTCAACGCCCCCATATACAGGTCAAAGTTGTCCAAGGTATATTCCCCCGTGACGCTGTCCGGGACGCTCCAGGTGCTTCCGGAAGCGTCCTTGGCGGAGAAATTGATCTGGTTCATGGAGACGCTGCCGAATTTGACGCCGGAGCCGCTGAGGGAGGCAAGGGTGGTCAGGGTGGAGGTATCATTGCCCAGCATGGCGGAAATGGTGACATTTCCGTCATTGTAAGTATAAAACAGGGTGAGGGGCTGGTCAGGGGAATAACCGGAAAGCGTCTGCGTTTTCCAGGGGGAGGAGGCGGCAGTCCCCCCATTATAGTTAAAGCCTCCCGCGCACAGGGTGAGGTCTCCGGAATCTGTGAGCTGAAAGCCTATCCCTTCCAGATTCTTGTAATTGGAGGTGGTATTATAGGTAAACAGCAGGCCTGTATCCGTTCCCGGAGTGACGGACAGGTTGGAAACGGTCAGCGCCATCGTCCATGGGGTGGCTCCGCTGCCGGTATGCACGGGCACCGTAGTGGGGGAGGAAACGTTCAGCGTATCTCCGTTGCTCCCGTCATAGATGGTGTAATCCTTTGAATAAACTGGATCCAGGCCGTTGATGGAAGCCCCGGAGGACAGGCCGCCTCCCAGTACGGCGAGCAGGAGGGACAGGTATTTGGTCTTCATATTGATTGCTGTAGCAGGTTAGGGAAATATTCTCCCGCAAGAGAACATTCGTTTTTTTATCGGATTCCTAATCCGCTTGTAACGCCACCCCGTGCAAACATGGATAAATGCTAGAGAGTCATAGCAAAATGAATGGTTATGAAAAGACCAGTTCTTTGAAATCCTGATGAAAATCAATATTTTATGATAAACAATGCATTTACCGTTAATATTTTTAATTGTTGGCGGATTAGGAATCCGGCAGGGCGTTGAAAATCAGTCGTAAATGTAGGAACAGCATTGGCTTGTTGGTAATGATGGAATAGAAAAATCAGAGATAATTAATTCCTGAAAAACACGGCGGAATTCTTCCCCGGAATTTTGATGATGAATGAATTGGATTAGAATCAACTCCAAAATTGCTTCCGGCCTCCGGAATCCGGAGCAGGGAAAGGGAAAAGAGAAGCCGGGCAGAGTCGCCATGTTTTCCAAGCCATGAAGCGGCTCAGGTAAGAGGGTAATCCATTGAGCCTTCTGTTCCAGGCTCATGAATCCCTTCTGCCGGGACAGGAGAAGCGGGTGGGCTGGGATTGGATTGAAGGCCGTCCGTTTCCCGCTTCACCGGAAAGCAAATTCCCCGGCAAGCTGTACTTGCCGGGGAATGAAAAAAACAATCAAGGAAACTCCCGATTTGAAAGGGGAGGGTTTTTTATCGCTTGGGCGGGCCGTCCATGATAGCCTTGTGGCTCATGTTCCAGCCGCCGCCCAGGGCCGTGTACAGGGAAACCAGCGTGCTGGCGTGCTGGTAATAGTACTGGGAGAGCTGGATCTGTGCCGGGTACAGGTTCTGCTGGGCGTACAGCACTTCAATGTAGTTGGACAGACCGGTGCGGTAGCGTTCAAAGGAGAGCGTCACGGCCGTATGGTAGGCCTCCACGGCTTCGGACTGGGTGGACGTGATCACGCGGAGCTTGGCCCGCTGGATCAGCGTGCTGGAGACTTCCGCCAGGGCGTTCAGCACCGTCTGCTCATAATCATTGCTGGCAGCCAGGAATTCGGCCTTGGCCGCCTTCTCGGAGGCCGTCAGCCTGCCCGCCTGGAAGAGGGGCCCGGTCAGGTTGGCTCCGATACCCCAGCCGCTGCGGCGTCCCTGCACGTGGCTCAGGTCCGCGGAGGCGAGGCCGCCCGCCGCCGTCAGGGAAATGGTGGGGAAGTAGTTGGCAATGGCTACGCCCACTTCCGCATTGGCTGCGCGCAACTGGTATTCCTTCTGGCGCACGTCCGGCCTTCTGGACAGGATGTAGGCGGGAATGCCGGCGGGAACCTGGATGTTGTAGGCAATGTCCCGGAGACTGCCGGAACGGCGGATATGGCCGGGAGTACGCCCGGCCAGGACGGAAACGGTGTTTTCCAGATTGGCAATCTGTGCCTGGATGGCGGGAATCTGTGCCTGGGAGGAGGAGAGCGCCGCCTTGGCGGAAGCTACCTGGAGCCTGTCCCCCACCTGGCCTTCCAGCTGTTCGTCAAACAGACGGAGGGATTCGGAATAGGATTCCACGGATTTTTGCACGATGGCAAGCTGCTCGTCCAGCTGGAGAAGCTGAAGGTAGGAATCCGCCACCTGGCGCAGGAGGGAGAGCATGAGGGCGCGCTGTCCCTCTTCGGAAGCCAGGTAATCCGCACGGGCCGCTTCCGTCATCCGGCGCGTCTTGCCCCAGATGTCCAGTTCCCAGGAGATGCCGCCGTCAATCGTGCCGGGCGTCAGCGTATTGCCGCCGGTCTGGATGACGTTGCCGTTGGTGTAATTGGCCCCCTTGCTCAGGGAGCCGGAATAATCCGCCCACGGGAAGAGCGGGGCTTCCGTAATGGTGATGTACTGGCGGGCCTTTTCCACGCGGGCCATGGTGGCCTTCAGGTCGCGGTTGTTGTTGTAGGTATCTGTCAGGAGGTCCTGGAGGTCCTTGTTCTTGAAGACTTTCCACCAGGGCAGGTCTGCAATGGACTCCGTAGCCGCGGGGGCTCCTCTGAAGGCCGTGGGCATGGGCATGTCCACCGGCTTGAAGTCGGGGCCCATCATGCAGGAGGAAGCCGTGATGGCCGTCCCCAGCAGAATGGCGCGCGTGATGTATTGATTCGGTCGCATAATGGCGTTTTGTCTGTTTTTAAATGGTTTCAGGGCTGTTTTATCCTTTCAGGGATTCGTGGGCCTCATGGAACAGGTGCTTGCGGGCAATGATTTCATCCGGATCTTCCGTTTCCACGGTCTTCCGGGCGATGCGGACGCGGAACAGCTTCATGATGAAGTAGAAGGAGCACGGAATCAGGAAGACGCCCACGACCGTCGCCATGGTCATCCCGGCAATCACCACGATTCCGATGATATTGCGGGAATAGGCGCCGGAACCGGATGCCAGGGCCAGCGGAACGCAGCCCAGGATGAAGGCGAAGGAGGTCATCAGGATGGGGCGCAGACGGATTCTGGCTGCGGAAAGCGTAGCTTCCATCAGCGTCTTGCCGCGTTCCATTTCAATGACGGCGAATTCCACAATCAGAATGGCGTTCTTGGCCGCCAGGCCGATGAGCATCACCAGGCCGATCTGAGCGTACAGGTTCAGTTCATAACCGAACCAGTACAAGCCCAGGAACGCCCCCAGGGCCGCAATGGGAACTGTCATGAAGATACTGAGCGGCAGGGACCACCGTTCATACAGGGCCGCCAGGATCAGGAAGACGAAGATGGAGGAAAGCAGGAAAATCTGCACGATGCCGATGCCGTTCTGGATCTTCTGTTCCTGGTAGCTCATGTCCGCGTAGCTGTAGCCCATGTCCGTGGGCATGCTGGCCTCAAAGGTCTGTTCCAGCGCTTCCATGGCCTGGGAGTTGGAGTAGCCCTGGGCCGGAGTGACCATGAGCTTGGAGGAGTTGTACAGGTTCTGGCGCAGCAGGAATTCCGGACCCTTGATGTCCGTGATCTTCACGAGGGTGGAGAGGGGGACGGAGCTGCCCGAGTCGTTCTTCACATAGAAGTTCTTGAGCATGTCCGTTCCGGTGCGGTCGCTGCCCTGCGCCTGGATGTACACCTGCCATTGCTGGCCGTACAGGGTGATGTAGTTGATGAACAGGGAACCCATGTAGGCCTGGAGCAGGCTGTTGGCCTCACTGATGCTGACGCCCAGCGTGGCGCACTTTTCTTCATCCAGCCGCACGTCCTTCTGCTCCACGGCAAAGGACATCACGCTGCGCACGCCGCCGTTCTTCTGCGGGTCGAATATCGGGAGCTTGCTTGCTTCCTTGACAAAGATGTCCGTTTGTTCCGCCAGGTATTCCGTGCCCTTGCCGTCGCGGTCTTCCAGCATGAAGGTGACGCCGTTGGCGGAGCCCACCCCTGCAATGGCCGGGGGCTGGAAGCACATGGTGATGCCTTCCGGAACCTTGGTGCTCAGCAGGGCGTTGAGCTGGGCGGTGACCGCCTTGGCGCTCTGGTCAGGGTTGGGGCGTTCCTCCCACGGCTTCAGCATGACGAAGAAGAAGGCGTTGTTCGTGCTCTGCACCCCGGTCAGCAGGCTGAAGCCGGAAATGGCGATCACGTCCTTCACGTTCGGGTTCTGGCGGATGAGGTTGGACACCTTGTCCGCGGCGGCCGTCGTCAGCTGGAGGGAACGGGCTTCCGGCATGATCAGGGCGGAGAACAGGTAACCCTGGTCTTCGTCCGGCAGGAAGCCGTTGGGAATCTGCTTGGCTACGGGCAGGATGGCGTACGCGATCAGGGCCAGCAGGGGAATGGAGATGATGAGCTTGCGGGTCAGGAAGTGGCACACCTTGGTGTAGCCGCTGGCCGTAGCGTCATAACCGCGGTTGAAAATGCGGTAGAAGAATTTCAGCGGGCCGCCCTTGTTCGGGTCCTTGGGCTTGAGCAGGATGGCGGAGAGGGCCGGGGAAAGCGTTAGCGCGTTGAACGCGGAAATCAGCATGGAAATGGCGATGGTCACGGCAAACTGCTGGAACAGCGTGCCCGTAATGCCCGGCAGCAGCAGGGAGGGAAGGAACACCGCCGCCAGCACCAGGGCGATGGCGATGACGGGGCCGGACACTTCCTCCATGGCGGCGAAGGCCGCCTGGCGCGGAGTCAGCCCGCGTTCCATGTGGGATTCCACGGCTTCCACCACCACGATGGCGTCATCCACCACCAGGCCGATGGCCAGCACCATGCCCATCAAACAGATGGTATTCAGGGTGAAGCCCAGGAGCGGGAACAGCGCGAAGGTGGCGATGATGGAGACCGGCACGGCAATGGCCGGAATCAGCGTGGCGCGCCAGCCCTGGAGGAAGACGAACACCACCAGCACCACCAGCAGGAGGGCTTCCACCAGCGTGTGCTCAATTTCCTCAATGGAGGCGCGCACGGCCAGCGTGGTGTCCAGCGTCACGTTGTACTCCATCCCGGCGGGGAAGCTGCGGGCGCGGTCTTCAAAAAGCTTCACCAGGGCGTCCACCGTATTGATGGCGTTGGAGCCGGGGGCCGCGTACACGGCGATGGCGCCTGAATCCCTGCCGTTGTATTTACTGGATACGTTGTAGGTCTGGGAACCCAGTTCCACCTTGGCGATGTCTTTCAGGTAAAGGAGCTTGTTCCCGTCCGCACGGATGATGATGTTGCCGAATTCCTCCGCAGTCTGGAGGCGGCCCTTGGTCTGGATGCTGTACGTGAATTCCGTTCCGGGAGGGGCCGGTTCCGCGCCGATCTGGCCGCCGGGAATCACGGTATTCTGCGCCCGGATGGCGGACTGGACTTCTCCCACGGAGATGTTCTGGGCGGCCATCTTGGTGGTGTCCAGCCAGATGCGCATGGCGTAGCGTCCCGCGCCGAACACCTGCACGTCGCCCACGCCGGGAACGCGCTTCACGGGGTCCACCAGACTCACGTACGCATAGTTGCTCAGGAAGATGGCGTTCAGGCTGTCGTCCGGGGAATACAGGTTGATCACGGCCAGCGGGCTGCCCGTGGACTGGGTGATGGTGATGCCCATCTGGGAGACTTCCGCGGGAATCTGCGCGGTGGCCTGCCCGTAGCGCATGTAGGCCAGCGTCTGATCCATGTTGGGGTCCGTACCCACTTCAAAGACGATGCTCAGGGAGCAGATGCCGTTATTGGCGTTGGTGGAAGTCATGTAGTCCATCCCTACGACGCCGGAAATGGACTGCTCAATGGGGGAGGCTACGGAGTTGGCCACCGTCTCCGCGTTGGCGCCCGGGTAGGTCGCCTGCATCTTGATGGTGGGCGGGACGATGTTCGGGTACTGCTCAATGGGGAGCCCCATGAGGGACAGGCCGCCGAGCAGGATCATCACGATCGAGATGACGATGGCGATGGTCGGGTGTTTGATGAAGAAGCTAGACATGGCGTTAAATCATGAAAGTGCGCGGGAAGGGCGGGGAAGAAGTACGGGTTTCCCCGGAGAGAGGCGGTTATTTGGCGGCCGGCTGGGCTTCGTCATGCTTCATGCCTTCGGGCGTCCTGGCCTTTTCAAAGGACTGGGCCCCTACGGAAGGCATGACGGGCTGGGAGACTACGGGCTTGTAGGGCAGGGGCTTCACGGGGCCCTGTCCCTGGAGCTTGGCCGCCTGCATGATTCCCTCCACTACGATGGGGCTGTCCTTCGTGAAGGTGGAGTGAGGCATGGGAATGACGTTGATCACCTGCATGCCGTCAACGACGGGGCCGAGGTTCACCACCTGCATGTGGGGAATATTCTTGTCATCCAGGTAAATGATGAACTTGGCGCTCTGGGCGGCCAGGATGGCGCGCGGGGGCACCAGCGTGGCGTTTTCCAGGGTCTTCACCGTGGCGCGGACGCGGACGAACATGCCGGGCCGCAGCGTCAGGTTCGGGTTGGGGATGTGGCCCACGATGTTGATCGTGCCGGTCTGGGCGTCCACGTTTCTGTCAATGGCTACGGGTTCGCCCTGCATGGGGAATTCCGTGCCGTTGGCCAGGATCACGTCAAACTTGAGGTGCTTCTGCTTGGTCAGGTTGCTGTCCATGGAGTTCAGGAAGTCCTGTTCACTCACGGAGAAGTCCACGCGGATGGGGTCAATGGCGGAAATGGTGGTCAGCGGATTGGGGCTGGAGGGCGTCAGCAGGTTGCCGATGGAAGGGGTAGCCAGGCCCGCCAGGCCGGAAATGGGGGCCGTGATGGTGGTGAATTTAAGATTGATTTTCGCTTCATCCACCTGGGCCTTTGCCGTGGCGATGGCGGCTTCCGTTTCCTGAACCTGCTGCAGGGCGTCATCCAGCTGCTTGCGGCTGACGGATCCGGTCTTCACCAGCGGCGTGTAGCGGTCCACGTCCAGCTTGTACTTCTTCAGCGTGGCTTCATACTGCTCCAGGCGCCCCTGGGCCTGGTCCAGCGTTGCCTGGAACGGCCGGGGGTCAATCTGGAAAAGCACCTGGCCTTTCTTGACGTAGGCGCCGTCCTTGTAATCCTTGGAAAGAAGGTATCCCGTCACCTGGGAGCGGATTTCTGCATCTTCCGTACCGCGCAGGGTGCCCACCCATTCCTGCCTGATGGGAACGTCCCTGGTCACCAGCTTGGTTACCTGCACTTCGGGAACGAGCGACGGCATCTGGCCTGCGGCGTCCTTTTTTCCTTCACAGGACGTTAAAATCATCACCGGAGAGCACAGGAGCAGGGTTGTGGCGGCAATCGTCAAAGGCTTGTTGTACATAAATGAAATGCGGTTGGTTGCAACTGGTGCCGGAAGATGCGGCAGAGCAGGCGAATTTTGCTTCTTTTTCTCATAAAGTCAACGCAAAGATGTGTTCTGCTATCCGTGAAATATCCGTAACATGTGCATATTGAACGGATAATTTAATTGAACAAATGTATAATATGTTGACTATGGAATCTGCCTGCCCCGGAAGCCGCTCTCCTGCCGCCCGCGTACCTGCGGTCAGGTGGACAGCCTCCTTTTGCGGAGCATGGCATCCATGGACGGTTTTCTGCCCATGAACTCCATGAATTGCTGCATGGGCGGAACGGTATAGCCCTTTTCCAGAATGGCCTTCCGGAATTTTTCCGCGGTTTTCCTGTCCGGCCCTCCCGCGCGTTCAAAGGCTTCAAAAATGTCCTTGTCCAGCACCTCCGCCCAGCGGTACGCAAAATAAAAGGAGGCATAGCCCGCGGGGGAGGAAAACAAATGACGGGCCGTGCGCAGCTTGCCGGTACGTTTGAAATCCTTGAAATAATCCATGTCTCCGGCTACGGCGGCGTCCACGTCGTCGAGGGGGCCGGAGGTGAAGCGTTCCGGCTCCAGATGCACGGCTAGGTCCGTTTTAGCGTACAGGAGCTGTCCCGCCAGGCTGATGGCGGGCGTGTTGCCGCGGGAAGCCTCCAGGGCGCGCAGCATCTCCTCCGGAATGGGGAGCCCCGTTTTTTCATGGCGCGCGAAGCTTTTCAGCACGTCCGGATGCCAGCACCAGTTCTCCATGAACTGGGAGGGGACTTCCACAAAATCCCTCGGCACGCTGGTGCCGGCCAGGGAGGGGATGGAAACCCTGGTGAACATCAGGTGCAGCAAATGGCCGAATTCATGGAACAAAATCCTGGCTTCCTGATGGGAAAGAAGAGGCTCGGCATTACCTGCGGGAGGCTGGATATTGAGACAGACCATGCCCAGGCGGGGCTTGCCCGGGCTCTCCTGCGTGGCCGGGCTTCCCGTGTCCAGGGCGTTCATCCACGCTCCGGCCCTTTTATTGCCGCGGGAAAAGAGATCCAGGTAAAAGGAACCCAGGCGGTTGCCCTTTTCATCGTCAATAGTGAAGAAACGGACGTCCGGATTCCAGAGCTCCACGGCTCCGGAGCCCTTCCCGGCGGGAACCTCCGCCACCCGGATGCCGTACAACTGTTCCGCCAGGGAAAACAGGCCGTTCATGACACGGGGGAGGGGGAAGTAGCGGCGCAGTTCCTCCGGGTCCAGCCGGAACTGTTCCTTTGCCTGAAGACTGGCGTAATACGCCACGTCCCAGGGATGCAGGCGGGCGTTTTCCCGGCCCGTGAGGCGCCCCTTGAGCTGGCGCAGATTTTCCATTTCACGGAAAAAAGGGGCTTTCACCTTGTCCAGCAGTTCATTGATAAACTTCATGGCGTTCTCTCCGTTTCCCGCCATGCTCTCCCGCAGGGCGTAGGCCGGATACGTTCCATACCCGCACAAATGAGCCTTTTCAGCGCGCAGGGCAAGAATGCCGCGGATGACCGGCTCCGTGTCACAGGCCCCCGTGGCGACGGTCTGGAGATGCTCCCACAGCTCCTTCCGGCATTCCTCACGGCGCGCCTTCTCCATCACACGGGCCGCTGTTGCGGAATCCAGGGTAAAGGTCCAGCCGGGGCCGGAGTGGCCGGGATTCCGTCTTTTAAACTCATCCTGCGCCTGTTGAAGAGCTGCCCGGCCTATCCCTTCCAGCAGGGAGGCGTCCTGCACCGTCCATGACCACGCTTTCCGCGCATCCATGTACAAATTGTTGAAACGCTGGGTAGCGAGGGCAAGTTCCCGGTCAATAGCTTCAAGCCGCGCACGCTGGTCCGGGGGAAGGTCCGCCCCGTTGTCCCGGAAACTCTGCATGGTGAGCTCCATGTACCGTTTTTGTTCAGGATTCAGGTTTGCCGCCCGCAGCCGGGATTCCGCTGTTTTCAGCACATTCCAGAGGGCCTGGTTCTTGGTGACGGAGGAGAGGAAGGCGGAAACGCGGGGAGCGGTGGAATCCATGGCCTTGCGGAGTTCCCCGCTGTCGCACAGGCTTTTCAGGACGTAGGCCTTGCGCATGCCTTCCAGCAGGGGGGCATTGCTGTTTTCCAGCGCCCGGAAGGTATTTTCATACGTCATCTCTTCCGGCTGGAGACGGCTGATCCGGTCTAGGGCTGCTTGCGTGAGGCGCATGGCTTCCCGGATGTCCGGTTCCAGCCGGTCAGGCGTCAGAAGGCTCCAGCGGATAGGGCGGGAATTGTCCAGAAAGGGGTGGCCGGAGGAATACGCCGGAAAAGGAACGGAACAGGAAAGAAAAAGAACCAGGAGAAGAAAATAATGCCGCAGAGACCGCATGGCGGCTATCCTAACGGAAGGGCCGCACTCCTTCAAGCTTCATGCTTTTCGTGTCTGCATCCGGGGAAAAACCGGGCCCCGGTCTTGAACGGAACCGTATTTGCATGTATGAACAAAGGCGATGTCCACCAAAATCTTTCTCTACGATACCACGCTGCGCGACGGCGCACAGAGTGAAGACGTCAATTTGAGCGCGACGGACAAGGTCCGCATCGCCCGGCAGCTGGATTATCTGGGCATGGACTATATTGAGGGCGGCTGGCCCGGCGCCAACCCGGTGGAGACGGAATTTTTCAAGGCCATGAGGAACGTGGAACTCAGGAATGCCAAGCTGGCCGCCTTCGGCAGCACGCACCATCCCTCCAACACTCCGGAGACGGACCCCACGCTGAACGCCCTGGTTTCCAGCGGCGCGCAGGTGGCCGCCATCTTCGGCAAATCCTGCCCCCGCCATGTGGAAGTGGCGCTGGGCATCTCCCGGGAGCGGAATCTGGAAATCATCGGCAATTCCATTGCCTACCTTAAAAGGAATCTGGAAGAAGCTTTTTTTGACGCGGAACATTTTTTTGACGGGTTCAAGCGGGACCCGGAATACGCCCTGGCCGTGCTCCGCGCGGCCCATGAGCACGGGGCGGACTGCCTGGTCCTGTGTGATACCAACGGAGGCACCATGCCGGAGGAAATCGGCGCCATCATCCGGACGGTCCGGGAGCGCCTGTCGCATGCTCCCCTGGGCATCCACGCCCACAATGACTGCGAACTGGCCGTCGCCAACAGCTTGGCCGCCGTAAGCAGCGGGGCCATTCAGGTGCAGGGCACCGTGAACGGCATCGGGGAGCGTTGCGGAAACGCCAACCTGTGTTCTGTCATTCCCAACCTTCAGTTGAAGATGGAGGGCTTTTCCTGTCTCAGTGACGCCTCCCTGACGCGGCTCAAATCCACCGCCGCCTTCGTTTCGGAAGTGTCCAACCTAGCCCCCTTCCGGCGGCAGCCCTTCGTGGGGAACGCCGCCTTCGCCCACAAGGGGGGCGTGCATGTGAGCGCCATCATGAAGGACTCCGCCCTGTACGAGCACATTGACCCCTCCCTGGTGGGGAACGCCCAGCGCGTGCTGATGACGGAGCAGGGGGGTAAAAGCAATATTCTTTCCCTGTCCCGCACCCTGGGCTTTGAATTGGAAAAAGGGGACCCGCTTCTGGACGTGCTCTCCGCCGCCGTGAAAAAAAACGCCGCGCTGGGGTATGACTACGTGGCCGCTCCGGCCAGCGCGGAACTGCTCTTCCTGCGGCACATGCCGGACAGCGCGCTGAAGCCGTACTTCAACATCCTGCGCACCGTGGTGCTTACCTCCCGCCATGAAATGGACCCGGACATGATGGTGGAAGCCTCCCTCAAGCTGGACGTCCACGGCAACGTGGAGCACACCGCCGCCGGCGGCTTCGGCCCCGTGCATGCGCTGGACCGCGCCCTGCGCCGCGCCCTGACGCGCTGGTATCCGGAACTGGAGCAGATGCACCTGATTGACTACAAGGTGCGCGTGCTCTCCCCCACCCGGACGAACATTCCGGACGCGGCGGAGGAAAACGGCACCGGCTCCAATGTGCGCGTGCTCATTGAATCCTCGGACGGCGTCGCCACCTGGACCACGGTGGGCGTCTCCTACAACATCATTGAGGCCAGCCTGGAAGCCTTGGCGGACGCCGTCACGTACAAGCTCTACAAGACGGAGCAGGCCAGATGGCGCGCGGAATGCTGATGAACGGCGCCTCCAAAGGAGCTGAAAGCCGTTTGGTGCTGGTGTTTTTGTACAATACCTTACGGCCATCTTATGCTGAAGGGAGGGAACCGTCCTCTGCCCAATCCGGGAAAAATCAATGGGAAACTTGACGGTTTTCCGGAAGAAAAAGAGGAACCGGGCCGGATTCCGCAAATTTTCCGGGAATGCCTGGCGGGTACGGAGCACCGGGTTCATGTGTTTTTCCCGGCGTTCTTTATTTGCTGGAGTCCGTCCGGAAGCGGAGGTTTAAGCCGTTGCTGTTAATTCTTTGGAGTTTTTCCCGGGTTGACGGAGAATGGCGTGCGGCACGGGCAATGCCGCTCCGGCTATCCCCGCCCGGAGGTTCCGGGGCACACTCCCCTGCAAATAAATCATTGACCCGCTTGAAAGGAAACTCTATCCTGAAATCCTCATTCAACCGGAGGAAGATTACAGCCGTGGAGGACGATATTATTTGTACAGAAAAAATCATTGCGGAACGCAAGACGTTCTTTCTTGATCTCAAACAGAATGCGCGCGGCAAAGTGGTGCGTATTACGGAAAAGGTGAGTTCCAACCGGGACCGGATCATGGTTCCCGCGGAAATTCTGGATGATTTCATCGCCGCTCTCCAGGATATCCGGGAAACGCTGAAGCAGCAGGGGGAATAAGTCCCCCTGTCTTTTTCTTCTTTTTAACGCTGGCGGGGCTGTGGTTGTCCCGCTTTTTCCGGGTATCCGGAAGGGTGGATATCCGGCAGGCAAAAAGTTGTTTTGTCTGAATTAGGCGTTGTCAAAAATAAAAAAGGGAGTATTTTTGCTTCCCGGTTTTGCCGTCCCCTTATCTCTGTATTCCGGCGCATGCTGCGTTCCGGAGGCACGGGGGCGGAATGTTTATGGCAACCACTAGTATTTCAGACACATGACGACACAACAGGAATTGACTCCGGAGCTGATACGGGCCGCGCTGACCACGGTTAAATTCCCGGGTTTCAGCCGCGACATCGTATCCTTCGGGCTGGTGAAGAAGATCGACATTGACGCTGAAAACAACGTCACGATTGATTTGGTGATTGAGAGCAAGAATGCGGATATTCCCCGTTACATTTTTGAAGGCGTCCATGGCGTGATGAAGCATCTTCCCGGCGTAAAGCATTGTGACGTCAATATCGAACACAAGGCTCCGGAAGCCAGGAAGGGAGTCAATGACGACCCCTCCACCTGGAAATCCTCCGTCCCCGGCGCCAGGCACGTGATCGCCGTTGCCTCCGGCAAGGGCGGGGTGGGCAAATCCACCGTTTCCGCCAACCTGGCGGTGGCCCTGAGCAAGCTGGGCTATTCCGTGGGCCTGGTGGACCTGGACATTTACGGCCCCTCCATGTCCCTGATGTTCGGCACCAAGGAACGGCCCGGCGCCAATGAGAATGACGAATTTCTTCCGGTAACGGCCCATGGCGTAAAGCTGCTTTCCATGGGGCTGCTGATCAATGAGGCTGACCCTGTGGCCGTGCGCGGCCCCCTGGCTACCCGCTACGTGCAGCAGTTCCTGCGCAACGTGGCGTGGGGGGACGTGGATTTCCTGATTCTGGACCTGCCTCCCGGCACGGGGGACATCCAGCTGACCATTGTGCAGACAGCTGAACTGGACGGTGTGGTGGTGGTCACCACCCCGCAGGAGGTCGCGCTGATTGACGCCCGCAAGGCCATCGGCCTCTTTGAACGGGTAAAGACTCCCATTCTGGGCGTCATAGAGAACATGAGCTATTTCCAGTGCCCCTCCGACGGCAAGATTTACCACATCTTTGGCGAAGGCGGCGGCGAACGGGAAGCGGCCAAGCTGGGCGTGCCCCTTCTCGGCAAGATTCCGCTGGACATCGCCACCCGCTCCGGCGGGGACGAAGGCCGCCCCGTGGCCCTGGAAGACCCTGAGCAGAACCCGGTTTCCGCCGCGTTCCGCCAGGTGGCTGAACAATGCGCCCGTGTGGTGCTTGACCGCTGAATGTCCGGACGGGGCAGGAGGCCCCGGTCCGGTTGATACCCTTAACCTGAAGCCGGGTTGGAGCTTGCCGCTCCGGTCCGGCTTGTTTGCCGGCATGTTCCGGCTCCCTGAAGGAGGAATGCATGGAAGGAAAGAAAGAAATGAATAAGACGTGGAATTTGAAGGAGATGAAAAAACTGATACCGCTGGCCCTCCCGGTGCTGGTGGTCAACCTCTCCATTGTGGGCATGGGAGCGGTGGACGCTATTGTGGCCGGGCGCGCCGGAGTGACGGACATGGCCGCCGTGGCGCTGGGGTCTTCCGTGTACCTGCCTGTAGCGCTGTTCGCCTGCGGCGTGCTGATGATCATCGGCCCCGTGATTGCCAACATGCGGGGGAAAAGCCATGAAAGCCGCGTGGGTTACATGACCAACCACGGCTTGTGGCTGGCGCTGATGCTCAGCCTGGTTTCCATGCCGGTCATTTATGTGCTGAGAAACGTGTTCGGCTGGATTTCCGATGACGTCGCCATGTGCCAGATGGCTTCCGCCTACATGTTCGCCATCATGTGGGGCCTGCCCGCCAACCTGGGATTCGTGGCCCTCAAGAGCCTGAACGAGGGGTCCAACATGACCCGGCCCGCCATGTACGTGGGGCTGTGCGGCCTGCTGCTCAACATCCCGCTGAACTACATCTTCGTCTTCGGCCTGTACGGTTTTCCCCGCATGGGCGGAGCGGGGTGCGGCGCGGCCACGGCAGTCATCTTCTACATTGAATTCCTGCTGATGTTCCTGCTGGTCTACCTCAATCCCAAGCACAGGCCGTACCGCAGGCACATCGTTTCCTGGCGGCGTCCCACGCCTTCCGTCATCACCCACCTCATGCGGCTCGGCGTGCCGATCGGCGTTTCCCAGTTGTGCGAGGTGATGCTCTTCTGCGCGGCCGCGCTGGTGCTGGCCCCGCTGGGAGAAACGCAGGTGGCCAGCCACCAGATTGCCGGGAACGTGGGCGGCCTGGTCTTCATGCTTCCGCTCTCCGTAGGTCTGGCGGCCTCCATCCGCGTGGCGTACCACCACGGCAGGAAGGACCTGGCGGGCACCAAGTCCGCCGTCCTGTCCTCCTATGTGCTGGTGCTCACCATCTGCCTGTGCACCTTTGGCGGCATCACCCTGTTCCGGGAGCAGATCGTGCACTTGTACAATGACTCGGAGATGATTGTCAGCACGGCTTCCGTCCTGCTGATTCTGGCGGCGGCCTACCAGCTTCCGGACTGCCTGCAGGTGCTCTCCGTCGGGGTGCTGAGAGGCTTCCGGGACACGGCTTCCATCACCGTCATCACCTTCTTTTCCTACTGGATCGTCGGGTTCCCGGTGTGCTACATCCTGGCCCGTACCAACTGGATTGTTCCGGCCATGGGCGCGCGCGGCATCTGGATAGGGTTTATCATCGGCTTGTCCGTGGCTGCCGTGCTCCTGCTCTGGCGGGTAAGGCGCACCACCAGGCGGGAATTCGCCCGGATGCGCTTAAACGGAGAATAACTTTTTCTCCGGAGCGGGAATGATTCACCTTTCCCGTTCCGGAGCAGGTTGAGTCGTCCGGAGACTTTTCAGGATATCGACTGCTTCACGGGCATTCATGATGTCCTTGAATTTGAAGACGCTTTTCTTTCCGTATTTCAGCGTGATGTCTCCGGATCCGTTTTTGCGCAGACGGTGCCGGATCCCCTTGATTTTGTGAACGGAATAGGTCCGGATGCTGTGGTCGATGATCGTCATCAGGCGGTGTTCCGTCAGTATGTAAAGGGTATTGCGGCGGCGTTTCCGTTCCTTCCATGGAGCTGCAAATGCATTCAGGGGATAATAGATGGCTCCAAGGACGATACAAATCCATCCCGGAATAAAAAAGTAAAAAACGGGAGTGAACCTGCCGTCCGCCGGAAAACTGGTTACACGTTGCCAGCCCCCTAGAGTAAGCGCCAGTGGCAAGATAAACAGGAAGATTCCGTACAGGAATTGCCTTGTGACTACGAAGGTCCAGCACCGTTCCACGGGATGGCTTTTCCACAGCACCTGTTCTCCGGGCTTGAGTTTTCTGCTCCAAATTTCTTCAGAGGCATCAATTCCATCGGGACTTCTCCGGGACATGGCAGATTGATCTCTGTCAGCTGATGTAGTCAATGCTGCTGAAGCAGAGGCGTTATGCTGGTTCACCAGTTTTTTCAGAACATCCGCCGCTTCCCGGGGATGTTCCATGTCTTCCATCACAAAATAACCTCCTTTCCGGTACTCCAGAATAACATTCCCGGTACCATCCTTGCATGAATATGTCCGGATGAGCCTTCGCTTGGGAATGGGATAAGAGTGGAAGCGGAACTCTTGTGAGGAGGGGAAAAATAAAGGAGTTTCCCGAATGATGGTTATCAGGCGCTGGCCTGTGAAAACGTAGCGGGTGTTGCGCCTGGTTTTTCGTTTTCGCCACGGGGATGTCAGCAAATACAGGGAAGAAACCAGCAGGGGAGTGATGATAAGGACGGCAAGGAGGATGCCGAATATGGAAGGGAAGCGATAGTATCTCATCCTGGCATCAAAACACAAATTCAGGAATGTCGGCAGCACCAGGAAGAAGGCTGTGCACAGGCTGAACAGCGCGCTTCCGAACAGAAGTTTTCCCGTATCCCCACCAGTCCAGCTCCGTTCCACAGGCCGGCCTTTCCATAAAATCCGCTCTCCGGGTTTGAGCCTGCTGGCCAGCAGTTCTTCCGGGGTCTGTTTACACTCGCTCCGTTTCATCGTGATATTGATATATAGGTTAAGATTATCTGCGTCAATTACTTGTAAAAAATGTTGAGTCAGGGTACATGACTTTTAAGTTGGAATAAATTCGGGAACTTTCAGGCAATGCTGTTTCTTCCGTGGTAAAATTTATAGTTAAATTTTTTAACATCAAAACTTTACATTATATCTGGTCTTTTTTCTGCCGTTTTCCCTTGTGGAGAAAAACAGTTCTTTTATACTAAGCAGAACCGTACCATTTGATGCTTTTATATGTCTTTAACTATTAAATCAGAACAGGAATGCCGCTGGGACATTGCCTCCCTGGGTGAAGTGATGCTGAGGCTGGACCCCGGAGAAGGCCGCATCCATACCACCCGTTCCTTCCGCGTGTGCGAGGGCGGAGGGGAATACAACGTAGCCCGCGGGCTAAGGCGCTGCTTCAGGATGCGCGGAGCCGTCGTCACCGCCATTTGCGACAATCCCGTGGGACGATTGCTGGAAGACTGCATGCTCCAGGGCGGCCTGGACATGGATTACGTGGCGTGGAAGCCGTTTGACGGCATTGGCCGCGATTGCCGCGTGGGCCTGAACTTTACGGAGCGCGGCTATGGCGTGCGCGCCGCCGTGGGCTGCTCAGACCGCGGCCTGAGCGCCGCCAGCCAGATGAAGCCCGGGGAGGTGGACTGGGACGCCCTGTTCGGCAGGCACGGCGTGCGCTGGTTCCATACAGGCGGCATTTACGCGGGCCTCTCGGAAACGACCAGCGCCGTGGTGCTGGAAGCCGTGCAGGCCGCCCGCAGGCACGGGACCATCGTTTCCTATGACTTGAATTACCGCCCCTCCCTCTGGAAGAGCATCGGGGGGCAGGCTCGTGCGCAGGAAGTGAACCGGGCCATCGCCCCCTTTGTGGACGTGATGATCGGCAATGAAGAGGATTTCCAGGCGTCCCTGGGACTTTCCATTGAAGGGAGCACGGAAGATTTTTCCCGCATTGACCATGACTCCTACCGCCGGATGATCCGCCGCGCCGTCAAGGAGTTCGGCTTCAAGGCTGCGGCCACCACGCTGCGCGTGGCCCGAACGGCCACGCTGAACGACTGGGCGGCCATGCTGTATTACGACGGCAAATTTTATGATTCCATTTCCTTCCCGAACCTGGAAATCCTGGACCGCGTGGGCGGCGGGGATTCCTTTGCCTCCGGCCTGATTTACGGCCTGCTGTCCGGCAAGGGACCCCAGTACGCCGTGAACTGCGGCTGCGCCCATGGCGCGCTGGCCATGACCACTCCGGGGGATACCTCCACGGCCACGCTGGCGGAAGTGGAAAAAGTGATGAAAGGCGGAACCGCCCGCGTGGACCGTTAACCCTTTAATTCTTCCTGACATGATTGAAAGCTGGAGATGGTACGGCCCAAGTGATCCTGTGATGTTGAGGGACATCCGCCAGGCCGGAGCCGCGGGCATTGTGACGGCCCTGCATGAAGTGAAGTGCGGGGAACTCTGGACGCGGGAGGCCGTGGCCGAACGCGCGCGGATGGTTGAAGAGGCCGGGATGAAATGGGTGGTGGCGGAAAGCATTGCCGTCCATGAAGACATCAAGACGCGTTCGGGAAACTGGAAGCATTATCTGGAGGTTTACAAGCAGAGCCTCCGCAACCTGGCCGCAGGAGGCGTGAAAGTGGTGTGCTACAATTTCATGCCCGTGCTGGACTGGACGCGTTCCGACCTGGCTTTTCCGCTGGAGGACGGCAGCAGCGTTTTAAAGTATGACGCCGTCCGCGTGGCCGCGTTTGACCTGTTTATTCTGGAGAGGGCGGGGGCTGCGGATGATTACGCGCCGGAAACGGTTGCGCGCGCCCGCGAACTTTTCCAGTCCATGGACGGAGACGCCCGCAAGGCGCTGGCGGATTCCATCCTGCTGGGCCTGCCCGGCACGGTGGATGACCTGACGCCGGAGCAGTTCAGGGAGATGCTCAAACGCTACGAGGGCATTGACGATGCTCAATTGCGCCGGAACCTGTATGACTTTCTGAATGAAATCATGCCCGTGTGCGAGGAAACGGGCATCCGCATGGCCATTCATCCGGATGACCCTCCCCGGCCCATCTTCGGCCTTCCCCGTATCATGAGTGATGAGGAGGACATGCGCCAACTGGTGCGGGAGGTTCCCTCCATGCATTCCGGCTTCACGCTCTGCACCGGCTCCCTGGGCGGCCTTTATTCCAATGCGCCGCACCTGCTGATGGAGGAGTTTGCGGACAGGGTGTATTTCGCCCATTTCCGCAATACGGTGTTTGACGCGGATCATGAAAGCTTCCGGGAATCCGGTTCCCACCTTTGCGGCCATACGGACATGGCCTATGCCATGCAGTGCCTGCTGGACGAGGAAGCCCGCCGCAAGGCCGCGGGATGGCCGGACTGGCGCATTCCGGTGCGCCCGGACCACGGGAAGCTGATGGACATTGACCTGGAGAAACACTGCTATGCCGGGTATTCCTACGGCGGCCGCGTGATCGGCCTGGCGGAACTGCGCGGCCTGGCGATGGGGCTCCAGTCCTTCCGTCCGCTGGCGGGAAAAACCGCTGTCGTGACCGGGGCCGCGGGCGTGCTCTGTTCCGTGATGGCCCGTGACCTGCTGAAGGCCGGGGCCAGTGTGGCCCTCCTGGGCCGTACCCGCTCCAAGCTGGAAGACCTCCAGCGGAAGCTGGCGGAGGAAGGTCTGGGCCGGACGCTGGTGCTGGCTGCGGACGTGCTGGACAAGGCCGCTCTGGAACAGGCCTGTTCCCGCGTGAAGGAAGAATGGGGAAGGCTGGACATCCTGGTGAACGGCGCGGGCGGCAATGACCCGCGCGGAACCAGCCCGGCGGAGCAATGCATGCCGGACACTCCGGCGGATCAAGGCTTCTTCGGCATGGACATGGAGGGCTTTGAGTACGTGAACCGCCTCAACATGATCGGCACCATCCTGCCTTCCCAGGTGTTCGGGGAACTGCTGGCCGCCTCCGGCGGGTGCATCGTCAACATCTCCTCCATGGCTGCCTTCCAGCCCCTGACCAAGGTGGGCGCGTACGGAGCCGCCAAGGCCGCGGTGGACAATTTTACCAAGTGGCTCGCCACGCATCTGGCCCCGCTGGGCGTCCGCGTGAACGCGATTGCCCCCGGGTTCTTCATCACGGAGCAGAACCGCTTCCTGATGATGGAAAAGGACGGGGCAACCCCCACGCCGCGCGGCCGCAAGGTGCTTGCCAAGACGCCCATGCACCGTTTCGGTGAGCCGGAGGACCTCTGCGGGGCGCTCCGCTTCCTGGTCTCTCCTTCCGCTTCCTTCGTCACGGGCGTCATCATTCCCGTGGACGGGGGCTTTCTGGCCTATTCCGGAGTATAACCGCCAACGTTTGCCGCCATGTTTATCAACGACGATTTCCTGCTGGACACTCCCCAGGCCAGGACGCTTTTTCATGAGTACGCGGAAGGACAGCCGATCATCGACTACCATTCCCACCTGGACCCCGCCGCCATTGCGGACAACCGCCAGTTCTCCAACATCGCCCAGCTCTGGCTGGACGGGGACCATTACAAATGGCGCGCCATGAGGACGAACGGCATTCCGGAACGCCTCTGTTCCGGAGACGCTCCGGACCGGGAGAAATATGACGCCTGGGCGGCTACGGTGCCGCGCCTGCTGCGCAATCCCTTGTACCACTGGACGCATCTGGAACTGCGCCGCCCCTTCGGCATTTCCGGCATTCTGTTCAGTCCGGAAACGGCGGACGAGGTCTGGAAAAAAACCTCCTCCATGCTCCAGTCCGGAGGAATGGGCGCGCTGGATATCCTGAAAAGGATGAACGTGGAGACCGTCTGCACCACGGACGACCCCTGCGACGACCTGTCCGCCCACCGGAGGCATGCCTCTTCCGGGGATTCCGTCAAACTGCTCCCCACCTTCCGCCCGGACAAGGCGCGCGCCATCCACCAGGGCAGTGCGTGGCGGGAGTGGGTGGCGCGCCTGGAACAGGCATCCGGCATGGAAATCCGTGATTTGGCCGCTTTCAGGGAAGCGCTCGCCTCCAGGCATGACTTTTTTGCCCGTCACGGCTGCAAGCTCTCGGACCACTCACTTGAAGCGTTTGACGGGGAAAGCCTGTCCGGAGAGGAAGCCGCCGCCCTGTTCGCCTCTGCTCTCCGGGGCGGTGACATCGCCTCCGGGGATGCGGCCCGTTTCTCCAACTACCTGATGGACTACTTCGCGGAGCTGGATTCCGCGAAAAACTGGGTGCGCCAGCTTCATGTGGGCGCGCTCAGGAATCCGAACGGAGCCGCCCTGCGGGACCTGGGGCCGGATACGGGTTTTGACGCCATTGCGGATTTCACCTACATCTCCCCCCTGGGCCGCCTGCTGGACCGTTCCGCTCAACAGGGAACCTTGCCGCGCACCATCCTGTACAACCTCAATCCGCGGGACAACGCCGCCCTGGCCGTGCTCTGCGGCAGTTTCCAGGACGGCGTCACGGCCGGAAAAATGCAGTACGGGGCCGCCTGGTGGTTCCTGGACCAGATGGACGGCATGACCCGCCATCTGGAAACCCTCAGCCAGCTCGGCATGCTATCCCGCTTCGTGGGCATGCTGACGGACAGCCGCAGCCTGCTGAGTTATACGCGGCATGAATACTTCCGCCGCATCCTGTGCCGCGTCCTGGGGCGTGACATGGCGCAGGGCCTGGTTCCGGACGACATGGAGATGGTAGGCTCCATGGCGGCGGACATCTCCTACAGGAACGCCAAACAATATTTCAACTTTTAAACCATGAAGACACTGCTGGAAAAATTATCCGCCATCAGGCTTGTCCCCGTCGTCGTCATCCATGACGCGGACAAGGCCGTACCCCTTGCCAAAGCGCTGCTGGACAACGGCTGCGCCTGCATGGAAATCACGTTCAGAACGCCTGCCGCCGCGGAAGCCATTGCCCGCATTTCCCGGGAAGTCCCCGGAATGCTGGTGGGCGCGGGAACCCTCCTGACGCCGGAACAGGCGCAGGCCGCCTGCCGGGCGGGAGCCTCGTTCGGCGTGGCTCCCGGCTTTGACCCGCAGGTGGTGAAAGCCGCCGCGGAGATGGATTTCCTGTTTGTGCCGGGCGTCTCCACCGCCTCGGAAATGAGCCAGGCCCTTTCCCTGGGCTGCCTGTTCCAGAAGTTTTTCCCGGCGGAGGCCGCGGGCGGCGTCAGGATGCTTAAATCCCTGCTGGCCGCGTTCCGCCATACGGGCGTGCGCATCATGCCCACAGGCGGCATCAACGCGGGCAACATCGGCTCCTGGCTGGAAATCCCGGAAGTGGCCGCCTGCGGCGGTTCCTGGATTTGCGAATCTCCCCTCATTGAGGCCGGAGACTGGGAGGAAATAGGCAGGCGCACGCGGGAAGCCCTGAAAGCCTTGAAGGCAGACGCCCTTTAACAACCAACTGCATTTTACCCATGCTCCAGGAACAACCAAGGCAGGACTCCTTCCGGTGGATGATTCTCTTCATGCTCTTTGCGGCGACGACGATCAACTACCTGGACCGCCAGATTCTTTCCATCCTGAAACCCATTCTGGACCAAGAACTGGGCTGGACGGACGCCCAGTACGGCATGATCATGTCCATCTTCCAGGCTTCCTACGCGGTGGGCCTGACCATGTTCGGGTGGATTATCGACAAATACGGCGCGCGGATGGGCTTTGCCATTTCCATCATCTGGTGGAGCGTGGGCGCGCTTTCCCATGCCTTTGCCGTAGGCGTCAAATCCATGGGCCTCAGCCGCGTTATCCTGGGCCTGGGGGAAGGCGGCAACTTCCCGGCGAGCATCAAGACGGTGACCAACTGGTTCTCCTCCGGGGAGCGCGTGTTCGCCACCACCCTGTTCAATTCCGGCGCGAACGTGGGGGCGCTGGTGGCTCCGGCCACCATCCCGTTCATTGCCGCCGCGTGGGGCTGGCAGTCCGCCTTCATTGCCGCCGGCGTTCTCGGCTTTATCTGGGTGATATTCTGGCTCCGGATGCCGAAGAACCCGCGCGTGAAGCTGGCGGAGGAATCCGCCGCCCTGGCGCAGGCGGAAAAGGAGGAAGCCAGGGCCTCCATTCCGTGGAGGAAATTGCTGGCTTACAGGCAGTCCTGGAGCCTCATCCTCGTGCGCTTCCTGACGGATCCCATCTGGTGGTTCTTCCTCTTCTGGCTGCCGGATTTCTTCAGCAAGCACTTTGGCTATAACATCAAGGAATCCGCCCTGCCGCTGATCGTCATTTACGCCCTGGTAACCGTACTGAGCATTTTGGGCGGCACCCTGACCAAGTTCCTGGCAAACCGTGGATGGAGCCTGAACAAGGTCAGGAAAATCTCCATGCTCATCTTTGCGTGCTGCGTGGTTCCGGTGATCTTCGTCCAGTACTTTGACATGTGGACCATCGTGGCGGTGCTGGGGCTGGCGGGAGGCGCGCACCAGGCGTGGTCCGCCAGCGTGTACACGCTGGGGTCCGACATGTTCCCGAAGTCGGATGTGGCCTCCATCACCGGCCTTTCCGGCATGGCGGGGCAGATCGGCAGCGTGCTGTTCCAGACGGCGGTGGGCCTGACCCTGTCCTGGTTTGCCGCCCAGGGAAATGCCTCCCATGGGTACGACATCATCTTCATGGTCTGTGGAAGCGCCTACCTGGCGGCCTTCGTCATCTTTACCCTGATCATTCCCAATATTAAAATGGTGTCTCCCCGGGAAAACTGATCTTCCGGGGCATTTACTTTCCACGGGTTGATACGGCGTTCCGGAAAGTAAAGATGCCCGGATGCATGGCGGAAGGTGCGCCTGCGGCGTTTCGGAAGTGTAATGGCGGCGTGAGGGAAATGAATCCCCACGCTATCATTATTGAATTATGTCTATTACAGTTACCAATCCGAAAGGACGCGAGATTGAATTCAAGTCTCAGAGGGGACAGACCTGTGGTCTTTATGCCCTCTCCTTTGTCCTGGAATATCTCTATGATATTAAAATTCCTGCGACATCTGACCATCGCGTCGAAGGAAACCATCCGGTTTCCTTGCGAAAACGGTTCAAGACAGACGAAAAGACCATGATCGGAGAATTATATGACGCTACTCCTACCATGGCCAAGTATATCCACGATTTGGAGCCCACCAAAATCAAGTGCCGGTCTGAGGCCTATGATAATTCCACTATCACTAGTACGTTGAATGGCGGAGGACTCTGCATGGTTCCTTTCTGTGTGGATGCCGCGGGCAACCCTGAGGATTCGGGAATTCATGTCCACTGGTGTGTTCTGCAAGCCGTTCAGGAAGAGGGAACCAGAAGCGCAGTTGCTTACCATTGGGGTAAAGACCATACCTTTGACCTGGACCAATTGGAGAAAAGCAACAAGGCCATCAAGGATGTGAAAGAACAGTACTGGGGTAAAATCCCTGCCGCCCGCTATGACCTTTCCATTACCACTAATGGAATGAATTATGTCCAGTGCCGCACGGCTACAGATACTTCCTGCGAACGTTGGCATCTTCATCAATTACCGATCAAGCCGGGCTCCATCAAAAAGATTCCGACAACCTATCTCAGCCGGACGCTGGCCGGAAAGATGCTGGTTTTTGAGAAATGACCGGAACCGTGCGATGTAAGTCGTCTTTCAGAAATCCGTAAACGGAAAAGCGGGCTGTCCCTTCCATGGAGGGGACAGCCCGCAAGTAATTTTATCCGGTATGCCGGAGATTTTTAGCCGATGCGTTCCACCTTCACGGAATGGGACTGGCCGTTGATGACGATGGTCAGGTCACGGGAGCCGGAGGGGCCGCTTACCTGGGCGGTGATACCGTTGTCGATGACGGTCATGGACGGAGCGGCAGCCGCGGGAGCGGTGTTCACCTGCACGGGGGCTTCTTCCTTCGGTTCCGGCTTCTTGTAGAAGTCTTCCACCTGCTGCGGGAACATGGCGTAGATGACGCAGTGTTCGTCGTCCGTAGGCAGTCCCTTCTCCGCGAGCTTCTTGCGCAGGTCTTCCATGCCGGGCTTGATCAGGTCCGCCGGACGGCAGGTGATCGGTTCCTTGCCCATCTTTTCCGCGCAGAGCTTCTGCACTTCCGGGTCCACCGGGGCCGGGGTGCGGCCGTAGTAGCCCAGGGCAATGTCCGCCGCCTGGGGAGTGATGTTCTTCCAGCGGCCGAACTTTACGTTCAGCATGGACTGCACGCCCACAATCTGGGAGGTGGGGGTGACCAGAGGAATCCAGCCCAGGGCCTTGCGGACCACGGGGATTTCCGCGAACACTTCTTCAAACTTGTCTTCCATGCCCTGTTCCTTGAGCTGGGTGCGGAAGTTGGAGAGCATGCCGCCGGGCACCTGGTAGCGGAGCGTGTCGGAGTCCACCACTTCGTTGCGGTGGGAGGTGAACTTGCCCAGGCTGTCGTAAACGGGCTTGAGCATTTCGGACACCTCAATGAGCTTGTCCGTGTCGTAATCCGGCTTGCGGGGATTGCCGTTCAGCAGGGCGAGCATGCGCAGGCAGTCCGGCTGGCCCGTGCCGTTGGCGAAGGGGGAGATGGAGACGTCGCACGCGTCCACCCCGGCGTCAATGGCGCTGAGGTAGGTGGAGGCGCCGAGTCCGGCGGTGTCATGCGTGTGGATCCAGACGGGGATGTTCAGGTCCTTCTTCAGGGCGGTGACCAGTTCATTGGTCACGTAGGGGGGGATGAGGCCGGCCATGTCCTTGATGACGATGGCGTCCGCGCCCATGTCCGCCAGTTCCCGGCCCATGTCCACGAAGCTCTGCGTGGTGTGCACGGGGGAAGTGGTGTAGCAGATGGTGCCGTGGGCCTGGGCTCCGGCCTTCTTGGCGGCGCGGATGGAGGTTTCCATGTTGCGCGGATCGTTCACGCAGTCGAAAATGCGGAAGATGTTCATGCCGTGCTTGGCGCTCATGGCCACGAAGGCTTCCACCACGTCGTCCGCGTAGTTGGTGTAGCCCACGATGTTCTGGCCGCGCAGGAGCATCATGTGCGGCGTCTTGGGGGCGGCCTTCTTCAGGGCGTCCAGGCGGTCAAAGGGCCACTCCTTTAAAAAGCGCAGTCCGGCGTCGATGGTGGCGCCGCCCCAGGTTTCCAGGGCGCTGAAGCCCATGGAGTCCAGAATGGGGGCGATGGGCAGCATGTCTTCCGTCTTCATGCGGGTAGCTGCCAGGGACTGGTGCCCGTCGCGCAGAACGGTACAATTGAATGTAACAGGATTCATTATTTAGTTAACTATTGTTAAAAATTGAAGAGGTGGCTTCTTGAGGATGATTTTCTCACAGCCTCCCTTTCAGGTCAAGCGTACAACAGCGGATTCACCGTAAGAACTACTGCACGGGAGCCATCAGCCGGGCCAGGTTGCAGAGCATCTTGAACCCCAGGGATTTGTTGTTGTAATCCTCCAGGGATTCCTTTTTGGAGGAGGCAAAATCCTTCTCCAGCATCTCCTTCACCTCCGCGCAGACGGCGGGGGAGTGGATGACGGCGGTGATTTCAAAGTTCAGCGCCAGGGAGCGGTTGTCCAGGTTGGCGGTGCCCACGGTGGCGATGTCGTCATCCATCAGGATCACCTTCTGGTGCAGGAACCCTTTCTGATAGGCCCAGACCTGGATGCCGTACGTATCCAGGTCCCGCAGGAAGGTGAAGGAGGAGAGCTTTACCAGAATATGGTCCGCCCGTTCCGGGCGCAGGATGCGCACGTCCACATTACGCAGGGCAGCGGCCTGGAGGGCGGCCATGACCCCTTCGTCCGGGACGAAGTAGGGGGTGGCTATCCAGAGCCTTTCCCGTGCTCTGTTCGCCAGGGCGATGATCGCGGTTTTCCAGGCGGGGATGACGTCCGCCGGGCCGGAAGGAAGCATCAGCACGGTCTCATCCTCCCGCTGGGGCGTAATTTCCCAGCACAGGCAGGGCAGGGAGGAGGGGCCGGATTTCAGCATGGCCCAGTTCCAGTCTTCCAGGAAGCTGATCTGCGTCTGCTGGACGGAGGGGCCTTCCAGCTGCACAAACGTGTCCCGCCAGTAGCCCAGGGATCCCTTGCCCAGGTACTCCCGCCCGATGTTCATGCCGCCGATGAAGGCGGTGGCCCCGTCCACCACCACCAGTTTCCGGTGGTTGCGGAAGTTCAGCCGCAGGATGTTGCTCAGGAAGTGGCGTTTTCCGTTGAAAGGCTCAATGTTCACGCCCTCCTTCCGCAGGGCGGAAATGTAGCCGGGAGGGAGCTTGTGGGAGCCGATTTCATCATAAAGCATGTAGATGCGGATGCCGGCCCTGGCCCGTTCAATCAGCAGGTCTTTCAGGTTCTGGCCCACGGAATCGTTCTTGATAATGAAGAACTCAATCAGGATGTAATGCTCCGCGTTCATGATGGCGTCATAAATGCGGGGAAAGGCGTGGTCCGCGTCAATCAGCAGGCGGCAGGAATTGCCGCGGCATACGGGCAGCCGCACGATGTCGGAAAGGGTGTGCATGATTTTTCCGGGCGCATCGGCGGCCTGGACGGCATACGGGGTCATGCAGTTCGTGATTTTATCCGTCAGTTCCCCCCAGGAGGATTCGGGGTCCGTCTGCTTCCGCCGCGTTTCCACATACCCGCTGAACCTGCGCCGCCCCAGAATCAGGTAAAAGGGAACCGCTATATATGGAAAGGCCAGCAGGGAAATCAGCCACGCGATGGTTCCCTGCGGCGTACGCGTGTGGAGCAGGGCCGGAATGAGGCAGAAGGCGCCTGCAATGTGGCAGAGGGCGGCAAATCCCAAGTATGGCTCTTCAGGGATGATCATGGAACGGAAACCGGAAAAGATGCGGAGGGGGGAAAACGGCGGGAAGCGGTGAAAAGGCTGGCTTTTGAGGCTGGAGATGGTACTAAAGTGGCGCATGCTCATATTATCACGGGTCCAGGGATTAGAAAAGCGTAAATTAAGGGAATGAAACAGTATTTGGCACTTTTGGAGGATGTCCTGACCAACGGGGTGGGGAGGGAAGACCGTACCGGAACGGGCACCATCGGCGTGTTCGGGCGGCAGAGCAGGTATGACCTGCGCGACGGTTTTCCGTGCCTGACCACCAAGAAGCTCCATCTGCGCTCCATCATTTACGAACTGCTCTGGTTCCTGAAAGGGGAGACCAACATCAAGTTCCTGAAAGACAATGGAGTCAGCATCTGGGATGAATGGGCTGACGGGAACGGGGAACTGGGCCCCGTATACGGCGCTCAATGGCGCTGCTGGCCGGGGAACGACGGCAAGCCCATTGACCAGATTGCCAGACTGATTGACGGCCTTAAGAACAATCCATGGTCCCGGCGCCACATCGTCAGCGCGTGGAATGTGGCCCTGGTGGATGACATGGCGCTTCCTCCGTGTCATTCCCTGTTCCAGTTCTGCGTGATTCCGGCCCAGCCGGGGGAAGGGAAGCACGGGCTTTCCCTCCAGCTTTACCAGCGCAGCGCGGATCTGTTCCTGGGAGTTCCCTTCAATATAGCCTCCTACGCTTTGCTTTTGCTCATGGTGGCGCAGGTATGCGGGTATGAGGCGCGGGAATTCATCCATACCTTCGGGGACCTGCACCTGTACCGGAACCATCTGGACCAGGCGCGGGAACAGCTCTCCCGCACGCCCCGCCCTCTGCCGGTCATGAAGCTCAACCCGGAGGTGAAAACCATTGACGGGTTCCGGTATGAAGACTTTGAACTCGTGGGGTATGATCCCCTGCCGCACATCAAGGCGCCCATTTCCGTCTAGAATTCCACCCCTTAATCCATCATGTCACAGCCCGTTACTTACACAGGAGTAGTCGCCATGGCCCCCGGCCGCGGCATTGGCTACCGGGGAGCGTTGCCCTGGCGACTGCCGGACGACCTCAAGATCTTCAAGCGCATCACGACGGGACATCCCGTGCTGATGGGCCGCAAGACTTATGAGAGCATCGGGAAGCCGCTCCCTGACAGGCAGAACATTGTGCTCACCCGTGACCCCGCCTGGACGGCGCAAGGGGTGCAGGTGATCCATTCCGTGGAGGAACTGGAACAGTTGGAACTGATGGACCCGGAGGTCATGGTCATCGGCGGGGCGGAAATCTTTTCCCTCATGATGCCGTTCATGTCCCGCATGTGGGTTTCCAAAGTGAAGGATGAATATCCGGCGGATACGTTCCTCCCGCCGTTTGAGGACAAGCTGGAGCATGCCTCCCTGAAGGAACGGTTTGAAGGCTTTGACCTGTATTTGTATGAATAGGGGAAGGGACGTCTTCTTTTCCGCATTCTCCGCGGATATGGGATGAAGCGCAAAAAAGACGGAGCGGCAAAGCCGCCCCGTCTTCCAAATAGGGATTTTTTCTCCCGTTATTGCGCCTTTCCGGTAAACAGGGCCTTCACCCATTCACGGTAGCGCTGGAACATGGCGTACAGCGCCGGAATGAACAGGATGCCCACCAGCGTGGCAAGAATCATGCCGTAGAAGGTGGAGATGCCGATGGCCTTGCGGCTTGCCGCGCCCGCGCCGGAGGCGATGACCATGGGGAACACACCGATGATGAAGGAAATGGCCGTCATCATCACGGCGCGGAACCGCTGCCGGGCCCCTTCCAGGGCCGCCTCCTGGATAGGCACGCCGCGCTCCCGCTCCATCTTGGAGAACTCCACCATCAGGATGGCGTTCTTCCCGGCCAGGCCCACCAGCATCACCAGCCCGAGCTGGGCGTAAATGCTCAGGGGCGTGTTGCAGATGATCAGGCCCAGCAGGGCGCCCAGCAGGGCCACGGAGACGGAGACGATGACGGAGATGGGCACCGTCCAGCTCTCATACTGCGCCACCAGGAACAGGTAGCCGAAGAGCAGGGCCATGCCCATCAGCAGGACGATCTTGCCGTCATTCTGCCGTTCCTGGTAGCTCATGTCCGTCCAGGTGATGGAATAATTTTCCGGCAGCGGAAGGGCCTCAATCTGGTTCATCAGCTCGCCGCTGCTGACGCCTGGCCTGGCCTGGGCGGTCACTTCCGCGGACATGAGCTGGTTGAAGCGGGATATCTGCCGCGGCCCGACCATGTAGGACAGGGTGGCTACGGAGCTGAGCGGCACCATCTGGCCCTGGTCGTTCTGGATGTAGGTGTTCATGATGTCGTTGATGCTGGTGCGGTCTTCCGCCGCGGACTGCATCTTCACCTTGAACGTGTAGCCGATCAGGTTGAAATCATTGATGTACATGGAGGCCAGCTTGCTCTGGAGCGTTGTGAAAATGCGGTTTACGGGCACGTGCATGCTCTGCGCCTTTTCACGGTCGATGTTCAGGAAAAGCTGGGGCGTGTTCGCTTCATACGCGCTGCGGGCATACATGGCCCCCGGCAGCTTGTTGATCTTGTCCAGCAGTTCGTTCGTCACGCGTTCCAGGTCCTTGGGAGTTTCTTCCCCGCTGGCCTGGAGCATGAAGGAGACGCCGCCCGTCAGGCCCAGGCCCATGATGGCGGGTGGGCTGAACACGGTGGCCTTGGCCGCCGGAATCTCGTCGCACAGGATGGAAGCCTTCTGCATGATGGAATCCAGGGAAAGCTCCGGAGTCTTGCGCTTGTCCCAGGGGTCAAGCTGGGCGATGCACATGCCCAGGTTTTCCCCGTTGCCGCCCATGAAGCTGAACCCGGAGGTGGAGGAAACCTGGCGCACGCCGGGAATGCTCATGAGCTTCTGCTCCGCGCTGCGCATGGCCTGTTCCGTACGGCCCAGCGTGGCGCCCGGCGCCAGCTGGATGTCACAGAAGACGGTGCCCTTGTCTTCCGGGGGGAGGAAGGACTTGGGAACGGTTTCAAACAGCTTCCAGTTGCCGACCAGCACGGCGGCCAGCAGAATCAGCGTGAGCCAGGCGCGGCGCACCATGATGCCGGCGCATTTGATATAGCTCTTGCGCGCCCATTCCAGCGTGGCATTGAAGGGGCGGAAGGGGCTGAACCTGCTCTGCTTCTTTTTCTTCTTCTTCAGCAGCAGCACGCACAGGGCAGGGCTGAGCGTCAGGGAATTGATGGCGGAAAGGCAGAGGGCCACGCACATGGTCACGGAGAACTGCATGTAAATGTTCCCCACCATGCCGCCGAAAAAGGCGATGGGCACGTAAATGGCCACCGTCACCAGCGTGGTGGCGATGATGGCCCCCGTAATCTGGTGCATACTCTTCTTGGTGGCTTCTTCCGGGGTCAGGTCCTCCGTTTCCAGAATGCGCATGGTATTCTCCACCACGATGATGCCGTCGTCCACCAGGGAGCCGATCACCAGAATCAGGCCGAACATGGTCAGCACGTTGATGGAAAAGCCCAGCGGCAGCAGGATGGCGAAGGTGCCGATCAGGGAAACGGGAATGGCCAGCGCCGGAATGAGGGTGGCGCGCCAGTCCTGGAGGAACACGTACGTGATGCCCACCACCAGAATCAGGGCGATGATCAGCGTTTCCACGATTTCCGCCATGGTGGCGGAAATGTATTGCGTGGGGTCGTAGCTGACGACGTAGCTCACGCCGTCCGGGAAGCGGTCCTTCAAATTCACCAGCGTATCCTTCACGCCGTTCATGGCTTCCAGGGCATTGGCGTCGTCCAGGCGGTACACGGCCATGTTCACGGAATCCTCCCCGTTGTTGCGGCTGCTGCCTGTGTAGGTTTCCGCGCCCAGCTCAATGCGGGCTATGTCGTCCAGACGGGTGACATGGCCGTCCTGTCCGGTGCGGACGATAATCTTGCTGAACTCCTCCACGGTTTGAAGCCGCCCGGTGACGTTCACCTTGTACTGGATGAAATTGTTTTCCCCTTCCGAACCGATGGAACCGGCGGCGGCCTGGACGTTCTGCGCCTTGATGGCGTTGGAGACGTCATCCGGCGTGATGTTCAGGGCGGACATGCGCAGGGCGTCCAGCCAGATGCGCATGCTGTAATTCTTTTCCGGCATCAGGTTGACGGCGGAGATGCCCGGCACGCGGGCGATCTCATCCTTCACCCTGGACTTGACGAAGTTGTTCAGCTCCAGGGAGCTCATGCTGGTGGACCGGAAGGCGAAGAACCCCAGGATGTCCGAAGAGCGCTTACGTATCTTGATGCCCTGGTCCGTCACCTCCTTGGGCAGTTTGTATTCCACCCGCTTCAAGGCATTCTGGACGTTCACCATGTTGATGTCCGAATCCGTGCCGCTCTTGAACGTCAGGGAAAGGGAATAACCGCCGGTGTTGTCAGACTTGGAGGAGAAATAAAGCAGGTTTTCCAGACCGTTAAGTTCCTCCTCAATGGGGGAGGCCAGCGTCTCCATCACTACCTGGGCGCTCGCGCCCGTGTAGGTGGCCTGCACGTTGATGCTGGTAGGGGCGATTTCCGGATACTCCGCAATGGGCAGCTGGTTCAGGCAGATGCCGCCCGCCAATACCATCAGGATGGCGATGACGATGGCGAATTTGGGGCGTTTGATAAACAGGTCCGCAATCATGGGATGATCAGTTTTGAGCGGAATACACCGGATTCACCTTGGCGCCGGGACGCACCTTGTGCATGCCGTCAATGATGATGACTTCCCCTTCCTTCACGCCGGAGCTAAAGCACTGTTCATTATTGACCGTATTGCCCAGCGTGACGTCGCGGCGTTCCACCACGCCCTGGTCGTTCACTATATAAACATAGCTCTTGTAGGCATCGTGCATCACGGAGGAAATATTGGCCGCCGGGAAGCGGTCCACGTTCTTCTTGGAAAGATTCACCGTGACTACGCCGCCGGGCGTCAGCACGTCTTCCGGATTGGGAAACCTGGCCCAGACGTTCAGGGTGTCCGTGGTCGGCTGGACAGTATTGTCCGTCATGAAAATTTTGCCCGGCTGGTCGTACGCCTTGCCGTTGGCGAGGTTGACGGACACGAGGGCCTCCTTCTTCATCTTCTCCTGGGTGCCGAACAGGGAAAGGAAATCGCGTTCGCTGATGGGGAACTTCACGTACACCTCGTCAATGCCCGTGATGGTCACTAGGGAACCGGAGGTGGGCGTGATGTAATTGCCCGTGGAGAAAGTGACGCGGCCCGTGCGGCCCGTGATGGGAGCCGTGAGTTTGGTGTAATTGAGGTCATCCTTCGCTACCGTGATGGCGGCGTCTGCGGACTGGATTTCCGCTTCCAGGGCGTGCATGGTGCTCTTGGCGTTTTCCACCGTATCCATGGAGACGGACTTGGAGGCCAGCAGCCTGTTGTAGCGTTCAAAGCTGTTCTTCGCGTAAAGCAGCTTGGCTTCCAGCTGAGCCTTCTTGGCTACCGCTTCCTCCACGGCCGCCTTGTAGCGCGTGTCTTCTATCTCAAAAAGGAGGTCTCCCTTCTTCACCACCTTTCCTTCCCGGAAGCGGGTGGCGACGATGTTGCCGGAAACGCGGGGCTGTACGGTCACCCGGTCAATGGACTCCACCTGGCCGATGTATTTCTTGTTCACCGCGCTGTCAATGGCGGTCGCTTTCTCAACAAGTACGGTGCTGGGCTTGGCGGCTTTTCCCGGAGCGCCCTGGGAATAACCCGGCGTCAGGAGAGAGAAAAGCAGGCCGGAGGCGGCCAGCAGGCGGAGGGGAACCTTCCGTTCGTGCGTGTATTTTTTCATATGGCGTTATTTATTGTAAACGTGGTTGTAAAGGATGTTCACCGTGCGGCAGAAATTCTCCGTGTCCTCTTCCGGCAGGATGCTGAACAGGGACTCCAGCCGTTTTTTCATGCCGTTGTGGAGCTGGTGGAATTTGGATTCCCCTTCCTCGGAAAGGCGGATGCACAGGGAGCGCCTGTCCCGCGGATTCTCCTTGCGGTCAAACAGGCCTTTCTTCACCATGCCGTCCACCAGAAGGGAGGTGGAGGGTACGCTCATGCGGAGGTGGTGGGCCAGCGTTTTCAGGGGGATGCCTTCATGGCGGTCCGTCATCAGGCGGTTCAGGGCTGCCAGAGCTTCCATCTGGCGGACGGAAAGCCCCATGATCTTCTGGAAGTGATTCTGGTCCACTTCATTCAAATTATCTCTTTTAAACTGATAGAGAATGGTTTCAAATTTATGAACGGAAGTGGTGATATCCACGGCAGGTTGAAGCATGCGGCTGTTATGTCAAAACTTGTTAATTGTTGTCAAACTAAAACAAATAATGTTGAGGATTTGTTACTGTTTTTTAATAATCGGGAAAGTGAAAGCTCCTGTTCCATTACCATACAAACCGCCGGGGGTTGCGAAAGTTGCAAAAAAAGTCTTTTTCTCTTGTCACTGGGAGTAAAGGCATGTATAAGCATCTCCGTCCTCGCCATAAGGCATGGACGGCAACCAAGGTCAGGGAGCGGTAGCTCAGTTCGGTTAGAGCGCCAGCCTGTCACGCTGGAGGTCGCGGGTTCGAGCCCCGTCCGCTTCGCCACCTTGTTCAAGAGAATCGCCGCCTCCGGGCGGCTTTTTTTGTGCGCCGGGACTGTCCGGTTCTCCGGACCCCGTCCGTTTACTTCATTTCTCCAGGGCGTATTCCGGCAGGGGCGGAGGTTGTTATTCCTCCTGAAAATTACTCCTTCCCGCGGAGCAGGGGACCATGCTTGATTTCACACCCCCCTTCCTGCATGATGTCCGCATGATTTTGGAACTGCACTCCCCGCTGGACATGCACCTTCACCTGAGGGACGGCGATATGCTGAAACTGGTTGCCCCCCTGAGTTCCGCTTCCTTTGCCGGGGCGGTCATTATGCCCAACCTGGTGCCCCCCGTGGCGGATGCGGATGCGGTGCAGGCCTACCGCCGGCGTGTGCTGGACGCCTGCGAAGGAGACGTTTTCCACCCGTACATGACGGCCTTCTTCCGCTCCTACACGGAAAAGGAACTGGCCCGGCTCAGGGAACTGGTATTCGGCATCAAGCTGTACCCGGCGGGAGCCACCACGAACAGCGAAGGAGGCGTAAAAGCCATGAAAGACGCGGAAGCCACCATGTCCATCATGCAGGAAATGGGCATTCCGCTGCTGGTGCACGGTGAAAGCCACGGATTCGTGATGGACCGGGAAGCCGAATTCCTGGACGTTTACCGGGACCTGGCCACGCGCTTTCCCAGGCTGACCATCTGCATGGAGCACATCACCACCGCGTCCGCCGTGCATCTGCTGGATGAATTTGAAAACCTGACGGCCACGGTGACCCTCCAGCACCTGCTCATCACGCTGGACGATGTGGCCGGCGGCATGCTCCGGCCGCATCTCTTCTGCAAGCCCATCGCCAAAAGGCCGGAAGACCGGGAAGCCCTGCTGCAGGCGGCTCTTTCCGGGCACCCGCGCCTCATGTTCGGCAGTGATTCCGCCCCCCATCCCATCCATGCCAAGGAAGCGTGCGGCTGCGCCGCGGGCGTATTTACCGCCCCCATTGCCCTGCCGCAGCTGGCGGCCCTCTTTGAAAAGCACGGTGCCCTGGACAAGCTTCAGGGCTTCGTTTCAGGCCATGCCTGCGCCGCATACGGACTGACGCCGCCTGCCAGAACAGTGCGCCTGCAGCGGAGGGAAATGCTGGTGCCGGACGCCTATGAAGGGCACGGCCAGAAAGTGGTGCCCATGGATGCCGGAGAAGTCATTCCCTGGAGCCTGATGTGACGGGCTCCTCCGGGGAAAGATGACAGAACGCATTTTCAGGAAACCGTCTTTATACTGGATATTCCGGACAATCCGGCTACAATCCTTGCTCATGGATCGGATTCGCGTTTATACGGGTGGAGTAGCTTCCTGTAATGGTTATCTCTTCAAGACGAAGGATAACACTTACGTGGCGGTGGACGCTCCGTCCGGCTTCGCGGACTGGATATACTCCAAGAAACCCGATATCATCATTACGGATCTGCTCATCACCCACCAGCACTTTGACCATGTGGAGGACGCCTGCCGCATGCGCCAGATCTTTGGCTGCCGCATTCATGCCGGCCAGCCTTACAGTGAAGACCTGACGCTGGAAAAAATGGCGCGGGACGCCTGGGGGCTCCCCCTCAACGTCCAGCCGTTTGTAGTGGATGAAGTGCTTACGCAGAACATTCACACGGCGGACTGGGGCGGCCTGCTGTGGCATCTGCACCAGGTGCCGGGGCACTCTCCGGACAGCATCGTTTACGACCTCCCGGATGAAGGAATCATGTTCGCGGGGGACGTCATCTTTGCCGGTTCCATCGGGCGCACGGACCTTCCGGGCGGAAACCTGCGGCTGCTGAAGCAGGGCATTGAAACGAAAGTGCTCAACCAGCCCGCCACCACCAGGATTTTCCCGGGGCACGGACCATACACCACCGTGAAGAATGAACTGCTGACCAATCCGTTCATCTCCTGACCACGGCTTCTGCGCCCGTTGCGCGGTGGTCGTGCTTTATTTTTTAGCAAGCATACAAGATCAATGTTATTTTCAGAATTAGGTTTATCGGAACCCGTCTTGAAGGCGGTGGAGAAATGCGGTTATGAACATCCCACCCCCATTCAGGAGCAGGCCATTCCCCTCATTCTGGAAGGCCGGGACCTCATTGGGGCCTCCCAGACGGGGACGGGAAAAACCGCCGCCTTTGCGCTCCCCCTGCTGACCAAGCTGAAGCCCATGGGACAGCCCCAGATTCTGGTGCTGGAACCTACCCGCGAACTGGCGGACCAGGTGGCGGAAGCCTTTGCGGAATACGGTGAATTCACCGGGCTGAAAGTGGCCCTGCTGTATGGCGGCGTGGGTTACGGGAAGCAGACGGAAGACCTGAAAAACGGGGCGGACATCGTGGTGGCTACACCCGGACGCCTGGTGGACCACTTCTACCGCGGCACCATGCGCTTCGGAGAAGTCAAGGCCCTGGTGCTGGATGAAGTGGACCGCATGCTGGACATGGGCTTCCTCCCCATTGTCCGTAAAATCATCAACCTCTGCCCGTGGGAAGGCAGGCAGACCCTCTTCTTCTCCGCCACCATGCCTCCGGTCATCGCCGGATTTGCCAAATGGTGCCTCACGGACCCGGCTGAAGTGGCCATCGCACGCCGCGAAGTGGCCGCCACCATCAACCACGCCATCTATCCGGTGGCCCTGGACCAGCGGGACGAACTGCTGCTGGGCCTCCTCAAGGGAACGGACTTCCATTCCGTCATGATCTTCACCCGCACCCGCAAGGAAGCGGACTCCGTATGCGGCATGCTGAAAACCAACGGCTACCGCGGAGAAGTGGCTGTCATGCACTCCGACATTCCCCAGAAGGAACGCATGGAAGCCCTCAAAGGCTTCAAGGGCGGCAAATATGACATCCTGGTGGCTACGGACGTCGCGGCGCGCGGCATTGACATCAGCGGCGTGACCCACGTCATCAACTACCGCGTTCCGGAAAATGCGGAAGACTACGTGCACCGCATCGGCCGTACCGGCCGTGCCGAAGCTACGGGTGACGCCTTCACCATCATGACGGCGGATGAAGTGGACTTTGCCACGGCTGTGGAAAACTTCATCGGGAAGCCCATTGAACGCAAAAAGCTGGACGGCTTTGACTACACGTACACCGCCCTGCTGGAAGACAAGCCCGTTAAATCCGTCCGCAAGTCCAAACCCGCCGGACCCAAGCGCCGCAGGCGCTAAAAGCGCGGCGGTTCTCCATGCGGGAATCACAATCACCCCATGCGCATCCTTGCCATAGACCCGGCCATCCGCAACACGGGCTATGCCGTGGTGGAGGGCGACCACCGCCGGGCGTGCGCGCTGGACTACGGCACGCTCTCCATTCCGCGCAGCGTGTCCCAGTCCGGCTGCCTGCTTGCCATCAAGCAGCATCTGGGCAACCTCATTGACAAATGGGAGCCGGATGAAATGGCGGTGGAACGCATCATCTACGTCCAATCCCACCAGACGGCCATCACGATGGGGGCGGCCAAGGCGGCGGTGGTCATCGCCGCGGCGGAAGCCGGGCTGCGGATCATGGAATACTCTCCCAAAAGCGTGAAACTCTCCGTCGTGGGGCGGGGGGCCGCTCAAAAAGCGCAGGTCGCCTTCATGGTGCGCGCCCTGCTGGAACTCCGGGAAACGCCGGAATCCGATGCCGCGGACGCCCTGGCGATCGGCCTCACCCACCTCTTCGCCGCGGACCCCTTGAAGGCCCACATGATGGAGAGGAAATACATTTAACAGTGATGAGAGATGAGAGTTTAGTGTAAAAAATCCGGACTTATAGTCCGCGAATTTAAAATCTAATCACTACTCTCTAAACTCTCATCACTACCTTCAAGGCTTGAACGTCCTCCCTTTCCCGTCCTGCCACGCCTTGAGCAGGGAGGCGTACATCTTGTTGAGCTGCTCCAGAGTGGCTACGCGGAACTCGACGGTATTCGTGTTCGGGTAAGCCTTGGCGACGGTAGTATCAGGATCAATGCTTCCTCCCGTCGCCCGGTTGACGGCGCCGGAACCGAGTTCCTTTGCCCGGTCAGTCACATTCTTAATGGCATTGATGCCGGAATTCTGTCCCAGGGTCTCCAGATAATAAAACTTGGTGGGCGTATTCCCCATGGTGACCAATGTCACTTCATACACCATGCACGCATTATCCAGAATATATTTGTGCTGCGCTACTGCCACAATCCGGCTGAGATGCACCACATACTGCCCCTCGGGGAAATTGCCAATCCAGAACTGGCTCTGATTGTAATCATCCGTAGACTGAGCAGGAGCCCCCGTCTTGGACTGGGCAGAAAGAGGAGCCGTAGCACAAACACACAGCGTCAAAGCAGAAAGGAAAAAACGTTTCATGGCTCTATTTAATAGCACGCACCTATCAGTGGAAAAGAAAATTTTTCTAAGAGGCTTTCTTATAAGCACTCATCATCTTTAGAATGAAATAATAATAGAGGCTGGATTTATTTTTTTGTTGACTTTCACTAGTAATTTTGAAAAAAATACAGAAAGTTATGTCATTTCCAAGAGCATTTATAAGTTTCGATTTTGATAATAATAAAACAGAAAAAGACCTTTTTTCTGGTCAAGCTAAGTGTTCCAAAACTCCATTTGATATTGAAGATTGGTCTTCAAAAAGACACTTGCCTCAAACACAATGGGAAAGATTAGTTGCTGAGAAAATTAAGAAATGCAATATGTTAATTGTTCTTGTAGGCAAGAAAACATCAAAGGCAGTAGGTGTTGAAAAAGAAATATCTTTTGCCAATTCTTCTAATGTACCTGTTTTTGGTATTTATGTTGATGAAGCTAATACTTTGACACCACTACCGTCTGGATTACAAAGAAATAGAACTATTTCATGGAATTGGTATTCTATTTCTTCTGCAGTGCAACAAGTGATGAAAGAAGGGAAAAATTCAATATGAGAAAGGCCTTAATTGTAGGAATTGATTATTATAATAACGTAGCTCCGCTTTATGGATGTTCTACAGATGCATGTGCTGTTGATAGTGTCTTGAGTACAAATGGAGATGGAACAAAAAATTTTGATACAAAACTTTGTATTGCTACTGATCAATATTCAATAATTTCTAGAAAAGAACTTAAAAATAATATAGAAGAATTATTTAAAGATAATTGTGAAATTTCTCTATTCTATTTCTCAGGACATGGATACATAGAAAGTACAGGAGGTTATCTAATTACCTCTGATTGTTCAGAAGGAGATGACGGACTTCCCATGTCTGATTTATTAAATATTGCTAATGCATCGCCAGCGAGAAATAAAATAATAGTTTTAGATTGTTGTCATTCTGGAATAATGGGAAATCCGTCATATTTAGACGCATCCATTTTGAAAGAAGGCATGACCATTCTCACAGCTTCTAGTGCTGAACAATATGCTTTAGAAGAAGAGGGTTCTGGTGTATTTACAAAATTGTTTGTAAACGCACTTAATGGTAGTGCAGCTAATTTGCTCGGAGATATTACGCCAGGGAGTATTTATGCTCATATTGATCAATCTTTAGGATTATGGGAACAAAGACCTATATTTAAAACCAACATAAGACAATTTACTGTTTTACGAAGAATGTTTCCTTCCATTTCACTGGCAGATTTAAAAAAGATAGTAGAATTATTTCCAATGAAGGATCAAGATTTTAAATTAGATCCTTCATTTGAGCCACAAAGCACTAATCCCAACGAAGAGAATATGAAAAAATTTGAAATTTTACAAAAATATAATAGAATCAATTTAGTAGTGCCTGTGGATTCTAAGCATATGTATTTTGCGGCAATGGAAGAAAAATCTTGTCGTTTGACAGTTTTAGGTAAACATTATTGGAATCTTGTTAAAAAACATAGGATATGACATCATTTTAAAAGTGTAAATTATGTGCTCTTACCCCGCTAATATTATTCAAACGAGAAGAGAAATAATAAATGATACGGTTTTTGCTATCATTCCTTATTCAAGCGATTTTAAACCAATTGAGAATAGTATTAAAAATGTTTGTACTTCAAATAAATTAGAATTTAAAAGAGCTGATGAATTAAGTATCAATTCTTCCGTTATAAAGAATATTGTGCAGGGTATCCAGACTCATGGTGTGGTAATTTCAGATGTATCTGCAACAGAAAAGTATAATATATTTTATGAAACAGGTATAGCTCATGTGATTCGAGAAGAAAAAGAAGTATTATTAATTTGTAAAGAAAATACAGATATTCCTTTTGATCTACGTCATCTTGTAGCTTTAACATATGATGTTAATAATCTTAAGTCTTTTGAAGAAAAACTTTCTAAACGACTTCCTGAGTATATAAAAGCATCGAAAGTAAGATATTTTTTCTTTAAAAAATTATATTTTAATAATAATATAAATACAAAAAAAATTAGTTTGTTTCTTAATTTGAGTAGAACCCAAAATGAGAATATACATAATCAAATATATGATATAATAGAAAATAACAAAAATGTAAATGAAAATGAACTAGAGGAAATTAAGAATCATTTATCATACTTGAAAGGAAATGTATTATTTGAATCGATATTAACTGCTTTTTTGGCAATGACATCTGATTTATTCTCTTCAAGAACATTTGTTACAAATTCGTTATTTGATCTTAGTTCAATTGCTAAATATTTGTATGAGCATGAAAGTTATTCATATTATAAATTTTTATTGGAAACGTATAAAAAAATAATAAAGAATATTTTTTCAAAGAATGATAAAAAAAATGAAGGATTAAATTGGATGTTTTCCTATTTAAATAAGTTTCCAAAAAAAGAATTTCCAATAAATAATATTAGAAATGAAATAGAAATTTTTTTAGTGAACGAAAATAATAATCAAATTGAGAACAGAATTATTGAAGAATTATCTTCACTAAGCCCAGATATGAGAGAATATGCTGCGAATTTGTGTATGACAAAAAAATTGTTTCGTGCAGAAGTTGAGCTAATTTCCTTATTACCAAATGAAAAGAATCCGTTCGTTGCAAAAAGTTATGTATTAGCTCTTAAGTCTCTTAATTCAAGAACCTCTTTACCAATCATCAAGGAATGGCAAGCAAGGAATGAATTACTATGGAAGGATGCAAAGCCTTCTTCGTCGAGTTTGGGAATGGTAATATCAAAAACTATTGAGTATCTGGAAATGTAATATGAGTATAGATGTCATAATTCCTACGTCAAAAAATATTGTTGATTCAAATTATAGTCTCCTATATACAATAAAATCTTTATTGTCACAGACTTTAATTCCAAATAATATTATAATATCTGAAAATTTAGATGGTATTAATACAGAAAATTTTATTAAAAAAGAATTTGGAAACCAGATAAAGATAATTTCTAGTACAAGAAAATCTAATAACATCTCTTTTGCTCGTAATAATGGTGCAAAAATTGGCAATAGCAATATTATTTTATTTATAGATGACGATGTCATAATTGGAAAAAAAACATTTTTGAAAGATATTGTTGATAATTTAAATTATGTAGATTTTTATTGTGGGGCAAAAAGATATTGGGCATATACTAGTTGGAGAAATAATTTAAAGTTAAATTATGATATGCAGCATATTAGGAATATCTTGAAAGAAAGATCATATTTGCCAAATGCTATTTATAGAACAACAGCAGATTTTAGTTTTCACAATTATACATATATAGGAAATTTTGGCGCTATAAAAAGAAGTGTATTCGAGGAAATTAATGGTTTTGATGAAGCATATGAAGGATGGTCCTACCAGGATACAGATTTAATGATGCGATTAGTTTCAGGTGGGTATAATTATGATCTTATGTCGAATGATGAAATCTTTGTCTACCATTTAACACATGAAATTGATAAACATATGTCGTCGGATGTGAATAGAAAATTATTTTTAGAAAAGCAAAAGGAAATGAATATTAAGTTTAACTTGAATTTCTTTTTTGGAATTTTTGCGTATGAAGATGATTTGTCCATAGTAAGTAAAAATATATTTCCATGATATTTTGTAATAAATTTAAAGAGAAGTAATTGATAGTTAAATGGTTGGAAGGCGCTTTGGAGAAGGAAATTTATAGTGTTGATCTTTCATTTTTGGGTGAAATCCAATTTCGTCTGGATAATGCATACAATCCGTTGATAAACTGAGCATATATGCAAAAGGAAAGTATGTAGTTTGTCCCAATGTGGCGGAGGTGATAGTCCAGGGAGAAGTTATTGAATTTGCGAACGCTCCTGAAGAAAGGAGGCTGACAGTTTCCTCAAGGAGGGATTGATTTGGGGAGAACTGCGTTGTAGGTCGTGAAGCGGGAAATTTGGAAGGAAGTGGGTTTTGCCGTCCAGTATAGTTTCTTAGAGGGCATCCGCCAGATGTGCTGAATGCATTCAGAGGTTCCGGAGCTGAATTTGACTGTCGTGAATTTTGTATCCATACTAGGAGGTCTACTAAAGCTGCAACCAGGATAGCTGGATACCAAGACGTGAAGAGTTTGTTTTACCCTGGGTTAGAACATAAAAACCGCTTTTCCCAAGTGCCGGGAAAAGCGGTTTCATTAGAATAACAATGGAAGATTAGGGTTCTATGATGTTGAAGTTTCCATTGAACTTGTCCATGCATCCGATCAGTTCCTTGAATTTGTCCGTATTGCCTTCGATCTTGATCATGCCCTTGTCCAGGGCTTTCTTCAAGGGTACAGCCTGCATGGCAATAAGGGTGAAGTTGAGCTTGTCTCCGGTAATTACTGCGTCAGGATGATCGACCGGTTTTCCTTCGCGGTACATTAATACTTCATCCTCAACCCAGAAGCCGTATGGCTTTCCGTTTTGGTCTATCCAGTTGAAAGCGAGCTTTTTCCCTTTGGATTTCTCGGCATTGAGGCTGATGCCCATGTAGTCAAACAGCATTTCCGGCGTGAGGTTGGACAGAATGTCCGTTGATACAAGGTCCAGGGGGTTCTGAAGCAGGCCGTTTCTCAGTTCGTAGGCTCCGACGAGAAATTCGTTGCGCCAGGGGCCGGATTCCGCCTGGTAGCCGAGCTGTTCCAGAGCGTCCGCCGCCAGATTTCTTGCCTTGCTGTTTTGGGGATCGGCAAAAACCACGTGCTTTAATACTTCGGCGGTCCAGCGGTAGTCTCCCTTGTCAAAGGCCTTTTGGGCGTTGTCTATCATCTTGTCGGCCCCTCCCGCCAGTTCCACATAGCGCCTGGCCGCTTCCACGGGCGGCAGGGCATACAGGTTGGCCGGGTTGCCGTCATACCAGCCCATGTACCGTTGATAGATGGCTTTGGCGTTGTGGTTCAGCGTGCCGTAATAGCCCCGGAAGTACCATTGCTTGTCGATTTCCGGCGGCAGCTTGATCATTTCCGCAATTTCTACAGGCGTATATCCCTTGTTAATCAGGTTCAGCGTCTGGTCGTGCATGTATTTGTAGCCGTTGCGTTCCTTGGCCAGGAACTGGCTGATGCGTTCTTTCTCCCATCTCGGCCAGTGGTGCTGTGCGAATAAGACTTCCGTTTTGTCTCCATAACGCTGGATGGCTTCATCAAGCGCCTTCCACCAGTTGCTTGCGTCCCGAACCTTGGCTCCTCTCAAGGTATAAAGGTTATGCATGGTATGGGTCGCGTCCTCCGCACTGCAAAGCGCCTTGAATTGAGGGAGATACATCAGCATTTCAGAAGGGGCTTCCGTTCCGGGAGCCATCATGAATTCCATTTCCACTCCGTCTATCGTTCTTGTTTCACCCGTTTTGGTGATTGTATCGGTAGGCGGAATGACTGTAATGGTTCCGCTGGAGCTGGCGGTTCCCAGGCCGGAGCCTACGGTACCTTCCGGTCCTTTATGAAAAGGGGCCGCATACATGTACGTGGAGCGCCTCCCCATGGCATTGCCGGCATAGACGTTTTCGGAAACGGCTTCTTTCAGGAATCCCTCCGGCGCCAGTATCTGCGTTTTACCGGATTTGACGTCTTGCTCCGTTGCTACTCCCTTGACCCCTCCAAAGTGGTCAACATGGGAGTGCGTGTATACAACTGCCTTGACCGGACGTTTCCCCGTCTCCGGCTGTTCCACTTCCCGATAGTAGAGGTCAAGCCCCGCTTTTGCGGTTTCTTCCGAGATGAGGGGGTCAATGATGATGATGCCTTCCTTTCCTTCAATAATAGTCATGTTCGAAAGATCAAACCCGCGAATTTGGTAAATGCCGTCCATGACCTTGAACAGCCCGCTTTTGGCATTGAGCTGGGAGACGCGCCATAAACTCGGGTTCACCGTATCAGGGGCCGGTTTGTCCTTGGTAAAGTCAAAGGCAGAGATGTCAAAGACCGTCCTCCCCTCCTTGTTTTTAATGTTCGGGTCCTTTAGGGTTGCCATGAATCCCTTTTCAGCATCCTGAAAGTCTTGTTTGTCGTTCTCGTCCAGGCCATGAGCGCCGAGAAATTTTTGGTTGTATTCAATAGTATGGCTTGTCGCCTTTTTAGGTTGCTCCGCGCCCTGGGCGCCTATGCCTCCCCCTGCGAACATTGCCAGCAACATGGCAGCGAAATAATTGATTTTTATTTTCATGATCAGTTTTTATTAACGGGACGTGAAAAGTAAAAGAGCGGCCAGTCAGCCAGTTTTCACCTTGCAGGAAATAGACTTGCGGCTAAAGAACAATGTTCGGAAAATGGAAGCATGTTAGTGTTTGATTACCAGAGTTTTCCGGGCGGGTAACAGGAAATTCCATTCATCAGGGAGGGTGTCTTTTGTTTTATCCTGCTTAGGGGTGGTGGTTTACATCCGGAGTTGTTTGGAGGGGAGAATAAAGTGTCTGTATCCGAGTCATTTTTACATGCCTGTAGCAAATTTGTGGAAGAACATGGCTGGAAATGCAGGGGACGTTGTGCTAGGTAAGAGGGCATGGAAAGATTGTATCGTCCCAATGTGGCGGGGCTGTTGGTCCGGGAGGACGGAAAGCTGCTGGTTTGCGAACGTTCCAGGCAGAAAGGGGCCTGGCAGTTCCCTCAGGGGGGGATTGATCCGGGGGAAACAGCCACGGAGGCAGTGAAGCGGGAAGTCCGGGAAGAGGTGGGTTTTCTGCCGTCCCAGTATGATCTTGTGGAGTCCCGGGGCGGGTACCGTTACGATTATCCGCCGGAGGTGCTGGATTACGTCCGCGAGAAGCGGCAGCAGCCTTTTGTGGGGCAGGAACAGGAGTATTTCCTGTGCCGGCTGCGTGCGGACGCTCCGGAGCCCAGCCTGGACCATCGGGAGTTCTGCGCCTGCAAATGGATAGCTCCTGCCGAGTTCAGGCTGGAATGGCTGCCGGAGTTCAAGAAGGAGGTATACGCCAGGGTGCTGGCGGATTTCTTCAATGTCCGGGCACGGGATAAGTGAAGTGGCTCAGCAGGTCGTGCGCGGCGGAGACGGGGTCCATCTTGTCCCCCGCCACCATGTTTTCCAGAACAGGCATGCGGGACGCCACGGCGGGATGCTGTTCAAAGGCGGTGAGCAGGGCTTCATGCACCAGGGCCTGAACCCATGAGAGGGACTGGTTCCGGCGGCGGTTGTACCAGAAGCCGGATTCCTTCATGCTGTCCCGGAAGCGGAAGAGCGTTTCTTCAATGGTGTCCAGTCCGCGCCCTTCCAGGGAGGAACAGGTGAGGACGGAGGGCGTCCAGCCGGGGGTGGGGCTTTGCAGGTAGTGGAGCACCATTTTCAGTTCCTGGCAGTGGGCCGCCGCCCGCTGGCGGTTGTCGCCGTCGTCCTTGGTGACTACCAGGATGTCCGCCAGCTCCATGATGCCACGCTTGATGCCCTGGAGGTCGTCCCCGGCGCCTGTGATGAGCAGGAGCATGAAGATGTCCACCATGGAACGGACGGTGGTTTCCGACTGGCCGACGCCGACGGTTTCAATGAGGATGATGTCAAAGCCCGCGGCCTCGCACGCGATCATGGTTTCACGCGTTTTCCGGGCTACGCCGCCCAGGGAGCCGCCGGATGGGGAAGGGCGGATGAAGGCGTTTTCCTCCCCGGAGAGTTCTTCCATGCGGGTTTTGTCCCCCATGATGGAACCGCGGGAAACGGAAGAGGACGGGTCAATGGCCAGTACGGCCACCTTGAAGCCTTTTTTGCACAGGTAGGTGCCGAAGGCTTCAATGAAGGAGGATTTGCCCGCGCCGGGAACGCCCGTGATGCCGATGCGGACGGCGTTGCCGGAGTGGGGCAGCAGTTTGGAGATGAGCGCCCGTGAGGCTTCCTGGTCTTTAGCGGCGTTGCTTTCTACCAGGGTGATGGCCCTCCCCAGCAGGGCGCGGTTCCCGGCCAGGACTCCCTGGGCCAGTTCTTCTACGGAGGGGCGGTGCGGACGTACAAATTTAGTGCTGCTCATGGATAGAGAATGCGGATTATTTGAAAGGGGGTTCGTTTTCCTTGGTGCGCTCCATATTGTAGTTGAAACGCTTGAGGACAAATTGGCGCTGATCGGCCAGCTTGCGCTGGAAGTTTTCCCAGGAACGCACGTTCATTGGTGACCAGCCCGCTTCCGCAATGGCGCAGGCGCGCGGGTAGGTGCGGTAAAGCAGGTGGTTCAGGGTGGGGAGCTGTTCCGCCCACATGGTGGCCTGAACGCCGATGATATGGTCTGTTTCCTGCTCCGGCCTGCCGTAGGCGGGGTCCAGCTTGTAGCTTTGTTCCAGCGTGGTGGTGGGCATCCATCCCCGGTTGTCCTGGCCGGGAATCTGGGGATAGTCCAGATAGCAGTGTTCCCCGGCGGCGATGATGAGGGGAAGGCCCTGCTTTTTTGTTTCCGTGATGGTGGAGGGCGTCAGGCCCATGCGCCAGGTGAAGACGGTGTCTCCCTTGCGGTAAACGCTGGCCTGGGCCCACGGCTTTTCATACCAGAAGATGGGCTTTTTGCCGCGGGCGGCGAGCATGGAGGCCATTTTCGCTTCAAATTCCTTCAGTTCCTCGTGGACGTCCTTCATTCCCTTCTGCTGGCGGTATTTGACGCTGAGAGGGCATTTTTCCCAGGTTTTTTCCAGCGGGGCTTCGTCGCCGCCCAGGTGAACCATGGTGGACGGAAAGATGTCCCTGAGCTCGTCAAAGACGGCGGCATAGAATTTCCATATTTCCGGTTTGTGGGGGCATACCAGGTACAAGCCTACGCCGCCGGTCGTGCTGACTTTCGTGTTGTGGTCTGGAAAGCAGAAGAATTCCGGATAGGCGGCGGCCAACGCCTGGTTGTGGCCCGGCATGTCTATTTCCGGGATGACCTCAATGCCGCGCGCGGCGCAGTACGCCACCAGGTCTTTCAGTTCCTGCCTGGTATACATTCCTTCGTGGGGAGTGCCGTTACCGAAGCTTTCCGCCCGTTTGGAAGAGATGCTTTTCAGTTTGGGGTAGCCCGGCACAGGCAGGCGCCAGCCCTGGTCGTCCGTCAGGTGGAGCTGGAGCTTGTTGAATTTGTAGTAGGCCATCATGTCCACGAATTTCTTCAGGTCCTTCATGGGAATGAAATGGCGGGCGGGGTCCACCATCAGGCCGCGCCACGGGTAGCGGGGCTTGTCCTTGATGACGCCGCAGGGAATGCCCTCCGGATGTGCCGCCAGCTGGTCCTGGAGTTGCTGGAGGGTTACCAGTCCATAGATTCGTCCCTCTTTCCCGCCGGAAGAGAGGTGCACGCCCTGCGGGGTGAGAGTGAGCTGGTAGGCGTCCTTGCCCAGGGCAGGGGAAGCTTTATCGGAAAGGAGCTTGAGCGTCCTGGCCGTTCCCTGGGTGAGGTTGGTTTTGGCGGGCTCCGGAATCACGCTGTAAGCCGCCTGCTGGGCGGCCGCCAGGTGTACGGAGAGCGCGGCACAGGCCAGAATGTTGAGCAGTTTAAGCATCGGGACGTCTTTTCGGAAAACAGTTTATCATGGCAAGGTTCATGTGGTAAGGAAAAACAGCGGAATTACTTTTTGTTTTCCCAGGGGAAGGGCGGTTCGTTTTCCTTCGTGCGCTCCAGGTCGTAATTGAAGCGTTTGAGGACAAAGGCGCCGTGGTCTTTCACCTTTTGCTGGAAGTTTTCCCAGGAGCGGGCCTCCATGGGGGACCATCCTGCTTCCGCAAGGGCCATTGCACGCGGGTAAGTACGGTAAAGGATGTGTTTCAGGCTGGGCAGATGCTCTCCCCATATCGCGCCGTGCACGCCCTGGATGTGATCGGCTTCCCGTCCGGTTTTGCCGAAGGCGGGGTCCAGTTCATAGCTTTTTTCCAGCGTGGTTGTTTTCATCCAGCCCCAGTTGTATTGACCCTGGAACTGCGGAAAGTCCAGGTAGCAGTATTCGTTGGAGGCCATAATCAGCTTCAGCCCGGCCTGTTTCGTTTTTTCCACGGATTTGCGCGCCTGGTCCGCCCTCCATGCATAAACCGTTTCCCCCGGGTGGTAGATGCCGGCATTGCCTTCATACCAGAATTGAGGCGTCTGCCCGTTTTTGGCGAGAAGGGAGGTCATTTTTGCAAAGAAAGCCTTCATTTGCTCCTGTTCGTCCTTCAGGCCTGCCTTGGCGCGGGCTTCCCGGCACAAGGGGCATTTTTTCCAGAGTTCCGTGGGGGCTTCGTCACCGCCCAGATGAACAATGCCGGAGGGGAAGATGTCCTTGAGCTCCTTGAAGACGGCGGCATAGAATTTCCACACTTCCGGCTTTTGCGGACAGACCAGTTCCTTGGTGTTGCCGGCTATTGTGCGCACTTTCATGTCTTTCTGGGGGAAACAGAAGAATTCAGGATAGGCGGCGTGCAGGGCCTGGTTGTGGCCCGGCACGTCTATTTCAGGAAAGACTTGGATGCCGCGCTCCGCACAATACGCCACCAGGTCTTTCAGCTCCTGCCTGGTGTACATTCCTTCATGGGGATGGCCGTCTCCAAAGCTTTCCGCCCGTTTGGAAGAGATGCTTTTCAATTTGGGGTAGCCGGGCACGGGCAGGCGCCAGCCCTGGTTGTCCGTTAGGTGGAGCTGGAGCCTGTTGAATTTGTAGTAGGCCATCATGTCCACGAATTTCTTCAGGTCCTTCATGGGAATGAAATGGCGGGCGGGGTCCACCATCAGGCCGCGCCACGGGTAGCGGGGCTTGTCCTTGATGACGCCGCAGGGAATGCCCTCCGGATGTGCCGCCAGCTGGTCCTGGAGTTGCTGGAGGGTTACCAGTCCATAGATTCGCCCCTCTTTCCCACCGGAAGAGAGGTGCACGCCCTGCGGCGTGACGGTGAGCTGGTAGGCGTCCCTGCCCAGGGCAGGGGAAGCTTTATCGGAAAGGAGCTTGAGTGTTTTGGTGGCATTCTGCTTTAGTTCCGTCCGGGCCGGTTCAGGGATGATGCTGTATTTATCCGCGGCAGCCGCAGCAAGGGAGGGCAACAGAAGTATTCCGGCCAGCAGGGAAAAGAGCCTTGTCATATTTTATATATAACGCCCTGACGGGTAAAAATCTATCAAGAAATATCGACTGCGCCGTCCATACCAGGCGGCAGCTCTGGATTTTCCGGGAATTTCCGATGGAAAGAAAAATTGCCGGAGGAGTGGGGAACCCATGAGCTGCCGCGGCCTCGCGGGAATGGTTTGGCATAGCCCTATGTGCGGGAACGAGCCTTCGCATATTGCGGAGGAATTACCCGGTTTTCAACGTCCTGGAATGAATGATTTTTTCCGGAGCTGCCGCATGATTTAAAAAACATGAATAAAATTAATATCATCAACGGGAGTCTTGCGGCATCCCGAAATGAATTAACCGGGCACACTGGGAATGCAACGGTTCATATTACGCAAGAGGAACGTGAACGATGGGATGCCGGACTGGTACAGGTCGGGCCGTCCGGAGAGCTGACGGAAGGTGAAGTTCAAGCCGTCGTTGACAAAAGGCTATATGATGCAGGCATCATGATCAAACGCATTTCTCCGGAGGCTGTGGACATTCCGGCTGAGGGAGGCAGGGTGGAGCTTGCCATTGATACCAACGTTCCTTTATCCGGCCGCAGGCTTGTGCGGGAAGGTTTTGACCCCACGGACGTGTGCATCCCTCCCTATGCCGCTCTGACGGAAGAAAAGCCGGACCGCCTTGTTTTTTCCGTGGAGCCCAATCCCTCCATTGAACGGGTCTGGCTCAATCTTGAACTTTATGCGTGCGAGCCTAATGCGGAGCAGTATTGCAGCCTGGGTAAAGTAACCTGGCACCAGCATGGGAAGGGGGTCAGTGGCTCCATTACTCCGGCTACAATCAAGGTCCCCCGGGAAGGCGGTGAGCGTGAGCTGGAAATCAAGTGTGATCATGAGTGGTACCTGCTGCCTGGCGCCATGCCGGGATTCACGGTTACTCCCGCCAGCGGGCAGCCGGGTATTACTACAGTGCGTCTTGCCGCTCCACTTGCCGTTTCCGGAAGGGGGGAGGATTCCTTGCTGCGTCTTATCGTGACGGATGGCAAGGATGCCATTTGCGCGTTTATTGCAAATATTACCAGAGTGTAATGGGTAGGGGAATAAACCCTCTAGGCTGTTCCTGCCCAGGACAAAAGAAGAAAAAAATCCCGCCTCATTGGAGACGGGATTTTTATTAAAATGGTAGCCCTATGAGGACTTACAACATTTAAATACAATGACATAGTTTTCAGTGTGATCATAATTGTGATAATGTTGAGCACATGAGAGGGGATAACGATTGCGTGATATACTGGACACGCAGAGAGCGGGGGAACTGTAGTGATGCCAATTGAGGGAGATACGGGGGAATGTCATTGAGGCGGTGCATAATGGAGTGGAACGGGTCAGAAATGAACCGGAAAAGGGAGTCTCCTTGAGATTGGGGCCTTGAACTGGGTTAAGGGTCATCTGTGTTTTTGTGTGCATGGTATTTCAAAATTTCATGCAACTGCAACGGGAAAAGTACAAATGGCATGATGATTCGCGGCTCTCCCCTGTGAAGGAAAACGCAACGGGGCCGCATTTGTATGTTACGGATTGCAAAAGCTCTTTATGCCTGGGGGACGGTGGATGCCGACAAGCGCATACCACGCTTGAAAGAAGCTTTAGATAAGGCTGTTGAAGACATAATTGAAAACCAGGGGAAGGAAATCACTCAAGGGAATGTGGGTGATAGCTCCTTCCAGTTCGCGCCGGGCTCCATGACTGTTGATTTGTGGGTTGAAGCCTTGGGGCTGGCTATCCGCTCTCTTGAGCATGGCCGGTTTGAAGGAGGGAACAACGTTGCAAGGGTGGTGTTCTGATGAAGGCGGGGAATGTTCAGATTTTGGACCAGTTCGGGCGCCCGTTCTCAAGCCGCCCCATTTACAAAAGCGGCAGTTATGATGATGGGCTTCAACGGCTTCCGAATTTTCTCAAAGAGCCGGAACGACTTTCCGGACGCCTTACCCGGAAGAACCTCATTTCCGCGTCCCGTCTGTTGTACAAGAACAACGGCGTTGTAAAGGGCGCCGTGAACATGAAGGCTGAATACTCTATCGGGAAAGCGTTTCTGTTCAAATCCTTGTGCAAGAATCCGGAAGTTGCAGCGAAGTATGACGAGTACATCAAGGCGTTTTACAAAGTTTCATGCGTGAACGGAAAGAATTTTCACTCGCTCCTGTATCTGATCTCCACTGCCATCGACATTGACGGGGATTGCTTTGTAATGCTGACGGAGAGCAAGACGGGGTTTCCGCAACTGCAATTTATCCGGGCAAACCGGGTGTGCTCTCCCAAAGATGGTCTTATTGACTCCGGAAAATACAAGGGGTTGAACGTGCTGCACGGTGTCATAACTAACCGCATGGGGCGTGAAATCGCCTATTGGCTGGATGGTGATGAACCGGGAGGCGGCGAGATCATTCCGGCGTCCTCAATGCTGCATCTCGTAGATGATGATTTTCTTTCCACCTGCCGCGGGGAACCTCTCTTTTCCCACGGGCTCAAGGAATTCCGTTACATTGATGACATCAATGTTTCTGAGCTTGGCGCCATGAAGATCGCCTCACAGATCGCCTTGGTGAAAAAGAATGAGACAGGAGAAGTTGACATCGCGCAGGCTTACAATAGACCGGCCAATAATGGTGAGGTGATTGTCCGCAACACAGGAGACAAGCAAATTGTGTTTTTGAAGTCTGAAGACTCCCTTGACTCCCTAAAGATTGAGCGCCCCTCTCCGAACTACATGAGCTTTTCGGAGCGCCTCTTGAAGGGTGTCTTGTCCGGGGTAGGGGTGCCCTATGATATTGTGGTCAATCCGGACTCAAGCGGCGTTGGGAATAGAATGTCCCTGTCCAAATTCGACAACACCACGCGGGACAGGGCCACGCTGCTTGAAGATGCCGCCAGACTGCTTGTACAGTATGTCTTGGCCGTAGGTATCCAGCGGGAGGACATCCCGCATGCTGAAGGCTGGTGGAATATGATGTTCAGCCGCGCCAAGCGTCCAAGCGTGGACATGGGGCGCGACTCCAACAGTCAGTTGAAAGAGTACAATGCCGGTATTAAAAACCTCACAGAAATCTGTGAGGAAAACGGAACGCAGGTTGAGGACCATTTGAGAATACGCGCCAGGGAAGCCGCCATTGCGGAGAAGTTGCGCCGTGAGGCTGAAACAGAATTCGGGGTAGAAATCTCGCCGGATTATATCAGGAAGTTTTAACGTTATGAAACCGTTATATTGTGAAGAAACTGCATGGCTGGCGAGTATGCGCCAGCGGAAGAGCCTTGAACCGAAAGCCGCGGGGAACCCGGATTTTGATTTCTCATTTTTCATCCAGACGCGCCAGAAAGCGCGGGTAGTTGGATCATCCCTGGTGATTGATGTCATAGGGCCCCTATATGGCAACGGCGTACCGCTGAATGAAGTCCTGGGCGGCACGAATTATCAATCCATCGTGGAGGAAATAAAGGCTGCTGCCGGGAACATTGATGAAGTGATTTTCGTCTTTGACTCTCCGGGGGGAGACGTTCAAGGCTGTCATGAAACAGCGGAATTGATTAAATCCCTGCCCGTGGAAACCGTGGCTTATGTCAAAGGCATGTGCTGCTCTGCCGCCTATTATTTGGCCTCCGCCTGTGATCAGGTGATCGTGACGGAAACGGCGCTGGTTGGCAGTATCGGAACCGTCATCAGCCTGTGGAATGCCAAGAGCGAGGAAATATTGACCATCACGAATGATGATGCTGTTTTCAAACATCCGGAAACCCCGATGAACGCGGAGGCAATCGCCTATTACAGAGATTTGTGCAACAAGATCGCCGGACGGTTTCAGGAGTTTGTGGCTTCAGGGCGCCCCGGACTATCCGCAGATGCGTTTTCCGGCAAGGTCTTTGTAGCGGAAGATGCTGCCTCTCTGGGCCTGATTGACGATGTAATGCCCTGGGTAGATTTCCCCGCCGCAAATTAAAAGCGCAACGCCCCGCAATAAGTATGGCACTATTCAAGTCTGATCAAAATATCGTTGATACGCTCAAACAAGAGCTTGCCCCTCTTGGGGCAGAAATGAAGGATGGAATTAAAGAAATCCAATCCTCTATTAAAGCTCTTTGTGAGCGTGTCGAAGCCCTGGAAAAGGAGAATGTCAAGCTCCACGCATCCGTTGCCCTCAAGAAAAACCAGCTTGAGGAAGAAGCCGATACGAAGGCGAGCCAGAAGGCCGCGGAAATGGTGGCTGGTATGGGACATAAAGCCGTAGTGGATAAGCCGGAAGACGGCGAAGAAAACCCCTCTATCCTGGAGCAGTACACGGCGCTTTCCGGAGAGGAACAGAGGAAGTTTTACGCAGAGCATAAGGATAAATTGGCGGAACTTTGCAAGTAAACACACAACATTAACAACCAAACTATTATTTACGATCATGGCACTTTCTGACGCACAAAAGGTAATTATCCACGGAGAAGTTATTACGTCTTTACGTAAGGCACTTGTTCCGCTCGAATTTCTCAAGAAAGATTTTCGCATGGAATATGCTTCCCAGCTTGATTTTAAAAATGTCAAGACATCGGGTGAAGTAATTGAGAATCCCTCGTCTTATCAGAATGACAAGGAAAACAACGGGGATTTGATCAAACTTTCCCTTACCGAACTGCATCAAGCTTGGCGCATTACTCCTGCTGAAAAGCGTAATGGCTGGAAGCTGGCTGATCTGGCGAAAACGAACTCTATTGCTTTTGCCAATGACTTGCACAAGCGCATTATGACTCTTATTCCGGCAAGCGGGTCAAAGGTCATTGGGACTGCTGATAAATTCAACAAGCGTGGCTGCATCAATTTAAGTGGGGATATTGAATCTGATGAACCCAGGCTGTTATTGACTCCCGATTATTACCGGGCCATTCTTCCGGAAAACACTACGGAATTTAAGCTTGATGGAGGCGCCTATGGGTTTGAGTCCATCCATAAAGCAAAATCTTCCGTCTTTTCGGAAGATGTTGTTGGCGTAACTTACGAAGGCAGCGCCATTGCCGTGGGGTCTGCCATCCCGGAAATTGACAATGAGCTCAAAGATGACATCCATTGTGAGCTTATCTCTATTGATGGTCTTGCAGGTCTGACGGTGATGTTCTGCAACTGGCTTGACCGCAATACCCGCGCAGAATGGGCCTCCCTGGGCCTGATGTTCGGCGCCAAGATTCTTGAACCGGATAAGGTGAAAGGATACGTTGCGGCGGCTGTCACGCCTCCTGAAAGCTAATTTTCTTTGCATTAACTGCTGGTGTTCACCGTCCCGGACTTGTCCGGGGCGGTTTTTTTGTGCAACGCCATGTCATTTATATGAGATTTACTGATGCAGCCAACGCCGCGCACCGGCGCATAAATCAGGTATTGCCCCAGGCGGAAATTACCTACCAGGGGAAGACATACCAGGGGTACATGAACTCTCGTGACGTAACCCTTGAACGCCAGGAGGGGGGATATTGCAACCAGCGGGACCGCATCATTCACATTCAAACGGGGGACTCTTTCCAGGTAGGGGGACGCGTGGAATGTGAGGGGATGAAATTCAAGATTACTGCCGTCACAAGTAATTGCGTTTACAGGGTATTAACTTTATCAGTTGATTTGTATGATTAAATGCAACGTGGAAGGGCTCGACAAAGCTATCAGGGACGGGCACAAAAATATTCAGCGTTTCGGGGGGCTGTTCCTGGACATGTACGCATCCAATGTAGCCCGCGGTATGTGTTTTAACGCGACTTTGCCTTTGGGGAAAAACCGGAAATCCAAGGTGGCCGGGCGAAAGTCCGGGGAAGGTTCTGCCAGCCGTGACATTGCGCGGGCTGTGGGCGCTCCTGGGAAGGCTTACAGGATGTTCAAGGAACGTGATCCAGTAATGGCCCGCCCCGTGTATGCTATGCTCCGGCAGAAGAAAGAGCAGGAAGCCCAGCAAGTAGCATTTGACAGCGGCGTTCCAGTGACGTTTTACGCCAGTTTTACGAAACGCATGCATAAGGACGCCCGGCGCCGCGGAACGGTGGACGCCTTTTCCGGGCGCGTTACGTCAGACAGCCGGGGACTCAAAAAGTACCGCATGGAGGTGTTTAAGCACATAGGCAAGGCAAAATCTGGTTGGACGTGGCCCACCTCTTACGGATCGCAAGCGGCGGGACGTCTCCCACAATGGATTACGCGCCACGGATTGAACGGCATATACAGGCGCACCGGGGATTCCGTGGAAATAATCAACCCTGTACCATATGCCAAGGAAGCCATGATTGAACGCTTGTTCCCGCTTGTTTATTCTAACGCATTAACCGCCACTAACTTAAAACTGAACCATGAATGGAAAAGGATAAATAAATCATGATTGTTGATGACATTGTAAAACACCTACGGAATTCCAGATTTACTGCCTACAAGGCCGGAAATGAAGAAGATTTAGAACGCAAGCCCTGCGTGGTGGTGGAGATGACGAGCCGCACGCAGCCATGGTTTCCGCTGCCCGCCTGGGATTATACGCTTTCCGTTGCCCTGATCAATAACCGGTCTGACTCGGAAGCGGAAGAAAAGCTTATGGAAGCCTTGGGCCGGATGGATTGCGGCGAACGGTGCGACTTTTTCAACCTGATTGATTCTTCATCCGCGCTGGACGGGGATGATTGGGTAACAACCTGGACAGTGCGCTATATCGAAAGATGATTTATATAATATTTTGACAATCAATCTAATATATAAAACTTTTTCGTAGAAATATCTTGCAAAAAGTTTAGTTTTTCTTCATACTCGCTTTGCCCGGTTGGTCCGGGATTAAAAAAGGAGGTGTAACATGTAAATGAAGTATGAATTATTAACGCGACTGATTGAACTTCTTATAGTTCTGTTCAGCTAAAAGAAAGCCCCGGCCTGGTGAAGCAGGCCGGGGCGATTGTTTAGAAGGTGAACATGTGAATGTTCTGAATTACTAACGCACCTTTAATATGCCTCATTCCGCGATTTTGTCAAGTGGGAAAGGGAGGGTAGCCGGAAGCGCAACGCACCGCCATTTGTATGGCACATGCATCTGATTTTATACAGCACGGCGACGGTATCTTCGGGATCAATTATTCCGGAGATCAGGATTTTGGAGCTATTATTTCTTCCGTAAGTTACTCATGGTCGGCGAAGGGGGACGTTGAGCTTACAGGCGACAAGGGCGTTATGGAGGGTAATACTCTCTATGATTCCCGCTGTGAAATTACTTGGGAGGCGTACATGAGAAAGACTGGCACGGAGGTTCCCCACATTGGCGACATCGTTGATGTCCGTGCGGAAGTTTTGAACCTCTGCATCAAAAATTCCGGTGAACAAATTCCGGAAAAGGTAACTAAGGCCATCTGCAAGAGTGTAGACATGAAAATGGAGACGCAGAATTATAGAAGCTTTACCGTTAAAGCCTCTTATAGTCCGAACATTAAAGCCCTGAACCCGGAAATTGTTTCCGAATAACAGACTTCAAGGGGCGCCGTTTCTGGCGCCCCCATCTCGAACAAAAAAAATAACATAATAGACGTAACATGAATAATATAATCAATATTGAAGACATCAACCTTGCAAGTGCTTTGCTTGCAGCCACGGCCCCCATTGCCAAGAGGGCAGAAATCATCATTACTGACCGGGGGGAACGGAAGGTTTTTTACTTCGCGGATACCCTGGAGACGCGCGAAATGATCAGTAAGTGGAATGACCCGGATTTTGTGAAAAACAATCCGGAAGACCCCTTTGCGTTGGTCAAAGCGGCTTTTGATTGTCGCCGCGGTATTCTGGCCGGACTTCCTAGATTCCGGAAAATCGCCTGTATCCGCTCCAAGGATGGACAAAAGATAGCCATGATTCCGGAGGATTGCCCGGAAGAAGATAAACGCGAAATCCTGGGGCATTTGAACTCCTAATCAAAAGAACGTTATGAGCGACAAGGAAAAAGTCTTGAAACTCCGTCCCCTGTCTGTTGGAAGCATGGAGTTGATGCAGCGTTTTAACTGCGGGTTCATGAATGGGGGCATGGATTTAGGCGGCATTGTAGAATATATTTATATTCATACGGCTGATATTAAAAAACTTGAATCAATGAGCCTTGAAGAATTCAAGGAATCCGTTCGCAAATTTAAATATGAGTTGAGACCTGAAGAAGTGCAGCGCATTTCACTTTTGGTTGACGAGCAGGCAAAATCAGTTGAGGAAGCGGCTTTCACTGTCGAGGATTCCAAAAAAAAACGGGAGGGGATAGACCGAACTACTTTATTCAGGTGGTTTGGGCGATTGCTTCAAAGACTGGGTACCCCTTAAATTATATCAAATACGATATTCCATACAGCATGATTCTACAGTTCCTTATGAGTGAATGCGTTGCAAATGGTGTTAGCTGTTATTACACGCATGCCCGGAAGGTAGATCATGCTGATTTGGAACGTCTTGATGCCATGTTTAAAAATCCTGTCAATATTGAAGAATGAGCGTAGTAAAATTTAAGTTCTCTGGTGATTTTTCGGAGGTATTAAAGGGACTTAGTGGCGTTAAAAGCAAAATAAGTGAAACCGCTGCGGCTGCCAAAAAAATCAAGCTTGGCGGCGAAGGAATGGATAAAGCGGTTTCCGGGATTGCCAATTCTTTCCGCGGGCTTCTCCCGGCCATTACAGCGGCATCCGCCGCTATTGGCACCTTCAATCTTGTTAAATCCTCTGTCATGGAGGCCGGAAACAGGGAAACGCTTCAGACATCATTTGTCCCACTGTTGAAATCTGCAGGTGCGGCCAAAAAACGGATGGAAGAACTAGCTTATTTCGCGGCCAAGACGCCGTTTCAGCTTAATGGCATCTCCCGCGCCTCTGTAACGTTAGAATCTTTGACCGGAGGGGCTCTTTCGACGGGGAAAGGGCTTGAAATGGTTGGAGATGTAGCGAGCGCCTTGAATTTACCAATTGAAGAGCTTGCGACAACGATTGGTCGCTTGTGGGCGGGGTTACAGTCAGGACGTGCAGTAGGTGAACCTCTGGCGCGGCTATCTGAACTTGGCGCCATCACGCCAGAAGTACGAACCCAACTTGAAGAATTGCAAAAGGCGGGTAAGAAGGGTGATGAAGTTTGGAATGTTGCTGCATCATCCTTCTCTCGGTTTGCTGGTGGGATGAAAGCACAATCTCAAACATTGAATGGTTCTATTTCGACATTTAAGGATAATTGGGATGCTCTTAAAGCCAAATTTGGAGAAGGTTTTATTGAAAGTTTAACAATTAAGTTACAAGAGATGTCCAATCAAATGGACAAAAATAGTGCTTCTGCAAAAAATCTAGGTAAAGACTTTGCAGATGGGTTTGAAATAGCTATTGGTTCTATATCAAATTTTGCGTATGGAACACGAAAATTTTTTGATGGTGTTGATTGGCTTTTTACTCCTGTTCGGAAAACTCAAGAATTCTTTGGAGTGGTAGAAAAACGCAATGAAGGTGATGCATACCGAGAATACAAATCGGATTATGATTCAAGCGACAAAATAAAGAGTGATTTTGCTAAAATAGATAGTTACCAGGAATTCAATAAGCGTTTACAAGACGTCATTGAAGAACGGAATGCCATGCAAATGAGGCTTGCTCAAGTGAACGATATGTACAATGAAATTGGTGATGATAATTTAAAAAGTGAAGCCAATTATTTAGTACGTCTTATTAAGTCAAGAGAGAGCCTTATTGATGGCTTGAAGGGCTCCGGGATGTTAACCAGGATTGATCAAAATGTCAGGGCGGCCGAGATAAAAAGACAGGAAGCGGAAGCTGACATAAAACTAGCCAAGGAAGAGAAAGAGCTTGCAAAATCTATCGAAAAAGCGAATGAGGCGGCCCTTAAGGCCCGTGACCGGTGGACGGAGAAGGGGACAGAGCGGGAGATCAACCAGATTGAAAACCCGTACCAGAAAATTGAAGCGTGGCTCAATACTGTTGACTTGTCCAGCATTGATGAATGGAACAAGGCTTTTGGTGAACTTGACACAAAATTGAGGAATGGCGGCCTGAATCTTGATGAATCTGTCCAGTATGAAAAGCTGCTGGCCGTTGGTGAAATTATCCGCGGCATCAATGATGAAATCTCCAAGCAAAAAAGGCTTGGGGAAGAGACCGCGCGCGATACACAGGAAAACATTGCCATCATGCGGGCTGAGCTCGCCGGGGAAAAGGATAAATTGCGCGAACTCGAAAAACAGCGGGACGTGCGGAAGGAAATGCAATCCCTCGTGAAAGGCGGCATGAATGAACACGATGCCCTGGGGCTGGCGGAACAGAAGGTTTCCCTGACCTACAAAATTGAGGACAAAAAGGAGAAGGAAAAGAAGGATGAAAAGGACTCCAAGGAGCGGGCAAAGGAAATGTCTGATGCGTTTAAAACGCGGTTTGACGCAGTGCAGCAGACGCTTTCAAGCGTGTCCCGCGTAGGCTCCGGCTTCGGCTCCCTTTTTGGCCTGGTGGGGAATGGGGATGCTGGCCTTTCTGCCGCCGTGGACTCCCTGACAAAAGAAGTGCAGACCTCAAACGGATACCTCAAGACGATTGCGGAAAAGGCCGAGAAAGGCGGCGTTGCCCTCTTTAGCTGATATGAACAAGGATATTAGACATACAGGCGGGTATGGATGGCAAGGCGATTTTGATGCATCCATGTCTGACGATGGCTCATGGTCGGCAAGCGTTTCTTACGTGGCGCCCCCTGGGGAGAAATTCACGCCTCCTTACACCCTGCATTGCCATGTTCCCGGCTTCACGGATTTGACCCTATCCAACTATGAGCACTCGCAGATTGCGGACTTATGGAAAACGGTCTGCACCTTCCGGAAAGATGCCCCGCAAGGGGAAGATGACCCGGACAACCCAGACCCTGACCCGGACGAGCCGGACCCCTTTGATTTTGACCCCAAGGACACAAAAACCACTTGGGAATTTACGGCTGGCGTAACGAGCAAGAGCATTTTTGATCACCCGGATTTCAAGCCCATGTTTCAGAATAATCCGGAATTGAGGAAAGCCTATGAAGCGATCATGTCGGGCCGCGTGGATATTGAATCCCTGAAGATTGGGGCCAAGCTGAAAAGAAAAGACCCGTATGATTTTGGCCTGGGGGGAGTGAAATACTCCAAAGAACTTTCTGACCTGTTCAACAAGGTGATCAATAAAGGGATAACTGATTATTATAAAAGATGTTGCTCTTACTCCATCACGACCACGGAAGGGAAAGGACCTGATGCTGCCCTTCAGTCATTGATTTCCGCGGGCGGTGGCAATTTTGTGAAGATGGGAGAGGATAACAACCCCTACGGGAGAAAGACGGAAACCACGCAATCCTTTTCACAAATTTTGAAAGAAGGTATTTTGATTGTTTGAATTATGATCTGGACGAACGATTTACGAATCAGGGCAGACGTTGCACCGAGTGCCGCCAGCCAGCAGGGCACCGCAACATACAGAGTCAGCCGTACCGTTTCACAATCCCAAATTGTACCCATTGACGGCTTCCAGCGCCCCAAGTGGGCGGCCAGGGCAACCAACCCCAACGCCCCCGGCATGATGGCGACGGGCTACAAGATCGCCTTGCATTCCCCGACGCATTACAAGGTGACGGTAACATACTCTTACCCGTCCGGGGATGTCAATGAGGATGGGGACGGCAACCCCATTCCGGACAATCCAGACAACCCGGATAATCCCGACGACGCGAAGGAAAAGTACAAGGTCAAGATCAGCGACAGATCGAACATGACGCTTGAGCCCATATTGAGCTATTACAAGCTGCGGAATACGGACGGGAGCAGCAAATATTCAGAGAAGGACATGTTGATTCTGTCCGTTTACCTGTCCGGGGGGCTTGTTTTGTGCAGCAATGGCCTGTACCGGCTGAAATGCGAGAAAGATGAGACGCCGGGGCATCTTCAACTCCCCGTTACACCGATTACCCCGTATATCATGCTGGGTTACAAAGAGGTATCGCAGAACAATACGGTCATTACAAAAACCTACACAGCGCGCCGCGTGGACCCGTCCAAGGTGGAGCGCGTGGGAAAGATTGTCCAGGGCGGCGAGTTCGGAGGCGCAACGGAAGTGCAAAGGTATAAGCTCAATTATCTCTTTACCCGGTACTCCGTCCACAAGGTAGGCAACCGGGAATACGAGATTACGGAAGAATACACGCAATCCAACCCCGGAGGCTGGTCAACAGACCTATACAAAAATGGATAACATCACCAAGGGAGACCCCATCAAGGCGGATTGGGCCAATGCCCTTACAAACGCCATCAATGCCGCCACGCATGGCAAAACATCCATGCGCGGCGGGGGCGGCCAGAACGTTTCCATTGCCCCTTATCAGCGCGGTTCCCGCCCCCTGGCTTTTGACTTGGTGGAAATCACGGACGACGCGGAAGCATCCCTTTCCGGCAAGGTCTCCGGAGGGCTCCTGTTCCACTCCTACAAAGAGGAACAAGATACTGATGGTGAGGAAGAAAAGAAGATACTGCTGAAAAATGAAGATATAGAGATCAGCGAGTATGAAGCCTCTTTTAAGGCAGGGGAAAAAGTGTGGGTGCATGTTACGTATGACACGGACACGTGGGAGGCATATACCGCTATCCTGGAAAAGGGGAATGAGGTTCCAGAGCCGGAAGACGGGGAAGCTTACATTGTCGTAGGTGAGTTTGAGGAACGTGACAAATCCATTATTTACAAGCACAAAGGCATTACCTTCATCAACTGGGATGTAATCAAATGGGAATTCAAAAAATACAAGCTTAAGACGGACCCTTTATGCGCCCTGGAACTCAAGGAAGCCGAAGAAGAAAACGAACTGACGCTAAATATTGAATCATCCAGCGAACAGGAAGATTTGGAGGCTGATAGCAATCTGAAAGTGTGGCTTGTCCAGAAAAAGGGGAAAGGGCAGGGCGGCGCGGAGGAAGGGCCGGTTAGGCTTGGCGTGAGAATCAAGGATGAACGCCCTGACTATACGGGGCAAGACCCCATTGAAATTACCGGCAGGAGTGTATCTCTCAAGCTGGACCAGACGGAGCATGAAACCAACGGCATCAAGTACAGCCTGGAAGTCAAAAACGGAGAGCTTGCCATGAAGCTTGATGTCGATTCCACGACGGAGCCGGAACAAATCAGTTACACGGCGGAATCCCCCATTGAGATTGACGGAAGCACAATCAAATTAAATGTCAACACCACGCAAAAAACGTCCAACGGTATTAAGTACCAGTTGACCAATGCAGGAGGACAGCTTGATATAAGCTTGAACGCGGATTCCTTGGCTGTTGGCGAGAATTTAAGCTTCATGGCGCCGTTGAGGAAAAACGGTTCTCATGTTCTGCTGGATTATGATCGGACGTGGAGCGAGCCCGCAAACGGGGTAAAGGCCCATTTTGTAATGGTGGGAGATGCACTCTCCGTCGAACTCCATGCAGATACGACTAGCGACGGCGCCGACGGTCTTATCAGTGATTCATGGACTGTGCTTGCGTGTGATAGTGATCACGCATTGCGTTTAAAGAGAGACGATAATGAAAAAATCTATATCCAGCAAGGAGAATGGAATAAATCTTCAAATCAATACGAACCAATAAATTAAATATAAATGAATTACGCAATATTTTGCTACCGGGAAGACTATAAATGTGTTGAATTATGTGTCGGGCAAATCCGCAAGGTTGACCCTGATTGCATGATTTACCTGTTTGACGATGGGAAAGCCCCGCTCACAAAAAAGGACATCCCCAAGGGGAAGGACATCATTTACAAGAAGACCTATTTTGAGCGCAATAAGAACCTGAACGGCCTTGAATGTGTCCGCGGCATGCTTTCCTGCATGCAGGATATTCCGGGCCGGGAACCCGTGATCAAGATTGATGCTGATGCGCTGTTGATGTCCCTGGACGAAATCCGGAAATCGCTGTTTGAGCGCAGGAAGCTTGCGGGAGGCTACCAGTGCGCCGTGCCGTTCGCCTGGTCCGGTGTATGCTACTGGGTGACGCGGAAATTCATCAATGATGCTCTTGATGTCCTGGTGACGCGGGAATTCCCGGTACGCCATGATCAAACCTACCCGGAGGACGTGACCGTTTCCTTGCTGGCCCTGTACCTGTACGGGCGCAAGGGCGCCGACGTGATTGAGTTCCAGGGCGGGAAATACCTGATCGGAATCCGTACGTGCGACTCCTACCAGTTATCAAAACTGGCGAAGCTGGCCCGGCATGTATCCGCCGTCCACTGCGGCCAGAAGGATTTTTATGAACCCATCGTCCAGCAATCGGGGTGTACTATCCGGGAAGCTTGTGCCCGCGTCATGTGGGAAATCCTGCATCCGGGGGAACCGGACGGATTCAGACTTTGAACAGGTCAAGAACCAACTGATTTTCCTCAAAACTTTTCTTGCCCGTGGTGTATGCTCTCATGATCTGCTCCGGCGCCTTTTTGCGCGGCGCTTCCAGCTTTTTGACGGGGCGCCGCTTCATAGCGGCATGTTCCGCCTGCTGCATCATCAGGGACGGAGGAAGGCCGCTTTCTGCGAGGAATTTGGAGGCGGCTCGGGAAATGGCGGCCTTGTGCACGCCCAGCTTGCGCGCCCGCTCGGCCATGCGCTCATTGCCGAGCACGGACGTAAGCCCCAGGGCGTACGCTACGCCAAACGCGGTGACACTAGGGGTGCGGCTGTTGATAACGTGATACATGGCCAGGGACATGACGCGTATCATTTCAAGGGCGCGTTCCCGGAATTCGTTTTCCTGATCCTGTTCGTCTCCCGGATACTCAAAATCCGTGTGTGCTGTGTAATATGACTGTTGCGGTTCCATATCTGTGGTGTTTACTTATCAACATATCATGATATATTAATATGTAAAGAGAGGAGTAATGGAAGGGATTTCACAGGCTGAACTTGCCCGTCAATTGGGCGTCAACAAAAGCACGATCACATATCATGTGAAGCGGGGGTTGACGCATGCTCAAATACGGGAATTGGTTAAGGCCAGGAGGAAGGAAAATCCAGCCATTGAAGCCGCTGCTTCAGGCATTGAGAAAAACGCCCCGATAGCGGGGGAAGGAGTGGCGGAACTGCGGAAAAAGAAACTGGCCGCGGAAGTTACCTACAAGAATTTGCAAGCCGAACAGGCCCGCGTGAAGCTTGAAAAGGACAAGGCAAATCTGGTGGACATGGAGGATGTCAATGAACTTGTGGTACATCTTGCCAACGTAACCAAGGGCGTCATCCAGGCGTTTGAAAACAAGCTGCCCGGAAAATTGGAAGGATTGACGGCGGCCGAAATGGTGCCCGTGCTACGGGAGGAAATCAAGGCTGCCCTGTACTCCATTGCGGAAGAGTCCAAGGCTCAAATCAAGGTGATCAGCCGGGCGGAACAATGAAAGACATCGAAAAGGCTGCCGGGTTCCTGACTCTTTTTGCGGATAACGTATCCGCGGGAATGGATGTAGAACCGGTTACGTGGATACGTGAAAATGTGGTGGACCAACAATCGGCAAGGTCTTCCCACATTGATTTTACGTTGAGCCCTTTCTTGCTGGACCCCATTGATAAATTCTTGAATGACGGCACGGTCAAGCACATTAACCTGATGGCGCCCACCGGCTCCGGCAAGTCAACTTTGTTTGTCGGCTTGCTTAATTACCTCATTGCCAATGATGCGGGGAATACTCTTGTCGCGTTCCAGAATGAACAGGAAACCTCTGATTTTGCGGAGACGCGGCTTTTCCCCACGTTCCGCGACAACAAAGCCCTGAAGGACTTGCTGCCGAAGAAAAGGCATGCGGCCAGGAAAACGGAAATCCTGTTTCCCCACATGAACTTGTGGATGGTATCCGCTACCAAGGGCCAGTTGCAGTCAAAGTCCTGCCGGTATTTGATTGGTGATGAAATGTGGGCATGGGAAAAAGGGATGGTGCGGGAGTTCTTGGCCCGCCACCATGACCGGTTCAACCGTAAAATCCTGATGGTTTCCCAGGGGGGCGACAAGGGTACGGATTGGGTTGACGAGTACGGCAAGGGCCGCATCCATCATTACCATTGGCAATGCCCCGGCTGCCAGGGGTGGAACGCCTATGACTGGCGGGATGTCATCTACAGTAAAGAGGAAAATATTGATTGGGAGCGCTTTAAAGAATCTGTCAAGATGGTATGCCCGCGCTGCTCTCATGAAATAGAGGATACCGTGAACAACCGGCGCCGACTGGCCAGCAGCGGCAAGTACGTATTTTCCGGCAATACAAGTGCCTTGCCGGAGATCGTGAGCTATAATTTTAACGCTCTGGCTTGTTACTGGGTGTCATGGGCTGATCTGGCTGTGGAGTGGATTCTTGCCAACCAGAAAAAGCGGAAAGGGGACATAGAGCCGCTGAAAAAGTTTATCCAGAAACGGCTTGCTCAAAACATTGTGGATTTGGGCGAAAAAGACGACGTGCTGAAAATCCCTCTCACAGCGGAAAGTATGGAAGGGTACACCGTGGAGGACGAACGGGCCCGTTTCCTGACCGTGGACGTCCAAAAGGGGCACTTTTGGCATACGGTTTATGCCGTTGACGCTGGCGGCTCCTTTCATTTGCTTTCGGAGGGGCGCCTTGAAACGTTGGAAGATATTGAATGTAAACAATCTCAATTCAATGTGCCTGATCATTGCGTGGCCCTGGACTGCGCTTTTGATACTGATGCCGTGCGGAAGATATGCGGCCTTCATCATTGGTTTTCAATGAATGGCACCGTCAAGGAGGAATACTTGCATAAAATCAAGAGCCGTGGCGTCAAGCTGATCTATGCACCCTTGGAACAACATATCGTGGAAGGGGTAAAATGCCTTCATTTCAACTTTTCCTCCCAGCGGGCGAAGGATGTTATTGCCGCGCGGATTAAATCGGGGAATTGGAAGGTGTCCCATGATGTTTCTGCGGAATACATTAAGCAGATGCAGGCTGAAAGCAAGCAGGAATCCATAGACAAGCGCACTGGGCGTGTCTCTCTCAAGTGGCTTGCCTCCGGGAATAACTCTCACATGTGGGACTGCTCCTGCATGGCGGTAATTTTTGCCATGATTCACCGGGTCATTTAAGCGCAACGGGCGCGCACTAGTGTATGATGATTTTATGTCAGGGCGCCCCATTTGATATTGCTACTACCAGCGGCATTGCTCAATCGGTGATGCTGCGTTTTGTGGACGGTGACGGCGCGGCAAAAGACATTTCCGGCAATGCGTTCCGTTGCGCGGTCCGTGGTCCCGGTGCTGCCGCAATCAAATGCGATCCTGTTGACGGTACAAGCGCGCGCCTTGCGTGGAGCCCCCTAAAAGCTGGGGCTCATGCCTATGATCTGTTCATGGCTGCGCCAGACGGCGCAGAACGGCCCTTGATTATGGGAGAAATCCAGGCCGCCCCCCGTGTCACGCCACCAAGGAATGAAGACGTGGTGACGATTGGCGAGATTGAAATCATTGTCCCTGATGCCGCGGACGGAGAAGTTAAAATCATTGACCCTGCCGCGGATGCCGCAGAACGGGCGGAGGCCGCAGCCCAAAAAGCCGAAACTTCCGGAACTGATGCCGATGCCGCACGGAAGGATGCGGAAGCCGCTCTAAAATTGGCGAACGACGCCGCCGCAGCCGCGCAGAAAGCCCTTGCAGCTATGCCCCTGCCAGACGGGAATGGAAATATAACGGTGCAGGGAAATGTGCTGGCCCAGGGCGCCACTTTTGGGAATACGGTCAACGCCAACGGCGGCATCAATCTACCGATCATGCCAGTAATGGACACGGATTGCGCCAATCTTGCCTTTGTCAAAGCATTCAATTCATTGTTTATAAGCACTTGTGACTATATCAACGTTGCAATCACAGGTGATGCGAACCGTTACAAGGTCTATCCCGACCGAGTGTATTGTAAGGACACCTGGGGTATTTCGGAATACACCCGATGCGAGATTACGTCTTTGCGGCTGGGCACCGATTATGAAGGCTCCGACTGTGTTTTCATCCCTTGTGACATCCTCGCCAAAAACAGGGCACCCGCTCAAAAAATCAGTATTTCATGGGGTGGCACGGTAAATTCTAACCAGTCTGTCCTGGACTGGGATGTTGACGCATCCGCGCTATTTAGCCTCACGATTGAGTTGCTTTTCCAGGATGACGCCGGAGAATCAAGTACCCGTTCCATCCAGGTGAGGAAAAGACAAATGGGCGGCAATCAAGAAACGGTGGTAGAAACTGATTGGCAATCCGTTGAGGCTTACCCCGATAATTTTGCAAACGGAGGTGATACCGTGTTGAGTATTGGTCTTGTTTACGCTCAAAAAAGCGAAAACTGGGAAGAGGCGGAAGGGTGCCTTTATTTTCTGTGTTACCACATAACCAGGGGGCGTTATTACGCGTTTCCCCTCGTCCGGACGCACGGCAAGCACAACTACTTTTCCCGGCTGTCAAGCCCCCGGATTATACTGACCAATGAAGCCTATGGCACGGCCAAGGCTTATGGCAACGTCCACCTGGACGCCCCGATCATCTACTACGGTCCCAACAATGCCTTTTATCAATTCATTATCTCAATAGAGCACACCTTTTAACGATGAACAACGTACAATTACAATTTCAGTTCCCCGACCCTGGCAACTGGGGAAAGTTGACCATGACGGCCATATTCCCGGACAACAACGGCTTCGTTCAGTCCCGACGCTTCACGCAGGCCGACATTCCCGCCAATCAGGCCCCCGCGCTGTCCGCGGCGGTATCCGCGATTGCCAGCATGGGCGAGGATTGGCAGGCCGTTCAGGTATGGGCGCGGCTGGGTCACAGGTTGCGTGATTATCCGTTCCCACCGTCTGATGGGGCGGGAGAGTGGATTAAGGCCGTAGAGCTGACCGTTGAGGCCGTCAACCCCCAGGGAGGGCGCCGTACATTCACGGCTGCGGACTACCCAGAATTCATCATCACGGACCCCGCCGCCGTGGCTTTCTTCAAACACTTCACTACCCCTAACCAATAACAACATAATCATATGAATACTAATACTCAATGCAATCATGTCTCGGAAATTGCCAAGAATTTCTATTATGAATTCAAGGCTGCAAAATCGACTGCAGAAACGGAAGAAGAACCTGCTGTTTTTTGGGATGATCTCACAGCAGCCGAGAAACACGGCTGGTTGTCCGTCGCTGAACAGGCCATTCCGATCATAGCCACGCACGCGCTGAATGACGTGAAAGAATATCTCGGTATCAAGGCTGCCGGTGCTCCCGTCTGGTGGAAAAAGGCCCTGTTGGGCTTGGCTGCCGCCGCTGTTGGTGCATTCAGCCTTTTCCTGCTTCAGGGCTGCGGGCACTCCGTAGACGTGACGCCAGGACGCACGGAGGTATGCAAGGACG